>Ga0123354_10000009_pt1 | contig 168887 bp, 161 predicted proteins | sample TergutLab28metaG_2_FD_97872 | JGI IMG/M metagenome (GOLD analysis project Ga0123354, IMG submission 97872) | Labiotermes labralis P4 segment gut microbial communities from Petit-Saut dam, French Guiana - Lab288 P4 | ecosystem: Host-associated > Arthropoda: Insects > Digestive system > Gut ... | reverse complement strand
TCCGCCGCAACGTACAACATGCAGAACGGCTCCACTACGGACGTAATGAATACGACAACTTTCAACCAGACAGGCGTATTTAATATGGATGTTAATACTAATGACCTTAGCCATGATTCGGTTAATGCTACCACGGGAACCATCAACCCCGCAAATCTTTATATAAGCCTTATAAGCCCGACGACGCTTACCAAAAACATAACGATAAGCGACCTGTTTTCCGGTTCATTTACCGGTGATTTAAGTACTTTTAACTTAAATAATATTCTTAACGGTGATTTACTGGGCACGCGCGCCGGCGCTAAACTTGTAAACAATGGAACCGGCATAGACTTAATCTTATATTTATTGACTACAGAATTTGCCAAAGATACCGGCCTGTCTCACAACCAGCGCCAGGCCGCCCTCGCGCTGGATAAAATATCCAACGGTAACGTCAGCGCGGACATGCAGAATATTTTTGACATCATGAACGCCATGACGCCCGCCGCCCAGAAAGGCGCGCTTAACCAGCTGCACGGCGCATTCCTCGCAAACGCCATTATGTCGGCGTCATTTGACACGGGCAGACGCAGCCTTTACGGCAGGATAGCGCCCAGGGCTTACAAAGATACCTGCCTCACATGCTCGTCGGTGCCCGTCGCGTGGGCGCAGGGCGTGGGCATGCAGAATATACTTAAGTCTGACGACAATTCGCCCGCTGATTTTAAATCCCAGGGCTACGGCGCACAGGCTGGTATGGACTTGTCAAACACGGATACTTTCACCGGCGGCATATTCTTCGGCTACGGAAATAATAACCTGACGCAGGGTTATGATAAAGGCACAATGCAAAGTTATTCCGCCGGCGGTTACGCGGGCTGGTTCGGCGACAAGTGGAACGTAAAAAGCAGCGTAAGCATAGGCGCGCAGAATTTTGACACCACGAGGAACATTGTATTCGCCGGCAAAACCTCAAAAGCTAAATTTAACACGCAGGACCTGAACGCCGACGTTATGGCGGAATATAAAATACCGTCCGGCGGGGTTAACTTCAAACCGTTCATCGGCTTGCAGGGCGGCCTTGTCCGAAATAACAGCTTTGAAGAAACGGGCGCGGACAGCGTGTCGCTGGCGGTAAGCGGCGGCAATTATATAAGCGGTAATTTATTCGGCGGCGTCGGCCTTGAACAAAAACTAAATAAATTCCGCTGGTACGGCGATTTACACGCTAATGTAATCGCAATAGGCAATAAAAATACGCTTACGTCAGCTTTCGCCGAAGATAAAAATGTCACGATGGACATTTACAGCGCGCAACAGGGCGCGTTTACTTACGGCGCGACTTTGGGCGCGGAGTATGATATATTTAAAGCGCTGAGCGTTTATGCAAACGCAAGCGCGGATTTGGGAAGCGGCTACAACAGCTATTACGGCAATATCGGATTTAACTACAAATTCTGCTGCGGCAAAAAGAACGGCTGCCAGACAACAACGGCAAAAACAGAACAGCCCGTCGCGGCTGCGCCCGAGCAGACGGAAACGCCCGCTCCAGCCGCCGTTGAGACGGCGCCGGCTCAGGCTCCCGCCGACGGTGTTCAGACACCAGTCTCCACTCCCATGACGGCCGCAACTCTAGCGGAAACAACCGTACCCGCTGCTATTCCTCCGACGACAACGTCTGTTGCAACTGCCCCGGCGCCGGTGGTAGAAACAACGCCTGTACAAGAATCTTCACAGCCGCCGGTATTTCAAAACACGCCGAAGGCATATTTCGCTTTCAATAAATTTGTCTTAAATGACACAAGCAAAGAAACTTTGAACGCCGTCGCCCAAAAACTGCAGAACGCCGGCAACATGGATATTCTTATAATAGGCCACACCGACAGCGTTGGTTCTGCCGCCTATAACCAGAAATTGTCGGAAAAACGCGCGAAAGAAGTGTATACGTATCTTACCAACAAAGGTATAAAAGTGCACAGCATGCGTTATTACGGTATGGGCAAAACACAGCCTGCTGCGACCAACGCCACGTCTGCCGGACGCGCTAAAAACAGACGCGTTGAAATTATGGAGCTTCCGGTTCCCTCCGTGTAAAATATAAAATCCTAAACGCCGCCCCGCGCGGGGCGGCGTTTTTAGTTACAATATATATAATGACACCGCTTGAAACGCTTAACAAAATCTACGGCTACCGCAATTTTATAGGTTTGCAGGAACCCGTTATAAACCGCATTATTAACGGCGGCAGCGCGCTTGTGCTTATGCCTACCGGCGGCGGGAAATCTTTGTGTTACCAGATTCCGGCGCTTTGCATGGATGGGACCGCCGTCGTAATTTCCCCCCTCATATCGCTTATGCAGGACCAGGTTTCAATGCTTAAAGAACTGGGCATAAAAGCGGCCGCGTTAAACTCCTCGCTCAGTTTAGCGGAGAGCCGGATTACGGAAAGGCAGGTTTTAAACGGTGAAATTAAACTGCTTTATTTGTCGCCGGAAAAAATTTTAAGCGACTGGTTTTTAAATATTTTAAAACGTCTGAAAATCTCGCTTTTTGCAATTGACGAAGCTCACTGTATTTCAGAGTGGGGCCATGACTTCCGCCCGGAATATATGCAGCTTACCGCGCTGCGGGACCAGTTCCCCGACGTACCGGTTCTCGCGCTGACGGCGACGGCGGATGAAGTCACAAGAAAAGATATCATCAAAAACCTGCGTATGCCGTCCGCCAAAATGTTTGTCTCAAGTTTTGACAGACCGAATATTACCTACGGCGTGGCTTTTAAAGACAAAGAAAAATCCCAGCTTATAAATTTTATCGAAAATAAACACCGCGGCGACAGCGGAATAGTTTACTGCCTCAGCAGAAAACGCACGGAAGATTTTACGGAACTTTTGCGCGAACATGGTTATAACGTATTTGTCTACCACGCCGGGCTTGATAAAGAAACGCGCCGCAAAAACCAGGATATTTTTATAAAGCGCGACGGCGTGATTATGGTTGCCACCAACGCCTTCGGCATGGGCATACATAAGCCGGATGTCCGCTTTGTCATTCACATGGACATGCCGAAAAGCGTCGAAGCATATTACCAGGAGGCCGGCCGCGCGGGGCGCGACGGCCTGCCGGCGGACGCCATGATATTTTACGGACTTAAAGATATAGTACAGCTAAGAAATTTTATTGAAGAGTCCACCGCGCCGGCCCAGCAAAAAATGGTGGAACACCAGAAATTAAACGCGCTTATAGCTTACGCCGAAAGTTCGACGTGCCGGCGGCAAATGCTGCTAAATTATTTCGGGGAGTCCCGCGCTCCGTCCTGTCCGTCATGCGACAACTGCCTCACCCCGCCGGTTACTTATGACGCGACGGTGCATATGCAGAAATTTTTATCCTGCGTGTTCCGCGTTTCCGGCGAAACTTTTTCGTTCGGCGCGCAGCATATTATTGATATTTTGCTCGGCAAAGAAAACGAAAAAATTAAAAAATTCCATCACGACAAACTTTCCACTTACGGCATAGGAAAAGATTTACCGGAAAATGACTGGAAAGCCGTTTCGCGCGCCGCCGTCATAACCGGAATGGTAAAAATGGACGCCGAACACTCCACACTTTCATTAACGGAGGCCGCCTGGCCGGTATTAAAAAGCGGACAAAAAGTCTCCCTGCGTAAATTTACAAAACCGCCGTCCAAAAAAGAATTGAAAAAACAAAAGACGGCTCAAACGGTACAAATGCCGCCTGCCGATAATAATTTATTTGAAAAACTGAGAAAATTCCGCCGTATGCTGGCCGACAAAGAAAACGTACCGTCTTACGTCGTATTCAGCGACAAAACGCTTATCGAAATGGCCGCCCGCAAACCTAAAACTTTGCAAGAATTTGCCGAAATCAGCGGCGTGGGCGAATTCAAATTAAAAAAATACGGCGAGATATTTTTAAAAGAAATAACGTCAAATTAGTTTGATATCGGGTTATTTATTTTACAAAGTGATATGATAAAATTGGATATGAGGCAAACATGATATTTTTTCGTTTCATGTATTTTAATTTTTACTTTATATGCCTGCGGGCATGACAGAGGAAACAATATGACGGCACACAGAAAAATCGGAATAATGGGCGCTATACCGGAAGAAACTGAAGGAATAAAATCTTTGATTACAAACCCGAAGGAAGAAATTTACGTCATGAGGACGTATGTTTCCGGCCAAATCAACGGGATTGACGTTGTGCTTGTGTTTTCCCGCTGGGGCAAAGTGGCGGCCGCCGCGACAACCGCCTCTCTTATTCAAAAATTTGGAGTTAATGAGATAATTCTTACCGGCGTGGCCGGAGCAATATCCGGAGATTTAAAAATAGGGGATATCGTTCTTTCCGCCCGCCTTGTGCAGCATGATTTGGACGCGCGGCCTTTATTTAAGCAACATGAAATTCCGCTGCTCGGCAAAACTTTTATAGAGTCCGACAAATCTTTGTCAAACTGGGCGGAGCGCGCCATAAATAAAGTGCTGGAAACAAAAACTCTTAACAATACGTTAAGCCAAAAAACTTTAAAAGCGTTCGGCATAACTCATCCAAAATTATATAAAGGCGATATTGCCAGCGGCGACGTCTTTTTCTCAAATAAAAAACAAAAAGAAAATCTTTTACAAACTCTGCCGACAATAAAATGCGTGGAAATGGAAGGCGCGGCCGTAGCGCAGGTTTGCTATGAACACAATACCCCCTGCGTTATTATCCGTACTATTTCAGAAGAGGCCGATGAAAAAGCCGTCATTGATTTTCCGTTATTTATAAAAGAAATTTCAAGTATATATTCAAAAGAAATAATAAAGAATATGTTTGAGAAAATGTAAAAGCTATAGAAACCCTGGCGTGCGTCACGCCGCGACTTCTTGTTTTTTAAACTGGCTGGTGTACAGGGCGCAGTACGCGCCCTGCAAATCAATAAGTTCGTCGTGGGTGCCCTGCTCGATGATGCATCCGTCGTTAATAACCAAAATTTTATCCGCGTTTTGTATCGTGCTTAACCTGTGCGCGATAACTATGACGGTTCTATTTTTCATCAGATTATCAAGCGCGGCCTGCACGATTTTTTCGGCTTTATTGTCCAGCGCGCTGGTGGCCTCGTCCAAAATTACCAGAGGAGCGTTTTTGATGAACGCGCGCGCAATGGCCACGCGCTGCTTCTGTCCGCCGGAGAGCAGCACGCCGCGCTCGCCTATCGGCGTGTCAAGTGTGCGCGGCAGGGACTGCACAAAATCGTCTAGATACGCGTTATGCACGGCAAGGCGGATTTCTTCTTCCGTCGCAAGCGGGTTGCCCAGCATAAGATTTTCCCTTATCGTGCCGGAGAACAAAAAATTATCCTGAAACACAACCGCTATATTTTTGCGCAGCGTATGGATTTTATAATTTTTTATATTCAGGCCGTCTATAAGAATTTCGCCTTCCTGTATTTCATACAACCGCGGGATAAGGCTGCTGATTGTTGTTTTCCCGCCGCCGCTGTTGCCTACCAGCGCCACTGTCTGCCCGACGTGAATATTAAAGTTTATATTGTTAAGTACCTTTTTATCCGGCGTATAAGAAAAACCGACGTTTTTAAACTGAATATTTTTCCTTATGGAAGAAAGTTCTGTGTCCCCGTCTTTGGATTTGATACCCGGCGTTAAATTTAAAATATCAAAAATGCGGTCCACCGCCAGAAAAGACTGTTGTATCGCTATATAATTATTGCCTATGGTTTTGAGCGGCGTATAAAGCAAAAGCAGCGCGGCGATAAACGCAACAAAATTTCCGCTTGTTATGTCCCCTCTGACGATTAAAAAACTGCCCGCGCTTATGACAAGCGCCACGCCGATGGAACTGATTAAATGCATAACCGGCGACAGCCAATTGCTACCCTGCACCATTTTTATAGCTAGTGTAAACATGTAATCCGTAGTCCGTTTAAAACGCTCCCGCAGAGCATCCTCCAACGTGAAAGAATGTATTATTTTATTTCCGTTAAACGTCTCGTTATAAATAGTCATTATGTTAGAGCCCACGCCGACGGTTTTGACGGCAACGCTTGTTATTTTTTTTCTTACGACTTTCAGCGGATAGACGGCAAACACAAGAACGCCTACGGCCAAAATAGCCAGCTGCCATGAGTTAATAATCAAAACACATACAAGTGATATGGAAGAGAAAAACTTGGAAAGAAACAATTTCAAATTATCGACAAGCCCGCTTGATGCAATTTCCGCGTCGCTGGAATAACGGAACAAAATAGTGCCGGAATCATTTTTGTCAAAATACGAGCTGTCCATTGAAAGCAGTTTATCATAAAGTTTCCGCTTTATTCCGATGGTAATTTTTCCGCCCACCCACGTGTTGACGTAAGACGAAGTATAATTTAAAATCCCCTGCAGCACGGTAAATCCGATAATCAAAAACGGCAGCGTCAATGGAAATCGCGGCTGCCTGTTAACCATCACATTGTCCATAAAAGGTCTTAAAAACATCGCGACAGCCGCGTCCAGAGAACCCACGGGTATCGTCAACAGCACGCCGATAAGCGCGCGAAACCAGAAAGGCCTGACAAAAGGCCACATGCGCCCGTAATTTTTTATGACAAGATTATTTGCAAGCAAATTTTTTAGTTTTATCATATCGCCCTGAAAATTTTTTTATCAATTCCTGCGGGTTCCGCACCTTTACAATTTTGCTGTTTCCCAGACGGCGCAGCCGGTGCGCCAGCGTATAATCGTTGCCGCCCTTTTCCGTCCTGTCGCCGGCAAAAATTATTTTTCCCCGACGGTGCATTGCCCTCAGATGCTCCGCCACCTGCTCTTTGCCGTATCCGTCCGGCACTATATCCAAACTTATGTGCCCGCCAAGCGAAATATCCAAACCGGGAAAATTTTTTTTAAGTTCTCTCTGCATATTAATTCTTTCGCCGTATTTATCGTCCCAGAATTTATATTTTTCTCTTTCCTCATAAGGGCAGTCCCTGCCAAGCACGCTGAAATTGAGCATGCCGCAGCGGCGTTCTATGTAATTTGAAAAAAACCGGCCCGGATAACTGCTGTTTTTTCTGTACTCTTCCAGCACGGCGATAAGGCGCGGCTCGGGCTCAAAATCTTTACGGTAAATAGTTTCTCCTTTTTTATAAAATTCATTACCCATAGACGCGTAAATTCCGTCGACGCCGTTAAAAATATCTTCCGGCAGCTGCGATTTTATTTTTGCCGCGTCCGAGCCGGATACGATATAGACGGCGTTCCCGGCCGCGAAAGCGCGGAACCAAGCGGCAAATTCTTTTGTCATAGGCAGTCTTGCCGGCGTCAAAGTGCCGTCCATATCAAAAATATAAATTTGATTCTCTTTATGCATTATTTACGCACGGCCTCCGCCATTTTTTCAAACACTTTCATATATTCTCCCGCCGTAAAATCCCATGTGATTTTTAAATAATTATCAAGAATATGTTTTTGCTTTTCAAGGTGCGGCCGCGGGTCCGCAAGCACCTGTGCTATTTTATCGGCTAATGTATTGTAATCGTCTAAATCGAACCAGTTAAGGTCCGCAGTTGCAAAAGACATGCCGAACTTTTTAAGGCTTTCTTCCATACCCCAGGATTTTGCGTGTATGACGGGAATACCGCCTATTTTAAGCGCTTCCATGCACTGGCCGGACATGCCGTAACCTTCTATTATCGTCGGCAAGACCACCATGGAGGAATATTTATAAAGCGCGTACCAGTCCTCTTCGCCCAGACTGCCCGTCTGCACTATACTTTTTTCCAGTTCGTTATCCGCGACAAATTTGGCGTTTGACGGCATGGCCGCTATAAGCCCGGTTGTAGCCAAAGTAATGTTAATTTTTTTATTCTTAAGAACGTTCATGGCTTTTAAAAGGACAATAAGATTCTTATTAGGTCTGTTCTGCGTGGCCAGGGCCATGTAAGGCCCTTTAATGCCGTATTTGTTTCTGAACGCCGCTTCGGACAAAATATTTTTCCGCTTAAAATCCTTAATCATCGGCGGGAAAGGGATAACCTTTACGTTATCTTTGCCAGCTTCCGGCACATAACGCATAACATGCTCGTCAGCCGTGTAGTCCGCGGAAGTCACCAAAGTAGTATTAGAAACGGCATACTGCCTGACATTGTTAATCAGGTCGGCGTTAATCCGGTCTATGTCCGGGAAAATTTCATAATAAAAATTTCTCAGCGGCACATAATATAAATCATGGATTTGCAGTATTTTAGGACAGTTAAACAGCCGCCCCCTTTTAAGCGTGACAAGAGGGATAAAGCAATAATGCGCGTTAGAATAACCGGCGATGGCTTCGTCTAAAGCGCCGGGATTAAAAACTTCAGCGCGGCCGGTAATATACTTATCCCGCAGCCGCTGCCTTTTCTTCAGATATTTAAGCCTGTTAAACGGGTGCCGCGCGTGAAGCAGCGCTTTCTTAAGATAATATTTCAATTTGTATTTTTCGACAAAAAAATTATGTCTGGGACCTAAAACGGTCTCGTCAAAAAAATGAACTCTGCCCGGATAGTTTTCCGCCAGAGAAGAAAAAGCGTTTTTAACATATCCCGTGTTAAAAGAATGCTGCCAAAACTCAACGTGGGCGCAGGCGTTATTTCTTAAAACGGCGTCCATGAGAAACCTGGCGTAAACGCCCACGCCTTCGCGCGAGATATCGGCTGGCGCGTCAATATCAAAAGGCACGGCTATAACTTTTCTGTTCTTATATTCCATTATAATTTTTTCAAAAAATTTAATATATTTATCCGCGGCGTCGTCCCAGGTATAATTTGTCCGCACCGCTTTTTGGTTTTTGGCGGCGTTTTTTTTTGCTTCGGTATAATCTTTTAAAATTTTTTCTATCCCGTCGGCGAACTCAAAAGCGTTATGCGGGCTTGCCGTAATTGTATCCACACCGTAAAGAGCGGCGAATTCTTTTAAAACCGGCAGCGCGGACATTACCGTTGGAACGCCGTGGAACCACGCGTCGCCGCACGGGCCGCAGCCGCCTTCCGCCAGAGACGTGGCCGCCACGATTTTTGCGTTGGCTATTAAAGTATCAATTTCTTCATCAGTCACCATGCCCAGACCTTTAATGTCGAAACCTTTTTTATCCGGTCTAAGCGCGGCGTTTGTTACGCCGGTGTTAAAGAAATGCCCGTTTATCTCCTCTGTCCCGTGCCCGGCGAGAATAAACTTTATGTCATGCCCGCGTTTTCTTACTTCATTGCCGGCCGCTATATATATGCTTACGTTTTTATGAGGGCAGATATTAGTGGGATAAAGAACGTAATCCGTATCCGCGAGACCGAACTTTTTTAAAATTTCTTTTTGTCTTTTCCGCGATGCGGTTATTTTATCCGCAAAGGACGGCCACGGGATAACGGCCGCCTCGCCTGAAAAATATTTTAAATAATCTTCTTTCCCGTAATTTGTAGGTACTACGGGCGCGGCGCTCAGCGCGAATGTTTGGAACCTTTTAAAGAACGCGTCATAATTATGATTCCAGTAAGAGCCGAAGTGGTATAAGCTTGTCAAATCCTGCACGACAAAAGCGCACGGAATTTTAATTTTGTCCGGCATGGCTACACCGAAAGGCCAAAAGAACAGAGCAACGTCATAACGGTCATTAAGTTTTGTATATAAATTATCCCAGTCGTCTATCTGGTTAAGACATATTTTATGTTTCCTGAAAATTTCTATATAGTCCTTATAATAAGGAATGTCCTGCACAAAAAGCGTAACTTCCGCTTTTTTGCTCAAAGCCAAAACGAGTTTTTTAAGCGCTCTCCAGCCGCCGGTGGAAGCTTGTTGGTTAATAATGGCAATCTTCATCTCATTTCCTTTTTACCGCCGGCACGCCGACGTAAACGCCTGCTTTGGTAATATTTTTGACGACGCTCGCGCCTGCGCCGACGGTTACGTTTGAACGCACGGTTATCCCGTCTTTCACCACGCTTCCCGCGCCGGCGAAAACATTGCCGCCTATTTTACACCGCCCGCAAATCAGCGTGCCTACGGAAATGTGGCTGAAATTGCCGACTTTGCTTTCGTGCTCTATCACGGACGATGTATTTATTATGCACCCGTCGCCTATTTCCGTAAGCGGGCCGATATGCGCGCGGTGCCCTATAAAAACGCCGCGGCCTATTTTTGCGCTCGGCGAAATATAAGCGTCCTTTGAAACAACGCTTATATTTGTTTGCCGCCATAAAGTTTTGCGTTTTTCATTATCGCCGGCGGCGCAGTGAATATTTGCCGCGCCGGCGGGTATTTTTTTCAGCACGGGAAAACCTAAAATTTTTTCTCCGTTTGTAGCGTTGGCATCTACAAAAATTATTTCCGCGGCGGGATTATTAAAAAGTAAAACGTCCGCGACGCTTCTCGCGTGCCCTCCGCAGCCGATGAGAATTATTTTATCTGCTTTCATAAAATTTCCTGATAACACCGCATATATTCTGAACGTCCCTTCTGTTAAGCGCCGGATAACTGGGCAGGTTTATCCCTCTCAGAGATATATCTTCCGCCGTCTCAAAACAGCGTCCTTTTTTGTAATACATCGGCATAGTGTGGGCGGGATAGAAAGTCGGTCTGGTTTCTATGCCCTCATGTTTCATATATTCTCTCAGTTTTGCCCTTTCTTCTTCTGATTCCGTCAAAATGGAACACATCCAATATGAGTGAAAAACGTGTGGAGCCCCGTCGTGAAACCACAGCGGGAGGCCTTTCAAAAAATCTTTATACCAGCCGGCTATCACTCTTTTTTTGGCTATAAATTGGTCCGCCTGCTCCAGCTGCGCGAGGCCTATCGCGGCGGCGATATTTGTCATGCGGTAGTTATAACCTATTTCGTCATGCCAGTATTCTTTTGTGCCGGCCAGCCCCTGCCCTTTCAGTTTAGCGGCCCTTTTGGTTAACGCGTCGTTATTTGAAACAACCATTCCACCCTCGCCGCACGTTATCGTTTTATTTCCGAAAAAAGAGAATGTGGAAATATCGCCGAAAGTTCCGGCGTGCTTACCTTTATATCTGCTGCCTATCGCTTCCGCGCAGTCCTCGATAACATAGAGATTATGTTTCTTCGCGATTTTCATAACCGCGTCCATATCGCACATCATTCCATAAAGATGCACGGCGATAACCGCTTTGGTTTTAGGCGTGATTTTTCTTTCCAAATCCCGCGTGTCAAGCTGCCACGTGTCCGGCAGGCTGTCTATAAAAACCGGCTTCGCGCCTGTCATAACTATAGGGTTTACGGAGGCGATATAAGTGAAAGTGGGCACTATCACTTCGTCCCCTTTTTTGATGCCCAAAGTTTCCAAAGCAAGATGAATGGCGACGGTGCCGTTTGTCACGCAGACGGCGTTTTTAATTCCTATAAACTCCGCGAATTTTTTTTCAAATTCGCTGATAAATTTTCCTTTTGACGATATCCAGCTGCTGTCCAGACATTCGTTAACATACTTCTTTTCATTGCCGTTTAAAGACGGCTGATAGACGGGATATTTGTACATAAAATTACCTGAGCATTTCCGCCGCCATTACTTCCACGGTTTTATCCCATGAAAATTTTTTGGCGCGCTCCTCTCCTTTTTTGGAATATTCGTTTCTTAAATTCCCATTGAAATACAGCGTTTCAAAAGCTTTGATAAGTTCTTCGTCGTTTGCGGGGCTTATCGTCAAGCCCGCGTCCCCTATAACTTCCGGCATGGCGGAAGCGCCGGAGCATATAACCGGCGTTCCGCACCGCATGGCCTCGAGTATGGGCATGCCAAAACCCTCGTATAAAGACGGATAAACAAAAATTTCCGCGCCGCAGTAAAGCGCGTTCATATCTTCGTCGTCGATATAACCGGCCTGTATAATTTTATCTTTATATTTTTTCAAGCTGCCCAAAGCGGCGCCAAATTTCTTAGCAAAAGAATCCCACGACGCGCCGCCAAGCACAAAAACAATATCGTCAATATTATTTTTTTCAATAAACGCGGCAAAATTACGGACGGCGAATATAAGATTTTTTCTTGGTTCAAGCGTGCATATGCTGAGCATATATCTTTTACCATCGGGGATACCATATTTTTTGCGCGCGGCGTTTATAATACCTGCGTCGGTTATGCGCCGGTATTCCATATTCGGTGCCAGCGGGATTACCGTTATATGTTCCGGGTTTATCACCGGGACGTATTTTATAAAATCATTCTTCGTATTTTCCGAAATCGCAAAATAAAAATCTTTGCCGTTTATCGAACGTATAAGTTTGACGTAAGAAGGCATTTTCCTTTTTAACTTTGGAAAATATTCCGGAAATATTAAAGGAATAGCGTCGTACAAAACGGTGAATTTTTTTATATGCGCATATTTGGACAATACCGCCGGCGCGGCATTCATGGGAGATAAAAATACGTCCGCGTTTTCAAGTTTTTTTATCCATTCCCGCCCGAAAAACGACGACGGCGACAATAAAGACAACAAACCCATTATCTGCGAAAGAACGTGATACAAAGATTTTCTAAATTTGTTCCCTTTATCCCTGCATTCATGTTTTTTCTGTATTAAAACCCCTTTCACGGCGAAGAAATAATTTTCTTCGCTTTGATTAATAATTTCCGGCGCCGGCCAATCTTTAAACCGCGTCTCAAGCACATGTCTGAGCTGCGCCAGATAATTCGGATTACAGTAAAGTTTGAGCTCTATATCTTTTCTTCTCAGCAGTTCTTTGAAGATGTTATACACGACAAAAAAAATTCCGCTTCTCGCCGCGTTTTTGGACAAAGCGTTAGAAACTATCGTCGCGTCATAAACCAAAACTTTCTTTTTTGTCATTATAAAATCCCTTGCTTGGCGCGCTCGATATCTTTTTCCATCATCATTTTGCAAAGGCTTTTATAATCTACTTTTCTTTTCCAGCCCAAAACTTTTTCGGCTTTTGCAGGAGAGCCTAGCAGCAGTTCCACTTCAGCCGGGCGGTAAAATTCCGGGTTTACCTTAACCACAATCTTTCCTGTTTTTTTGTCTACGCCGGTCTCTTTTTCGTCTTTGCCTTGCCACTCTATGTCAAAACCGCAGACTTTGCCGGCCTCTTCCACAAACTCGCGTATCATATGCGTAGTACCGCTGGCCACGACGTAAGTGTCCGAAACTTCTTGCTGCAGCATAAGCCACATCGCTTCCACATAATCGCCGGCAAAACCCCAGTCCCTTTTGGCGTTTAAATTGCCGAGTTCCAGCGGTTTGTCAGTCGCGCCAATAAGCGTTTGCGCGAAGTGGGACGTAATTTTACGCGTTACAAATTCTTTCCCCCTCATCGGACTTTCATGGTTAAACAGTATTCCCGAACTGGCGTGCAGGCCGAAACTTTCGCGATAGTTTACGACCATCCAGTGCGCCATAAGTTTGGCCACGCCGTAAGGCGAGCGAGGGTAAAAAGGCGTGTCTTCTTTTTGCGGCACCCCTTGTACTTTGCCGAACATTTCCGACGTGGAAGCCTGGTAAAAACGCGTCTTCGGGGAAAATTCCCTGATGGCTTCCAATATAAACAACACGCCTATGCCGTCGGCCTGTGTTGTATAAATAGGCTCTTCCCACGACACGCCGACAAAACTCTGCGCCGCGAGATTATAAAATTCATCCGGCTGGTATTTTTTGAACAGCCGGCATATGTTGCTGAACTCAACCAAATCAAAATCTCTGAGTTCTATCTTGTCAAAAATACCGTGCTCTTTTAATTTGCCGAAAGTATCTGTCGACGCCCTTCTATATAACCCGACCACCCGGTACCCTTTCTCAAGTAAAAACTTAGCCAGATACCCGCCGTCCTGCCCGGTTATGCCGGAAATAAGCGCTGTTTTCTGTTTGTTTCCCATGTGTCCCCCTAAACTATATGTTGCCCTGCCCGCTTGAGTTTACCGCGTGCGGGCGTTTATGTTTTTTATAAAAATGTAAGTTAGCGGCCGGAGCCGACCCAGTTATTTAATATCCATGAAGAAGAATTAGCTTTGTTTTCTCCTCCTACGCCGAATTCAAGAAGCACGTTATACCTTTCGCAGGCGGGAGTTTCGGGAATATTATTTTTGGTGCGGTCTCCGCCGTTGGCAAAGACCAGTTTGGCGCGCGGATATTTTTCGCGGCAGCGTTTTATGCCGTCGCAGGCGGTGTTGTCGGTATCGTCAAATTCGAGAACGTCTATTACCCCTTTTAAACTGCCGCATATAATTTTGCGCGTTCTGAAATTCATAAAGTGCTTACCCTTTTTTCTTGTCAGCCAATCGTCTGAGTTAAGAAGCAGTATCACCCCGTCGCTCTTTTCCGCCGCCGCGCTTATCATATTTATGTGCCCCTCATGGATAGGATCAAACCCCCCGCTCACCACATAATAAATCTCCGTCCCTGTCTTAATCATCAACAGTCCCCCTTTTTTTGTTTTTAAAGTATATAAATATATTTTATACTTAAAACCAGGTAATCCATAATAATTAAAAAAGTTATGTTCTTTCACGTATGAGACAATTCCAACCGGGATTTGGCAGGAGTGCGCGGACAAGAGGACTGCAGGCACGGCATATACATAATAAATATACAACACCGATACCCTTTTTTGTTTTAAAGCAGCCGCAACTTATCTTTATTCCCCCGTAAAACCCTTTGCCGCTTACTAACTAAAATATAATGTATATTTTAATTTATTTATACTATATTATACATAATATTCAGGGAAATAATACTGTAATATAGTTAAATATAGGTAATTAATATAAGTAATTATATAAAACAGCAAAAGCACCCTGTATTTGGTGCATATTGTCTGAAGATATAAGATTGACGGAATAGAATAAAAACCCTGCGGCTAACAACAAACAATACCTAAAATACGTTTGGGATATCTCCCGTTTTCTAAACTATTTATGTACATTAGCAGTTCTAAACTATTTATTTATATGTTATTATAAAATTATTAGAGTATAGTATGTCATATGTAGTACCTGAATATTATCCGGAAAATTAATAATAGATATAATGTAAAAGGTATTGATATGAAAAAAGGGTTTACATTAATTGAATTAATGGTGGTCGTTGTGATTCTCGCCATGTTAGCGTCAATCGCGGTCCCGCTGTATGAAAAATCCGTCAACAGGTCACGCCAGGCGGAAGACAAACTGCTGGAAGCGGACGTTGTCAGAACGTTAGGGTTGGCTTATAATGAGGACTTAATTTCCTGGAACACAAACGGCGGCAGCGCGAGTATTTTTGTAGTTACTTTAAACGGCGCGGTTAACGTCGCTTTCTCTTCGGGAGCGGCTGAAGCTTATCCGGACGCATTTAAAAATCAATTGGAAGAATTACTGCCTCCGAACCCTGCCTTTAAAAGTAAAGGCGTCACGCAAAGCGGCGACGCGATGAACGGCGTTCTGCAGCCGGTAGGATACATTTACATAGAAGTAGATCCTTTCGGTAACAGGCTGCCGACTAAATGGTACACCGCCAACGGCTATTTGCTTGATATGAATTAATACAAATCACCCGGGCAGAAAAATCTTTTTAATCCTGCTGTTTAGCTTCTGGTATTGTAAATCTTATAGTTTCTTTTAATTTTTTTACAAACTCATCCGGTTTTTCCGGGTTCCAGAAAATCGTAAGATGATGATTCGTATCAAAATGCGGGGCATTCTTTATTTTACGATTGCAGTAACTGCAAATAGCTCCATCAGTTTTAGACTTATCTTTTTGTTCCTGTTCATGTTTTCTTTCATCATAAATATAAATGACCGGGCGGCCTAAACCTTCGGCATATCCTGCTTCCCAGTAGGCGCCATTATTCTCATCAGTTAAATCAGATATAACAAATCTACTGCGGGATATTTCCAAACGTAAGTGCGCGTCAATAAGGCCTGCTCTCTGCTCCTCATCAATTCTTTTAATTCTAAAACCAGTTTGTCCTACCGCAGTCTGTATATATGCCTTATAAAATTTTTCTAGGTCCTTATTATTGAATTGCATGGCCATAAATGCGATATTGGAATCAACTTTACCACGCTTCAATTCCTCATATAGATTCCACCCGTCAAACGTAAGAGCAAAAGTTAAGAAGGCTTCTCTTTCCCAATCAACTCTATTCTTATCTCCCTTAATAAGACCTTTTGTTTCAAGATGAGCTAAAGCCGTACGTAAACCGACCTGATTTGAAAAGCCGCAAAGAGCTATAACCCGGGAAAACTCTCTGGCAGCTTTATATGTCGATTTATATTCATCTTTATAAGAGGGAATAACAGTTAAGGAATCGCCCATAAATGTACTCTCACCTATATATAAGACCAAATTATTTAACTGCTGTTGCGGAGTTATTTCTGAGGCAGTATCTAAAATATTTATAATGTCCTGCTGTTTAATTAATATTTGGCCATTAGAAGGCGGCTTCATTTGCGCGATGCTATAAATAATTGCATCTTTAAACAGACGAGAAGGTTTTTTCTGTTTTATAGTATAGTCATAGAGAATTGGCTCTAAATTCATATAAAGTTCTACCGGAATCATGAATTTATTTATACAGTCAAACTGAAATGCCGTGACTGCGCAATCTGTATGGTGCTCGTCTTGTCCACAGAAAAAACATTTTTTTGTCATAAAATCCTCTATGTTGCTTTTTACATTCTAGCAAAGTTTTTTACTGTCAAGACACAAGCGGGATAAACTTGATTTTTCCAATAGAAAAGGCCTCTGCTTAATCGCGGAGGCCCTGTTTTGTAAACTCATTTACCCCCAAGAGGAATCGAACCTCTATCACCTGCTTAGAAGGCAGGTGCTCTATCCATTGAGCTATGGGGGCGGTTAAATTTCTGCTGCTTCCCTGCATATATATTTTATAAAATTCGGCCGGCACGCGCTTAATTTTACATGCTACGACGATGATTTTTTTACTTTCTCATAAGGTTGACATCACAATATAAAAAAGCGTTAATATAGTTGGCGCTGTTAAATATTATAAAAGGGATGTTTTTATGAAAATTATAAAATTCTCTGCCGCAATCGCCGTAATAGCAACTTTTATAGCCTGTTCCACCGTCGCGCATAATTCTGAAAATCAAAAAAGTAATATAGCATTCCATAAACAAGCTTTCGGCTCTCTGTATCAGGATATTCCGGATATAGGGGACACAGCGCTGGCGTCCTCATGGTCAACCGATGACGTTTCCACCACTCTGCCAAGTTATGATGAGACGGCGCAGCTTGTGACTGACGGGATAATACCGGATATAAATAATATTCCGGACTATCCGGTAGTTACGGCTACCAATATCAACGGAGATACTTCCGCAGCGGACGGTGTATCGGCGGTAACGGCGCAGGACGTAGGTAATCTCATTAACGGACAGAGCAACAGTTCCTCCAATATTATATTCCACCAAAACGGGATTTCAATTTCAGACAAAAATCCTCTTTTAATTAACTTCACTCTCCCCACAGCGGAAAAAATAACCAAGTACAGCCTTATCCCGAGGTTCGGCCAAAACGCCAACGAATCAAAACCTTACGCGTGGAAACTGCAGGCGTCCGACGACGGTAAAAACTATGTCGATATCGACACGTTTGAGTCTATACAATCTCCCGGCTACGGCACTCTGCCGTTGATGAAAACCAAAACTCCTTTTAACGGGAAAGACTCAACCTATTATGATTCCGAAGGTTATGACAATTTTTATTCTTATAATGCCGGCACGGACGGCACATGGGGCACCTTCGGCGTGCAGCGCGGCACGACGGCGGACAAAGCCTACAAATATTACAGGCTTTATGTAACGCAGATTAACAGCGCCGATAAAACCGGCGACCTGACTTTTGCTTTGGCCGACATTTCTTTATTTGCCGAGAATTCCAACGGCACCCTCAGAAACGCGTTGAGAAATCCGTTCATCAGCCGCTGGAAAAGCACGGCCAACGAAAGCCAATGGGTATATGTTGACCTGGGCGAAAACCCAAGCTACGACACCGTGAAACTCTACTGGGGCAACGACAGTTATCCGACAAAATACAGGATACAAGTCTCTGACGACGTAACTTATAATTACGGCAACGGCGGAAACGGAAACGCGCAGACGTGGACAGACGTCGCTGAAGTAACCAAAAAAACAGGCGGTACGGACACCGTAAAATTCAAAAAACCCCAGACGGCCCGCTATGTGCGCTTTCTGACGGAAACCCGCGTGCAAGGTTCGTCTGATTACAAACTTTATGAATTTGAAGTTTACGGCACAAGCGGTGCAAGTGCGTACAAAAATCCAGCCCGTCCGCCGGCCGAAGCCGACGGCGTCCAGCAGCTTACCGGCGGGGACTGGAAAATAGCCCGCGCCGAAGGCATGGCTGAAACCGGCGAAATGTTATCACAGCCGAATTACGACGACGCCGCGTGGATACCAGCCAAAGTTCCCGGCACGGCGTTAAAATCCTATATCGCCGCCGGGATTATACCTGACACAAATTTTGACATGAATATGATGCAAGTGTCCGACACTTATTTTTACAGCGATTTCTGGTACAGAACATCCTTCGACGTTCCGGCTGCCAAGCAGGGCCAGAAAATATTTTTAAATTTTGACGCGATAAGCTGGAAAGCAAAAGTATACGTCAACGGAAACTATGTTGATATGATAGAAGGAAGCTTTGCAAGAGGCAAATTCGACATTAGCAAATATGTAAACTACGGCGGACAAAACGAACTTGCCGTGCTTGCCGTCGCGCCGATGCATTATGCCGTTCCGCGTACAAAAAGCTATGGCACGCCGAACAATAACGGCGGGCTGTTAGGCGCGGATAATCCGTCGATACACGCGTCAATAGGCTGGGACTGGGCGCCTGTTATAAGAGGAAGAAACACAGGCATATATGACAAAGTTTATCTGAGCTATTCCGGCGACGCGCAGCTTGCGGACCCGTGGGTTGCCACGGATTTTAATCTTGCAAAAAAAACCGGTGCGGACTCAAATAAATATGATTTGTCGAAAGCCAAAACTACATTCAGAACGGAAGTAAAAAACATTTCCGACAAAGAAATAACCGCCGATATAAACGTAACTTATACTCCCGGCGACATTAAATTCAGTAAGACAGTAGTCGTCCCAGCGGGAGCCGTCAAACAGGTTGAAATCAAAGATATTATCATAAACAACCCGCAGGTTTGGTGGCCGAATACTTACGGCGCGCAGCCTTTATATACGGCGCAGGTTCAGGCGGTTGTCGACGGTAAAGTGTCTGACACAAAAACCTTCCGTTTCGGCGTGAGAAAGCTTGATTACACATACACAGGCACTTTCAAAGGCTCGCCGGGCAATGCCGTCGCCGGCGACTCTGCGTTTAACGTGTATTGCAACGGCGTCAGAATTTATTTGCGCGGCGGCAACTGGGGCATGGACGACAGCAACGTTGACCTTACCGACGAAGATTACAGAGTGCGCGTAAAACTGCACGCTTTAGAAAACTTTACCATGATACGCGACTGGGTGGGGCAGACCGGTAAAGAAGCCTTCTGGAACGCCTGCGACGAATACGGCATACTTGTATATGACGATTTCTGGCTTTCCAATCCGTGGGACGGCACGGACCCGCTGGACCAAAAAATGTTCATGGATAACGTAACCGATAAAATCAAAAAGGTCCGAAAACACCCGTCGGAAGCGCTGTACTGCGCGCGCAACGAAGGCGTAGTGGCCAGACCTTTGGACACAAATATGCAGAACGCGATAAAAACTCTTGACGGCACGCGCGCGTACGTGAGAGCGTCCAACAACGTCGTATTCGGCATCAACGGAAACGGGCCTTACACCGAACAGGAAAGAAAACAGTATTACAACGACGTCAAAGCGGGTGCGGATTTCCAGCTGCATACCGAACGCGGCCAGCATGTGATAGCAAATCCGGAACTATACAAATATTATTTCAGGCCGGAAAATATTTGGCCCGGCCTGTCCGAAAACAGCACCGCCGACCATCCGTGGAGAGGCAGCGCCGTGGCGGCCAACACGTGGGGCGTGCATGATTTCTTCTTCGGAGGAAACGGCCCCGCCGGCAACTTTATGCAGCAGCTAAGCACATATATTCCGCTCAAAACGCTTGCCTCGGCCGCGAATAACAACATAGAAACTTTTGCCAAATATACACAAATGCCGAACTATGATTTGCACAGGGCAATGTTTGAGGGCTTTGTCGAGAAGAAAGGCAGCGGGCTGTTAATGTGGATGAGCCTGAGCGCGTGGCCGTCTTTCTCGTGGCGTTCGTTTGACTATTTTTATGACACGTCCGCCGCTTACTTCGGCATTAAAAAAGCCGGTGAACCTCTGAGCATTATCTGGAATCCGACTAACGGCAAGGCTAACACGGACAGAAGCAACTCCAATACTTATAACCCGTATCCGGGCGGAGTAGCGGTGGCGAATAATACGGGCAAGGTACAGCAGAATCTTAAAGCCGTGGTTAAGATTTTCAATATGGACGCCAAGCTTTACTGGTCCCAGGTAATACCGGTAAAGAAACTGGCTGTCGACGAGGTGAAACGCGTTATTAACAAACTGTCATGGCCTGCGGCTCCGTCGGGAATTGAGGATACAAGAATTAAATTCCTCAAACTTGAACTTTATGACGCAGACGGCGCGCTTATAACGGATAATCTGTACTGGCGCGACACCGCCGGCGATACAGAGGCTGCTTCCACGCCTGATTATACAGACTTACTGAAAATTCCGGCCGTCGATATCACGGCGTCTTACAAAATTGCTGATTTGAACGATAAATCGTCACTATATTCAATCATGCTGAAAAATACGTCTGACAATATCGCTTTGCAAATCAGAATAAAAGCCGAAGATAGTAAAGGAAATATTATACTGCCTGTGTACTACAGCGACAACTATGTCACTCTGCTGCCCGGCGAAGAGAAAGAGATTAAGGCTGAAATAGAAAAGCTGTATTTCAACGGCGCGCCGAAATTCAGCATAAGCGGATTTAACGTAAATCCAAAAGCGATATAAAACAAAAAATCCCCCGGCAAAACCGGGGGATTTTTTATATTCAGCGTTCCTGTATAGCGCCCTTAGGACAAAAATTTACGCATCTTTTACACTTAATACACTTGTTCTGGTCTATCGCCGGAAGGCCGAAGTCCTGCTGTGAAATTGCTTTAACCGGGCAGACGTTTATGGCGGGACAGCGGTGATTCTGCGGGCATAAATTTTTATCGACGAATATCATATTATTTCCTCACCAGTACAACCTCATGCGGAAAATTCAGATGTTTGCCGACTTTGCAGTGCTCCACCGTATGTTTTAAACCGCTTTCACGCTCCGCCGGAAAACTATGCGGAACGGTCACTATAATTTTTGCGCTGCCGACAAGCCCTTCTTTGTTAAACGTAGGATCCAAATCAACGCTGACACCTTCGCGGCTTATGCCGTATTTATCCAGATAAAAAAGAGCGAACACGGCGGTACAGGCCGCAAAAGAAGCCAAAAATAGCTGAAAAGGATTCGGCGCCGTATTATCCGCGTCCGGCTGGTCGGTCCGCACGGTAAAACCGCCGACTTCCACGTCTATTTTCATGTTTCCGGCATATTTTGTTTTTATCATAATTTATCTCCTTATCATTTGATAACTTTAACGGGGCAGACATTTTTGCACTGCCCGCACGCTATGCAGTTTAAATGCGTTATGCGTCCGCCTTTAAAACCGCCGGGCTTAATTTTTGTCGGACAAGTTTTGTCGCACTTGCCGCAGCTTATGCAGCCGCCGCCGACGTGTAAAAGTTTATTTTCTCTTCTCAGAAAACCTTCAAAAGTTCCTATCGGGCATATCATGCACCACGCTCTTTCATTTATAAAAAAAGCGAGCAGTAAGCCTATTAATGTGGTAATCAGGCACATTTTCCAAAACAAAACCGGCAGCAAAGAATAATCCGGCAGTTTATACAAATTAAAAAAGAAAAACGCGGCAAACCCGACTAGAACAGTTATTTTTAACGCCGGCCCGTGCACAAACTCGGGCGCGGATTTTTTAGCGGCCGCTTTGGAAACGAAAATATCCAAAAACGCCCCTCTCGGACACAAGTGGCCGCAGACGAACCTGTTGCCAAATAAAATTACCCCCAATACCCCCGCCCCCATCGCCGCGGGCACTATCCACCCTAAAACGCGGTATTTCCAGCCGAACAATAAAACAATCAAAGTTATAACAGCCAAAATAAACCTGCCGGTGTTTCTTTTAGTCATACAAAAATAATCCCTATATATGTTTTTCTTTACAAAAATCTATATCCATGCTTTTTATTATTTTCACGGCTTCGGGGCATTGCACTTTATAACAGATTTGAACCCCTTTTCTGTAACCCGCCACTACGCCGGCGTTTTTTAAAATATTTAAATGCTGAGACGCCGCCGGCTGCGCCACACCCAGTTGCTCGGCGATGGTGCCGACGTTGCATATGCCCTTTTTAGAAAGCCCGCAGACCATTTTAAGCCTAAGCGGATGGGCCAGCGCTTTTAAAATTTCAGAATATTCCCGAACGTTTAATTTTTTTGTTTTCATATAAGCGTCCTTTAATATATTGTAATATTAATATATATTAATAAAAGCATATTGTCAACTGTTGCTTTTTCCCCTTTCTCTTTAATATAATTATGTCAGAAGGAGCGGATATGATTTACAGTTGGGACGCAAGCCTAGAAACGGGCAATGATATTATTGACACCCAGCACAAACAGCTTATAGAAGCGTTAAACGGTCTTATACTAGCCTACCAGGGCGGTAAAGGGCCTGACGAACTTCTGCGCACGCTTGATTTTTTATCCGCCTACGTAATACGCCATTTTACCGACGAAGAAGCGCTCCAGGTCCAATATAACTATCCGGATTACCAGCGCCACCGCCTATACCATAACGAGTTCCGCCGCACAATTGAAAAACTTTCCGCCGAAATATCTGAAAAAGGCCCCACGGACGAACTTATACTTGTAACGATAAAAACCGTCGCTGACTGGCTTATACACCATATAAAAAGCGACGATTTTAAACTCGCCGCTTATATAAATTTTATGTCGGGAAGAAGTCCTATATTATAAAATCTCTTTAAACGCTTTACTCCACAACAAAAATTTTTCTTCAAAATTTTTTGAGGCGTATGCCGGACTTGTCGACGGCATCGGCATATAATTTACCGTTTCCAGCCGTTCAAAAAAAACGTCATAAAACTTCTCGGCGGTTTTGCCGTTAAAAAACACCGTCTTAATCTCCGGCAGGCCGGACAGGAAAGAATTAATATCATTAGGCACCACGCCGCGCATATCGCTGTCCAGAGAACCGGGCCTTATGCAGCTGCACGCGATGTCCCACAGGCAAATGCCGTTGGACATCAGCAAGTTTTTTCTGGTGTCCCAGTCCGTCGAAAATTCCGCGCCGAAAATCTTAAACATAATAGGCCAGAAAGCGTTTCGCGGATGCGCGTAGCTTTGGCGCACGCGCAGAGACTCAACGCTGGGCGAGGTGCCCAGCACAAGAGCGCGCGCCTTCGGCGCGCAAATAGGCGCAAAAGATTTAACTCTCATTCAGCTTTATATTTTACTAAAAACGTCAATCATTTCAAGAGCGCTGACGGCCGCTTCCGCGCCTTTGTTGCCGGATTTTGTTCCCGCGCGTTCAATGGCCTGCTCAATATTATCCGTCGTAAGTACGCCAAAAATTACCGGCGTTCCGCCAAATCCTGCTGCGGCGACGCCTTTTGCCGTCTCAGCCGCCACGTAATCAAAATGCGGCGTGGCCCCGCGTATAACGCAGCCCAGACAAATGACGGCGTTAAATTTTTTTGAGTCGGAAATTTTCTTTGCCGCCGCCGCTATTTCAAAAGCGCCCGGCACCCAGACCAGACAAATATCTTCGTCCGCCACGCCGTGCCGCAGCAAAATATCCTGCGCGCCGGAAATAAGTTTGCTCGTTATAAACTCATTAAACCGCGCGGCGACGACGGCTATTTTTTTACCTTTACCTTCTAAATTTCCGTTTATTGCCTTCATATTTCTCCTATATATGCAACAGATGTCCCAATTTGGATTTTTTTGTTTTAAGATATTTTTTATTTTCTTTAACCGGTTTGATTTCCAACGGCACGCGGCAGTCAATTTTAAAACCGTATCCCGTAAGCCCGGCCAATTTTTTAGGATTGTTGGTCATAAGTTTAATGCTTTTTACGCCTAATGCGTTTATAATCTGCGCGCCCGTGCCGTAATCGCGCAAATCCGCAGGAAAGCCCAGTGCTTCGTTTGCCTGCACGGTGTCCAGCCCATGCTCCTGTAAATGGTACGCCCGCAGTTTATTTGCCAAACCTATTCCCCTGCCCTCCTGATGCAGATATAAAACAAAACCGCGGCCGGCATCTTCAATTTTTTGCATGGCGGCCTTAAGCTGCGCGCCGCAGTCGCAGCGCCGGGAGTGGAAAATGTCCCCGGTCTCGCATGAAGAGTGAACGCGCGCCAGCACGCCGCGCCCGTTTTTTATATCTCCTTTAATAATTGCAAGCGCTGTGTCTCCGTGCAAAATATCTTCAAAAAGTTTAAGTTTAAAATGACCGAACTCCGTCGGAAAATCAACAGTCGTAACTTCTCTGACAAATTTTTCTTTTTTGCGGCGGAGCTGGATAATATCCGCGATAGTCACTATTTTCAGCTTATGTTTTTTGGAAAATTTGATAAGGTCAGGCGTTCTTGCCATGTTGCCGTCTTTTTTCATTATCTCGCAAATCACGCCCGCAGGCGACAGACCGGCAAGCTCCGCCAAATCAACCGCCGCTTCCGTATGACCTGCCCGCGCCAGCACGCCTCCTTCACGATAAGCAAGCGGAAACACGTGGCCGGGGCGCGTAAAATCATCCGGCTTAGAACGCAGGTTTATAAGTTTTTTAATGGTTAAAGCTCTGTCCCCGGCGGAAATTCCGGTAGACGTCCCCTCTTTGCCATCAACAGACACGGTAAAAGCGCAGCCTTTTTTCTCTGACGCTGCGGCCGTCATATCGCCGATGGACAATTTTTTAAGCATGTCCCTTTTCATCGGAACGCAGATGAGTCCTCTGCCGTAAGAGGACATAAAATTGATTATCCGCGGCGTAATTTTCTGGGCGGCGCAGCAGAGGTCGCCCTCGTTTTCCCGCTCCGGCTCGTCAATAACAATAACCATTTTTCCGGCTTTAATATCTTTAACCGCGCCCTCGACTGACGCAAAAACATTTTTATTAATCATAAAAAACCATGCTCCCTTAAAAAATTTTCGGTGATGTTTTTTCTCCCCGCGTTAAGCGCGTACTTAGCCAAAATATCCGCCTCAATATTAACAAAATCCCCGGTTTTTTTATAACGCAGCGCGGTATTTGTAAAAGTTTCAGGTATGATGACGACGCTTAAGTTTCCGCCGGTAATTTTATCAACCGTCAGGCTTATTCCGTTTATGGTGACGGACGCGCCGGGTAAAAAATATTTTTCCAGTTCCGGCTTAATTATAAAAGTAAATTTATAAAAATTATTCATCTTTTCCATGCCGCTTATTTTTGCGGTCCCGTCCGCGTGGCCCAGGACGATATGCCCGCCCAAGCGCGTGGTTGCTAGGGCGGCGCGTTCCAGATTAATTTTATCTCCCGCGCGCAGATTTGGCAACGTCGTAAGGCCGGCGGTGCGCGGACTGAAATCAAAAGTTAACTGTCCGTTTCCGGCGGCAACAGCTGTCAGACAGATGCCGTCCGCGGCCACGCTGTCCCCGCGTTTCACGTCGTCAAACGGCGCGGTAATTTCCAATTTTCCCGCCGCCGCTTTTTTTACGGTGCCGACGGCTTCCACTATTCCGGTAAACATCACAAACTCCCCGTAATTAAAAAATCCCGCCCTATTTTTCTAACTTTTATATTTTTGACTTTTAAAGCGTCTTTGATAAAATTTAAGCCCTGCCCGCCGACGGGAGTAATTGCCGTTCTGCCGCCGATAATTTTAGGCGCGACAAAAGCGTAAATCCCGCTTACCGCGCCGGAAAATAAGGCTGAAGAAATAGTTTCCCCGCCGCCTTCAATTAAAATTTTTTTGAGTCCATAATCATTAAGTCGGCGTATTAAAACTTTAAAATCTTTTTTAAATTTATCAAAATTAATTTTTAGAATCATAACCTTCTCTTGTTTAAAATGGGACGGAATATTTTTGATTTGCTCGCCACAGACAAAAATAGACACCGCCGCGCCGTCAAAAATATTGTATCCTGCTGGAGTTTGAAGGTTTTCATCAATTATAACACGCGCGGGATTTGTACCTTTTCCGTGCGCGGTTAAAAAAGGATTATCCTTCAAAACGGTATTTGTGCCGATGAGAACAGCGTCGTATTTTGTCCTCAAAATATGCACAAAATCCAAACTTTGTTTACAGGTTATCCATTTTGAATCAAACGTTTTGGAAGCTATTTTGCCGTCTAAAGTCATAGCAAATTTAATATCCCTCCGCGTTGTGCCGGACGTTATGCTCTCAATAAATCTTTTATTTAAAGCCCTGGCCCGCGCCGCCAATATGCCGCCGTAAACTTCCACGCCCGCGCGCCGCAGTATTTTTACGCCGCGCAGCGCGTTTTTTTTATTTACGTCGGCGTGTGCGTAAAAAACTCTTCTTATTTTTGCCGCCGCTATACGCGGCGCGCAAGCAGGTTGTTTGCCGGCTGTGGCGCACGGCTCCAGCGTAACATACATGTCCGCGCCGGCGGCGTCGGCGCCCGCGGCATCAAGCGCGTTAACCTCGGCATGTTTTCCGCCGAAAAATTTGTGGTATCCTTCGCCGATAATTTTCCCGTCTTTTACTATCACGCAGCCGACCATCGGGTTTGGATAAACCAAATCCCCCCCTTTACGCGCCAAAGCCAGCGCGCGCCGCATAAATTTAATATTTTCTTCCGAATATTTCATAAAAAATCCCCCGGGATAAAAATCCTCGGGGGTAGAATTAAAACGCTATGCGTGCGGCATGTATGCCTTATCTTCTCTCATCCGGACTGTACCGTCGGCGCCTGAATTTCACAGGCTCAATCCGTGCAAAAGCGCGGAGTCGCAGGCTTTAACTGCCGGTAAGGATTTTCACCTTCCCCGAAGATTTAATTATATTGTATTAATATTTTATTTCGTTGTCAAAAAGTTCCCGGGTCCTCAAAACCCATGAACCAGGAAATTATAAAACCGCTTACGTAAGCAATTAAAATACCCAGCAGATAAATAACTGGCGCCGTGGTAAGCGGCGTCAGAGGAATGCCGGAAATACCGCCGATAACCGTCGCGCCTACGCCGAACTGCGCGACAAACCCTCCCCCTATCCCGCCGCCTATGCACGCCGCCAAAAACGGTTTGCCCAGCGGCAGAGTCACGCCGTAAATCAGCGGTTCGCCCACGCCCAAAATACCCACGGGCAAAGCGGAAGAAATGGTTTTTTTAAGTTTAGCATTTTTAGTTTTGAACAGCACCGCGAATGCCGCGCCCACCTGACCAGCACCCGCCATAGCTAGAATTGGAAACAAGACAGTGTACCCGTAACTCGCGATAAGCTGCGCGTGTATCGGGGCCAAACCTTGGTGCAGGCCGAGCATGACCAGCGGCAGAAACAGGCTGGCCAGCAGAAAACCAGAAACAAAACCGCCCTTCTGTATGGCAAAATTTACCGCCAGCACTATCCAGTCTGAAATCTGTCCCCCGGCCGGCTGCAGCACAAAAATCGCCAGCGTGCCGGCGACAATAATCACAATCAGCGGCGTTAAAAATAAATCTAAAACGCCGGGTACAAATTTACGCACGCGCCCTTCAAGCCAGCTGGAAAACGCCACTACCAAAAGCACGGCTATAACGCCGCCGCGCCCTGGCACCAGCTGAAAGCCCAAAAGTTTTATGCCGGACAGCGCGGGGCTTGTCAAAATAACCGCCATCACGCCGCCTATCATCGGCGACGCGCCGAATTCCCGCGCGGCGTTTATGCCCACAAAAATATTTAAGCCCGCCAGAACCGCGCCGCCGAATACCGCAAGAATATGCGCGTACTCCGTAGCCTCCCAGCCGGGCACAAATTTTATCAGAATATTATTGACCGCCATTATCAGGCCGCAGCCTATGAAGGCGGGTATCAGCGGTATAAAAATATTGGCGATTCTTTTCAAAAATATTTTAACCGGCGTCTGGTTTTTTGCCTGAAGTTCTTCTTTTAAAGTGTAAGCTATCGACGCGGTGCCGAGCGCGCGGCCGGTTATTTTTGCAAACGCGTCGGCTATCTTTGACGCGTGGCCGGGCCCCAGAATAATCTGAACCTGGTTGCCGTTTTCCACAAACCCCTGCACATAATCCAATTTCTTTATAGCGTCCCTTTTAACGGCGGCCTGCTGCTTTACCGTCACGCGCAGCCTTGTCATGCAGCACGCGACGCCGGCTATATTCGCTTTTCCGCCGGCAAGCGTCAAAATTTCTTCCGCTTTTTCAGTGTTATTCATATATTTATTCTATAATATAAACATGACTAAAGGTAACCTGTCGTTTTCCTATTCAAAAATGACGCTTTACCGGGAATGTCCGCAGAAATTTAAATTCCGCTACATCCATAAAATTCCCGAGAAACCGAAATATTATTTTGCCTTCGGACAGAGCATGCACAAAGCGCTGGAATTTCTGTACGGCGTAAAAAAACCGCCTTTCCCGACGCTGGAACAACTGCTCAATTTTTTTGACGCAGACTGGCGAGCCACTACTTTTGAAGAAAAAGGTTACGCCAGCCCGATGAAAGAACTTGAAGGCTACGACGAAGGCCGCCGCATTTTAGTTTCATATTACCAGAAACATAAAGATAATCTTTTTATTCCTCTTTCCGTAGAGTTTAAGACGATGCTGGATATTGACCGCCTGTCGCTTATCAGCATTATTGACCGCGTTGATTATCTCGGTAACGGGCATGTGGCTATTACAGATTATAAAACCGGCAAGACTGTGGAACGCGAACCGGACCAGCTTTATATGTACCAGAAAGTAATGGAAAATTCCCCGGTGCTGAAAGACATAGCGGCACAGAAAGACGGCGCGGAAAAAGTGACCGTGGACAAACTTTCCTTTTACCATTTGCCGACGTTAAAAGTTATGGAATTTGCTCCGGCGGCGCAAAAAGAAATAGACGTTTTCTGGAGCGGCGTTTTAAAAACGGCGGACGAAATACGCGCCCAGATTTATACTCCGGCACCGGAAGAAAGCAAATGCCGCTGGTGCGACTATAAGAGCATGTGCCCGGTTTTTACCGGCGTGGAATTTGAAGAGTTCCAAAAAACGCCAAAACCGGAAATTTCACAGGCGCCGCAGTCAGACGAAGATATTTTATCCCAAAAAATAGACGCTCTTGGTAAAGCGGGCCAAAACTACGCCGCGTTGAAAAAAGAAATCATCGCCATAATGCGGGGGAAAAATTATAACACTCACTTCGGCAAAGATTTTAAAGTCGAACTTAATAACAAAGAAAATATAGAATTTACGGACCAGGCGGCCGTCATGGATTTTCTTAAAGAAAAGAATCTGCTAAAAAAAGTTTTGGTACCCACGCAAAGCAGCATTTTAGCGCTGCTTGACAATCCCGACGTGGCGGAAGAAGACAAAAAACAACTTCGCGCTTTAACGCGCAAAACCGCCGCAAGGGAATTACAAATAAAAAAAGTTGATTCTTAGGGGGTAGTATGAAACAAAAAGAACACGCTTTTCTGGTTTTGGACCAGGGTTCAAGCGGTTCGCGCGCGCTGCTAGTTAACCGCGCGGGACACATTACAGTCAAAAAACACCGCGAAATAACAGCGAAACATCTTGGTTTGAATTCAGCCGAATACGACGGAAAAGAACTGCTGGATTCCCAGTTGGGCGCGCTGCACGACGCGCTTGGCGCGGCTGGCGGCAAAAATATTTCTTCGATAGCCGTCGTAAGCCAGCGGTCGACGATAGTTTTGTGGGACAAAACCACGGGCGTACCCGTCGCGCCGGTGCTGACGTGGCAGGACGGGCGCGCGCATCAAATATCCGCCAATGTGCAAATCCCGCAGGAAGAAATTCACGCCAAAACAGGTCTTTACAAAACGCCGTTTTATTCAGCTTCAAAAATTACATGGTGTCTGGAGAATATTGAAGCGGCAAAAAAATGCGCCGCCGCCGGAAATTTGCTGGCCGGCCCTGTGGCGACTTATATAATTTGGCACCTGACAGGCGGAAGAGTTTTCGCGGCGGACCAGACGCTCGCCCAGCGCACGCTGCTTTTTAATATAAATACTTTTGACTGGGACGAAGATTTGCTGAAAGCGTTTTCCGTCAAAAGAGAATGGCTGCCTGAAATAAAAAATACTCTGGATAATTACGGCATGTATAAAGATACCCCCATAAAAATTTGCGCCGGGGACCAGCAGACCGCCGCAACTGGGCTAGGCATAAGCAGAGAGGGAGACACCGCGATTAACTACGGCACCGGCGCGTTTTTGCTGACAAGCACCGGCGGCAATTTGAAAAGTATGCCCGGGATTTTAACGTCGGTAGGAGTAACGACGGCGCGGGAAAATAAAAATTTTCTGCTTGAAGGCCCGGTCAACGCCGCGGGCGGCGTTTTCCAGTGGCTGAAGCAAATAGGCATAAATTTTAACATTAAAGATATTGACGATATGGCCGCGCGCGCGAAAAACCCGGTGTGGTTCCTGCCGGCCTTCGGCGGCATAGGCGCGCCGTACTGGGATTTTGACACTCAGACGGTAATCAGCGGGCTTACGACGTCAACCAAAAAAGAAGATTTTATAGCGGGCGCAGTCCGCAGCCTTGCCTTTATGACGGCGGATATTTTTTTCTATCTGAAAAACGCGGGTATTAAAACGGGCGAAACAAGAGTGTCCGGCGGGTTTGCGAAAAATTTAAGCCTTCTGCAATTCCAATCTGACATACTGCAATCCATGCTGATGCAAAACAGCGAAAACGACACCACCGCGCTGGGCGCCGCGTTTCTGATGGCGCGCGAAACCGGAGCAGATACGACTATGTGGGAAGTTTTCAACTCAGTCCGCACCTTCACCCCGCAAATGCCGTCCGCCGAAGCCGCCGCCCTGTACCAACAATGGCGCAAATTCTTCGACTGGTGCAGAAGTTATAAATAAAATATTATTTGCCGGGACGATTGTAGTTTTTTATTCCGCTCTCTAAATATTTAACGAAGCCGTCAATATTTTCGTCATAAGCGCGCCAGCCGGCAAGCGGATTGCCTAAATTGTCCAATAAAATATAGTAAGGCTGCGCATTGGCGCCGAATTTGTATCTTTGCAGATAACTCCACTTATCCCCGACGGTGCGCAGCTTTATTTCTTTGCCGTTCTCTTCTTTTTCAATAGTTTGCGGTAATTTTGTTCTGTCGTCAACATATAATGCAATCAGAACATAATCGTTATCAATAATTTTTCTTACGCGCGCGTCGGACAAAACCGCGGCCTCCATTTTGCGGCAGTTGACGCAGCCGTAGCCGGTAAAGTCTATCATAACCGGCTTGTTGTCTTTTGCGGCGGATGCCATTCCCTCGTCGTAATCGTAAAATTTCGGTTTCAGCTCGCCGCCGTACAGGTCAAATTTTTGCGTATACAGCGGCGGCAGAAACGCGCTTATGTCTTTTAAAGGCGCACCCCATAAACCTGGTATCATATACAGAACAAAGAGAAACGGAACCGCCGCCAAAATAAATCCAGCGCGTTTTACTTTCTTAAGAAGATAAAAACCGAGAGAAGCAAAAATCAGAATCCATAAAACCAAAAATACCTGCCGATTCAAAATATGCCAGTGGTAAACCAAATCCGCCATTGATAAAAATTTCAAAGCCAAAGCCAGCTCCAAAAATCCCAGCGTAACTTTAAGCGTGTTTAACCACTCACCGGATTTTGGCATTTTTTTCATTAGAGACGGCACAAAAGCAAACAGCGCAAACGGTATGGCCAGCGCAAGCCCGAAACCCGCCATGCCGACTGCCGGCGAAAGAATATTGTCCGCCGAGGTCAGCTGCACAAGCAGCGTTCCGACTATAGGCGCGGTGCAGGAAAATGAAACCAAAACCAGCGTAAACGCCATGAAGAAAATACCGATTATGCCGGCGGAGGAGTGCGCCTTATTGTTAATTTTATCAGCCCACGCCGCAGGCAGCTGGAATTCAAACGCGCCAAAGAACGAAACCGCGAACAATACAAACAGCGCGAAAAAAATTAAATTCGCGACGGCGTTTGTGGCCAGATTATTAAGCGCGGCCGCGCCAAAAACCAACGTAAAAAATAGGCCGAACAGCAGATAAATAACCAAAATTGACAAGCCGTACAGCGCGGCCCCCGCCGCGGATTTTTTAAAATCATTATTGGAGCGTTTGAGAAAAATACCAACGGTAATCGGTATCATAGGCCAAATGCAGGGCATGAACAAAGCCAGCAAGCCGCCCGCAAAACTAATCAGAAAAATGCCAAGCCATGACCGGCGCGCGCCGTCCTGCGGGCCGTAAGAATTCAGCTCATCCGTAACAGGTTTCCACAAATCATTTTTCGTTACGGCGGCGTTTTCTGCTTCCGGCGCGGCGGCTTTTTTTGCGGTGCCCGACGACAAACTCTCTGGCGTAAAAGAAAATTCTTCCGTCAGATTCATACACCGCTTGATATTGCAGACGGAATATTCAATATATCCGCTTATCTCAAATTTTTGCGCGTTTTGGAGTTTAAATTTTTGGATAAATTCCGGATTGTTTTCAAAGTAAGTGGTTTCCGCGCCGAAGAGCGCTTCATACGCGGTTATCATAGGCGAAGTTGAAAAAACTTTCCCTTCCATCTGTGCGCCGGAAATTTTTTCAAAATTAAAAACGGTGGGATTCGGGCCGAAATCCGGCTCGGTCAGGCCGTAAATATGCCAGCCCGGTTCTATGTGCGCGGTAAAAACAATTTCATGTTTTTCTCTGACGGAAATTTCCCATCTGACAGGCTGATAAATCTGCGAAAAAGCGCAGACCGCGGGCAGAAACAGCAGGAGCCAGCCGGCCGCGCGCCGCATTTATTTAGCGCCTTTGGAAATGAGAAAGTTTTTCATTTCCTGACTTTGCGCAAGCTGCAAAGGCGTTTTTGTCACAGTCTTGCCGCCGGCGTCTTTGATTGTTACTTTCATATTTACGTCCGCTCCCTGATTAATCAAAACTTCGGCGTATTTTATTGCTATTTTTGTGCCGGCCATTTTTTCATGCTCCGTCAGAACCCTTGTCAAGGGGGTGTTGCCGTCCGGAAGTTTCCCGTTGATATCGGCGCCGTATTTTTTAAGCAGGCTGACCATATTTTCGTCAATACCGGCGAAAGCTAAGGTGGCGGTATTTATCCGCGCGCCTTTGGATGCCAGAAAATCCACAATTTCTCTCCTTCCCATAAAAGCCGCGGACGCGACGGCCGTACAGCCTGAGTTATCTTTGAGATTGATATCCGCGCCGCGTGAGAGCAGCAATTTCACAATATTTTCATCCCCGTTAAAACAGGCGTCCATTAAAATGGTATCCTGAGTATCCTGAGCCCGGTAATTTACGTCCGCACCATTATTCAAAAACTCTTCCACCGCTTTATAGTCGCCAGCTCTTACCGCCTGTTTAATATCGGTATAATCCCGCATACTGCCGCTTACGCTCGTTACTAATTTGGTGGTTTCATTATTGGCAAGAGCTTTATCTATTGCCCGCTCAACATTCGGCCCGCTCACTTCCGAATCTTTGCTGAAGTCGTCTAAAGAAGTTTCTCCGATAACGGCATACGGCAGCGAACCTACCCATGCGGCGTTGTTTGCCTTGCTTGTGGCTTTAAGTATGTCATCATTTCTTTTTGCAAGCTGTTTTGCTTCGTCATATTCCGGAGAGTCAGGCGTTATGTTTAACGGAATATCAACTTTATATTCTTGAAGTTCAACTCTGCCTTTGTATTTTTCTTTATAGGTTTTTTTGAAATTATCCAAATATTCGTTTTCAAAAACCATACACGGCGGACAGCGGTAGCCGGAGAAAAAAGCAAATACAACTTTTGGCGCTTCAGCGGTTTTGGGCTCTTCTTTTTTACCGCATGCGAAAATTATAAACGCGGCGGCGCAAAGAATAATAAGTTTTTTCATAAATTTTTTCCTTTTTTATTTAGCGCCCTTGGAAATGAGGAAATCTTTCATTTCCCTGCTTTGCGCAAGTTGCAGCGGCGTTTTGGTTACCGTCTTGCCCTTGTCATCTTTTATAGTTACTTTTTTATTTACGTCCGCGCCCTGATTAATCAAAACCTGCGCGTATCTTATGGCTATTTGCGGGCCGTAAGACTTTTCCTTGAATATCAACACAGATGTTAAAGGTGTGTTGCCGTCGGAAAGTTTACCGTTGATATCCGCGCCGTGTTTTTTTAACAGAGCAACCATATTTTCATCAATAACACCTGAGGATGTCAAGATATCGCCCGGCATAACCGAACCTTTGGCTAATAAGAGTTCAACTATTTCCCGGTTTCCGGCAAAAACGGCACCGCCAAGAGGCACCCATCCTCCCGGGGATTCCATATTAACGTCCGCGCCGTGAGATAATAATAATTCCACCATTTTTATATCCCCAACCCACGCGGCGGAGGCCAAAGGAACGTCATACCCAACGTCGTCTAATGCAACTTTGTTTATATCCGCGCCTGTTTTCAAAAATTCTTCCACCGCTTTATAGTCGCCTGCTTTTACCGCGCGGTCAATATCGGCGTAATCCTGCATTTTGCCGCTTACGCCGTCGGCGAGGCGGGTAATTTCATTGTTATCAATGGCTTTTTTAATCGCGCGTTCAATGTTCGGGCCGGTTACGTCCAGGTCATCATTAGCGCCGTCAAGAGAGGTTGCGCCTATAACGGCATACGGCATGCCGCCTATCCATTTTTTATTGTATAACTTGCCGGTAGCCCTTGATATAACGCTGTTCCTTTGCGCAATTTCTTTTGCTTCTTTATATTCCGGCGAGTCCGGCGTTATGTATAACGGAGTATCCACTTTATATTCTTTTAATTCTACGCGGCCGCCGTATTTTTCTTTATAGGTTTTTTTGAAATTATTTAAAAATTCCTCCTCAAAAACCATACACCCTGGACAGCGGTAACCGGAGAAAAGCGCGAATACCACTTTCGGTTTTTCCACGGTTTTGGGTTCTTCTTTTTTACCGCAGGCGCAAATGACAAACGCGGCGGCGCAAAGAATCATAAGTTTCTTCATAGATTTTCTCTTTTTTATTTAGCGCCCTTGGAAATTAGAAAATCTTTCATTTCCTTGCTTTGCGCAAGCTGAAGCGGCGTTTTTGTCACCGTCTTGCCGTTGTCGTCTTTGATTGTCACTTTTTTATTGACGTCCGCGCCCTGAGTGATTAAAACTCCGGCGTATTTTAAGGCTATTTTTGTGCCGGACATTTTTTCGCGGTGCGTCAGAACCCTTGTCAGCGGAGTGTTACCGTCGGGAATTGTCCCGTTGATATCCGCGCCGTGTTTTTTGAGCAATGCAATCATATGTTCATCGAGCCCGGAGGATGCAATAGTGTCCGCAGTGATAGTCGCGCCTTTAGACAACATAAATTCCACAAGCTCAGTCCTGCCCATAAAAGCGGCGGTGTCAATAGCCGTGCCGTCCTGTTTGTCGCGCGCGTTAATGTCCGCGCCGCGGGACAGCAGCAGTTTTATAATGTCCTCGTCTCCGTTAAAAGCCGCCAACATTAAAGGAGTGGAACCGCCGCTTATTTCCTCACCTTCGTTCGGGCTTACGCCTTTATTCAAAAACGCTTCTACCGCTTTATAGTCGCCCGCTCTTACCGCCTGCGAAATATTGGCGTAATCCTGCATTTTTCCGCTCACGCCGGTTGCCAATATTGTGGTTTCATTATTTGCAAGGGCTTTGTCTATGGCGCGTTCAACATTGGGGCCGTTTACTTCCGTGTCATCCGTGGAACCGTCCAGTAAAGTCGCGCCGATAACCGCGCAAGGCAGTGAGCCGATATACTTTACATTATTTAACTTGCCAGTAGCTTTTAATATGGCGTCGTTCCTTTGGGCAAGTTTTTTGGCTTCCGCGTATTCCGGCGAGTCAGGCGTTATGTTAAACGGTATGTCAACCTTATATATTTGCAGTTCGACTCTGCCATTATATTTTTCGTTATAGATTTTTTCGAAATTGTCCAAATATTCGTCTTCAAAGACCATGCACGGCGGGCAACGGTAACCGGAGAATAAGGCAAATACCACTTTCGGGGCTTCAACGGTTTTGGGTTCCGGTTTTTTACCGCAGGCGCAAACGATAAACACAACGGCGCAGAGAATTATAATCTTTTTCATAAATTTTTTCCTCTTTAGGGCTACGATTACATTATAGAAAAAATTATTAAATAAAAAAGAGTGAAAATAGTATTTTGTTAGATTCTGTCCCCATACAAGAAAATGGTTAGGCCGGGTAAATAATTTTTAAAGCCGTTATGCCGTTAAAAATTTTATGCGAGCCGTTCTTTGCAAAATTTTTTTGGGGCCCCGAGATTTTGAGTTTATTTGGATTTTCTTTCTGCGGAGACACACTGGTGCGGGTAGCGCGGGGCCGTTCTCCGTTCCCGCGCGGACACGGTGTGTGGCGCAGCAGAAAAAAATTCAAATAAACTCAAAAGCTTGGGGAATAGTCCGGAAATGATTAAAATGACAAAGCCTGCACAAATGTGCAGGCTTTGTCATTTTAATCATTTCCGGACTAGGATTCGAACCTAGAATGAGCGGACCAAAACCGCTAGTGATACCATTTCACCATCCGGAAGTAAAACTACTCTTCTTCCGCGCCCACCGCAGTTTTGGCAAGCTTTCTTACCCCGACGGGGTTTTTGGTCAGTTCATCCTGATAAGCTTTCAGAATATTTGTTTCCAGATATTCCCTGAACTGCTGGTTAATAGGGTGAACCATATCTTTGTGAGAACCATCAGCCAGTTTCCTGGACGGCATACAAAGAAATACCCCTTTGCTCCCCTCTACTATTTTCATGTTCCTTACGACGAAGGAGTCATCAAAAGTCACGCTTGCGAATGCTTTCAAGCGTTCCTCACCCATCAGATGAACCCTTATTTCCGTTATCTTCATAAGCAAACCCTCCTAGAGTTGCGTTAGAATTACCCCATATCCTTTGTTTTTAAGCAGGTCCGCTGTTTTTGCGGCTTGCGTTTTGCTTTCAAACAAAGAAAAAACGGTTGAGCCTGAGCCTGACATCATGGAGTAACCGCGGGTTTGCATAAAGTCTTTCAGACCGCGTACTTCTTCTTCATAAGGGAACACAAAATTTTCCAACCGGTTAAAGAGAAACTGCCCCCAGTAACCGAGCGTTTTGCCGCCGGCAAGCGCATAAACCATCTTATCAAGGTTGGAAGTATTTGTCAATATTTCCGCCGCCGGAGCAAGGGTTAAACGCTTAAAAATTTCTTTAGTCGAAATATGCACGTGCGGAAATGCCAAAACAACGTAAAAATTATTATTTTTGATAGGGACCGGCGTTAAAATATCGCCTATTCCGGCGGCGCGCAGAACGGACTCTTTATATAAAAAAAGCGGTACGTCCGCGCCAAGTTTCGCGGCCAGCGGGATAATTTTTTTAAAATCTATATTGTAAATTTCACAAAGTCTGGAGAGCAGACAGCCGGCGTCCGACGAACCTCCGCCGAGGCCCGCGCCCGTCGGTATATTTTTTTCAAGTTGTATTTCGCAGCGCGCGGACAGCTTGGCGAACTCAAAAAACCGCGCGGAGGCTTTATAAACCAAATTATTTTCGTCAGCAGTAACAGAGTTCGCGTAAGGGCCGGATACCGAAAGCAAAATTTCCGTTTTTGCCGACGGAGAAAGCGACAGCGTCATATTGTCGCCGAATTTTAGTTTGGCAAACAGAGTGGCAAGTTCGTGGTAGCCGTCGGGGCGTTTGGCGGTGACTTCAAGGAATAAATTTATTTTAGCGGGGCAGAAAATGCCGTACTCCCTCACGGTTTGCCTCTTTTTTTAACTTTTTCGCCAAAACTGTATTCTTCCTCAAGCACGGCGGTACCTGTTTTGTCATAAACGATTTTAGTCCCTTCAAGCAGGCCGTGTTTATAATTTTCTTTCAAATATAATTCGCCCTTCGGGTAACAGGACAGGCGTTCGCCCTCAAGCTGCGCGTTAATATAAAATTCTTTATACCACATCGCGCCGTTGGGATAATATATAACGCGCGCGCCGTTTAAGAGACCTTTTTTATAATTTTCTTCAAGGCTTAAAATGCCGCTTTCAAAATAAACTTCCCGCCGGCCGTCTAAGCGGTTGGCTTCGTAATTTTCTACGATAAATTCGCGCCCGCTTGGGTAGAAGGCGGTTCTTCTTCCTTCAAGACGTCCGTTTTTGTAACCGGCGGTTTCTTTGGATTTTTCCTGCCCGCGGTAATTGTAATAAACCGCGCCGCCGTCAAGGCGTCCATCGACGTAATTTTCTTTTAAAATCATGCGGCCGAATTCGTCATATTTTGTAACAACGCCGTCCATGACGCCGCCTTTATACGGCGCTTCAGTGCGCAGCACGCCGCTTTCATAATATTCTTTGATGATTCCGTCCGGTATTTTACCGGAGAGCAGAGAACCGTCCAGCAGCAGACAGCGGGCGACCTCCTGGCCTTCGTTACAGAAGACAAGATTGTCCTTGACCTTCGTCATAACAAGGCCTTTTTTTGACAAATCTTCTTTAATTTCCTGCTCGGCTTGTTTTAACGTAGTGGCCGGGCTGAGCGGGGCTCTCGTCGCGGTGTCTACAATGCTTTTCAGTTCGCCGTTTTCATATTCTTCCGTCAGAGTTACTTTGCCGGTGGTGATATCCAGCACCTGCAGTTTGCCGTGCAGCACGCCGTTTTTATAATGCTTGACGGTCTGCAGATTGGACGCAAATTCGACAATTTCCCCGTCCGGCACCGCGCCGTTGGTCTGCGTAGGGTTGCCGTTGTCGTCAAGTATTTCCTCGGCAATGGCCTGAACTTTATAATAAATTTTACTTTTCTTGGTAGCTACCGAAATAATTCTGTCCATATTTTCATTATAATAAAAAACGCGGGGTTTCTCATATAAAAATTGGAATATTTGCAACATATAATTTTAATCTAATGAATTTAAATTATAAAAAAGTATTTTGCCTATGTTCTTTTCCGTCTGGCGCCGTTTTTATATACTTTTAAATATATTTACGCGGAAAAGGATTTTTATGGTTTACAGAAAAGGTTTTACCCTCATTGAACTGCTTGTGGTTGTTTTGATTATAGGAATAGTGGCCGCCGTCGCTCTGCCACAATATCAAAACGCCGTCAATAAATCCAAAGCCGCGCAGGCGTATATCGCCTTAAAAGCATTGGCCGGCGCGCAGGAAAGATATTTTTTGGAAACCGGCGACTATGCCGCGCGCTTTGACCAATTAGACGTTTCAATGGACCCTGCCTGTACAGACACTCAATGTACCATAGGTAATTATATATATCGTTTATATGGAGGAGAACAAAAACAATTAGCCGTTTACCTGGGTGGAGATTTATCAAGTTGGGCAACAGCAGATATGTCTATCTCATATTTCTATTCAGATCCAGACACATCAAGTGTTTATTATACCTACGGCGTCACAAAAGGTTATTATATGTGCGATCATCGCAATAAACCAAACTGGGCAAAATTATGTGCTACCTTAAGCACTGGTGCTAATCAATTTATCAACGGCAATAAATATTTCTGGAAACCTTAAAAAAATTTTGGGGGAAATAATGTAGAATATATTTATCCAAATTGAGGGAAGTCGGGTGAAAATCCCGCGCTGGTCCGCAACCGTTACAGCCGGATTGCTCAGTCTGGAAATTTAATTACGAGACTAATGCATGAATAAACTTATCTCAGCAGCATCGTTGTGTCTTTTGTTGTCCCCCTCAATATTCGCGCAAAATATTGACCTTCAGTTATTAACCACAAACCCGAGGTTTGATACCGTCGTCCCGGACAATTCCTGGGCGCAGAATATTTCCGTCGGGCAGGTGTTGGAACAATACGCGCCGGTACAGGTTAAATCCTCCGGCTTCGGCTCATCGGAGCTTTTAAACATCCGCGGCCAGAGCAAAGGAATACAGTTTTACTTGGACGGCGCGCCGCTGCCTATGGACTCCACCGGGTTTACGGACATGTCCACAATCCCCACCGCCGTAATTGACCATGTGGAAATACAAAAAGGCTTTTCCGCCGGCTCGACGGGCGGCGCGGGCGCGGTTTACATTTACACAAAAACGCCGCAGCCCGGCGTGACGCTCGTTGACGCCAGCTCCGAAGTTTCAAAATATAAAACCAATATTTTTAACGCCGGCGTGCAAAGCAGCGCGTTAAATATTCCGTTTAAAATAAACTACTCGCAGGACCAGTCCGACGGCTTCCAGCAAAACAGCGGCTTTGACAAAAAATCGTTTAACCTAAGCGTTAATTTACCGTGGGATTACGCGCCCATTGTTTCTTATTTATATACCGACAGTTATATGGGCCTCCCTGGCGGCACCGACGTGCCTGTTGACGATTGGAACGGCAGTAAAGAGCAGGCCGCAATAACGCCGGACGACTGGATGCATGACAAACTAAACTCAGTCACCGTGTCGCGCTCTTTAGGCCGGCTGAACTACAGCGCATCTTATACGAATTTAGACAGAAGTTCGCTGATGTACGGCAGCGTAAGTGAATTTAAGACCGACGACGCGGCCGCCAAACTTGAGTACGCGGTTCTCAAGCAACTAGCGCTCGGCGCTGACTGGCATTACAGCCAGCTCGATACAAACGCGACTTATTTTACCAAGCAAAAATTTGACTACAATATTTATTCCGGTTACGCTATCGCGAATATTCCGATCGGTTTTTTAGACGCCGGTCTGTCGGCCCGTTATGACAGACATGATTACTGGAACGATAATTTGTCCTATAAAGCGCAACTGTCCACGCGCGGCAAAATAAAACTTTTTGCCGCCGGCAGCAGCGCGGTAATGTTTCCGTCGATAGCGGATTATGATTCAAACCCGGACACGCTTAAACCGGAACAAAATATGACGGCGGAAATAGGCGCGGAAGGCACGGCGGGAGATTTATCATTCAAAACAAATATTTTTTATTCGGAGATAAAAGATAAAGTCGCGATAGTTCAAACCGGGCCGTTTATCTGGCAGTCCGTCAACGTCGGCAAAGGCCGCAACTCCGGCCTTGAGGCGGCGCTTAATTATAATATAGGCGATTTAAGAAATACGCTCATTTACAATTTTGCAGATTATCAGATTAACCCGTACGGTACCGGCGGCTATGAGCAAGCGCAGTTCGCGCCGCAAAATATCGTGCGGCTGAACAATGTGTTCACCGCCGGCAAATGGGAGTTTCTCTCTATGTTAAATTGGACAGGGACACAGTATACCGACATGGGCAAAACGGGAGTGCGGCTGCCCGCTTACGTTGACTGGACTTTAAGCGTTGAGCGAAAAATAGGCCAGGGTTCAATTTACGGCGGAGTCCGTAACATGTTGAACCAGCACTACGCCAAAAACGGTATGTTTAATTCCTTCAATCCGCCCGGCCAGCAGAATATTTTATACCCGAACCCGCCGCTGACGTTCTTCCTCGGCGTAAAATATAAACTTTTCAACTAAAAAATAAGCCGCGCTGAAAAATGCGCGGCCCATTTATATTAATTTTATTGACATGTACAAGTATAAGGGATTGCTTGTACCGTTACATAGAAAGGCGGGAGGTTACCATTGCAATATACAGTTCCTGATGTAGCTCTTGAAGAAGGGAGACACCCAGTGCCGCCTACATAGGTTGTCCAAGTCTTGTTAGTCGAGTTAGCGAGAGCATACGTGCATGTGGGCTGAGTAGTATTTCCATATTGTATATAACAGGTAGTGCCATCTGAGGTACACCACTTTTGTGCAGTTCCAGATGTTCCCTGAGCCCAGCCGCAACATTTCTTATTGGCGCTGTCCCAGGTATAGCCGCTGGAACAACAGCGCGCGTCTCCGTTAGCGCCGTATCCGCCCCAGCCGCCCGCACAGCAAAGACTTAAAGCTATGCCCGGAGATGCCTGGTTGCACCTGCATTCGTTATAACTACCGTAACCATAAATTATGACTGTCCCCACGGCGAATGCCAAAACAACGGCAAAAATATTTCTTATTATTTTTTTCACAAAAAACCTCCTTTATAAGCATAAATTCACACTTATATTATAAACCCAAAAAAACTTAATCCAAAATAACTAAAAAGGCTATGTTTTTTTACGACGGAGAGGATTCCAATCGGGATCTGATGTAATTTTGCAAAAATTAGAGTTTTTTGGGATTTTTCCCTCGCCCCTCCGGGGGAGAGGGAGAATAATAAAAAAACGCCCGCAATCTTCTGCGGGCGTTTTTTGTTCTTGTATACAGACTATTTATTATAAGTTTTGCGCTTGTGGTAATGGTTGTGGAAAAGCTTGTGGGCTTTTTCGCCTAACGGCTCTCCTACAAACTCTTTATACACCGTTTGTACCGCCGGGCTTAAGTGGGAGCAGCGCGCTTTCTGGGACTCGTCGTCTTTGTAAAGGCCAGCGGCGCGTTTTTTACGCAGTTCGTTTGTCACGCCGTAAGGCTGCCCGCCGCCGCCTACGCAGCCGCCTTCGCACGCCATAACTTCTACGAAATCATAAGGCGAAGGTTCGCCTTTGGCGCGTTTGGCTTCAATTTCTTTAAGAAGAGCGTCGACGTTGGCAAGACCGTGCGCTATGGCTACGCGTACTTTGGTTCCGTCAACATCTATAACCGTGTCTTTAATACCTTTCAAGCCGCGGACCGCTTTAAACTCAACATCGGCAAGCTCTTTGTTTGTTATCAGATGATACGCGGTGCGAAGCGCGGCTTCCATAACGCCGCCCGTCGTGCCGAAAATCGTTCCGGCGCCGCTGTAGGTGCCCAGCACGCTGTCTCCTTCCGCGTCCTCTATATTTTTAAAGTCAATGCCGCTTTGCTTTATCATGCGGGCGAGTTCGCGCGTGGTGAGAGAAACGTCCACATCCTGCTGGCCTGACGAAAACATTTCCTGCGAACGCGAGATTTCATATTTTTTGGCCGTGCACGGCATAATGGAGACCATGACGATTTTGGACGGGTCTATATTATTTTTCTGCGCGTAATAAGTTTTTGCCAGAACGCCTACTATTTCATGCGGGCTCTTGCACGACGAGAAATTGCCTATCATGTCCGGGTGGAACTTTTCCAGATAATCAACCCACGCCGGGCAGCACGACGTAATTAAAGGCAGATTGTCTTTGGCTTTAAATTTTTTGACAAATTCATTGCCTTCTTCGATAATCGTCATATCCGCGCCCATGTTCGTGTCAAACACGGCTTTAAAACCGAGCTTTTTAAGCGCGCTTACAAGCTTGCCCGTCAAATTAGAGCCAATCGGATAGCCGAACGCTTCCCCGACGGAAACTCTGACAGCCGGCGCAATCTGCGCGACGCAGTATTTATCTTTATTATTAAGCGCTTCCCATACTTTCTGCGTTTCGTCATATTCGACGATGGAACCGACAGGGCAGTGGTTTGAGCACTGGCCGCATTTTACGCACGGGCTTTCATTAAGCGTAATATCGCCAGCCGGGCTCAGCGCGGTTTCAATGCCGCGTTTCTGGAAAGACAACGCCCAGACGTTCTGGTGTTTCTGGCAGACGTTTACGCAGCGACCGCAGGCAATGCACTTCCTGCCGTCTATGACTATCGTTTTCGTCGTATTATCATATTTATATTTGTGGCGCTCCAGAATATTCGGGAAATAATCTTCCCTTATGCCGAATTCCGCGCAAAGCCTTTGCAGTTCGCAGTCCTGGTTGCGGGCGCAGGTGAGGCAGTCTTTGGGGTGGTTGGACATGATGAGCTCCAAAACCGTCCGGCGCACGCTGACGATTTCAGGATCATGCGTCGTGATGTCCATATTATTTTCAACCATCGTCGAGCACGCGCGGAGCATTTTTCCTATGCCTTTGGCTTTTACAATGCATATGCCGCAGCCGGAGCCGGCCTCTAAATCCGGATGTTTGCACAGCACCGGAATTCTCATGTTGACAAGGCGCGCCGCCTCAAGTATAGTGGTGCCTTCTTTGACTTCTATTTGTTTACCGTTTATCGTAGCTTTAATCATATTTTACCCCTTATGCACCGCGTTGAATTTGCACGCCGCAAAGCACTGGCCGCATTTTATGCATTTCTTTTGGTCTATCAAATGCGGGGCGCGCGTTTCGCCCGTGATGGCGGTTACCGGGCACGCGCGTTTGCACGCGCCGCAGCCGACGCAGTTTTTGGTAATAATTTCATAAGTTATCAGTTTGCCGCATTTGCCCGTCGGGCATTTTTTGCGGAGTATATGGTCGTCATATTCTTCGCGGAAAAAGCGCAGCGTGGAAAGCACCGGGTTCGGCGCGGTCTGGCCCAAGCCGCACAGAGACGCTTTTTTCATAGCGTTGGCTATGGTCTGCATTTTTTCCACGTCTTCGGGTTCGCCCTTGCCGGACGTTATGCGCTCCAGAATATCCAGCAGCTGGTAGCTGCCTATGCGGCACGGCGCGCATTTCCCGCAGGATTCGTCGACGCAGAAATCAAGGTAGAATTTTGAAATGTCAACCATGCAGTCCGTCTCGTCCATGACGATTAAACCGCCGGAGCCCATTATTGAGCCTATTTCCTGCAAAGATTCATAGGTTATGGGCATATTGAAATTTACTTTGGATATTACGCCGCCGCTCGGGCCGCCGGTCTGCACCGCTTTGGCCTCTTCTCCTTTAAGCGGGCCGCCGCCGATGTCGTAAACGGCCTCTTTAACGGTTGCACCCAGAGGGATTTCTATCAAACCGGTGTTTTTGCTTTTGCCGGTCATCGCGAAAACTTTTGTGCCCTTGCTTTTTTCGGTGCCGATTTTAGCATACCACGCGCCGCCGTTCCTTAATATATAAGATACCGCGGCCAGCGTTTCAACGTTATTAATGGTTGTGGGGCAGCCCCATAAACCTTTGACGGACGGGAAAGGCGGCTTTGGGGACGGCGTGCCGCGCTTGCCTTCTATCGAAGCTATTAAAGCCGTTTCTTCGCCGCAGACAAACGCGCCCGCGCCAAGCCTGATTTCCAAATCATAGTTAAAACCAGAGCCCAGAATATTTTTGCCCAGCAGACCAAGTTTGTATAACTTGTCAATGCTGTCCTGAATACGTTTATAGGCGTTCGGATATTCGGCGCGGATATAAAACAGGCCCTCACTGGCGCCCGTCGCGTAACCGGCAATCATCATTCCTTCGATAACGGCGTAAGGATTGCCTTCAAGCATAGAGCGGTCCATATAAGCGCCCGGGTCCCCTTCGTCGCCGTTGCAAATCATATATTTCTGTTTGCCTTTTGACGCGCGGGTGATAGACCACTTGAGCCCCGTCGGGAAACCGCCGCCGCCGCGGCCGCGCAGGCCGGAAATTTTCATTTCTTCGATAGTACCCTCGGGCCCTTTTTCAAAAGCTTTTATGAGGCCCTGAAAGCCGCCGGACGCTATGTATTCGCCGATATCTTCCGGGTTAAGCGTGCCGCAGTCCGCCAGAAGTATGCGGTGCTGTTTCTTGTAGAATATGATGTCTTCTTTAGTTTTGCAGCGCGTGTTATCCTTAGCGTCCAAATATAAAAGCCTGTCGATAACTTCGCCTTTCAAAATTGTTTTGTCTATAATTTCGCTGACGTCCGCCGGTTTTACTTTCACGTAAAGTATGCCGTTGACTTCCACCAGCGGGCCCTGGGAGCAGAAACCCTGGCAGCCGCTTTTCGTTATATAAGTGCTGTTTTCAAGGCATGACGAAGTGATTTCCAGACAAAAGTTAAGACCGCGTTTTGACATTTCTTCTTTAAAAGTGTCGTAGACTTTAAGCGAACCGCCGGAAGCGCAGCTTGTGTCGCCGCATATGGTTACGCGCTGCGCGACTTTTTTATAATTTTTCTGAAAATCTTCTTTAAGATTGTTTATTTTTTTTGTATTAAGCATTTTGCGCGCCCTCTTTCATAATTTCGTTAAGAATGGCTTTAACGTCCGCCGGTTTGACGCCGCCGTAAACCCTGCCGTTGACCAGCATTACCGGCGCCAGCGCGCAGCAGCCCACGCAACGCAGCGCCGTGACGGAATACATACCGTCCTCCGACGTTTCCCCCTCGTTAACGCCGGTGATATTGTGCAGCTCTTTTGTCAAATCGGACGCGCCTTTAAGATAGCAGGCCGTGCCGTGGCAGACGGAAATCTGGTATTTCGCCGGCGGGGTTAATTTAAAAAAGTGGTAAAAAGTCAGCACCTCGTATATTCTTGCCAGAGGCACGCCCGTAAGTCTTGAAAGTTCTAAAGAAGTTTCCCTCGGCACGTAACCGAGAGCGTCCTGTACCGTATGCAGTATCATTATAAGACTGCCGTCTTTTCCTTTCCATTTATCCGCGATTGCGGCCAGGTCAATGGAAGGTTTTGTCGTTACTTCAGCCATAATTCTCTCCTGTTAATACATAAGGATAACCCAACATATGTTGAATGTTAGGCTGTCCTAAAAAAACTACGCCCCTTGCGGGGCGGTTTTTAAATTTTTTTGCTTTGATATATGGTGACCGGGAACGGGACGTCGCCTACCGGGGTAGTAAAATATATAGTGCCTTTTACTTTATAATCAACCGATACGCTGCCCATGCTGACCAGCCCGACAAGCTTGCCCAAATTTTTGAGCGGGACATCAAGGCTGGACTTAACTACTTTAGTTTCACCGGCTTCGACGCGCACGTCTTTTAAGGTAAGCGCGCTGACGTCCACGTCGTTTACGTACAAGTCGCCTTCAAACCGTTTAACAGCGGCTGCTGCCGCCTTGTTTAAATTGCTGATGGCTATCGATACGTCCATTGATATTGTGTTATCTGGGTTATAATCCGTCGGCTGCACGGACACTATGTCATACTTGCAGTTGACCATATTATAATTTTCCTGCATAGAAGCGCAGGCAAAAAAGAAAAATGAGAAAAGGGTTAAAAAGAGAAGTCTCTTTGTCATGCAAATATTATACAAAAAATTTATTTATAATAGTTTATAAGAGATAATCATGTCAAAACAATTAATTTTAAACCGCTTTTTAAAATACGTTAAAATGGAAACCGCTTCAAACCCGGACGCAGAAACCTGCCCCAGCACGCCCGGGCAAATGCAGTTTGCAAAAATGCTGGCGGAAGAATTAAAAACAATAGGCGCGTCAAAAATCAGGCTGTCCGAATACGGTTATGTCATGGCCGAAATTCCGGCCTCCGCCGGCGTAAAAGCGCCTGCGGTTGGTTTTATAGCGCATATGGACACGTCTCCTGATTTCAACGGTAAAAACGTAAACCCGCGGGTGCATAAAAATTACGACGGCGGTAAAATAGTCATCAACAAATTAAAAAATATGTCCGTCACGCCGGGCGCTGATTGTAAAGGGCATGATATGATCACCACGGACGGCACTTCGCTTCTCGGCGCCGACGACAAGGCCGGCATAGCCATAATTATGACGCTTGCCGAAACGCTTATAAAAAACCCGCAAATTAAACAAGGCCCGGTAAAAATAGCGTTTACGCCGGACGAAGAAATAGGCCGCGGCGCGGACAAATTCGACGTAAAAGCCTTCGGCGCGGATTACGCTTATACCATAGACGGCGACAAACTTGGCAGCGTGGAAAACGGAAACTTTAACGCCGACTCTTTTAAAATAGAAATCACCGGCGTAAACTGCCACCCCGGTTCCGCCAAAAATATAATGGTAAACCCCGTACGCGCGGCGGCGGACCTTATTAATTCCTGGCCCGTCTCAAAACTTCCGGAAACCACCGAAGGTACAGAAGGTTTTATCCTCTTTAATAACGTTACCGGCAACGTCGAAAAAATGGAAATCAAAGGTATTATACGCGAACATGATTTAAACAAACTGTACGCGCTGGAAGAAGAACTTAAAAAATTAATAGAAGCCAAAAAAGCGACTTACAATGGCGCGAACATTGCTCTTACAATTAAAGAGCAGTACCGCAACATGAAAATAATTTTGGATAAAAATCCTGCCGCGCTTGAAAAACTGGAAGCCGCGCTGAAAGCGTGCGGCGTAAAATATAAACTGCGCCAGATACGCGGCGGCACAGACGGCGCGCGGCTGTCCTTCATGTGTCTGCCTACGCCGAACATTTTCGCCGGCTACGACGGCGCCCACGGCCCGTATGAGTGGGCCTCGCTGGACGCGATGGAAAAATCTTTTGAAGTTATCAAAGAAATAGTAACCGTAAAATGAAACTGATTGAATGCGTGCCGAATATCTCCGAAGGGCGGGACAAAAATAAAATAGAGCAGATTGTCCGCGCCGCGCAAAACTGCGGCGTAAAAATCCTGCACGTTGACACGGGGCACGACGCAAACCGCACAGTCATAACTTTCGCCGGCACGCCGGAAAAAGTATTTAGCGCGGCTTTCGCGCTGGTCCAAAAATCCTGCGAACTTATCGATATGCGGCAGCACGCAGGCACCCACCCGCGCCTCGGCGCGGTGGACGTGTGCCCGTTCATTCCCGTCAAGGAAACGACTATGCGGGACTGCGTTGATATCGCAAAAAAACTGGCAGAGAAAGTTGCGGACGAACTGTATATTCCCGTCTACTTATATGAAGAAGCGGCAAGCGCGCCGGAAAGAAAAAATTTGGCCTTTATCAGAAAAGGCGGATATGAAAGTTTGCCGCAAAAATTAAAAGAACTGCCGCCGGATTTCGGCCCGGCGAATTTTTCTCCCTCCGTGCAAAAAAGCGGCGCGCTAATAACCGGCGCAAGAAATTTTTTAATCGCTTTTAACGTCACGTTAAATACCGAAGACGTCGCGCTGGCCAAACAAATTGCCGCTATTTTGAGAAGTAAACTTAAAGCCGTCAAAACGCTGGGTTGGGCCGCGCCGCGGTACAACGCGGCGCAAGTATCTTTCAATCTGACGGACTACAAAACAACGTCCCTCTACGACGTATACGAAGCCTGCAAATCAGAAGCCGCCAAACTCGGCATTGAAGTAAAAGGAAGTGAAATAATAGGTCTGGTTCCCGAAGCCGCCCTCGTGCGCGCCGGCAAAAAATATTTAAGCGGCGACGGCGTAACACACAGCAAAGAGCAAAAAATCAACGCCGCGATAACCGCGCTGACTCCCAACCTGCACTCTCCGTTTATTCCGGAGAAAAAAATAATCGAACGCGTCCTACTACGCTAATACACTTTGCCGCAAAAAATATATAATATATTGTAACAATCTAATAATTTTGTACGCGCGGAGGCGCAAAATAATATGGAAGTCAAAACCTACATTGACCAACTCCTTACCGACGTAATTAAGAAAAATCCGGAGCAGCTTGTTTTCCACCAGGCGGTGGAGGAAGTCGCTCACACGCTGGTCCCGGTGCTTGAAAGGCACCCTGAGTATCTGAAAAATAAAATTTTGGAAAGAATGGTAGAACCCGAACGCGTAATTATGTTCCGCGTGCCATGGACGGACGATAAAGGCGAAATACATATCAACCGCGGCTTCCGCGTGCAGCATTCAAGCGCCATAGGGCCGTACAAAGGCGGCATGAGATTCCGCGAAACAGTGACGCTGGGCATGCTTAAATTTTTAGCTTTTGAACAAACTTTTAAAAACGCTTTAACCACGCTGCCCATGGGCGGCGGCAAAGGCGGCAGCGATTTTGAACCCAAAGGGAAATCTGACACGGAAGTCATGCGTTTCTGCCAGAGTTTTATGAACGAGCTTTACCGCCACATCGGCCCTTTTACGGACGTGCCGGCGGGCGATATCGGCGTAGGCGGGCGCGAAATAGGTTTTATGTTCGGCCAGTATAAAAAACTCTCCAACGAATTTTCCGGCGTGTTTACCGGCAAGGGACTTAACTGGGGCGGCAGTCTTATACGCCCTGAAGCCACCGGCTACGGCGCGACGTACTTCGCGCAGGAAATGCTGGCGACGCGCGGAGATTCTTTAAAAGGAAAAACCTGCGTAATCTCCGGCACGGGCAACGTGGGCGTTTTTACCATTGAAAAAGTTAACGAGCTGGGCGGCAAAGTAGTGGCGTTCGCCTCCTCGACAAACGCCGTGTACGACAAAGACGGCGTCAGCCCGGAAAAACTGGAGTTCCTTAAAGATTTAATGTTTGTAAAAAGAGAGCATGAATTTTCCGCGTATATCAAAAAATTCCCGAAAGCGGAACTTCTGCCCGCGGGCAAAAAAACGTGGACAGTCAAGTGCGACGTCGCTTTCCCGACGGCGGCGGAAAACGAGCTTGACGTTAACGACGCCAAAACGCTTCTCAAAAACGGCTGCTTCTGCGTAAGCGAAGGTTCAAACATGCCATGCACGGCGGAGGCCATAGCGGAATTCCAAAAAGCCAAAATATTATACGCGCCCGGAAAGGCGGCAAACGCCGGCGGCGTGGCAGTATCCGGCTTGGAAATGTCCCAAAACAGCCTGCGCATGGCCTGGCCTAAAGAACAGGTTGACGCGGAACTTCAGAAAATTATGAAAAGCATACATAAAACCTGCCTGACCACCGCCAAAGAATACGGCGCCGCGGGAAATTATGTCGCGGGCGCAAACATAGCCGGCTTCTTAAAAGTGGCCGACGCCATGCTTGACCAAGGCCTTGTTTAACTTAACGCAAATAACCGGCGTCCGCTATTTCCGCGGACGCCGGTTATGTATTATTTTGCTCAATAATTAAAACGTATTATTCACTATTGATTTATAAACCATTCATATACCGAACTATCCTTTTCCCCTCCCACAGAAGCGCATATCTTAGAATATCTCTTTTTATAAGTACGGCACGCTATGGCGCCCGGACGCGCGCCGTGTGAATAGTAATAATCAAACCAATACTTATTAAGATTTTCTCCTCCCGCGGGGAATATATATGTGTAGCCCTGCGGGAGCAAATTAAACACAAATTTTCCTTGTGTAACAGCCGTTCCTCTGCCGCTGCCTACAATAATGTCCAGGTCCGCAAAATCTTTTGCATACTGGTTGTTTTTCATATAATATCTTTCCTGCGCGTCTTTTATATCTTTGCCGATTTTTAAAGCTTCGGCCGCTCTGGATTTTTCTACGGAAACGGCATACTTCGGGAAGGACAGTGCGGCGCTAAAGCAGAAGAAGAGTACGACAACCGCCAGTTCAGTAAACGTGAGCCCCCCGTATAGTGTTTTCATAAAAAAAGTATACAAAATTAATAAAATACAGATATAAACTCCGGCGGAAAAACTTAATTATATACATAAGTTCGTATATTTTCTAAAATGTAACTACCGGTTATTATGGCGGGCGGCGGCGGGAACAGAATTGGCCGCTTAATAACGGAATATATCACTAATATGCAGGGAAATAAAAATGAAATCATTTACTAATGATAAATGGTTCAAAATCATATGCCTGGGAACAGCTGTCATAGGCATGGTCAAGATGGTTTTGTATATAAAGGACGGTTTTATCGCCGACGAACTCTTTACGATTTATGTTACCGATCCTTCCCAGCCCATGCTGTACCTCCTCAAAAAATACTGGATTCTGGACACTTCTCCCCCTCTGCATTACTTTTTTGTTTACTTGTGGAATCATCTTACGCCCCATATTACGGAAATTTCCGCACGTATACCCAGCGCCGCCGCCGGTTTTGCGGTGGTTGCGGTGTCCTTTTTCTGCTTTCCTAAATATATGCCGAAGTACACGCGCTATATCTTTACGGCAATCATATCCTGCTCTTCTTACGCGATGGTTTTTGCCTGCGAAAGCCGGCCTTATATTTTCCTGCTGTTCTTATCCGTGGGAATTATGTTTATAATGTTTGAACTTATAAATAAAATGGAAAGCGGCGTTGAACTTAAAAGGAAGCATTTTATATGGTATTTTGCGGTCACGCTTCTGCTGACTTACATCCATTACTGGGGCAGCCTTTTGGGCGGCGCGGTGTTTTTGGTTCTGGCGTTTTACAGTTTTAAAAACAAAAAATATTTAAAACAATTTGCAATCGCTTACGGCGTGGTGCTTGTTCTGTTTCTGCCGTGGATGATTCCCAGCGTTTACTATAACGCGATGCTTGAACGCCTGAGCGGCAACTGGTGGGTGAGCGATGACAGTTTAAAATCATTTTTACCCGGCCTGCTGGGAAGCATGTTCCCGCGGGGGATAAAAGTTGCGGCCGTAGGTTTCGGCGCGGCTTTGCTTATAGCGGAGCATTTTTTCTCACAAAAATCTGTTCTTAAAAAATACCGCAGGGAAATTTATTTGTCCATTTTTATCATAGCCTTTATTTTTGCCGGAACTGCTATGGCGGCTTTAAAAATTCTGCTTTTTGTGCCGCGTTATTTTATAGTAACCGCGCCTTTTGTACTTTTTATCGTCTCGTTAGCGCTGGGCGCAACCATGGAAAATACAAAATGGATAGTCATCCCCGTACTTTTACTTTTTGCTTTTTATATCGGGAACATCAATTCCGCCAACAAAACAATGAGCGAACGCGAAGCCATGCTTTACGTGGTTGAACATAATATTCCTGTCTTAAGAACGGCGGTGATGGAAATTTTCCCCCTTGCCGCGATGGAAAAGATATACGCTTTTTATCCCAACAAATATTACGGCAAAAATATTGAATTTATCAACGTGTACACGCACCCGGACACGCCCATCGGCGACACAGACCTGATTTGGATGCCCATGTGCGCGCCCAGCAAAATAAATTTTCTGGAAAACAGGCTGAAGATGAATCTTAAAAAAGTCAAAACAGTTAACTCCGCGTGTTTTTTGGAAAAAGACTTGGATAACCCTGTATTTGAACCGCATGAAATCAAGTCAAAAATAGATACCGTTTACTCTAACAACCGCAAGGAACATAATCCTTTGGGGAAGCTTAAGCTTGAGGAATAATAACGATATATTCGTAGGTTAAACTCTCATAGCATCCCGTGCCTGGCGCGAGGATTTCCACGATACAAAAAACCCGGGCGGGGAAATTTTCCCGCCCGGGTTGTTGCCAGAGGTATTATTTTTTTCTGCTTACGAATTTTATTAATTTTTCAAAAGTTTCTTTGCTGATAGCGTGTTCCATTTTGCAGGCGTCAATGTCGGCTGTGCCTTCGGACACGCCCAGCGTGTCGGTTAAAAACCGGCTGATTACGCTGTGCCGCTGTTTAATTTCTTCCGCCGCTTTTTTGCCTTTGGGCGTCAGCTCCACATAGCCGTATTTCTCATGCACGACGTATTCGAGTTTGGACAGCACGCTCAGCGCGCCGGTAACGCTCGGCGTTTTAACGTTCATAATGTCGCGTATATCTTTAACGCGCGCCACGCCGTACTGTTTAGACGCAAGAGAAATAGCTTCCAGATAATCTTCCATGCTCATGGTAAGTTTGCTCATATTTTAAGTAAACCTAACTTTGTAAGCATTGTCAACCCTGATAAATAAGTTAAAATATCTTATGGCAAAAAAGGACGGGGGCATAATAGTAGCGGCGTCTAACCGCAAAGCCTTCCACAACTACCATATTTTAGACACTTACGAGGCCGGCCTTGAACTTCTGGGAAGCGAGGTAAAATCCGTCCGCCAGAAAGAGGTCAGTCTTGAAGGCGCTTTCGTGCGCGTGGACGGGGAGCAGGCTTTCGTCTACAACATGCACATCAACCCGTACAAATATAACACCGTCACGCTGGTGGAGCCGCTGCGCACGCGCCGCCTTTTGTTGCACAAAAAAGAAATTGACAAAATGAAAGGGCACGCGCAGCTCAAGGGCAACACGCTGATTCCGTTTGAAGTATATTTCAAAAACGGCTGGGCAAAAGTAAAAGTTGGCATGTGCCGAGGTAAACAGGAATATGACAAACGCGAAGACATAAAAAAGCGCGACCTAAACCGCGAAATGGAAAAAAGTTTCAAAAATAAAATCAGATTTTAGTTAATCAGAAAATAACTCCCGTTTCCGTAAGCGGTATCCACCGGCCCCATTGTCTGGCAGATTGATTTTGCCGTGCTGTTTTTTCCCGGCACTAGCTGGCACCAGTGTTTCCCTTTATACGTCGGATCATATTTCATTGTAAATTCTATCGTCGGCATACTCGCGCTGCCCGCCACCGCGCCGCATGTTCTGTTAGCCCAACATGAGTAGATATAGACATTCGGCCTTGAGGCGTCGGCGGCACCGATAGAGCTGCCGCCCGGCGTTGTAGTTATAAGTTCTGGCGGAACTATAATATCCAAATCCGGAATATTATTTGTATACGCTCCGTTTTCCAGATAATATCTTTCCTGCGCGTCAGTTATGGCTTTTACCATAAGTACCGCCTGAGAGGTTCTGGACTTCAAAACAGTCTTTTGGTATTGCGGAATCGCAATCGCCGCCAGTATGCCGATAATCAGCACCACGACTAACAACTCTATAAGAGTAAATCCGTTAAAAATCCTTTTCATATATAAAAGTATATGAAAATCGTCACAGACGGAAAAGAACATAGTCTAAATACTTTTTTCTTATCCAAATTAGCTATATAAATATAAAAACCCTCACGGAATATAAATCCGTGAGGGTTAAACCAAAATCACTGAACATCAAAAAGACTCTTTTTGTCTATTTTAAAGCAAAAATAAATTATTATTGTTGTTTAACGTGTATATCCAAATCAAACGCAAAAGCCGCGCCGGCCATAATACTGCTTTGATATTTGTAACCGCAAATATCGCTGCCCAGAACGCCGCCGTTCAACATACTTTCGCGCGCGGCGGAATTATTTACGATATTGCTCCAAACCAAATAAATCAGAAAATCTTTAATGGGCCTGTAATTATATCCGACTGACAATTCGCCAACCGCGGCGTCAGGACCGCCGGCGTAAACTTCAGTAACGCGGCGCTTATAAGTGCCTAGAAAAAAACTTTTTTTGGACACCGGCACCGTTGCGCCTATCATAAACTCCTGGGTATCTTTGCCTTCTGAGCCGTACAACACAAAATCTCCGTCGGGCGCTCTTTTGAATCCGTAATAACCCGTAAGTTTAAAAATTCCGAAATCATATAACGCGAAAAAATCCGCCGCCTCCAGATTTTCCGTACCGCCGGACGCCGGATTTTTATAACGGTAATACAGCATATTAACGGCGGAACTGAAATTGCCGCGCGTAAACTGCGGAGTGACAAAAAATAAATTTTTATCGCCGGTACCGCCCGGGTTTTCGTCTCCGTCAATATTCAGACTGAAACCGGACATAAAAGAAAACCCGCCCCATTCCGGCGAGTAATAAGCCGTAGTATTATCCGTCCGCTGGATATATTTATTAACGGCGTTAAGACCGGCGTCGCTATTATGGTTAAACGGGTCAAATTTTGTATCCAAAATATACGTTGAACTCAACTGCTTACCAAAAGCTATCTTGCCGTACTCCGGATTTGAAATATAAAGAAAAGCCTGTCTGTTCCAGCCGCCGGGCTCTGTTCCGGTGTCGGTGCTAAGACCGCGTTCCAGCACGGCGCCTGCTTTAAAATCTTCCCAAACGCCCGCTTCCGCCGTAAAACCAATACGGCTCGTCCTCTGCAATCCCGAATCTAAACCTAAACGTCCGCCGACGGTATCTTCGGCGTTTCTATAAGAATAACGGTATCCGGTATCAATAACGCCGTAAACGCCGAAATTTAAATCCGGCAGAGAAGAGATAAGAGAAATCTCGCTTTTGCCGTCTTCCGCCCGCGCAAAAACCGAACACAAAATAAACGCCGCAATTAAAAGTTTTCTCATCACAGTTTGCAAAAAAATTAAGGTCTGAAATACTGTAGGTCTATAAAAATCATCGCTATGCCGTGCTTGCCGGCGGAAAATTCCTTTAAAGAAAGTATATCAAACAAAAGTATATAAAACAACTATATACATAAAATTACATTTGATAATATTAATTAACTATACGGCGCAAAAATGCCCCCGGACATATATGTCCGGGGGCATTTAGGCTTAACTTCACCAAAAAACTAATGTCTGAAATGCCGCAGGCCTGTAAAAATCATTGCAATTCCGTGCTCGTCGGCTGCGGCGACGGCTTCCGCGTCTTTGACGGAGCCGCCGGGCTGCACTATCGCGCTTACGCCAAGTTTTGCAGCTTCGTCTATGCCGTCGCGGAACGGGAAAAACGCGTCGGAACCAAGCGCCAAAATCTGGGGTTTTTCATTATCTTTAAGATAATCCCCAAATTTCTGTCCGGCCATTTTAACGCTGTCCACCCTGCTCATCTGCCCCGCGCCTATGCCCACCGACGCGTTTTCAGATGTTAAAATTATGGCGTTTGATTTAACGTGCTTGGCGGCGGCCCACGCAAAACGCAGCGCGCGGTCCTCCTCCGCCGTAGGACGGCGTTTGGTAACGCAGTCCCATTTACCGGCCTGGAGTAAAGTTCTGTCAGGTTCCTGCACCAAAACTTCGTCGCCCACTGACTTAAACCAAAACCCGCCGCTTACCGGCAGCGCGCGGCGCAGTATGCGTATATTTTTTTTCTGTTTTAAAACAGCCAGAGATTCTTCGTCGTAAAACGGCGCGCAGACGGCCTCTATGAAAATTTTAGAAATGGCCTGCGCGATATTTTTTTCCATAGGCCGGTTTAAAGCGATAATGCCGCCGTACGCCGAAAGCGGATCGCACGCCCACGCGCGCGTAAAAGCCTCGGTCAAAGTTTCCCCGGTCCCGACGCCGCACGGCGTAACATGTTTAAAAATAACACACGCGGGCTGCGTAAAATCGCTGACGGCGTCCCACGTGCCGAAAGCGTCCAAAATATTATTGTAAGACAGTTCCTTACCGTGCAGCTGTTCAAAAGCGAAGCCGTCCTTCTGGCTGTAAAGCGCGGCGGCCTGGTGCGGATTTTCGCCGTAGCGCAAATCCTGCGTTTTGTGCAGCACGACAATTTTGCTTTGCGGAAATTTTTGGCCTAGACCTTTTTTAAATTCTTCGCTGATGGCGGCGTCATATTCGGCGGTATGCGTAAACGCTTCAACGCAAAGTTTTTGCCGCGTTTCATAAGACAGTCCGCCGCCGGATTTTTGCATTTCTTCCAGCACCGCGGCGTAATCCCGCGGGCGGCAGATAACGGCGACGTCCTTAAAATTTTTAGCCGCGCTGCGCAGCATCGACGGCCCGCCGATATCAATATTTTCAATAACTTCCGGCGCAAAACTTTCTTTGGCCTTTGCCGCCGTCTCGCGGAACGGGTAGAGATTGACGACCAGCATGTCCAGCGGTTCGATGCCCATCTCGCGCACGACGGCGCAGTGCGCCTCGTCATCGCGTTTAAACAGAATCGCGCCGTGCACTTTCGGGTGTAAAGTTTTAACGCGGCCGTCTAAAATTTCCGGAAATCCGGTAAGCTCGGAAAGGTCTCTCACTTTAAGCCCGGCATTTTTCAAAAATTTCGCCGTGCCGCTGGTTGACACTATTTCCACGCCCAGCGCGTCCAGCCCTTTTGCAAATTCCAAAAGTCCCGTCTTGTCAGATACTGAAATCAAAGCTCTTTTTATTGTCATTTAAAAACCTCTTTTACGCACAAAGGATAAATTTTATGTTCAACTTCCAGCACGCGCGCGGCCAAAGTTTCCGGCGTGTCGCCGGGCAGAACGGGGACGGACTGCTGCATTATTATCGGGCCGCGGTCATATTCGCAGTCAACAAAATGTACCGTCGCGCCGGATTTTTGCGCGCCGCTTTTTAAAACGGCCTCATGCACGTGATGCCCGTACATTCCTTTCCCGCCGAACGACGGCAGCAGCGCCGGGTGAATATTAATAACCGGGCAAATATCTAAAATTTCCTGCGGAACTTTTTTAAGATAACCGGCCAGACAAATCAAATCAGGTTCATAAAACTTTATTTGTGAAATAAGTTCTTCTTTATCTACGGACTGCTTGTTGTAAGCCGCGCCGTATCCTTTACTTTCCTCTGATATTATGTTCGTAGCTTCCGGAAAAGTGCCTTCAACGTAGACGGGAATATTAAACCGCACGGCCTTTGCCACCGCGCCGATACCGGGCTTTGAAGCGACGAGCAAAACAATTTTCCCGTCAAAAACCTTACTCTGCGCCGCATGGCACAAAGCCTCAAAGTTACTCCCTCCGCCTGACGCAAAAACAATAATTCGCTTCATTATCTAATCCAGGATTACATTCCTTTTGCCTTTGACGGCGACGCCTACTTCTATCAGCTGCGGCAGGGCTTTTTTGGCGGCGGCGGCGGCTTGCGGTTTTACGCAGATTACCATGCCCAGCCCCATATTGAAAGTATCGTACATTTCTTTGTCGGACACTTTGCCTTTTTTCTGCAAAATGCGCATGACTTCCGGCACTTGCCATTTGGAAGTGTCAAGATATGCGTCAATATTTTTTGGCAGGAAGCGGCAGACGTTACCCGGCAGGCCGCTGCCTGTGATATGCGCCATGCCCAAAATGTCATAATTTTTTTGTTTAAGCGCGGCGCGCAGTTTTTGGATTTCTCTGACGTAAATTTTTGTCGGCATCAGCAGTTCTTTGGCATATTTTTTAAGTTCATTGCCAAAAATGTGGCGCACTAAAGAGTATCCGTTTGAGTGAAAGCCTGTTGACGGCAGCGCGAGCAAAATATCGCCCGGTTTAATTTTACTCCCGTCAATAACTTCGCTGTTTTTTACTATACCGACGGAAAAACCGGCCAAATCATATTCGCCTTCTTGGTAAAATCCGGGCATCTCCGCCGTCTCGCCGCCGAGCAGCGCGCAACCGGCCTGTTCGCACCCGTCCAAAATGCCGTTGATAATTTGCTTGGAAGTATTCATATCCAGCTTGGCCGTCGCGTAATAATCCAAAAAGAAAAGCGGCCGCGCGCCGCAGACAATTAAATCGTTAACGCACATCGCCACCAAATCTATGCCTATTGTATCATGCTTGCCAAGCAAAAAAGCAAGCTTTAATTTTGTGCCGACGCCATCGGTAGACGCCACCAAAGAATATTCCTTGTTAGCCGGGTCCGCCATCAGCCCCGCAAACCCGCCAATCCCTTTCGTCTTAGACGCTATAAAATTAACAAATTTGTCTCCCGCGATAATATCCACGCCCGCTTTCTTATAAGTGCTCATATATCCTCTATTTATTTTTATTAATTTTTTTGTCCAGTTCCAAAATCCAATTTTGCAGAGCGACAGTGTCATTCATGTCGTCTTTAAATTTATAATCGGGTTTATAAGCTTCGTTATCTTTACGATAACGTCCGGATATCCGCTCGTAAGCAATAATTATCCGCCCTAGGCCCGAAGGCAAAGCAGCCCTGTTTCCCCGGACATACCTTGTATCTTTGTTTGTTTCACGGCCTATTTGCACGGCGTTAGTTTCTTTGACGGTATCCATAAAATTCAAACACGCACTTACGCAGTATTGGTCGGTCAAAACATAAACTCTGGCTTTTAAATCCGTCGCTGGCAAAGAAGTAAGAACGCCGGAACCCTTCCATCCTTCCATGTAAGGCTGACCGTCTTTAATCGCCTGTTTCATTGTATTAACGTTCTCAACGCTGTCGCCTGTATCAGCCATAGACTGCGCTACCCACGGAGTAGCGCGTAAATAGTGGATTGCGCTGTGGTATGAATTGTTCTTGGCGGCATCAACATATTTCTCCCCGTACAGTGCGCTTAAAATAATGTCCCCTATCCCAAAGCATCCGCCGACGTTGTAACGGAGGTCTAAAACAATAATGTCCTTATTTTTAAGTTTCTCCAGTTCTGGAGCTAGTTTGCTATATGCTTCAAAAATATCTCTGCACGTTCGATCGGAACTTTCAAAAGTATTCATGTAAATCCAGGCGTTATTACCGCCGAAACTTTCCACAGACGTCGGATGGCGCAGGGTTTCGTCAACTACCCGCTTAAAAGTATAGGGGTAAATTTTATTATTAAAATCTACTCTCATATGTACGTCTTTAAACGGCGCTAGAAGACTTACCAGAGCCTTCTGGTAGTCATATTCCGTTTTAGCTTTTAATGCCAGCCCGCGGGCGTGTTTATATTCTTTATCTAATTTTTTCTTAAAACCGGGATTATCCGGATCAGCTGCGCCGCCATGGTTATCACGGTACATCTGGTACATATAATCCAAATCCGTAACCGCGGTCTGCGCCCAATTTGTTTCAGTTTGGGCAAACGCGGCGCAGAACGCAAAGAAAGAGATGGTTAAGGACAGGACTATTTTTTTCATGTTATTTCTTTTTATTTTTTGCAATAATCTGCGCTTCCTGCGCGCTTCTATAGGCGGAAAGTTTTTGCGTTAACGCTTTGTCGTTTAACGCTAAAATCTGCACCGCTAAATACGCGGCGTTTTTGCTGCCGTCCACCGCCACCGTCGCGACGGGAAGGCCGGAGGGCATTTGTAAAGTCGAAAGCATGGCGTCCAAACCTTTGCAGAAACCGCCGGACAGCGGCACGCCTATTACCGGTTTTACCGTCAGGCTGGCCACAACACCCGCCAGATGCGCGGCCATGCCTGCGCCGGCTATAAAAACTTTCGTGTCTTTATAATCCGTCATAATCTGGTGAAGAAAATTCGGGCTTCTGTGCGCGGAACAAATTTTAATTTCGCACGTTACGTTAAAATCTTTCAAAACTTCTTCGGCTTTTTGCATGACGGGCAAATCGCTGTCGCTGCCCATCATAATAATAACGTCGGGTGTTTTCATTGGAGTTCTCCGATATCTTTTCTAAACTGCATTCCGTCAAAATGGATTTTTTCAATTTCTGCGTAAGCTTTACGGCGCGCGGCGCGCAGATTTTCGCCGACGGCCGTCACGCCTAAAACGCGGCCGCCTTTAGTTAAAACTTTACCGTCTTTAACTTCCGTTCCGGCGTGGAAAACGGCGGTGTTGACCTGAGCAAGCCCGGTTATCTCACGGCCGGTAAGCGGTTTATCCGGATAACCTTCGCTAGCCAAAACCACGCAGACACAGGCGCCATCCTCAACGTCTAACTTCATACCGGCAAGTTTTTTTTGTTCGCACGCGAGCAGAAGTTCCAGCAAATCAGTTTTGACAAGAGGTAGAACGGCCTGCGCCTCCGGGTCCCCGAAGCGGCAGTTAAATTCCAACACTTTCGGGCCGTTTTTTGTCATCATCAGCCCGGCGTAAATTATGCCGCAAAAATCAATCTTTTCTTTCTTGAGGCCGGCGATAACTTTATCAAAAACTTCGCGTTTGATAAACTCAAGTTCTTTTTCGCCCACGTCGGGCACAGGGCAGTAAACGCCCATGCCGCCGGTGTTCGGCCCCTGGTTTTTATCATAAAGCCGTTTATGGTCCCTGCTGACTGGAAGAAGAAGATAATGTTCACCGTCCACAAAAGCCATAACGCTGGCTTCCACGCCCGGCAAATATTCTTCAACCACTACGCAGTCTCCCGCGTTGCCGAAAATCTTTTTTTCCATGAAATCCACGACGGCGGTCAGCGCGTCTTCCCGCGTAAGACATATCCGCACTCCCTTGCCCGCCGCCAACCCGTCCGCCTTTACCACGACGGGAAGAGCGTGTTCCGTGATAGCTTTTTTGGCCGAAGCGAAATCTGTATACGTTTCAGCCTTAGACGTGGGAATATTATAATTTACCAGAAAATTTTTTGAAAAAGCTTTGGAATTTTCAAGCCTCGCGCCCGCGCGGCCCGGACCGAAAACAGGCACGCCGTTTTCACGCAGCAAATCGGCCATGCCGTCCGCCAGCGGAGCCTCCGGCCCGACGACGACGAAATCAATTCCTTTATCCTTACAAAATTTCAGCACGTTTTCTTTTTTGCTTAAATCGTTTCCCGCAAAAATAACTTTCCCGCCGCACGCCGCGCGGACGGAAGAATAAATGGCATCCGCGCGCGGGCTCTGCGCTATTTTCCACGCCAGCGCGTGTTCGCGCCCGCCTGCGCCTACTATTAAGATTTTCATCTCGCCTCCCAGGTGGATTTGGATATTTTGGTAGGGTATTTGCCGGTAAAACATGCGCTGCAAAAGCCCGTTGCACCCTCGTTGCCGCCGCAGGCCTCCGCCGCGTTTTTGATGGTGATGAAAGTCACGCTGTCAACGCCTATTTCTTTGACAATCTCGTCGTGCGTGTGCGTGCTGGCTATAAGCTCTTTTTTGCTGGGCGTGTTTACGCCGTAAAAACACGGCGAAATAATCTCAGGCGACGTTACGGCCATATGGATTTTGCGCGCGCCGTATTCACGCAACGTGTTAATAATCTTTTTTGACTGCGTGCCGCGCACTATCGAGTCGTCCACCAGCATAATATCTTTTCCTTTAATTATATCGTTGATGGGAAAGAGTTTTAACTTAGCCACAATCTCGCGCATAGGCTGGGTGGACCTTAAAAAAGAGCGGCCCATGTAATGGTTTCTGACAAAACCCATTTCAAACGGTATGCCCGAGGCTTTAGCAAACCCGAGCGCGGCAAAAAAACCGGAATCCGGCACAGGCATAACGATATCCGCCGTGATTCCCTGAGCTTTGACTTGCTCCGCCAGTTTCGCGCCCATCGCCATGCGCGCCTTGGCTACGGACATTCCTCTGATATGCGTATCGGGACGAGAAATGTAAACCGTCTCAAAAATACAGTTTTGCTGCTTTGCGGGCTTTGCAAAGAAACTGCTTTTCAATTTACCTTTTTCGATAACTATAAGTTCGCCGGGTTTCACGTCTCTTATATATTTGCCGCCTAAAACTTCCACCGCCGGGCTTTCTGAGGCCAAAATAAAACTCTTGCCGATTTTGCCCAGCACCAACGGACGCAGGCCGTGCCTGTCCCGGAAGCCTATAAGTTTATCTTTAAAAAGCATGACGGCCGCGTAGCCGCCTTCAATTTTGGACAGCGCTATTTTAAGCGCGTGCTCGAGAGGCAGTTTTTCCCGCGCTATAAGATGGACGATAAGCTCCGTCTCAGAAGAGTGCTGGAAAATAGCGCCTTCTTTTGCCAGTTTAACGCGCAGTTCCGCCGTGTTAATAATATTTCCGCTCAGCGCGATGGCGATATTTCCATGCGCGCTTTTGAACAAAAAAGGCTGTGCGTCAAGTATGCCGCTTTTTGAGCCGGACGTCGGGTACCGCGCGTGGCCGACGGCGTTTTCACCTTTTAATTTTTCCAAAACGTCCTCGGTAAACTTGCCAAGAACAAGACCGTTCGCGGCAAAATAATTAAAAGCGTCTTTACCTTTTTCTTCAACCGCTATGCCGCATGATTCCTGCCCGCGGTGCTGCAATGTCAATAAGCCGACGTGCGCCAAGCGCGCCGCGTTTTTGCGTCCTTCTATACCGATAACTCCGCCCATAGTTTTCTCCTATAAATAATCAACAGCGTTTTTAAAAATCTGAAGTCCTGCGGCTTTTACATTTTCCATTTCTTTTCTTGTCCACGACGGGTGCTGCTGCTCAAACGCATAACGCTCCGGGTGCGGCATCAGACCAAAACAATTACCTTTTGCGTTGCATAAGCCGGCGATGTCCAGCACGCTGCCGTTCGGATTATCGACATAAGTCAACGCGATTGCGTTTTGCTTTACTATATTTTCCAGAATCTGTTTATCTTCAATAATAATTTTACCTTCGCCGTGCGCGATGGGCAGTTCAATAATCTCGCCGATATTTTTTGTAAAAATGCACGGGCTGTTTTTGTTGACTTTCAGTTTTACCCATTTATCGATAAACACGCCGCTGTCGTTAAAAGTCAGGCTGGCGGTTTGTTTGTAATCCTTACGTTCCGGCAGGAAACCGAGTTTTGTCAAAACCTGAAACCCGTTGCAAATACCCATCACCGGTCTGCCGGAGTTTATAAATTTTTTGATATCTTCAAAAACTTTAGCCATGTGCACGGACCATATTTTGCCGCCCGCGATATCATCCCCGTAAGAAAACCCGCCGGGGAAAACCAAAATGTCGTAATCCAAAATTTTACATTTGCCCAACGTAATTTCATTAGTATGCGCCAAATCCGCCGCCGCGCCGACGGCCGTCAGCGCGTGAACGGTTTCAATATCGCAGTTAATCCCGGCGGTGCGCACGACTAAAGCTTTAATGTTTTTCTTCATATTAACCTAGTGTCTGGAATACATTTGTTTTAAGCCTTTGGCCTGCCAAACGAATATGCTTTGTAATTTTTTTGACTCGTCGCCGAAAGCGTTTACAAGACGCAGCGTTTTGTTTGTCTGCGGGTCAAAAAGCGTTATGTCTGACGGGCTTCTTTCTATCGTATTTTCATACATGCTTACAAGCGTAAAATTATCAAGCAAAGGATTGGTTTCAAACTCCGGCCTTACGCTTATTTCCGTTTCAAAATTTTTGAACGTTATTTTATTCGGCGTATTTGTATCACGCGCCAAATCCTGGATAACCGTTCTGACGTAAGAACCGTACAGAATGCCGCTCAGCTGCGCGTTTCTCATTAACGGGAAAGCTATTGGCGTCATCTCCCCGTTGCCGCCGTTCCTGGCTTTTCTTACTTCAAAAATTCTGAAGTCCGCGCCTACGGAATGCCTGTCCATCGGCATGGAAAGCAGGTAATCCTGCGTTTTGAAAAAATCAGCGTCCGCTATTTCCAGCTCTTTTGAAAACTGAACTCTTTTGCCGTCGACGGAAAATCTTAAATAAAGCCTGTTGTTTTCCGTGCAGATAAAAAGCGTTTCGTCTGTTCCGTCATTATTAAAATCCGCTTTATAAGCGGTCTTCGCCGCCGCCGGATTTACCGCGGCTTCTTTGCAGCTTTGCACCTGCGCGGAAACGTTTTGCACAAGCAGCGCTGCCAACACCGCCAAGATTATTTTTTTCATATACTTCCCCCTTTTTACAACCCCTTTTGCCAACTATTTTTAAGTACGGACAATTTTTACCCCTTTCATCAATTTTTAAGCACCCCCTCTTTTTCAGACGGCACTTCCAAATCTTTACCAGTCTGCATATTTAAGCAATAACCTCTCAGACTCCGCAACATCCGTATTTTTGCTTACAACATATTGCCTTGTCACTGGGTTTATTATGCAAAAATTATAAGTGCTGCCGCATGTTCCCAGTAAAAAATTCATTCTGTCCGCCGTATAACTGCAGACCTGCATCTCCTGCTCATTGCGGGCCTGGCATGAAAACCTTTCCGAACCGCCTACCATTTTTACCGATGTTCTGTAAACGTCGTTAAGCTGCGGATTGTTTTGAAAAACCCTGGCTACATTAGCTCTCCTCTGCGCGGAGTAAGGGCAGCCTATCAAGCCTGTCATAAAAACAATTTTTTTATCTCCGAATAAAACGTCTTCCATCCACGGATATCCGGGTGTATTCACTTTATAAACGTTTGGAGGAATCGTTTTTACCGCCCTTACACCCTTCACTGTTTTTACCGTTTTTGCGTCTGCTTTAGCGGGCGATAAATCAATTTTCTCTTTCTCATAATATTTCAGCAACAACAAAACCGCAATCACCGAGAGTAAAATTAAAAAAGAAGTTAAGAGTATTTTCATTAATATTCCCTCCGCGAAAAATTAAATTATTTTTATTACGCGGGCCAGCCGCCGGCATGCTGCCAGCTGGATTTTAATTTTAACAGTTTTTCATTAACAATTTCTTTGCCGCTTAAGCCTTTTATTTTTAAAGCCGGCACGAAAGAAGTTTGGCCTATGCGCGCTATTTTTACCCCTTTCATTAATTTTTTGAACACTTCCTCTTTTTCAGACGGCACTTCCAAAATTATGCGGGACGCTGATTCTGAAAATAAAATTTGGAAATCTTTTAACTTGCCGGAAACCGGTACTTTTTTCAAATCAATTTCCGCGCCGTAGCCGCCGGAGAATGACATTTCCGCCAAACTGGCTGACAAACCGCCCTGGCTGATATCATGCGCCGCGTTTACAAGACCGCGCTGTATAGATTCATAAATTTTCTTATACGCTTTGAGCGCGGTTTCTCCGTCAACCTGCGGCGGCGCGACATTGACCAAACCTAACTCTTCCGCCGCGACGGAACCGCCCATATCATCTTTAGTCGCACCGACGAGATATACGCCGGAACCCGCCTCTTTAAAATCCATAGTCACCGCTTTGCGTACGTCGTAAACCGGCGCGACGGCCGAAATCAAAATGGTTGACGGAACGGCGACGTCTTTTCCGTCCGCGCCTTTGCTTTGGTTATAAAAACTGTCTTTGCCCGATATAAACGGCGCTCCGTAAGTTAACGCGCCGTCATAACATCCGCGGGCGCAGAGGACAAGTTCGCCCATCAGCGCCGGATTTTCCGGACTGCCCCAGCAAAAATTATCTAAAACCGCAACCTTATTAATATCGGCGCCGACGCAGACTAAATTTCTGAAAACTTCATCGATACAGTTCAGCGCCATCTGGTATGGGTCCAGTTTTCCTATCGCCGGGTTAAGGCCGTGCGTTACGGCGAAACCATTGTAATCTTTTAAATCATTCGTCGCGCTTGCCGGCCAAATTACCGTCGCGTCGCCGGGCCCGTCGTGCGTTATACCCTGCAGCGGCTTTACAACGGTACCGCCCTGCACTTCGTGGTCATACTGCCTGATAACGCTCTCTCGCGAACACGTGTTTAAATTTGACAAACATTTATTAAGCAGCGCGCCGTAATTTTTTTGTTCTTTGACGGCAGACGGTTTAAATTTCGGCGTATTCCAGACGGCGTTTTTAACCACGCGCGGCACGCCGCCGTGCAGAAAATCATTTTTTAAATCAACAATCTTTTCTTTATCGTAAAAAACTTCCAGCCGTTCCGTGTTTGTGAATTCGCCCAGCACGCAATATTCGCAATTTTCGGATTTCAATATTTTTTCAACTTCTTTTAAATTCTTGGGCGGAACAGCCAAAATCATGCGCTCCTGTGACTCGCTTACCCAAATTTCCCACGGCTTAATTTTGCTCTCTTTTAAAATCGCTTTGCTGAGGTCAACGCGAACGCCGGTTTCGCTGCCCAGCTCACCTACTGCCGACGAAAAACCGCCCGCGCCGCAGTCCGTAACCGCGCGGTACAATTTTTTGTCGCGCAGTTTTAACAGCGCGTCCAAAACTTTTTTCTCGTTAATGGCGTGTCCGATTTGTACGGCGGAAACTTCGCTTGCGTCCTCAATATTCGCAGACGAAAACGTCGCGCCGTGAAGCCCGTCCCGCCCTGTCCTCCCGCCGATAGCGATAACCAAATCACCGGGTTTTACATGTTTTTCTATCGCCCACGTCGGCATTATTCCGATGGTGCCCACGAAGACAAGCGGGTTTAAAGCGAACCTGTCGTCAAACCAAATGCCGCCGGAGGCCGTCGGTATTCCCATGCGGTTGCCGTAATCGCGCACGCCGTCGACAACGCCTTTAAAAATGCGCGCCGGGTGCAGCGCGGCCTGCGGCAATTTTTTGGAATATTTAGGGTCCGCGAAACAAAAAATATCGGTGTTTACAACCGGCTTTGCGCCTAACCCCACGCCGAGAATGTCGCGTATCACGCCGCCCACTCCCGTCTCCGCCCCGCCGTAAGGCTCGACGGCGCACGGATGGTTGTGCGTTTCCGCTTTGAAGGCCAGCGCCCATTTTTTATTTTTGCCGAATTCTATGACGCCGGCGTTATCTTTGAAAACAGACAGGCACCATTTCTTGTTTAATTTTTTAGTGGCTTTATAAATTGTCGTCTTAAAAAGACCGTCTTTAATAAATTCTTTTTTGCCGTCTTTAACAAATTCAACCGGCCCGTTAAAAGTTTTGTGTTTGCAGTGTTCGGACCAAGTTTGGGCTATTGTTTCAAGTTCCGCGTACAGCGGCGCGCGGTTTATAGATTTAAAATATTTTTGCGCGGCCAGCATTTCGGCTTCGCTGAGGCTCCAGCCGCAGTCAGCCTGTAATTCAAAAAGCTGGCGGCCCGTCATAGAATTAAAACTTTTAAGTATGTCTTCCATTTACGTTTTCCTTACAGCTGAATATAATAAAAATTGTCGTCCGCACGCGCGGCGCCCAGTTTTTCACACTCAAAATTACTGCATCTTATGCGGTCCATCATATCGGCGCCGTAACCATTCCCGTTGATTAAATACGGGCCGTTATGCAGGTCAAAAAAATCTAATTTGTAGGCGGTTTTCCCGCCGTTGATACAGTAATAAAAATCTTTGTAATAAACGCATTGCGGATTGTTAACCGCATCATCGGCGCACCAGTCATTACAGTATTTTCTGAAACTGAATATATAACCGACTATTTCGTGCTTTTTGTTTACCCAGCACCAGTTTTGGCATACTGACAATCTGCTCCCTTTAAAATCCCTGCCGAGCTGTTTAAAAGTCTGCGCGTAAGTTCCGGTCGCTTTGAAATACGCCTGCTGCCTGGAGATTAAACCTTTATATATGCCGACGGCGCTCTGCAAATCCATTTTTTTAGAAACAGCCGGTTTTTTATCCGCCGCCTGAGCGTCGTCGGACAAAACGCAAACCGGGAATAAAAATAAAGCTAACATTATTAAAAGATATTTGTTTTTAAGCATATTGTTATTTTAACGGAGGACCGTAAATTTGTTGACGACTTCATTGACAAAAGTTTTTTTAATGGCGGCTTCCAGCGCGGCCTCGTCAAATTTGCCGTCAATATTAAAAGCGTTGGCAACGCGTACCGACTGCGGACGTTTGAAACCAAGCGTTTCTATCGCGTCCGTCACGCTCTCGCCCACAACGTCGGTGGAAGAATCTCTTATCCACACTTCAACTTTAAAAATATTTTTCGGCTTTGGCGGATTAACGGCATAAGTCTCAAGCACGGGGTCCGCCAGAAGAGCTTTGGCTATATTTTCAATCTGCGCCGGCGCGTAGTCCCCGTCAATCTGGTAAATTGTGTATGATTTTACTTCGGAAATATCTTTTAAACCCACGCTTTGGAGACGCTTTTTTATGCCGTTTTCTTTATGCGCGCCGTAATCGTGTTTGTGGTAAACTTCAACAAAATATTTCATTTTTTGCCCCTGCGGATATAGGATTACATAATGCTGTTAACACGCTGTGCGCTAAGTAATTTTTAGAAAATTTTAATTTTCTTTGCGACGCGCGTAGCCGAACTGAGGAGTCTACGTAAGGAGCAAAAAAATTAAAATTTTCTAAAAATTACGACGCCCGAAGGGTTTGCAAAACGCACAGCGTGTTAACAGCATTATGCAATCCCCAAAAAAAGGCAGCTTTTTATAAGCTGCCTTTTGTTATACGGTCCAAAGCCTCTTTATATTTTTTGACAGCCCCGCCCACTATGTTTTGCGATATTGCCGGCGGCGCGGAATTTTTGTCCCAGCCCGTCGTCTCCATATAATCCCGTATAAACTGCTTGTCAAAACTCTGCGGCGTTGAGCCGGGTTTATAGACGGCGGCGTCCCAGAAACGGGAAGAGTCCGGCGTGAGAGCCTCGTCAATCAGCGTCAGTTTGCCGTCGACAAGACCGAATTCAAATTTAGTGTCCGCCAAAATCATCCCTTTCTTTTTAAGGTATTCATAGGCGTAATTATAAAGTTTAAGGCTGGCGTCTTTAAGCTGTGAGGCCAGCGGCTCGCCCAACTCTTTAGCCATATAAGAATAGGAAACGTTCTCATCGTGGCCGGTATCCATTTTCGTCGACGGCGTAAAAATGGGCTCGGGCAGACGCTCGGCTTCAATAAGGCCGGGCTTAACGGGCTCGCCGCAAATTGTTCCTTTTGATTTATATTCTTTCCAGGCGGAACCGGCGACAAAACCGCGCACGACACACTCAAAATCAATTCTCTGCGCTTTTTTAACTAACACAGTGCGTCCGCCATAGTAGGCGGGGTCCAGGTTTAATTTTAAAATTTTATTTATCTCGGTAACGTCGGAAGACAACATGTGATTAGGCACAATGTGCGTTGTTTTAGCAAACCAGAAGTTGCTGATTGCCGTCAGAATTTTGCCTTTGCCGTCAATGGGCGTGGGCAGCACGTAGTCAAACGTAGACACGCGGTCAGAAGCTATTATTAAAAGCTTGTCCCCGGCGTCGTAAACGTCTCTTACTTTTCCTTTGCGTAAAAGCGGAAGATTTATTGTGGAGGTTGTCATATTTTTATTTTACAAAATTTTTGCGGGGCTGTGGCTCAAAAAGGGACCGCTACAGCAGGGTTAGGCTGTAGCGGTTTTGGGGTTTAAAGGATACGGGCATATATTCGTTAAATCTGTTTGCTTCGTTACTCTTATAATAACCAAAGTTAGTATAAACAACCAGGGCCTTTAGTCCTATGCCGGAGGGTAATTTGGACCTATGCCCAAAATAGGTCTTATTGACCTAAAAATGTTAAAATCTAACAAATGGGCAAAATTGTAAAACTGGGCAAGGAAACTTTGATTTACGGCACTTCTACCGTCGTGGCGCGGTTTTTGAACGTGGCCCTTGTCCCGTTTTATACTTATTTTCTGGCGACGGACGAATACGGCGCGGTGGCCACGGTTTTTTCTTTCCTCGCGCTGTTTAACGTGATTTACCAGTACGGCATGGACCAGGCGTATCTGCGTTTTACGTCTGAACAGGGGCAGGATAAAAAGCAAAGTTTTTCAACCGCGTTTCTGGCCGTGCTCTGCACGTCGGGCATTTTTTCTTTAATCATTTATCTGACGGCAACGCTGTGGGCGCGGGCGCTCGGCATAGGCGCGCAGTACGCTTTTCTGATACAAATATGCTGTATTATACTTTTCCTTGATTCTCTGACGGTAATCCCTTTTGCGAAACTGCGCCTGCAGCACCGCGCGTGGCAGTACGTGATAACCAGAACATTGTCCATAGCCGTAAACGCGGGAATGACGGTTTATTTTCTTAAATTTACGTCGCACGGGCTGGCCGGCGTTTTCCACGCCAATACGCTGGCGTCTTTAACGGCGCTTATACTGCTTTCAAAAGTTATTTTTGAGGATTTGAGGCCGGCGTTTTCAAAAGAACTTTTCAAAAACATGCTCCGCTTCGCGTGGCCGTTTCTGCCGTCCGGGCTGGCTAGCGTTTTTGTTCAGGTTATTGACAAGCCGCTGCTCACTTATCTGGCCGGGCTGCACGCAGTCGGCGTTTATCAGGCGAATTTTAAAGTGGGCGTGTTTATGATGTTGATAGCGTCTATGTTTGACGCGGCCTGGCGGCCGTTTTTCCTGCAGCACGCTAAAGAAGATAACGCCAAACAACTGTTTGCAAACGTGATGAGCTATTACGTCGCGGTAGCGTTGTGGGTATTCCTGGGGCTTACGTTTCTGATGCCGGTTTTTATACAGACAAAAATTTTAGGGTACTATTTTATAGCGCAGGATTACTGGGGCGGTTTAAATATTATCCCGTACGTTTTGGGCGGATATTTATTTTACGGAATATATATAAATTTCATGGTCGCCCCGGTGCTGACGAAGAAAACAAAAATATTAATGTTCGCCACGATTTTGGGCGCGGTTGTCAGCATTACGACAAACGTACTGCTGGTGCCGCGCATAGGCATAACCGGCGCGGGCGTTGCGATTTTGTTCAGTTACATGAGCATGGCGCTGACAATGTTTATTTTTACGCTTAAAGTTTTTCCGATACCGTACGACTATAAAAGAATTCTTCTGCTGTTCCTGGCCGCCGCCGCGATAATGTTTTTGAAAAATTATTTTAACGGCGTGGCGGCGTCAATAATCCTGCTGATAATTTTCCCTATCATAGCTTTTGCCGCTCTTTATAAAAAAGATAACGCGTTTTAGGCCTGCTAACTTTTTGCTAATTATTTTAGATAAGAAAAAAGTTTTTAGAGTATATACTCCCCGTCGTAACTCAAATTTTATATATTTTCTACATGACAAAGAAAATATACGGCGGATTTACTCTTATAGAACTTTTGGTGGTTGTTTTAATAATAGGTATCTTGGCGGCAATCGCGCTGCCGCAGTACAAGAAAACCGTCATGCGTTCCCGCGCGGCTGAGGCCGTGACAAATATCAAAGCATTAGCCAACGCCCAAAAAGCTTACATACTGACGACAGGAAGTCCTACTTACGACTTTAAGGATTTAGACGTGACAATGGATATTAACTGTACCGGCGTGGGTTGTAAAGTGGGAAAATGGTATTACCACCTTAACAGCAGTTACGGCGGCGTCGGCGCGTATTATAACGTCTCCGCCAGCGACACAACCACGCTCACGATATTATACAGATTTCAAAAAAATGACCAATATCCGAATTTTGACGTTGATGAATTTGCCTGCCTGCCCAGAGGCAAGGCCGACTGGATAGCGGCGTGCAAAGCCGTAGCGACTTCGAACGTAATAGAAGAAAGTACTTTCGCGGGCGGCACGGGATATGTCTGGAAGTAGAAAATTCATAAAAAACGCGGGCCGGCTCTTCAGCCGACTCGCATTTTTATTTCTTATTTAAAATAACTTTGCTATTTTTTTAACGGATTCCGCAACCGGCGCGGTCAGATGTATTTTCACCGCGCGGCGGCCTTTGGCGTCTAACGCTTTAAAATCGCCAAGCGCCTGCGCGACGGCCAAATCTCCGAACGAATATTTCTGTCCGGGGATTTTTATATCTTGTTCCGCGTCGGCGGAGAAGACTATAAAAACGCCGTTGTTGCCGTCCCCTTTATGCAGCTGGCCCGTCGAATGCAGATAGCGCGGGCCGTAGCCGAACAGCACCGTGCGTTTTGTTTTATGCAAAATTTCTTTGCGCAGCGCGGTAAACGCCGCGTCAATTTCTTTAGTATCGCAGACGTACGGAAGCAGCGCGATATAATCGTGCCCTTCCAGCACGGAATAAATATCCTGCGCCAGATTTTCGATAACCACTTTGCCTTCCAAAGCTTTGGAAACCGTAAACGGAGATTTCGCGGCCGCGTCTTCTTTGCCGGAGGCAAGATTGCCTAAAATATTTTTGGCTATCGTCTTTGCTTCCTGCACGTTAGGCTGGTCAAAAGCATCCACGCCCATTATGGCGCAGGCGGCGGCGACGGCGATTTCCCAAATTAAAAACTGCGCGCCGATGTCCGCCAGTTCCGGCATTTCCATTTCAACGATAGGATACTGAGTTTTCAAAATAGCGTCAGCCTTTTTACGCGCGTCGTCGTCTTTGCCGTCAAAGGCCGTGTAAGCGAAAATCCTGTCGTCTTTATAATCATTTATCCCGTCGCGTTCGCCGGCGACGGGCACTATACCCTTGCCTTCTTTTCCGGTGGATTCAGCAACCAGCTGCTCTATCCACAAACCCAGAGTTTCAATATCGCGCGGCATAATCAGCGTAAGTTTGTCTTTCATTTTTAAACACGCCGCGCCCATGAACGCGCCGAGGCGCAAAGCGCCGTTGGTCTTAACGTCCGCCGACGGACCGAAACTTGCCGCCGCTTTTTTTGCGCTTTCCAGAACTTCTTTAATATCTACGCCTGCAATCGCCGCCGGCACCATGCCGAATAACGACAACGCCGAAAACCTACCGCCTATGTCCGCGCGGTTTAAAAATATTTTTCTGAATTTTTTGTCTTTGGCAAGAGTTTCAAGGCCGGTGCCCGGGTCCGTAATCGCGATAAAGTTTCCGCCCGGCTCTCCCGCTCCGGCTTTGGAAACTTCTTCATAGAAATATGCGAACTGAGAGGACGGCTCCACCGTGCCGCCGGACTTGCTGGCAAAAATAAACAGCGTCGTTTCAGGTTTAATTTTTTTTCTGACGCTTCCCACCCAATCCGCGTTCGTGCTGTCCAGAACAAGTAACTCAGGGTATCCCTTTTTGTGGCCGAACAATACGCGGAAAACTTCCGGCGCAAGGCTCGAACCGCCCATTCCCATAACGACGCAGTGCGTAAATTCCTTCCGTGCGTCGGCGACAAATTCCATAATCTCGGACACTTTTTCAAGCGTCCAGTCATAAACCGTCAGCCAGCCCAGAGAGTTGTTAATGATATCCGTATGTTCTTTTTCCGACTTCCAGACGGTTGCGTCTTTTTTATAAAGACGTTCCAAGAATCCCATTCTTTCCAGCTTTAATAACCCCTCACTAATCAAATTTTCCGCCGTATTGTTTGTCTTAATATCCATTTTCTTTCTTTTTCCTCGTATATAATTTTCTTATTTAAAGTTAGCTTCTTCAATTTTTAAGATTTTATTAAGCCGTCTGACCTGTCTTTCTTTCCCCTCAAATTCCGCCGCTAAAAAAGCGCGGACAAGATACGGCGCCACGCCGTAACCTATCACGCGCGCGCCCATGCACAAAATATTCATATCCTCATGCTGCACGCCCTGCTCGGCCGCGTAAACGTCATGCGCCACGCTGGCCCGCGCGCCTTTTATTTTATTGGCCGTAATGCAAACCCCCACGCCGCTTCCGCAAAGCAAAATACCCCGCCGCGCCTTGCCGCCGGCGACAGCTTTCGCCGCGGCCTCCGCGAAATCCGGAAAGTCAACCGCGTCGCAGCTGTTTGTGCCGAAATCCAAAATTTCATGCCCCAAGTCTTTTAATTCCTTGACAACGGTTTCTTTTAAAGGAAATCCGGCGTGGTCACAGCCTATGGCGACTTTCATTATTTTTTGCCTCCGACGTAATTTAGTAAAGCCCTGTCAACAATATCGCAAACGCAGTGCGCCAGAAAAATAGTGCACTCCTGCACGCGCGGCGTATTATTTGATTTTATGACGATTGACAAATCGACAATACTCTTAATAGTGCCGCCGTCTTTGCCTAAAATGGCCGCCGTGTAGCAGCCCTTTTCCGCCGCGGCTTCCAATCCTTTATGAACGTTTTTGCTGTTACCTGAAGTGGAAAGCCCGATGACAACATCCCCTTTCACCGCAAAGCCCTGTACCTGGCGGGAAAAAATTTCGTCAAAAGAGTAATCATTTCCCACTGCTGTTATCGTCGAGGTATTTACGTTTAAAGCCAGCGCCGGGAAAGAACCTCTTTCCAGTTTATATCTTCCCGTAAATTCGGCAGCTATGTGCTGCGCGTCCGCCGCGCTGCCGCCGTTGCCCATCAAAATGACCTTTCCCCCGTTTTGATAGCAGTTGATTATTACGTTGGCCAGTTCTTCCGCTTTGGCCGCCAGATTGTCTTTCGCCCAGTTTAACACTTCAATTAATTCCTGCGTTTCCTTTTGTATAAACATTTTACAACCCCCTTATACTGATAAAATTACTTTTCTTGGCCCATCCCCGCATATTCCCGTCTTTATAATTTACGGCCAAAACCCAGTCGTCTTTTTTATCTTTTAAACCGACAAAATAGCCTTCAGGCAGAGTGGCGGTGACTTCAAAAGTATCCTCCGGCCCGCTGCGCAGCTGCGTAACCTGCGCCACTGTGACGGCGTCCATTCCGTCCACAGCAAAATAATGCGCCAAATACCAGCATAATACAAAAACCGCGGCAAACGCCAGCGTAAAAACCACTCTTTTCCCTTTTCTCTTAAAAATATAAAACGCAAACGCCAAACAAAGCAGCCACAGCAGTATAAAAAACAACCCCTTAAGCTCCGCGCCGGACATTATGAAAAACGCTTTATGCAACGCGGGCGGCATGCCGTCCGGAACCAAAGTCTGGCCGCTTTTGGAAAGCGCGAAGTTGAGATTATACCTGATATCCGCGTCCCGCGGGTTAATGGCAAAGGCTTTCGCGTAATAAGCCGTCGCGCGGCCGAGTTCGTCCAGTTTGAAATAAGTATTACCTATATTATAGTAAAGATAAGCGCTGCCCGGCTCGGACGCGAGCGCGTTTTCATACTGTTTAAGCGCGTCCGTGAAATTGCCGGCCGCGTAAGCCGCGTCCCCTTCCGCGACGGACGCAAACGCCGGCGCGCATATTAAAATAAACAAAATAAATAAAAATTTTTTCATTTTATTTCACGCTCCAGCGCGCGGATAATTCTTAAAACGGTTTGCTTAAGTTTGGCCGCTTCCAGCGCGTTTACAAAACCCTGCGGCGCAAAACGGAAAGCGTCTAAGCGGTCCGACAAAGCTTCCAAATCCGTCACCGTCGCGCGGTTTACTTTGTGTTTGTTAACCAGCATCTCCGTAATTTCGTTAATTTTAAGGCTGCCCGTCGGCGTGCCGGTTTTGCGCTCTATAAATTCAAACAGAGCGTCGTCCAACTCCTGCGCGTTTTTGGCGGCCTTGGCTTTCTTTTTGGCTTTGGAAACGGCGCGGTCAAGCAATCCTTTGGCTTCCAAAAATTTGATAAACAGCGCGGCCAAAACAACTAATACCGGGATAAGGTTCAACAAGCCGAACCCGGCGGCAAAAACGGCAAAATTGAAAGGAGCTTTCCCCGCGTTCTGCTTTATATAATGAATATCGCCCGCTACATTCTGCGCGGAAGGGCCCCCGCCGCCGGTGCCATATGAGAACACATTATTCGCCGCGCTTGATGTCGACGGCGTTACTTTTATGTCAATAGGTTCAGTTTTTATAGTCTGGTACTTGCCCAGCGCGGGGCTGAAATAAGTAAACGGTATGGACGGCACGGTATAATTACCCGGCGAGGCCGGCACAAGCACCGTCTTAAAAGTTTTATAACCCTGCACTACGCCGTTTACCGCGGCGGAGTTTGTGGTTCCCGCGACTTCGTACATTTTCATACCTTTAATCTCAGGCACCGCGGGCTGCGTTATCATTTTTAAATTGCCTACGCCGCGCACCGTCAAAGTCAAAGTTACAGCAGTTCCGGCCTCCGCCGTTTTATTATCAACGTCCGCGTTTATTGAAAATTTATCGCCGACCGCGCCGTAAAAAGACGGCCCCGCGCCCGCCGGCAGCGGCTTAATTTTAATATCTATGGGCACGCTTTTGGCAGTATCTTTTTGCACCGTGTTGGTAGTAATCTGCCAACTGCCCAAAATACTATTCTGCGGTTTCATATAAAGATAATCAACGTGCGAAGAATCTATTTTTGCCGTACCTTCCCGCAGGCCAAAAAGCGCGGTGCGCGCGGTGGCGGAAAAATAATCTTTGCCGCCTAAAATTATCCGCTTGTTTTCAGTGTCAATATCTTCTTTCGCCAGCCCCTGAAAGCTTTGTATTAAAGGAGTAAAATCCGTCACTTTAATGGCACTGTAGAATGACATAGTAAGTGTAATCTGTTCTCCGACATAAGCTTCATGCTTGTCAACGAAAGCCTGTAAGAAAGCATCTGCGTACTTTTGGTTGGGGTACAGCTCTGTCTCTTCCACAGGTTTTGCCGGGGACGGCTGCGGGACAACCGGCCTGGCGGAAGGCGCCGCGCTTTGCGCCGTCTGAGCCGGCACGGCGGATGTTGCAGCTTGTGTTTGCTGCGGCGATGGTTTGCCGGAGGATTCGCCTTTTCTGTAAACGTCTATATAAACAGGCTGCGTGTAATATTCTTTGTCAAGATATTTAATTTTTATAGGCCCGATTTCCGCGCGGCCCGCGAAACGCGGGATAAGCCGGTATAAATACTGCGTGCTGACCGTATAAACTTTGCCGTCAAAATCGCTCGACGCGCTGTAACCGGCTTCATAAATATTAAAATTCGGCAGAGAGGGCATTTGCGGGGACAGAACGTCGGCGGAAATTCCGCTTACCGTTACCGTAAGCAAAATTTCGTCGTTTACCTCCGCGACGGTTTTGTCTACTTTCGCGCTGATAATATCCTGCGCGAACCCGCCCGCGCAGGCAGACAAAACCGCTAAAAACAAAATAATTTTTTTTCTCATAAAAAACTATTACCAGTCTTTTTCCACGTCGTTGCCGGCTTCGCCGTATTTTTGCTCAGAGCGCGACCTGTCTTTGCGCTCCTGCTCTTTGGCCATCTGCATCATTCTCTGCGCGTCGGACTTGGACATCTGGTCCTGGCTGCTGCTGCTTCCCTGGCCTTGCTTGTTGTCTTTATCCTGCTTGTCGCTGTTGTCTTTATTTTCGGACTTATCGTTCTTAGGATTTTCGGACAGCAGAATCTGCAAATTATGCACGGCCTCGATATCGTCCGGATTCATCAAAAGCGCGGCGCGGTAATTTTGTTTTGCTGCGTCTTTGTTGGCCGCGCGGTACTGCGCGTTGCCGGCGTTAAAAAAGCTGTCTTCCCTGCCCTTCCAGGTTTTTTGCGCCAAGCCTTCATAAATTTTGGCCGACTCGCCGTAATCTTTTAATTTATAAAGCGCGGCGGCCGTGTTATAAACCGGTCTGTTGTCCTTCGGCGCTTTGGCGGCGGCGTCTTTAAAATTCTGTAAAGCCTCGCCGTATTTTTCTTTATTATAAGCGCGCCCGCCTTTTATAAGCAGGTCGTTTGTCGTCGCCGCGTAAACCTGCGCGGCAAAAAATACGACGGCAAAAATAAAAAATATTTTCCTCATAATTTTACCTTTTTTAGAGGGATGACTAAACTCAAAAACACCAAAATTATACCCAGCGCGAGCGGCATCTGGTAGCGGTTTTTATAGCCTGAGCGGGCTTTTAAATCACGTTTTTCTTTGTCTAAACTTTGCAGACTCTGCGCGATTTGGGAAGACACGGCCTCATAATTTGTGTACTTTATATAAACGCCGCCGGTGCCGGAGGCAAGCGTTTTAAGGCTGGCTTCGTCCAATTTTGTAACGACGGGCTTTCCGCTTTTATCCTGTTTATAAGAAATTACTTTGCCGGTATTATCGACCGCTTCAGGTATTAGTTCTCCTTCCGTAGTGCCTATGCCAACGGCGATTACCGCGATATTGGCGGCGCGCGCGGTTTTGACGGCGTTGTCAAGTTCCTCAGGCGTATGGTCCTCGCCGTCCGTCAGTAAAATCAAAGCCTTTTTGCCCGGGTAGCGCGTAAGCATTTCCGCGCTTCTCTGCACCGCCGCGTAAAGAGACGTGCCTTTCGCGGCAAGCATATCCGCGCGCAGGTTATTTATGAAATATTTTAGCGCCTCTGTGTCCGAAGTAACAGGAGACTGCGTATAAGCCTGAGATGTGAAAGCTACTATCCCCACGCGTTCGTCCGTAAACCCGCCGGCCAGAATTTTTAACATATTTTTAGCGTTTTCCATTCTGTCGGGTTTTAAATCCCGCGCTTTCATCGACGAAGACACGTCCACCGCAATGATAATATAGGATGCTTCAGCCTCGACCTGCCGCTCCTCAACCCCCCACTGCGGCCCGGCCAAAGCTATAAAAAATAAAGCTACTCCCGTCAGAAATAAAATATTCTTGGCTTTAGCGCCGGCGGAAGAAAAGTTTAAATTAATTTCCTCCAGCACGTTATTTTTAAACAGCATGCGCGTCAGCCGCCGTTTTCTAGCCGCGCCGATATACCACAGCAAAGCTATGCCCGCCGTGGCTGCGGCGAAAACCAGAAAAACCGACGGGGTTCTAAATAAATTCATCAGGGCAGCCTCATAAAAATTAATTTGTCAAAAATAAATGCCGCGCATAACAGCGCCAGAGCCACTACTAAAAAAGGCTCGTACACGTCGTCATAATCGACCATAGTCAAATTTTTAAATTCGGTTTTTTCAAGCTTGTCAATTTCGGAATAAATATTTTCAAGCCCGGCGTTATCATAAGCGCGGTAATATTTGCCGCCGGTAAGTTCCGCTATTTCGCGCAATTGGCCTCCGTCAAAACTGTCTTCCTGTTTGCCTACGGCGGCTATCGCGTAAATTTTTATGCCCAGCGCGGCCGCGCTTTTGGCAGCGTCCGCAGGCGGGACGACGCCGTCGTTATTCTCTCCGTCCGTCAGTAAAATTATTATTTTTGTTTTTGCCTTGCTGTCTTGAAGATGCATAGCGGACAAAGCTATAGCGTCCCCTATGGAAGTGCTGTCCGCGCGGACAAGACCTATGCGTACCGAAGAAAGATAGTCCAGCAGCGCGTCATAGTCAAGAGTAAGCGGGCTTTGAAGCATAGGTTCCGACGCAAAGACCACTATGCCTATGCGGTCGCTGGTTCGTTTATGCACAAAATTTTCCGCCGCGGCTTTCGCGGCCGCCAAGCGGTTCGGCGTAAAATCGGGCGTATCCATGCTTTGGGAAACGTCCAGCGTGAGCATAATATCGACGCCTTCCGTCGGCGGCAGTTCGGTGCGTTCGGCGTTGCGCGGCCGCGCCAGCGCGATTACGGCCAGCGCCAGAGCTACGCAAATAAGCGTAAAAGAAAAATATTTTGCCAAAACGCCGTAAGTCGTTCTGCCCGGAATATAGGCCAAATTATAACTTACCGCCGGCGTTACAAAACGGGACAGCATGGAATAGAAAATCCAAAATAACACAAGCGGAACAAACGCGGCCAGATACCACGGATTGGCGTAAAAAGTGTCCCTGAAAAATATAAAAACATAGACGTAAAACAGCCCTATAGCCGCGCTTGCCAGAAAAGCGGCGCCGGCTGCTTTTTTCAAATATTTCCGAGCCGTTTTGTCTTTGGTGGCCAGCACGGCCAGCAGCAGGAGAACAAAAATAAAAGAGCTAAGATATAATATTTTAAGCAGTATGCTCATCTTCGCCCTCCCCGACGGTCATAACTTTTATTTTCACGGCTGTGGCGTCTATCATCGCGTTTAAAAGTTTAATGTCTTCGTCTCTGTCTACGGTAAGAGGAACGGACTCCGCGAATTTAACAAGGTCGGCGGAATTTAAAAACTGTTTTGCGTCGTCATAAATATTTTTAGCGTCTGATTTTTTAATAGCGCGCAAAAGTTCCGCCGAAGTCTGCGGGTCCGTATAAATATTAAAACGCGCGTAAAGATACGTGCGAAAAATATCCACAAGCTCGATATAAAAAAGGTTGTACTCTTTCTTGTCCCATAAATCAGACGCCAACAGTTTGGCTATTCTGTCCCGCGCGACAATCTCCGCCGGGCGGGTGTCCTTCGGCGGCAGAAGCGGGCCTTCCGGCGTTTCAGGTTTTGACTTGCGGCCGCGCCACAGGATTACGGCGACGGCTATCAGGCCGGCGATGATTAGAATTAATATGACGCGCCACCAGTCAACCGGCGTAATGGGTTTTCTTATATCGACGATATCAGTGCTTCTGATGCCGGTGTTGACGCGGTCAATATCAAGTTCCGCGTCCTGCGCTTTTATAACGCTGCCGTCCGGCAGTTTCCACGCGGCGGTAAATTTTGTTTTGCCCAGAGCAAAAGGCACGGCGCGGAAAGTAAATTCCGCCGTGTTCCCAACCTGCGCCGTATAATAAGTTAAGACGGTAAAATCTTGCGCGTTTATGGCGGAAGAGTCATAAACTAATTCTTTCGCGCCGACGCCGTCCGGCAGCGGCACGTTAAAAGTTATCATAAACGGCTGCGCCAATTTAGGCTGAGGCGGGTTGCCCTTTAAAGTCGCCTGTGGCGCCTGGGTTGCCTGCGGAGCGGGCGCGGCAGGCGCAGCTGGCGGCGGCGGAGCTGACGGATTTTGAGACGGCGGGTTTTGCGCCGCGGCGGCGCAGGCTAAGAAAATTAAAAAAACGAAAGTCTTAAAAACTTTCATTTTCTAATCCTCCGCTGTCTGGTTTTGAAAAATTTTATAACGGCATCCGTACTGTCTTCCGTCGTAAAAATTTTTATGTAATCAAGCCCGCTCTGCGTGAAAAATTTTTCAAGTTTCGTAGTGTCGGCGTGGCGCGGCGCGTTTTTTATGTTGAAAAAAGCCTCTTCACCCGTCTCCGGGTCCCGCGCGTTTATAATAAGCGGCAGAGACGGCGTGTTTATTTCCAGCGGGTCACGCACAAGGACGGGAATAAGGTCAAATTTACGTTTGGCCAGTTGAAAAGGTTTTTCAAAATCTTTGTCCATAAAATCTGAAATCAAAACTAAAATTCCCTGCCGCCGAATGACTTTGTTTAATGTATTGAGCGCGAGAGAAATATTTGTTTTTTTGCCTTCCGGCTTAAAAGCCAGCAGTTCGCGCACCATGCGTAAAATGTGAGTCCTACCTTTTTTAGGCGGGATAAAAAGTTCGACGCGGTCAGAGAATAACAGAAGGCCGACTTTGTCATGGTTAGTCAACGCCGAGAAAGCAAAAAGCGCCGCCAGTTCCGCCGCGGTTTCTCTTTTCAATTTTCCTGTGCTGCCGAAATTACCGGAGGCCGAAACGTCACACGCTATGATAAGCGTCAACTCTCTCTCTTCCAAGAATTTTTTTATAAAAGTTTTGCCGGTGCGGGCGGAAACGTTCCAGTCGATAGACCGCACGTCGTCACCCGGCACGTATTCGCGCACTTCGGCAAACTCCATGCCCTGGCCTTTAAACACGCTCTGATACTCCCCGGCAAAAGTTTCCGTCACAAGACGGCCGGTTTGTATCTCTATGCGGCGCACTTTGTTTAAAAGTTCGGCGGTATCCATAAAATTTTACGGGACGTCGACGGTGTCAAATATTTGTTTGATAATATTGTCCGCGGTGATATTTTCGGCCTCCGCTTCGTAGGAAAGCAAGATGCGGTGGCGCAGCACGTCGGGCCCGATGGCTTTAATATCTTCCGGCACAACGTAACCGCGGCCCTGCATAAACGCGACGGATTTTGCCGCCTTAGCCAGATAAATGCTGGCGCGCGGGCTGGCGCCGTAGCTGATAAGAGTGTCAAGATTTTTTAAATTATATTCCTTCGGATAGCGCGTAGCGAAAACTATTTCGATTATATAATTTTTGATTTTCTCGTCGATATAAATACTGTCCGCGACGGAGCGCGCTTTAAGCAGCGCTTCCAGCGTCGTGATTTCGCGCACTTTTGGCGGCACGCCGCCGGACATGCGTTTTAAAATTTCTTTTTCTTCGTCACGCGACGGGTAATTTACTTTTATTTTGAGCATGAACCTGTCCACCTGCGCTTCGGGCAGAGGGTAAGTGCCTTCGTGTTCGACGGGGTTTTGCGTGGCAAGCACCATAAAAGGCGTGGGCAGCCGGTATGTTTTGTCGCCGATGGTGACCTGGCGTTCCTGCATGGCTTCAAGCAGCGCGCTTTGCACTTTTGCCGGAGAACGGTTTATTTCGTCCGCCAAAACAAGATGCGCGAAAATAGGACCTTGCTTTGGGTAAAAAGTGCCGTCTTTCGGATTAAAAATTAAAGTGCCGGTGATGTCCGCCGGAAGAAGGTCCGGCGTGAACTGTATTCTGGAAAACGCGGCCGTAAGACACTCCGCCAGCGTTTTTACAGTCAAGGTTTTGGCAAGGCCCGGCACGCCTTCGATTAAAACATGCCCGTCGGCAAGCAAAGCCGTTAAAATTTTTTCTACAAGGTCATCCTGTCCGACTATTACTTTGGCAATGGACCTTTTGAGTTCCGCCACGAATACGTTTTGCTCCTGCACTTCGCGGCTGATAGCGTGAATATCCATAAAACCCTCCGTAAATGTATATATTTATATTATACATCTTAGATTTAGATAAAGATAAAAAATGCTCCCCGGCCGCCCGGCCGGGGAGCTTAAGTCAGTATAAGCCGCGTAATTTACATTTTGAATTTATAGCCCAAGTTCACGCCGAGCGCGCCGTTTACGATGTTCGTGCTGCCGATACTGCCGCCGGAAACGCCGCCGGAACATTTGGAATAATAAGTATCATAAGAAGCGCTGAACAGCACGCCGGATTTAAATTCATAACCCGCTTCCAGCCCCCAGTAAAGCCCGCCTTCTTTTTTATTATAGCCAATGTCGCCGACTTTCACCGGTAAGCCTACATAATTTACTCCGCCGGAACCTAAAGGCTGGTAGCCGATATTTAATTTAAAAAACACGTTTTTATCAGCCTCAAGAGGATTGACCTGGAACGCGGCGTATATGGGCAGAAGCGACTGCCCCGTTGAAAAACCAAATCCGTCATTACTCATGTCATTATAAACATATTTAACGCCGGCGCCGGCTTTAAACACATCGTTAAAACCATACAAATACTCCGCGCCCAAGCTGAAACCAATATTGTGGGACTTGACCGTATCATCGGCGACGGTTACGGAATTATAACTGAGGTTGGCAATTCCAAATTTCGCGTTGACTTCGCCGCCGGCGTATGCCGCGCCGCACAGCATAGAAAGCGCAACAACTGATAATAATACTCTTTTCATTTCACAGGTCTCCTTTTTGTTTTTTTATATCACCAAAACCGCCACTAAATTATTTATGGAGTGTATGATGTCGCCGTCAAGTTCGTCGCCCATATTTATGGACGCGGCTTGTATGCCTAAGAAGAGAAACAGCGGGGCGGGCTTAATTTCCGCCGCCAGAAATTTGGCGAGGACTGTTAAAGGCATGCTGTGCGTGGACGCGGAAACGCCGTCTATTTCGCTTAGACTAAGTTCGCGTATCTCAGCCTTCGCGCCGCCGTAATTCGCGGCGTCTACAAAAACTATCAGCGCGGGCTTGCACGCTTTAATTTCTTTGACAAAGCTTTCCGGCATAGTTCCGCAGTCAATAAATTTATATTTGTGGTGCCGCGACACGCTGCCGAGGGAATTAATAAAATAAGGCCCCGCGCCGTCGTCGCCGCGCGCTGTGTTTCCTATACCCAGAAACAAAACTTTTTCCGCCGGGAAACTTTTTATTTTATTAATCATTTTTGCGTTTCGTCCGGATGTTTAAATTCGTCCTGTAATTTATTTTTGTCAAACGCGGCAAGCTCAAATTCGTCGGTAGATTTAAGCGCTTTTTTAGGGCAGCCTTCCACGCACTGCGCGCAGTAAATACACTTGCTTAAATCTATAACGCATTTAAATTTACGTTTCGCAGGAATAACTTTGCCGTCGGGCAGAGTCTGCGGTTTGTCCTGCGGATTAATCTGCGTGATTTTAATGGCGGCTGCCGGGCAGTTGCGCATGCAGATACCGCAGCCTATGCACTCCTCCGGCGTAAATTTTATGCGCGCGCGGTAATGTTGCGCCGGAGTATGTTTTTTGACAGGATACTGCGACGTGGCGGGTTTTTTAAATAAATTCTTAAGCACTTCCCCGAATGCTTTTAGAGGTTTGGCCATACGACGCTCCTCATAATAATACTGATTATAATCTGTAAAATGCTAAGCGGCGCGAGATATTTCCAGCAGAACGCGAGCATTTGTTCTATCCTTACGCGCGCCATTAAAGCTTTTATCAAAGCCAGTATAAAAACTATACACAAAGTTTTAACTATAAATAAAACAAAACCCCATACGCCCGACAGACCGAAACTGCCGCCCAGAAAAACCGCGTTTATAAGCGCCGCGACCACCACCATTTCCATATCGATTGCAAGCTTGATAAAGCCGTACAAACGCCCGGAATATTCTGTAAACACGCCGCCGACAATCTCCGTCTCCGCGTGCGGAATGTCAAAAGGCACGCGCTCAAGTTTGCCCTGCAGCGCGACCAAAGACACGCCGAGGCCGATAACATTAACAAGCATAAGCAGCGGGTGGGAAGAGTAAAACAGCGCGATATCGGACGTATTCCAGCTGTCCGCCAGAATCGCCGGCGCGAGCATGGCAAGCATTAACGGCACCTCATACGCGAACAACTGCGTAAGCACGCGCATGGAGCCTATGGCCGAGTACGGGCTTTGAGAACTCCAGCCTATCAGGAAAAAAGTTATCGTCGGAATAGTCAAAATATACAGAACCGCAATCAGGTCTCCCTGAAAATTTACGACGCTCTGCGTGCTTTCAAAAGGTATCATCAAAGCGGCAGTCGTGACGGCGGCTATCGCGATGTACGGCAGTATTTTGAACATTCTTACTTCGGTAACGTTTTTGGGTATGACGATTTCTTTTGACAGAAGTTTAACCAAATCAGCCAGCGGCTGAAGACAGCCCGGGCCGCGCCTGTTTTGCATATGCGCGTATAGTTTGCGGTCAAACCACTGGCAGAACAAACCGTACGCGATTAAAAAAAACATGCCCGGGTAAACCGCTATATAAAACAGAGGCCAGAGTATATCCATTTACATTACCTTTACTTTTGAAAAATCTATTCCTTTTCTCTTGTAAAATTCTATGCCGTGCGCGCGCATATCCTGCCAGATCATAATGCCTGTGCCGGACGGCGTGATTATCGTCGCCCTGTCCGTGCACGAAATGCACGGGTCAATGGCCGCGATGATGAGCGGCGCGTCCGCCAGCTGGTCGCCTTTTAACATATAGTCAACGCTGGCGAAATTAGCAAGCGTCGGCGCGCGGACTTTTACACGCGCGGGGTTTAAGCCGCCGTCGGATTTTAAATAATGCACGTCCTCGCCCCTCGGCGCTTCATAGCGGTTTACCGCCTGGCCGGGAGGCAGCTTGACGGGAATTTTAATTGAAATAGCGCCTTCAGGCAGCCAGTTTAAAACCTGCTTTAAAATTTTGCAAGATTCAAGCATTTCAAAAGCGCGGACGTAAAGACGGCCGAAAACGTCGCATGCGTCCGACGTGATTAATTTAAAATCAAGTTCGTTGTAAATCAAATAAGGATCGTCCTTTCTCGTATCGCGCGCCACGCCGGACGCTCTGGCCAGCGGGCCGGCCGCGCAGCGTTTTATAGCCTCGTCTTTCGGCAGAACGCCGACGCCTTTTGTGCGGGCGATTACCGTCGGCTCCTCGGTGGCAAGCTCTATATAATATTTGATGCGGCGTTCCAAAGCTTCTACTTTTGACAAAACGCTTTTAACCTGCTCCGCCGTAATATCCCTGCGCACGCCGCCCAGCGTGTTCATAGAATAGTGAACGCGGTTGCCGGAAATTGTTTCCAGCGCGTCCATTACCATTTCTCTGTCGCGCCAAGAATACATAAACAAAGTGTCAAAACCTATTTCATGCGCGGCTACTCCTAACCACAACAAATGGCTGTGCAGTCTTTCAAGCTCGCCGATAATCACGCGTATCGCTTTCGCGCGTTTAGGAATATCCACGCCGGCAAGTTCTTCAACGTTCGTGACATACGCCGTCGCGTGCGCGTGGGAGCAAATGCCGCAGACGCGTTCGATAAGATACATGGCCTGAATATAATTTCTGCTTTCCGCCGCTTTCTCAACACCGCGGTGATTGTAACCCAGACGCAGAGTTGCGTCTACAATTTGTTCCCCCTCCAGGCAAAGCAAAAAGCTGCCCGGCTCCTTTAACGCGGGATGCTGCGGCCCTAACGGGACGGTTATCTTTGGCATGCGTTATCCTCCTGTATTTTTCTGACGGCGGTTTCGCGGTTTTCCTGGTCTTTGATATATTTGACGGGGTCCCAGCTTTTCCTGAGCGGGTGCTGGTCCTGCGGAAAATCGTCCGGCAGCGGGTAGCGGTTGCCTTTCGGCAGACCGGTTACGTTTACGCCGAGCAAATCCACAAGTTCGCGTTCATAATAAATCGCGCCGGGAATTAAATCCGTAATCGTTTTGATTTCGCTTTTGGCCGCCGGAGTAACCGCCTCGACGGTAAAAAGCGTGCCGTCTTTATGCCCCCAGTGGTATAAAATATTAATCGTTTCCCCGCAGTCCGCGCCGGTAATGGTGCAAAGATAATCAAACCCAAGTTTTTCCATTAAATATTTTGTAACGTCCCAAATATCTTCCCCTTTGCACTTTGAATAAACGCGGTTGGGACGGCGGACAGTTATATCCGTCACCTTACCGTTTAAACCGGTTTCCAGATTCTCCTTTAAAATTTCCTCTTTAGTTTTTTTAGACATCATTTATTACCCCCTTCAACCTGCGTTAACAATTTAACAATGCCGTCAATCAGCGCTTCCGGCCGCGGCGGGCAGCCGGGAATATAGGCGGAAACGGGCAGCAGTTTGTCCGCCCCGCCTAGCAGTCCGTAACAGCCGTGCATAACCCCGCCGCTGCAGGCGCAGGCGCCCACGGCGACGACAAACTTAGGTTCCGCCATCTGGTTATAAATTCTCAAAATCCTTTTTTCCTGCTGGCGCGAAACGGCGCCTGTCACCACCAGAACGTCGGCGTGCCGCGGCGTGCCGTGAAGCATTATGCCGAAGCGTTCCACGTCAAAACTCGGCGTAATAGCGGCGACGGTCTCAATATCGCACCCGTTGCACGAACCCGAATTATAATGTAAAAGCCACGGAGATTTTTTCCTCGCCCACGCCACAACCTGTTCTCTTATAGACTTCATCGCCGGCTCCTAAAACAAATCTGTTATTTTTTCTTTGGCGCGGCGCGTTTATACGCGCCTACCACTGTCCCGTCTTTTTTGGTGTAACCTCTTACGCTAACCGTTTTCGGCCTGGGTGAAGAAGATTTATAGCTGGACTTTGAGCCGCTTGATTTATAAGATGCCCTGCCGCCTTTAGCGTCGGCGTTTACGCCGGCACTCAAAAGCAACAGCGCTATCATTAATATCGAATATAATTTTTTCATACTTTCCTTATTTTGAATAAAGCACCGCGAAAACCGCGGCCACGCCTATCACGTATAATACCGCAAAGCCGGTCAATGTCCAGCCTACGCTTGACGCGGCCAGCGTCGCTATCATCAGCCCGGCCACGTGGATAACTGTAAAAAATATCGCAAACGGGAAAAACGTCCTGTAATCAGGCTCCACTTTTTTAGACTCATATTCCTCGCCGCAGGCGTACGGCTCCAGTTTTCCGGGCGGCAAATTATCCGGCTTGGGCGCGAAACCGGCCGTTAATTTTGAAACCAGCCAGATTAACGCGTAGGCCACTATAAAAATCACCGGCGGGAAAAGTATAAATTTTGCCATTTCAGCCTCTTAAATTCTTTAAATCCAAAACATCAAGATTGCCTTTCTGCGCGTAAGAACGTATGATAAGGCCGAGCCCGACGGCGACGATGACAACCTCAATGCCTATCATAATCATTATAATCGCCTGCGCGAAATCAATATTCCCTATCGTATACCCGGCGGAAAGCAGCGCGAACATACAGCCTTTAGAAGAAATTTCCATACCCAGCAGAGTACGCAGCATATTGCGCGCGCCGGCCATGCAGTAAACGCCGATGAAAAAAAGCAGCACGGCGGTAAACCAGTCCAGATACAAATTATCCGGCGTAAAAAACCGCGCGCTGAAATTTAAAATCTCATTCATCTTTAACTCTCCCGAAAAACGCTTTTACCATAAGCACGCCGGCGACAAACATACAAATCTGCCCGATTAAATCTTTATATCTGAGCTGCCATATAATATCGCCGACCATCATCGGCGTCGTCTGAGTAATCTGAGACGGTTTCAACAAATCCGCGTACGGATAAGAAATAACCCACAAACAAACGCCGAACACTAAAAGCCCCAGCGGTAAATACTTCATAAACCTGCGTTCGTTCTGCGCGTATTTCGTGCCTTTGCCGAGCATGCTCGCCGTCCCCGCGAATAAGACTGTAATCAAACCCGCGCAGACCGACAGTTCAAAAACGGCGGCCCACGGCGCACCCATGTTAAACATCGCCACGGCTACCGTCGCGGAAAGCAGCGCAAGCCACATGGCGGCGTAAATAAAACTTCTGCTCATCGCCGCGAACAGAGAAGTAAGCACCATAGAAATTAAAATCGCCAGGTGTATCATTTAAGCCCCCTTACAAAAGGCTCCAAAAACGTGTTATACATAAAAGGGAAATACAGCCCTGCGGCAATTATAATAAACGTAAAAATACCTGTAGGAACCAGCATGCCGGCGGAAACTTCTTTAACCGTTTTCATTTTGCCTTCGGCGCGGCCGAAGAAAATATTTCTCTGCGCGCGCAGGAAGTACGCCAGCGTCACCACGCTGGCTAGCAGCGCGATAAACGCAAACAGATAAAACCCCGCCTGCCAAAGCGCGGCGATAATTAAAAGTTTGCTCCAAAACCCGGACAGCGGCGGTATGCCCGCCGTGGAAAGCATTGAAATAAGAGAAAATGCCGACGTGTACGGCATTTGTTTTTCAAGCCCGTAAAGCTCTTTAATATTGCAGGTCCCGGCCGCGCTTTCCAAAGCCCCGGCGCTGAAAAATAACGAGGTTTTAAAAGTGGCGTGGTTAAACAAATGGAACACAGCGCCCATAAGCCCGAGCGGCGTGGCCAGACCAGCCGCCAGAAAAATATAACCCATCTGGCTGATACTTGAGTAGGCGAGCATTCTTTTAAAATTAGTCTGCTGCAAAGCCATTACCGCGCCGACGATTATTGACACCGTGCCGAACAGCATTATGCTTTTGCCGACGGGATTTACCGCCGTCAGATGGTTAACCAGACCGAGCATTACGGTAATTTTAATTAAAGTGTAAGCGCCCGCGGCCTTTGTAACAATGCCCGCAAGCAGCGCGGAAACGGGAGTTGACGCGCTTGCGTAAGCGTCCGGCGTCCACGTGTGGAAAGGGACTAACCCGGTCTTTACCATAAAACCGCAGGCCATTATGCCCAAGAAAACGTTAACCACCGGCCCGCCGTTAACGTTGGCGGCCATGGCGTCTTTCAGGTGGGCAAAGCTGGTTCCGCCGGCGTATAAAAATAAAATGGCGATGGCAAAAATTATAGCTATGGACGCCAGCGCGGAAAGATAAAAATATTTGATGGCGCCTTCTGTTCCTTCCGGCTTGTCATAAAAAGCTATCAGCGTAAAAGAGACTACGGCGATTACTTCCAAAAACACGTAAGTCGTAAAAAAGTCCCGCGCAACGGTAATACCCGCCATGCCGGCGGCGGCCGTCAGAATCAAAGCGTAATAAGTGCCTTTCCTGTCAGTCTTTTCCGTGTAAGAAGCAAACCAGACGACGCAGAACGATATCAGGAAAATCAGCCCTAGCATAAGAACGGAAAAAATATCCTCTCCGCTGAAAATTTCCTGCGTATTAATCCCGGCGTGGTTAATAAAATAAACCGCGTTAGCCAGCGCGAAACACGCGGCCAGCGCAAGCAGCGAAACGAACGCCGCCGCGCGCGGACGTTTGTTTAAAAACGAAACAATTATCGCCGCGGCCACGGGAATGATTATAAAGTTAGTGTAAGAAAACATTTAAACCCATCCTCCGGATAAAGACAAAACGGCAAAAACCAAAGCGCCTATCAACGCCCACAAAATATAACTTATGCTGAGGCCCGTATGCATGGCGGAGCCTTTTTTAGAAAATCTTTTTATGACGGTGGTGGGCATGACGTCAATGATAAAATCAAAAAACCTGTCCGTCTTAAAAAGGCCGGTTGAAACCGCCAGAGAAGCCGTCCTCGCGGCCTGATAAAAATCAGGCGGCGTAAAATCCCCAAAGCTGGGCGACGGCCACTTAATATGCAGCGCAACGGCGGCCAGGATTACCGCTATACCGACGCCGGACACCCAGTTAAAATTAAAATGCGCGTGCTCAAGAACAAATAAATTCCGCGCGTCGAAAACCCAGCCCGCGCTGAACAACAAAGCCAAAACCGCAAACACTCCGGCGGAAAAATTTAACATAACCGGCACGGGCTTAACCTGCGTGTTGCCTTTAAACAAAGCGGCGATTACTTTAAAAAACGCCGCCAATATAAAAATATGGGCCAAAGCTATAAAAATAATGCCGACAGTATTCCCGCTGTACAGTCCGGCGTAAGTATTTGAGAATATTATATCAAGCAGCGTGACTTTGCACAAAACCGCGCAGGAAATTATGAAACACACGGCGGTAAATTTCATCTTTTTAAGCGAGCCGCCTATTTTGTCTAACGCCGTTGAGCCCGCCGCTGCTTCAATAATTCCGGCACATAAAAACATAGAGGACAACGCGGCCGCTTTATAAATACCGTGGCTGACAAGTTCCGCCGCGCCGCCCAGAGACGCGCCCTGCTCAAAAGCCAGCAATCCTATTTGCAGGATAATATTGTAAGCGATAAATCCTTTCAAATCTTTCTGCTTAAATAACATTACGACAGCGACGATTATCGACGGAATAGCCAGACAAATAAAGATATTGGCGCCCAAAGAACCGCCGGATAAATTAAAAAACGTCATTATTCTGCCGAGCAAAAATACTGCCAGAATTTTCTCAAACGCCGCCGGAAGATATGCCATAAAAGCGGAGTTGGTTTTCTCCGCCGCGTCGGGAATCCAAGAGTGAAAAGGCACCGCGCCCGCTTTGGCAAGCGCGCCGGCGCACATTAACAAAAACGCCCACGCGCCGTAACTGTCGGTAAGCTGTACAGGTCCGGTTTTTATAATGCTTATTTCAAAACTGCCGGCCGCGGCCGCCGTCAAAACAACGCCGGCCAAAAGCGCGATGTCGCCGACGGCGTTAATGATGAACGCTTTAAACGCCGTACTCTGCGCGCCTGCGGAGACGATAAAAATGTAAAGGCTGACAAGCAGCCCTTCCCAGAAGAAAAGCATCAAAAGCAAATTGTCCGCCATTGCCGCGCCGCAGGCGAAAGACAGCGTAAAAAGAAAAGAAAAATAAAACCATTTTTCATTTTCAATTTTGCTTTTCGCGGCGTAGAGCAAAATTATAAAAGCGAAAAAGCAAAGAGCGGCGACTACGGTTTTCTCAAAAGTTCCGGCGGTAAGAGAGAACGGCAAAACGCCTTCGCACCAGTTCATATAAAACATCTGGAAATCTTGTGCAAACAACGCTACCGCCGCGCCCAACGCGCCGACGGCGCCGATAAAAGTGAAAAATTTATTTGACAACGGATATTTTTTGCCGAAAACCAAAACGCCGGCAGCGCAAATTAAAGGGAGCAAAACGGGAACAAGTATCGTCATAACACCCCCATCTGCGCCGCCGCGCGCACAAGATATCCGACGGGGAAACTTATAAGAAACGCGGCCGCCAAAGCCATCACGCCGAGCAGCGTGACTGAAAATACCGTCTGAAAACTGCCATCTCCCGCAGCCCACTCATGCTGAGGCGCGCCTAGAAAAACCAAATGGAAAGTCCTCAACAAATAGACCGCGGTAAAACACGCTGCAACCAAAAACATAAAAAATATAAAACCGTAACCGGGAATTAACGCGCTTTTGAAAACCATAAATTTACTGAAAAACCCGCTGAGCGGCGGTATACCCGCGACGGACAGCGCGCACAGCGCGAAAGCAGTCCCCGTCCACGGCATTACTTTCCAAAGGCCGCCCATCATCGTAATATCTTTCGTATGCGTTTTGTGTTCTATGATGCCGGCGCATAAGAATAAACCGCCTTTCGCGATGCCGTGTATCATAATAAAAAGCATGCCGGCTATGAGACCGGCGGCACTCCCCGTCGACAAAGCAAGAAAAATAAAACCAAGCTGGCTGATGGTGGAGTACGCGATAATGCGCTTGATATTTGTCTCTCTTATCGCCGCGCCGCCGGCGACTAAAGAGCTTAACCCTGCAACAAAGGCCACGCCCTGCATAAGCGCGGGATCGCAGTGGATAGTATAAAAAACGCGAGCGAAAACGTAAACGCCTATTTTGACAAGCACCGCCGCGTGAAGAAGAGCCGTAACCGGGCTGGGCGCGACGCCGGCGTCCGGCAGCCACGTCGAAAACGGCAAAATGGCGGATTTGGAAAACATTCCTATAATGAAAAGCAGGCACGCTATTGCCGGCACGTGCGCGCCTTTGAGAAGAGATAAATCAACCGTGCCGTTTGAAAAGTAAACCGCGATTATCCCCATCAGCATAAATAGAGCGCCGAAAACCGTAATGAGGAAAGTTTTAACCGCTTTCTTCTTATCCGCGTCTTTGCGGAAAAAGCCGACCAGTTTCCAGCTGCACACCGCGGTAACTTCCCAAAAAACAAAAGTCCATATAAGATTAAAACTGAAAACAAGACCAAGCATGGAACCTAAGAAAAGGATGACAAAGGTATAATATTCCGTCTCATAATCAGCGTCGTGAATATAACCCGTGGAATAAAAAATTATTATCAGGCTCAGGAAAGAAACGCAGCATGCCATAAAGCCGGACAGCATGTCCAGCTCAAAATGAGGGCCGAAACCGAGCGGCATTTCAAACCGCCAGACAAACGCCGTTCCGTTCCCAGCCGCTGTCAGTAAATAAACGGATAACAAAAAAACAACCGCCCCAAGCGCGACCGCAATATGGGCGGGTTTAAAACCCAGTTTACTTAACAAAGGAACAGCGAAAGCCCCCAAGATAGGCCCCAATATTATCGTTAAAAGCATAATATATGATAGCATAAAGTAAAATTCGTTTCCAGATATACCTAAATTATGTACAATTAAGATAATATATATATTTTATAATATCCTTTAGGAGCCAGTATGAATAAAAAATTGTTGGTTGTCCTTACAATTCTAGGCACCGCATTATTGTCGTCCTGCTATGATAAAGAGGACGTAGAAGCTTTTAAAAAATCTTCCCAGACACAACAACAGTCTTCCGCCCAAACAGCTGCTACAACCGCGGCGGTTGTAACCGCGCCGGATAACTCTTCTCCCGCGCCAGTCCCCGTCGTCGGCACTTTTTGGACGGACGGCGGTTTTAAAGATCCTTTGGTTGACCGCTTTTCTTATTTCCCGTCGTACGTCGGCACGGACTCTTACCCCAATGTCAAAAATTTCATATTAAAAAACCAGCGTCCGCCCGAAGACGTAGTCCAGACGGAAGAAATAGTAAATTATTTCCCTTATAATTATCCCGCGCCGGATACGTATTCCGCTTATCCCGCGACAATCGTCACCGAATATACGGAATGTCCGTGGGTTAAAGACCATATGCTTGTCAAAATAGGCGTGCGGACGAAGGACCCCGTGCAGCAGCCCGCGCCGCCGGAAAATCTGGTTTTCTTAATAGATATCTCCGGCTCAATGGGCGGCGAAAATAAACTGTCGCTTATCAAGCAGTCATTCCCGTTCCTTTTGCAGATGCTGCGGGACCAGGACGTTGTTTCCGTCGTGACTTACGCTAAAGACGTGCAGGTACAGCTTGAAGGCCTGAACGGTTCCCAGAAAGACAAAATTATGCAGACCGTCGCGGCTTTAAAGAGCGGCGGCAGGACAAACGGCGCTGCCGGCATAGATAAAGCTTATGAAATTGCAAGAAAATATTTTCTGCAAAACGGCAATAACCGCGTCATTTTGGCGACGGACGGTTATTTTAATATAGGCCCCACGGCGATTACCGACCTTGAAGGCCAGATTGTGCAGCAAGAACAAAACGGCATAACATTAAGCGTGCTTGGCTACGGCATGGGCGATATGAAAGATCCCAAAATGCAGTCCCTGGCGGACAAAGGCACGGGCACTTATAACTATATTAACAACGCGCAAGACGCCGAAAATATTTGGGACCGCGAGTTTGCAACGACAAGAACAGTTACACAGGTCCTGGCGCGCGACGTTAAATTTAAAGTTGAAATTAACCCAGTCAAAGTGCAGTCATACAGACTTATCGGATATAAGAAGAAATATAACAGCCCCGGCCAGCCTTACCAGGCGGACGGCGGTATTCTATCTTCCGGGCAGGAGCTGACGGCAATTTATGAAATTATCCCGCGCTGCGTGACATGCGCCGACGGGAAAGCGCCGTCAGACTCCGTTTACGACGCGGCCGGCCCGCGCTGCCAGCGCGAAGTGATGACCGTAAAAATGCTTTATAAAGATATTGATACCGGCGCGCAGTCTTATATAGAAGCTCCGGTGAGCATCAGCAGTTTTGTAAACTTTGACCTGGCGTCGGAAGACACGCGCTTCGCGGCCTCAGCCGCGCAGTTCGGCCAGATTCTGGAAAACAATATGTACAAAGGTACTATGACGATAGACGACGTTTTAAGAACGGCGTTTAACGCCAGAACCTACGACCCCGGAAACCTGCGCGCGGATTTTATACAAACCGCGAATACTTACAGAAATATAAAGTAAAACCAAAAATAAAAATCTCTCTTCCAAAAAGGAAGAGAGATTTTTTTATGCCGTAAAGCAGAATCAAAAACCGCGGCAGTTTGCCGTGTCTGGCCGTTGCCGTAACCCGTAGTCCGTAGGAAAAATTTCACAGGTATTTGGGTTAAATTTCAATTTTTTTCGGGCGCGGTGTACTGAGAAGTTGAGGAGCGTACGCGACGAAACGGTACATTAGCCCGAAAAAAATTGAAATTTAACCCAAATACCGAAGAACATTTTTCTTCAACCCGCCAAGCAACCGAAGGGAGCGAAACAGGAGAAATCGCGGAGCGCCTCAGCCGCAGGCGTCGTGATATAAGTGTGATTTTCTAGGAAAATCACTCCTCTAACCTACATCACCTGGTTCAATTCTATTGTCTTTACGCCCTTGTCTATGACAACATAGGTGTGGCCTGCTTTGCGCTCTTTGAGGCCTAATATGTTTACGCCGTATTCTACGACGTATTTATTGCCGTCTTTTCGCGCGTCTTTAATTTCAAAAATATTGTCCGGCAGATTATTTTTTGACTCAAGTATTAAAAAAGATTTTTTGGAAAAATCAACCTTCGGATAACTGCCGTAAGAAGATTTTTTAAATTTATCATACTCCGCCTGCGTGGAAATAATTTTATAATCCACCGGCGCGGTAAGCATTGTCCGCGCGCTTTCATCTTCGCCCTGCGCGGCGGGCTGAGCCTCTATTACTTCGGTATCGACGACAACCTCCGCCGGCTCCGCGTTTTCTTTCACGACGGACACATCGGAAGACTCTAAAGTTATCGGGCGGTATTTGCGCTGTTTATCACCTTCCGCCATCTTGTCAAACATATCTTCCTGCTTTTTGGCTACGCCCACAATGCCCGCGCCTGATAAATCTATCGCCGTGCTCTCGGCCTCCTGCGCGACGGTTTCCGTATCGGTTGCGTCTTCTGCGGCTGCTTCTTCCGCGGACGCACCGGAAGATTCTTCCTGCTGCGGCGCCGAAGGCGCGGCGCGCGGCGCGCGTTTTAGTACAAAAGAATAAACGCTCGCCGTCGCAAGCAGCGCGACGCTGATTATAAACATTGCCCAGTACTTCAAAGGCGCGTTTTTCATTTTACCCCGTATTTTGCGGTGATTACAGATTTAAGACCGCCGCGCGGCGTAAACTCCGCCGTGATAACGGCCCTCTTGGGCTTGCACGCCGCGACGACGTCGTCCAAAATTTTATTCGCGGTGTTTTCCATAAAAATTCCCATGTCGCGGTATTCAAGAAAATAATATTTCAAAGATTTAAGTTCAAGGCACAACTTATTCGGCACGTAATCAATGGTAATCACGCCGAAATCCGGCAGCCCTGTTTTCGGGCAGACCGACGTAAATTCCGGCAGAACTATTTTAATTTCATAATCACGTTTATACTGGTTTTCCCAGCACTCTATTTTCGGGAGTTTGGCGTCCGCTCCTTTTTTAGCGTGGCCTTTTGTGTAGCCGAAATCTATATCGCTCATATTTTAAACCTCTGCATTCTGAGAGAATTTAATATCATCGCCAGCAGGCCGCCGACGGCAAAAACCTCCGCGCCATACCACGGCGCCTTGACGGCCTTAATCAAAAATACTATAAACAGTCCGTTAGCCAGAAACGCCAGAAAAATATTCTGTATGATATTTATGTTTATCCTTCTATAAATTTTATTCAGCGCGGTTAAGCAGCTGAAATCTTTTCTGTTAATAACGATATCCACCCAGTTCGCGTGGGCGGAGTGTTCGGAAGAATAGGCAATGCTGGCGTCCGCGTCAAGCATGGCCAGAATGTCGTTAAATCCGTCGCCGGCCATGACGGTTATTTTGCCGTCATTCTGCATTTTGCGAATCATTGCCGCTTTGGCTTCCGGCAGCACCGAAGAAAAATACGTCAGGCCGCCCAGCGCGCCGGCTATATAAGCCACCGTTCGGCTGCCGTCGCCGGAAAGCAGTATAATTTCATAGCCGCTTTTTTTAAGTTTTTCTACGGTATCCACCGCGCCGGGGCGCAGAGTGTCGCTTAAAGAAATGAAACCCAGGAAATCATTATTGCGCGCGACGCAGATGACAATTTCATTCGCCCACGCGCGGTCCAGCCCGTCGGTTTTAATTTTTTCTTCTTCAAACCAGTTTTGGTTGCCTATATAAATAATGTCCCCGCCGCTTCTGGCGCGTATGCCTTTGCCGGGGTAAATTTCTATGGACTCAAGCGCGTCGGGTTTAATAAGTTTTATCTCGGCGTAGGCTTTTATGGCGCGGGCGTAAGTATCGTCCAAAGTCTGCTCAGCCGTGACCGCCGTTTTCAAAATTAATTCTTTATTTATGCTTCTCACCGGATAAACGTTTGTCACTTCAAAAATCCCGTTCGTGACGGTGCCGGTTTTGTCCAGAAAAATTAAATCCGCCGCCTTAAAAATTTTAAGCGCGTCGATATTTTGCAAATCAAGCCCTTCTTTATGCACGCCGCGTTTAACGTAGCGGTTTGTGAGCGGCACCGCCGCGACAAGCGCCGCCGGGCAGGATAAAGCCGCGAAAAATAATCCCGTCACGAGATAATTGTCCAGCGTAGTCACGCCGCGGGTATAAACGCCGTACCAGACGTATAACACGCAGGCCAGCAGCAGCGGCGGCCAGAAAAATTTTACGTAAATGTCCAGCGGGTTATGAATAAGCTGTTTTTTAAGTTCGCTGTTTTTTAAAGTATTGACCACGGAATAAATTTCCGTCTGGGACAAAACGCACGACGCTTCCACAAAAATATCCGCCGCCAGGTTAACCGTGCCGGCGTAAACATTTTCTCCTTCCCCCTTAACGGCCGCGATAGCGTTGCCGGTGATAATGCTTTCGTCAACTTCAGTCCTGCCTTTGACGATAAAACCGTCTATCGGAACGCTTTCGCCTTTTTTTATATGAAGAATATCCCCGACTTTTATTTCGGACGCAAAAATTTTACTTTCTTCATCGCCGTGCACGGCGCGGGCGGATTTGGGCAGGAAATCCTGCATCTTGCCTAGGAACGCCTTAGAAATTTCCCGCTGCCGCGCGAAAATGCCGTAAACAAAATTTATAATAGCAACGTTAAGCACGGGAAGCGCGAACAAATTATCTACGCCGCCCAAATTCTTTTCCGGCATAAAAAGATTTATGAAACTGAACAGCAGCCCGCATATAACGGCGACGCCGGCGCAGAGATTAAAAGTAAGCCGCAGCTTTTTTACGTCGTTATAAGCGTTGGAAAAAATATGGGAACAGAGCAGAAAGCACGCCAAACAGGCCAGTATAAAAATGCCCATCGTCGAGTTATTATAATATTGCCCGAACAATATAAGCGCCAAAAATAAAAAAGACAAAACAAAACGCACGCGGTAAGAAACTACGGACAAAAACTCCGTTCCGCCGCCGTCATGCGTTTGTTTTGCCTGAGCGTTTTTCATCGTAAAGCCGTCAAAAGAATCTGCTGCCGGCAAGCGCCTGCTGTCCGGCATCGGTCTTAAGCATTTGGATTTTCGCGTTATACCTGTCCGCGTTCGCCGGATCTATCGTGCGCGCGATAACGTAATTGGCCGCGGCCGCGACGGTGTCGCTCGCCGCGAAAATATCGCCCATCAGTTCATACACCGGCACAAAAGACTGGTCTAATTCTTTGGATTTTAAAAGTTCAGAAAGCGCTTCCTCATAATCGCCGTGTTTAAAATACATTTCGCCCATATAGTAGTGGGCGAGAGCGTTATTGGGGTCCATCTGGACGGCCGTCTGGAAATCATTAAACGCGTCGGCGTACATCTGGTTCATTTTAAGCGCGCGGCCGCGTTCAAGGTAGGCGCGCGCGAAATTCGGGCGCAGCTGTATGGTCCTTGTAAAATCAAGCGCGGCGTTCAAAAAGTCTCCGGTGTCATAATAATATAAACCGCGGTTAAAGAAAGCTGCCCAGTTTTGGTCGTCAATCTGTATGGCGCGGTAAAAGTCATTATAAGCCTTAATGCCTTCCCCGACGTTATAATACGCTATGCCGCGGTTGACTATGGCCGTATAATACTGCGGGTTGAGTTTAATAGCTTCGTTCAAAAAAATTATCGCGTTGTAATAACGGCCCTGGTCAAGATAAAAAGCGCCGAGGTTATTTAAAGCCTGCGGGTTTGACGAATTTATTTCCACCGCTTTAACGTAATCCCTTTCCGCGTTGGCGAGCAGCCGCCTTCTGTTCTTCAAATCTTTTGACGCTATGGTTTCAAACACCATGCCGCGGTTGGTATAGGCGCCGAAATTTTTGGGCGAATCTTTTATTATAGAAGAATAAAGTTTCAGAGCGTCGGTATAAGCGCCCTTTTCCGTGAAATAAAGGGCTTGTTTAAATTTGGCGTTATCGTCGCCGCCGCAGCCGAGCAGCAGCCCTGAAACAATAAAAGAGAGTGCGATTACCTTTTTCATTTTCCCTCCGGAGCTTTGTCAAAAAACATAGCGTAGGCCAGCAGCGCGGCCCCTATACAAATACTTGAGTCGGCAACGTTAAAAACCGGCCATACTCTGAAATCTATCATATCCACGACAAAACCTAAAACTATTCTATCATAAACATTGCCGGCGGCGCCGCCTAAAATCAAACTTACGCCCAGCATACCCAGCGGCGGGCGCAGCGCGGAGAGTTCCTTCCAAGATTTTACTATAAATGTTATGACTATTAACATAACAATCAACCAGAACCAATTAGCGTCCTGGAGCAAGCCAAAGGCTGCGCCGGTATTTTCAACATACGTCAGGTGCAAAAATTTAAAAATTTTTACGCTGCCGTACGGCCGCAAAAGTTCCAGCGCCAGCACTTTTGTAATCCTGTCCAACGCCAGAACAACCAAAACAATAATCACGGCGGTTTTGTTGGTGGTAAAAAATTTTTTAAGTTTAGTCAACATTTATCCCTTCGCGCTCCAGCACGCCGGCGCAGCGGGCGCAGACTTCGGCGTGTTTTTTGTCGGAGCCGACGTCCTCTTTCCACTGCCAGCACCGCGGGCACTTTGCGCCGTGCGCGTGCTCCACCACGACGACTAAATCTTTGCCGCCGGCGTTTGTAATTTCCACGTCCGACACTATGGCGATTTCCGCCCAAAGCGCCTTATTTTCTTCCAAAAATTTAAGTTCCGCGGCGGAAGAAGTTTTAAAAATAATTTTAGCCTCAAGCGACGAACCTATTAAATTTGCTGTCCTCGCTTCTTCCAGCGCTTTCAAAACAATTTCGCGCGTTTTTCTTATTTTATCCCATTTCTCCAAAAATTTAGGATGCCTGTCCATGCTGTTGACTTTTGGAAAAAGAGACAGAAAAATGCTTTCCTCCAAATCTTTGCCGCACGGCAGTTTTTTAAGTTCCTGCCACGCTTCTTCCGTAGTGAACGAAAGTACCGGCGCCAAAAGTTTTAACAATGCTATAAGTATTTTATAAAGGGCCGTCTGCCCGCTGCGTCTGGCCTGGGAATCCACTCCCTGCGTATACAAGCGGTCTTTTGCGGAATCCAGCATAAACGCCGACAGGTCCAAATTACAAAAGTCCAACATTTCAAGCATCGCGCCCCTGAACTCATAGTTCATATAGAGAGACTGTACTTCCATAAAAACATTATCCATCTTTAACAACATGTATCTGTCTATCTCATGCAAATCGTCAAACTTAACTTCATGCTTTGCCGGGTTAAAATCAAACAGACTGCCAAGCGCGTAACGCAGAGTGTTGCGCAGTTTGCGGTAACTGTCCACGGGGCCCTGCAAAATTTCGTCTGAAATTCTTACGTCGTCCTGGTAGTCGGACAGGCTTACCCACAGACGCAGAATGTCCGCGCCGTATTTGTTAAAAACTTCATGCGGCTCAACGGTGTTTCCCAAAGATTTATGCATCGCTTTGCCGTTCTGGTCCAGCACAAAACCGTGAGTCAAAATCTGCTCAAAAGGCGCTTTGCCCTCCAACGCCACCGACGGGATTAACGAACTTTGGAACCAGCCTCTGTGCTGATCGGAACCTTCGGAATAAAGGTCCGCCGGATATTTCAAATCTCTGTCTTTCAAAACGGCGCGCCACGAACAGCCTGAGTCCAGCCACACATCCAAAATATCTTTTTCTTTCCTGAATTTTTTACCGCCGCATTTGCAGGTATAACCTGCAGGCAAAATATCTTCGTTCGGAAAATTAAACCAGAAATCGCCGCCGTGTTTCATGCCGAGTTCTTTAATGCGGTCAAAAAGTTTTTTATCCACCTGTTCTTTGCCGCAGTCCTCGCAGTAAAACACCGTCGCGGGCGTGCCCCAGAAACGCTGGCGCGTCAAACACCAGTCCGGCCGGCCGCGCACCATGCTGCCTATGCGCTCTTTGCCGCCTGGCGGGAAAAATTCTACGCCGTCCACCGCTTCAGAAAGTTTTTGGCGCAGATTATTGTCGTCGATAGACAAAAACCACTGCTCCGTCGCCCTGAAAATCACCGGCTCTTTACAGCGCCAGCAATGCGGGTAACTGTGAGTGATATTTTCCTGTTTAATTAAATTACCGGACTCTTTAAGAAGTTTGACGATTTCAGAATTTGCCTCAAAAATACTGCGGCCCACGCATACGCCGGCGTCAGCGGTAAAAACACCTTTTTCGTCCACCGGGCAAAAAATATCAAGGCCCCATTTCTGGCCGGCGTGGAAATCTTCCTCGCCGTGGCCGGGCGCTATGTGCACTATGCCGACGCCCGTGTCCATAGCCACAAAATCAGTCCATATCACGGGATTTAAAACGCCGGTAAACGGGTGCTTGTATTTTAAACCGACAAGTTCTTCGCCGGAAAAAGAAACTTCTTTGCTTACGTCAAGCCCGCAGGTTTTGGCAAAAGTTTCCGCCAGTTTTTGCGCGACGATATAATGCTCGTTAGTTTTTTTATCGCGCAGAAGAACGTAAGTTTCGTCTTTATTTACGGCGGCGGCTCTGTTGGCGGGAATCGTCCACGGCGTAGTCGTCCACACGACGATGGACACGCGGTCTTTGCCTTTAAACTTTTCCGCAAGGTTAAAACGCAGATAGATTGAAGTTGATGTTTTGTCTTTATATTCCGTCTCAGCGTCCGCGAGCGCGGTCTCACAGTTCGGGCACCAGTAAATTGTTTTTTTGCCGCGGTAAGCAAGGCCGCGTTCGATAAAATCCAAAAACGTCGTTATAACCGTGCCTTCGTAGCGCGGGGCCATGGTGCTGTAATAATTTTCAAAATCCCCCTGCACGCCGAGACGCATGAAACCTTCTTTCTGTATGCCTATAAATTTGCCGGCAAACTCACGCGTTTTTTTTCTGAAACCGGGCACGTCTTCTTCTTTTATATTTTTTTTCTCAATTTTTAATTCTTTCATCAGCGCGGTTTCAATGGGCAACCCGTGGCAGTCCCACCCGGGAATATACGGGGACCGAAAACCCATCATAGTATGGCTTTTGACGATAATGTCTTTAACCGTTTTATCCAGCGCGTGGCCTATGTGTATATGGCCGTTGGCGTAAGGCGGCCCGTCGTGTAAAATAAAAACCGGCGCGTTTTTACGCGCCTCAAGCATTTTTTTATAGAGGTTAATTGATTTCCAAAACTCAACAAGTTTCGGCTCTTTCTGCGCCAAACCGGCCCTCATGGGAAAATCGGTTTTTGGCAGCAGAACGGTGGTGGAGTACTTATTTTTATTATTATCCGGCATAATTTTACCTCTATGAAATATGTATATATTATACTAATAAAGTTTATCCGCCGCTTTAACGCCGTGCAAAATTGTTATAATATGTTGACGGGGAGCTTATGAATAAGCTGAGAGGGAGTTTTTAACTCCGACCCTTATAACCTGATTTGGATAATGCCAACGTAGGGACGAACATTAGATTTTAATGGGAAACGCGTGTTTGGCGTTTCCCGTTTTTTATTATGAAAGAAACTTTACTTGTCTACAATTACCTCGGCGCGGCGGACTGGGCTGTTTTTTTTGTTATTCTGGCGCTGACTTTCGGCGCGGCGTTTTACGGACACTGGCTGAAAAAGAGGTCTGAAACAAAACACTCCTCCGGCGGCGTTTTGGAATATATGCTGATGGGCCGCAAACTTACGCTGCCGATGTTCGTGGCCACGCTGTCCGCCACATGGTACGGCGGCATTTTCGGCGTCAATGAAATCACGCATAATTACGGCATATATAATTTCATAACGCAGGGTGTTTTCTGGTACGCGGCTTATATAATTTTCGCGCTGTTTATCGTCAACAAAATAGCGAAATATAATTCCGTGACGCTGCCGGAACTGGCGGGGACGATGTTCGGCCCGCGCTCCGCCAAGACTGCTGCGTTCTTTACATTTTTCTATATACTGCCGGTCGCTTACATCTTAAGCGTAGGTATTTTTTTAAATCTGCTTTTCGGCATGAGCACGCTTCACGGCATGATTTTGGGCGGGCTGTTTACGTGCATGTATTCCGCGTGGGGCGGTTTCCGCGCCGTCGTGTTTTCCGAAATAGTGCAGTTTGTAACCATGTGCGCCGCGGTGCTGATTGTGCTTTTGTTTTCTCTGCACGTTTTCGGCGGATATCATTTCTTGCGGGCGAACCTGCCGGCGGGCCACTTTTCTCTGACGGGCGGGAATACTTTTTTAAACACGATTATCTGGGGCTTTATCGCGCTGGCCACTTTGGTGGACCCCAGTTTTTACCAGCGCGTTTTCGCCGCGGACAGCCCGAAAACGGCGCGCAACGGCATACTTATATGCACGCTGGTCTGGATATGTTTTGATATTTGCACGACGGCGGGCGCGCTTTATTCGCGCGCGCTTTTGCCTAACGCAGTGCCTTCACACGCTTACTTTTTATATTCGGTCCAACTGTTGCCGTCAGGCTTAAAAGGATTTTTCGCGGCCGGTATTCTGGCCCTGATATTATCGACGGTAGATTCTTTTAATTTTATAGCCGCCAATACCATTAGTTATGATTTTTTAAGGCATAAATTTAAAAATGTGGTTACTGTAAATAGGATAGCGATGTTCGGCGGCGCCGCGCTTTCAATAGTTTTAGCGCAGCTGATGAACGGCAGTTTTAAAACCATATGGCTGACGCTGGGCTCCTATATGTCCGCCTGCCTGCTGATACCGCTGCTTTACGGTTACGTCAGGCCGGGCAGAATTTCAGACGGAGTTTTTTGTTTTTCCGCGATAACTTCCACCGTTGTCATGACGGTCTGGAGCGCTACCGCCGCCTACCACTTTGAACTTGACGGGTTTTATATAGGTTTGTTAACTAGTATAATTATCTTAACAACGGCGTTATGGAAAAAGGGTTATGCAAAAAGCGTTAATAATATGTAACGGCGCGGCGGAATCGGCGGAATTTCTGCGCGCGCAGGCTAAAAATAATTTTGTGCTGTGCGCTGACGGCGGCGCGAATACCGCGGCCGCAGCGGATATTACGCCGGACGCGGTTATCGGTGATATGGATTCCGTGACGGCGGAAACGCGCAAAAAATTTAAAAAAGTGCCGTGGCTTAAAATCAGGAACCAAAATAATACTGACTTTGAAAAGGCTCTGGATTTTATAAAAAAATCAGATATAAAAGAGGCCGCCGTCGTATGCGCGGCCGGCGGGCGGCTGGACTTTACTTTAAACAATCTGTTCGCCGCGTCAAGATATCTGCCCTATTTTGACATAGTTTTCAAAAGCGCCGCGTGGGAAATTTATCCCGTCAACAAATCCAAAAAATTTAAATGCCGCGCCGGAACGCGCATAAGCCTGCTGCCGCTGGCCGAATGCGCCGGCGTAAGCCTGGCGGGTTTGGAATATCCTCTTAAAAATAAGAATTTAACGCTGGCGGACACGCTCACTTTAAGCAACCGCGCGATAAAAAATAATTTTGAAGTCCGCATGAAAAAAGGGTTAATGCTTGTTTATATTGAGGTATAATAAATATATGTGGTTTATAAGGATTTTACTTTTAATAATAATTTTTATGGGCGGAGTTTACGTGGGCAACGTTTATGTCCCGCAGAGGGACGCGTCGTCCGCCGTGGCCGTGGCCGTGCCGCAGTTGGAAACTTACGGGACGGATATGTCCGCCTATAATTTCGACAGCGCGCAAAAAACTTTGGCTGATATGCAGACGGATATAGCGCAGGACCAGGAACACTTTTCCCCCACTGTCGCGGACGCGTGGTTTAAAATGCTGAACATGACGCTATCTCTTCAAAATTACAATATAGCGCTTTCAAAATATGAGGCGGAAATTGCAAAGAACAGAGTAAACTCCCAGCCGTCGCCGGATTATATTAAAGCCGCGGCCGATTATTCCGCCGCCAAAAAAACTTTTGAGAAATATATGCAAGACCAAAAAGCCAAAGAAGCCGCGTTGATTCCGCCGCCTCCGCCGGCCGCGCAGCCGCAGCTGAGCACGCCGACGGCAACCGTGCCGCCAGCGCCAGCAAGCAGCCCGACGGTTTCCTTGCCTGTTACAACTCCGGCGCAGCAGAGTTCGCCGACGGCAGCCGTACCCGCTCCCGCGCAAAAATAAATATGACGACGAACATTGTTAAAGCTGATGAAAAAAATTTAAAACAATTTATAAATTTTCCTTATGAATTATATAAGGACGAACCGCTGTGGATTGGCGAAGTGAAGATGGACGTCAAGCACATGCTTACAGAGTACCCTTTTTGGGACCACGCCGATAAACAATTATTTCTGGCTTATCAAGACGGCCGCGTCGCTGGCCGCATTGCCGCCGTAATTAACCGCGTCCATAATGAAAAATGGAACGAGAAATGCGGCATGTTCGGGTTTTTTGACTGCATTGACGACGAAGAAGTTTCATCTGCGTTATTTGCCGCCGCGAAAAACTGGCTTAAACAGCGCGGCATGGAATTTATACGCGGGCCGTTTAACCCTTCGATAAACCATATCTGCGGGCTGCTGACCGAGGATTTTTCTAACGAGCCGTTTATAATGATGCCTTACAATTTCCCTTATTATGAAAAGCTGGTTAAAGCCGCGGGTTTTGAAAAAGTAAAAGATTTGCTGGCTTTTGAGAGGAATAAATATGATAAATTTTCCACGCGTTTTGAAAAAATAATACAGCGCGCAAGCCGCGGGCAGAACAACATTGTAATGCGCCCGCTGGACGTAAAAAATCTTGAACGGGAAGCGATGATTGTCCGTGATATTTATAACGCGGCCTGGGCGCAGAACTGGGGCTCTCTGCCGGTAAGCGAAGACGAAATGGCCGAACTTGCAAAACAGCTTAAAATGGTGGTTAATAAAAAATTAACCTGCGTGGCCGAGGTGGACGGCGTGCCGGCGGGTTTTTACATCTGCCTGCCGAATTTAAACCGCGTGCTTAAAATTTTAAAGGGCAGCTTATGGAATCCCGTCAGAATAGCGCGCGCTTTGCTTGCGTGGAGGAAAATTAGAGACACAAGGCTTGTCATGCTTGGCGTAATTCCGGAGTACAGAAAGCGCGGGCTGGATTTGCTGCTTATAAAACATATAGTAGAGGGCGGCGTTGCCGCCGGTTATGATATGTCCGAAATGAGCTGGCTGCTGGAAGATAACCTAAACATAATCAACGTAGTAAAAGAATGCGGCGGCAGAGAAATGAAACGCAGGTACAGAATTTTCCAGAGTACGCTTTAACCGAATCTAAAAACCGGCGCGTCAAATATTAAGGCGCGCCGGTCTTTTATATTTTTAGTTTACGGTTTTCTGTTTAACGGGCAGCATCTCATAATTATAGTATCTGTCTGTTTCTCATTTGTGGTAATAAGGCCGAATAATATTTTCTTCTTTTTTGATACGGAACCTATTGCAAAAGTATCCCGCGTGGAGCCCGTGCAGTCGGGGTGGCCGGGGGTAACTGCAAAAGTGCTTCCCGAAAGCTTATCTATCATTGTTAAAAGCGCGACCAGCCCCACATAAGATGTCAATTGTTGCACACTGGATTTCCCGTTTAAATCAGAAGCTTTTACTTCTGCTGAATTTGCCGTACAGGTAGCCACCCATATTTCTGAAGATTTCCACATATCCGGCCATAGGGTTGTTGCCGCGGGAGGAGAAGATTTTGTACCGTCGGCATTAGTCCCCGGGACGTTTAGTTTTACTATAGCTTCGCTTATTATCGGGTCTATTGCCCTTTTGCAGACCTCTACGTCTTTTGTTTTGTTGCTTATCAATATGCTTGCAGGTACTTTAACTGTTACCGTTTCGCAATTTCTTACATTATCTATAAACTTATCAATTACTGTCTTGTGCCCGAGAGCAGGGGAGTCAGGAATACCGTTGTCTATGGCCGGGACAGACGGAACACTTATAGGTCGCCTGTAACCGGGAGCCTCTGGAACACCTCGGTCCAAAGCCGGTGCGTCAGGAACGCCGCCGTCAATGGCGGGGACAGACGGAACACTTATAGTATCGGCGTCCGGCTGTGAGTCTGCGGCTGGGGCAGGCATCTTGTAGATTCTTGCGGGAGTAATTACAACTGCAAAACAATATGCGGCTAAAGAACATAAAAAAACAGAAACGAACATTTTTTTCATAACGCCTCCTTAGTTAAGCGATGTATATATTTTAACCTGAAAAAAGACTAATTCAATATAACTAAAAAGACTATGCCGGCCTCAGACGAGAAAATTTTTACGAAAAATGGAATTGGTAAATAATAAGAGATGTATTTTTTAACAAAAAAACGCCCTCTTGTGAGGGCGTTTTTTATAGTTTTATATTTTTTTATTTTATTATGCCTAGGGATTTTCCGGCTATGCCGAAACATTCTATGATTTTGTCTACCTGTTTGTCGGTGTGCGTAGCCATCAGCGTTACGCGCATTAAGGCGTGGCCCGGCGGCACTGCGGGGCTTACGACGGAGTTTACAAAAATTCCCATGCCGTGAAGCGCTTTCCACATTTTAAAACAGTTTTCGTTCGAACCTATGATGACGGGCAGTATCGGCGTCTGGCTGGTACCCAGGTCAAAGCCCAGCTTTTCAAGGCCGGCGCGCAGGCGCGCGGATTGTTTGAAAAGATTGTCACGGCGGGAAGTATCATTTGTAATCATATCCAAAGCTTTGGAAATCGACGCCACGCAGACCGGCGGCATGGCTGCGGAGAAAATCATGCTGCGCGCGTTGTGGCGGATATAGTGGATAATGTCCTCATCCCCGACGACAAAACCGCCCACCGTACCGAAAGTTTTTGAACAGGTGCCGACGATTAAATCAACCTCGCCGTTTTCAAGCCCGAAATGCTCGCACGTGCCGCGGCCGGTTTTACCTATAATGCCGGTGGCGTGCGCGTCGTCCACAATCAGCCGCGCGCCGTATTTTTTGGCAAGCTTTACAATTTGCGGCAGAGGGCAGATGTCCCCCTCCATGCTGAAAACACCGTCGACAATAATCAGTTTGCCTTTCTCAGGCTCTATTTTAGACAAAACTTTTTCCAAATCTTCCATGTCATTGTGTTTATAGCGAACCATTTCGCCGTCGGACAGTTTTACGCCGTCCAAAATGCTGGCGTGGTCCAGTTTGTCAACTATTGCGACGTCCCCTTTTTTGAGAAGACAGCCGACTACGCCCAAATTCATCTGGTACCCGGTCGCGAAAATCAGGCCGGCTTCCCTGCGTTTAAAATCCGCAAGCTGTTTTTCCAGTTTTTCATGCATTACGGTATTTCCGTTTAAAAAACGGCTGCCGGCGCAGCCGGTACCGTATTTTTCGACGGCGGCTATCGCGGCCTTTTTCATTTCCGGGTTATTGGCCAGACCGAGATAATTGTTTGAGCCCGCCATTATAAATTTTTTGCCTTCCAGCATAACTTCCGTGTCCTGCGCGCTTTCCACCGGCTGGAAGTAGCCGTAAATGCCCATACGCATTAGAAGTTTGGCGTCTTTAAATTCCTTACATTTCTGGAAAATGTCTGACATGTTTTTCACCTTTGTATTTTACTGATAATATTGGTTGTTGAACGGCCTTTAAGCAACGGAAATATTATAACTTTTTTTGCAAATTCTTTGCCGGCTACTTCGCCAGCTTTATAATCCCCGCCTTTGACAAGAACGTCCGGTTTAATTGATTTTACCAGATTTGCGGGCGTAAATTCATCAAAAAAACAAACGGCGTCCACCGCTTCAAGAGCGGCGCAGACAAGCGCGCGGTCCGCCTGTTTATTTATGAGGCGGTGCGTTTTTTGAAGGAGCCTGACGGACGCGTCCGTATTCATGCCTACGATAAGAACATCGCCTTTAGATTTTGAAAATTCCAGAATACTGACGTGGCCGGCGTGCAGAATGTCAAAACAGCCGTTTGTAAAAACAATTTTTTTGCCCGCGCGGCGGCACTCGGCCGTAAAAGCGGCAAGCGCGGTTTTGGATAAAATTTTACTTTTTGCTTTTCTCATCTTTAAATATTCTTTCCAAAAGGCCGGTGTCCGAATTGCCTTTGGCGAAATCTTCATTATTTAAAATTTTATTGTGGACGGCTATCGTCGTCTTTACGCCGCCGACTTTAAATTCGTTTAAAGCGCGTTTGGCTTTTATAATGGCGTCTTCCCTCGTCGGCGCCCAGACAATGAGTTTGGCTATAAGACTGTCATAATAGCTGGGTATAGTATACCCCGTATACATGTGCGTGTCAACCCGCACGCCCAGGCCGCCAGCCGGTATCCATTCCGTCACCTCACCGGGGGACGGCGTAAAATTATTTTCGCTGTCCTCCGCGTTTATGCGGTGCTCTATCGCGTGGCAGGTAATACGCAGCGCCTGGGCATGCGTCGGCGTTAAAGGCATATCCTGCGCTATTTCTATCTGCATTTTTACAAGGTCATAGCCGCTTACCATTTCCGTCACCGGGTGTTCCACCTGCAGGCGGGTATTGACTTCCATAAAATAAAAGTTTCTGTTATTATCCATCAGAAATTCGACGGTACCTACGCCTGTATAATGGCAGGCTTTTATCATTTTAGCGGCGGCTTCGGCCAGACTTTTTCTGACGTCTTCCGTAACAAAAGGGGACGGAGATTCTTCTACCAGTTTCTGGTGCCGGCGCTGCATGCTGCAATCCCTCTCCGCGAAAGACAAAACTTTGCCGAGGTTGTCGGCCGCTATCTGTACTTCAATGTGGCGCGGGTTCGGGACAAGTTTTTCAAAGTAAACGCGGTCGTCGCCGAAAGCGGCTTTGGCTTCGTTCTTAGCCATTTGAAGGGCGGAGTCTAAATCTTTTTCTTCCGTTACGGCGCGCATGCCTTTGCCGCCGCCGCCCATTGTGGCTTTTATCATTATCGGAAAACCTATATGATGCGCGACTTCTTTATAATCCGCGCCGACAATGCCGTCCGAACCGGGAATAACCGGCACGCCGGCTTTTACCGCGATTTCGCGCGCGGAACTTTTTACGCCCAGCGCCTCGATAGCCTGCGGCGTGGGACCTATAAAAACTATACCCGCTTTGCTGACGGCTTCCGAAAATTTAGGGTTTTCCGACAAGAAACCATAGCCCGGGTGAACTGCGTCCGCGCCGGTAATTTTGGCGGCGGTTACTATGGCGTCAATATTTAAATAACTTTCCCTGGATGGGGCCGGGCCTATGCAGACGGCTTCATCCGCCGCGCGGACGTGAAGAGAACTTCTGTCCGCCTCGGAATAAACGGCGACGGATTTTATGCCCATTTCCGCAAGCGTCCTGCAAATTCTGATAGCTATTTCCCCGCGGTTGGCAATGAGCACTTTGTTAAATTTCTTCATCAACTTAGGCCTCAATAAAAAATAAAGGCTGGCCGTATTCTACCGGCTTAGCCTCTTCTATGGAAATAACTCTTAAAATGCCTTTGGCGGGAGATTTGACTTCAAATTTTTCGGAAACCATTTCTACTATGCCCAGCACTGCCCCTTCTTCAACAGGAACGCCCTCTTTTAAAGTATTGCTGTTACCTTTTTCCGCCGTATGGAAAACGCCGACGGCGGGAGAGGTTACCGGGATTAAATTACAGTCAAATTTGGACGCTTGCACTGGCGCGTCGGCCGTTTTTATTTCTATGTTATTCCCGTCTTTTTTATAGATAAAATCAACGATATCCGTTTCTTTAAGCCAGGCGGCGAGCTGCGTCAACTGTTTTGTGTCCATATAATCCTCTTAAAAAATTAAAACCCCGCGTAAAAATACGGGGTTTTGAAAATTATTTGCCGTTTGCGGGCGTTTTGACCGGCATTGAGACGTTAACGTTGTCCGTCACCGAAGACATGCCGCGGTTGGCGGTAATCACCGTAAGGGTAATCGACGTGCAGAAAATTATTACGGCGACGACAGTCGTAAACCTGTTCAGGAAATTAAACGCCGTCGGGCCGGAAAAAATATTTTCCGCGCTGCCCGCCCCGCCGAAAAGACCTGCCGCGCTGCCTTTTCCGCTCTGCATTAACACGGACAAAATTAACAGTACGCAGGCAATAAAGTGAATAACCAGTATTAAGTTGTACATTATCAGACCTCTGAGTTAAATTTAATATATTATACAATTTTTACGCATTACATCATATGCGGATAGCGTTTCTTAATGGCGCGGTAAGCCAGGTAACCGTACAGTAGAACCAGCGCCCACAGCGAAATAAAAGACCTGAGCGCGGCGGAAAACGGTGCGTCCATGACAAAAATTTTCAAAATTCCGTCCAGACCGTACGCGTTTGGCAAAAACAGCCTGAAAAAACGTATTGCCCCCGGCATCATAAACCACGGCCAGGAACCGCCGGCCGAAAACATCAGCGGCATTGAACAGACGACCAGGACCGGCGAAATAGCGTCCTTGTCCTCAAAAAATCCGGAAATAAAAGTGGCCAGAAAAGTGACGCTGAGGTAAAACGGCAGCAAAAATACCAGCGCGCCCACAAAATTATGCGCGTTTACGCCTTCCCAGAAAAATTTATACATAAACCCGAACAAAAACAAAAAGTAACCCAGTCCGAAACACAAAAACGTCATTGCCCGCGCCATAAGAATGTCAAAAGGCTTAAAAATTTTCTTATATCTTTTTTTGGAAGAGCGCCGGCCGAAAGCCCATATACAGAGTGACGACATCAGCGTCTGCTGCATGCTGTTTGTGTAGTTGGCCGGAATAATATACTCAAGGTATCCGGTGGAAACGTTATACAAATTCCTGGTGACAAGCGTCACGGGAGCGCGCGTTATAGCGGCCTGTTTGCCGTATTCTGGTTCCAGTTCCTGTATTTCCACGCCGGCGGAAAAAGTTCCTATAACCTTTTCCGCACCGCTGGAAACATATTTGTAATATGACATATATCCGGCGTCCGCATAAACTTTAACTTCCTCCGGCACGCCGCGCAGGATATTGCGCTGGAAATCATTATCTATTACGATAATACCATGGACTTTTTTGGCAATAAGCGCGTCTTTGGCGGACTGGAAATCACGGTAATCGTAAACCGCTTTAATTTCTTCGGACGCGTCTAACATTCTTGCCAGCTCGCGGGAATAATAAGTGTGGTCGTTGTCAATAACGGCAACGGGAATATCCCTAACGATGGCGTTTTTATAAGGCATGGGCGAGAAAAAAGAGAAAAACACCGGCCCCACGATAAGCAGCGACACCATCGCCTTATCGTGCATAAACGCCCGTATCTCTTTTTTAAACAGAAGCAGTATTTTGTCCATGATGTTTGCCGTGCGCGCGCTCTATATAATTTTTATAATGCAGACAGCCGAGGCTTAAAACCAGCGCGCCCATAAAGAACAGAAAAAACATATCCGGCGCGCTGAGGCCGGACGGCGCGCCGCGTATGGCCGTGTTTATAAGTATCCGGTTAAAATGAGTGCCGGGCAACAGGCTGCTCCATACACGCGCGAACAAAGTCATATTCTCCTGCGGCATGCTTACGCCGAAATAAGCGTAAGACGGCCCGAAGAACAAAGACGCAACCGTCAGCGCGATTTTCATGTTGCCGCTGTACCCCGCGGCCAGCACCGATATCGACGCCGTGTAAAACGCGAACAGCCCCGCGCCCGCGGCTATGGTTAAAAAATTCCCGCGCATAGGCACCGTGAAAAATATAAACAAAATACCCAGCATGGTTAAAATGCTGCATGTGAAAATAGCAATATAAACCGATATTTTTGACGCTATTATTTTAAAAGGGCTGCGTCTGATGATGCCGCGTATTTTTCTGCCGCGGCGCTCTTTAAATTCCGACAGCATCGAGTACGTCACCGTAAAGTTTATAAACAGCTGCCACACGGCCGACAACTGCGCCAGCACAAGATAATAAATGTAATTTGTTTCCGGGTTAAAAAGCGCGGTTTCAGACGGAATTACCGGGTCAGCCATAGATATCGCGCTGTCTTCCGGCAGGCCGAGCATCTGGTTTTTATATTTGTAGGAAAATGATTCCGCCACGCCTGCTATGCCTTTTGCCGCGTTGCCGGCGGGGATGACGAACTGGTAGTTTATAAAAGCCGCGGCGTTTGAGCCTTTGCGGTCCAGAATATTTTTCTGGAAATCGCGCTCTATGTAAACTATCGCGAAAATTTTAAGCTGCTCAAAAAGTTCTTTGGCTTCCGGAAAAGTCGCGGTTTTAAATTTTACGTCTATATACGGGCTGGCGTCAAGCGCGCGTATAAACTCGCGCGACATGGCGGTGCGGTCGTCGTCCACCACGGCCGTGGGCACTTTGCGGATGACTTTGCTGGAAAACATCAGCAGCATGAAAGAAAAAATTATAAACGGGAACACCAGGCAGTAAAAAGCTACGGACTTTTTCACGCTGAAAATAAAATGCAGCTCGCGTCTTATTATATACCAGATTTTATACTGCATCGGTGTCCCGGGTTACAAGTACAAAAGCGCGCTCATGCCTTCGCGCAGGCCGTCAATTTTTTCCGCCGGGCGCGCGCGCACTTCAAAAGTTTTCATGTCAAATTCGCCGCGTATTTTGGTGGCGGACCAGACGGCAAAATCGCCGTATTTTGAAATATAATAAATACGGAATTTATACGTTCCGCCGAGCGCGGGAATTTTTATTTTGACGGTGTCGCCTTCTTTTATCTTGGGAAGCAGGTCCTCGCGCACGTTAAACGCGACCCACGCGTCGTTCAAATCAAGCAGCGTGACCACGGGCAGACCGGCGCCCACGACTTCCCCCTCTTCCGTTATAATGCTGGAAATTTCCCCGTCGCGCGGCGCGGTTACAGTGGTTTCGTCGACGTAACTCTGCGCTTCGGTCACCGCGCCTCTTGCCTGGTCGGCAAGCGCCTGGGCAGCGTCTTTATCTTCAACGCGGTTGCCCTCGGCCATTAAGTCATACTGTTTTTTGGCGGTTTCGGCATCTTTGTCCGCCGCGTCGGCTTTGACCTGCGCCTCGTCATAATCCTGGCTGGCGACCATGTCCGCGGCAAAAAGTTTTTTCATTCTGGCCGCTTCTTTTCGGTCAAGTATCGCCGTGACTTCGGCCTTCTGCCACGTGGCGTAAGCGGCGGCTATTTCCTCGGCGCGGGAGCCTGTTTCCGTTTTCTGGTACTCCGCGGAAGCGGCGCGCTCCGCCGCGGCTGCCTGCGCCGCTTTGGCAAAAAGTTCGGGAGAGTCAAGAGTCGCTATCACGTCCCCTTTTTTTACCTGGTCGCCTTCGCTGACGTTGATTTTGTTTACGCGGCCCGTGACTTTCGGGGAAATGTTTAACTGGCGTATAACAACTTCGCCCTGGAGCATTATTTTACCGGGCCACGCCTCGTAAATTATAAATATTACCACCAGCGCGGCCACTGCGGCTATAAACGGCTTTTCTTTAAGCAGAATTTTTACGGCTTCAATTATATTTTTCATAAATTTAAAAAACAAAAATTACGCGGCCCCGCAAAAGCTTACGGGACCGTAAAAATTTTAAGCGTTTCAGTTATTCGTATCTCAACGCGTCTATCGGGTTTAGTTTGCTGGCTTTGTAGGCCGGGAAGAAACCAAAACATACTCCTATAAAGGCCGACACAAAAAATGAAAGCAGGATTGACGATACCGTAATTACCACGCGCAGGTTGCCGAAAGTTTCTATACCCTTAGCAATCCCCACGCCCAACAGAATACCCACAATGCCGCCCAGCAGCGACAGTATGACGGCCTCAGTCAGAAACTGCAGCCTTATATCCCACAGGCTGGCGCCTATGGCCATGCGTATGCCTATTTCTCTCGTCCTCTCCGTCACGGACACAAGCATAATATTCATAATGCCTATGCCGCCGACAAGCAGCGATATGGAGGCTATCGCGCCCAGCAAAAGGCTCATCGTCGTCGCTATGCCTTGCATAGTATTAAGCATCTGGGCAAGGTTCTGTATATAAAAATCATCTTCCTGATTAGGCAGCAGTCTGTGGCGCTGACGCATAAGTTTGCTGACTTCGTCCTGCGTCTGGTTAATAACGTCAAAACTTGTGGCTTGTATCGTGATTGTAGCCACATATTTAGGTCTGTCAGCGCGCGCGCCCATTTTGTTTTGCATGGTTGTCAGCGGAATTATTATGCCGTTGTCCGGATCAAAACCCCAGGCGGAATCCCCCACCTGCGCCATAAGGCCGACAACTTTATACATCTGGCCGTCAATTCTGATATCCTCGTCAATAGGGTTAACGTCGGCGAACATTTCTATCGCCGTCTGATATCCCAAAATGCAGACCATAGCGGCGGAACGCGATTCCGCCGGCGTAAAAAGTCTGCCGTACGCTATTTTCCACGGCTGCACTTTAAACAAATCGTTCGTCGTGCCCATAACGCGCGCTATCGTGCCGCTTCCTTTATAAACCGCGTTTTTGCCGGCGACAACTACGGTGGCGTATACCGCGTTGGCCGTTTTAACTTCGTTACGTATGGCGTCCGCGTCGTCCGACGTAAGATATCTGATATTTTGCGCCGCGAAACTGAAACCGCCGCCGGACGCGCGGCCCGCCTGCAGGTTTAAAGTGTTGGTGCCCATCGTAGCTATTCTGTCGGATATATCCGCGCTGGCGCCCGTGCCTATGGCCGTCATCGCTATAACCGCCGCGACGCCTATAATTATACCCAGGCTTGTCAGGCTTGAGCGCATTTTGTTGGCCCAAATCGCTTTCAGCGCTATGCGGATTACGGTATAAAAAACGGTGAAGTTAAGCATGTTCCGCCTCCGGCTGTTTAGGCGTCTGCATTTTGTCTTCGACAATCTGGCCGTCTAAGAAACGCACCACGCGTTTGGCGTACGCCGCTATATCTTCTTCGTGCGTTATGACTATAACCGTTTTTTTAAATTCGCTGTTTAAGCGGGAGAAAAGAGACATGACTTCATGGCTGGTTTTGGTGTCAAGGTTGCCTGTAGGCTCGTCGGCAAAGATTATCGGCGCGTCGTTGACAAGCGCGCGGGCTATGGCCACCCTCTGCTGCTGCCCGCCGGAAAGCTGGCTGGGCACGTGGTGGGAGCGGGCCTCAAGGCCGACCTGTTTTAAAGCGGTCATCGCGCGTTCGTGCATATGCGCCTGCGGTACTTTGTTATAGACCATAGGCAGTTCGACGTTTTCCTGCGCCGTCGTGCGGGAAAGGAGGTTAAAACCCTGAAACACAAAACCTATTTTCTGGTTTCTTACCGCTGCCAAGTCCGGCAGGTTTTTGGCAACTATGTCTATCCCGTCTAAAAAATATGAGCCAGACGTCGGTTTATCCAGACAGCCCAGAATATTCATGCACGTGCTTTTGCCGCTGCCGCTCGGTCCCATTATTGCCACAAACTCGCCCGATTTTATAGTCAGCGACACGTCTTTGAGCGCGTGCACGTCAACCTCGCCAAGGGAATAAACCTTGCTCAGATTCTTAAACTCTATCAGTTCCACTTTTTAACCCCTTCTCTGCGGGCGTCCCGGTACGGCTAAAAGGCTGCTCTTTTTCTGAACCGTCGTGCTTTCGGACGTTATGGCCAAATCCCCTTCTTTAACGTCGCCTGAAACGATTTCGGTATTTTTATCGTCCTGTATGCCGGTTTTAATGTCAATGCGGACGGGCACGCCGTTTTGCAAAAGCCATATGCCGCGGCTTTTGTATTTTTCCGTCGAATCTTTAGGCGCATATCGCAGCGCTACGTTCGGCGCAAGAAGCACGTTGTCCTTTTGCTGCGTGATAATAGTCACGCTTGCCGTCATGCCGGGTTTTAATTTCTGGTCCTGGTTGTCCACCAAAATAATGACGGTGTACGCCACCATGCCCTGCACTGTCTGCGGCGACAGGCGCACCTGGTTTACGATGCCGTTAAAATTCGTATTCGGGTAGCCGTCTATCGTAAAAGTAACGTTTTGGCCTTCTTTAACTTTTATAATATCCGCCTCGCTGACTAAAACCTCGATTTGCATTTTGGTTAAATCCTGCGCGACTAAAAATAACGTCGGCGTATTAAAACTGGCGGCCACCGTCTGCCCCAAATCAACCGCGCGCGTAATCACAATACCGTCAACCGGCGAAACTATTTTAGTATAACCTAAATTGGTTTTAGCGGTGTCAAGCGCGGCCTGCGCCTGGACTGCGCTGGATTTGTCGGAAAGATATTGGGTTTCGGCGGTATCCAAATCGCTCTTGGCTACAAAGTTTTGGGCGTATAATTCTTTATATCTTTCAAAAGTACGCTGGGAGTTCGCAAGCTGGCTCTGCGCCTTGGTAAGCGCCGCAGACTGCTGAAGCACGGCCTGCTGGAACGGCGCTGGATCAATTTCCGCCAGCAGCTGGCCTTTGGTTACGGGAGAGTTAAAGTCAACATACAACTTATATATAGTGCCCGAAACCTGCGTGCCGACCTCCGTCTGCACGACGGGGTTAATAGTGCCGCTTGCCTGAACCACGTCCTGTATGGAACCGCGTGCCAGAGGTACGGTTTCATAATAAATTTTACCGCTGTTTCTCGTCATAAAGAAATACGCGGCTATAATAATAAAAGGAAGTAATATCAACCCTTTTTTGAACCAGCTAAGATTTTTAAGCCATAAAAAAAATGCTTTCATATTATTTTGTCCCCATTGCTTTTAAAAGCGCGGCCAGCGCGATTTTGTAATTCGTCAGCGACTGCGCGTACTGCAGTTTGGCGCTGCTGAAAGAACTCTCAGCGTCCGTCACTTCAAGACTGCTGCCTATGCCCACTTTATAACGGCCTAAGGCAAGGTCCAGATTTTCCTGCGCCTGCGTCACGCTGAATTCCGACACCGGCACAGCTTCGCCGGACTGCGTCAGCGTCGAATAAGCCTGCGTCACGTCCATTATAATATTCTGGCGCGCCGCCTCTTCCAGATACTGGTAAGACTGGTAATTCGCTTTTGCTTCTTTATACCGCATTTCGGTGCTGAGGCCGTCAAACAAAGTCCAGCTCGCGCTTACGCCGACGGAACCGTTTTGGTAATTAAGCCCGTTAGGCCCGCTCAAACCGTAAGACGCGTTTACGCCGATGTCCGGCAGATAATTTGATTTCTGCGCGCTCAGAGAATACCGCGCGCTTACCGTATTAGCTTTGGCGGCCAAATAGTCCGGCCGGTTTTGGTAGGCCTGGCTCATGGCGGCGTCCATCGTTATATTATATTCCTCGAAGATAAGATTATCGTCAACTCTGTAATTTACGGGATTTGGCAAGCCCAGCAGATTGTTAAGAGCGGCGTAGGCCACGGTAACGGCATTCTTTCCGGTTATCAAGGCCAATTTGGCGGTGTTGAGGTTAACCTGCGCGTTTGTAACGTCGATTTTCGGGCGTATGCCGACTTTATAAAAACTCTGCGCGCTGTCCAACTGGGACTGGTACTGCTCAAGCGAAGTCTGAAAAACGTCTACGCTTTTTATAGCGTAAATCAAATTATAATAAGCCTGCTTTACGTTGTAAACCGTCGTGATTACGGTATTCTGGTAATTAAAACCGGCGCTGGTGTAGTTATATTTTTGCGCTTTGTAATTATAGTAATCCTGTCCGAAAGTAAAAATGCTCCAGTTGGCGTTGAGGCCCGCGCGGGCGGAGTTGGAATAACTGAAAACGTCTTCCGGCACCGTCAGTTCCTGCATGCTTCTGCCGTAAGAGCCGGACGCGCTTATCTGCGGCCAGAAATTAGACGCGCTCTCCCATACTCTTGCCTCCGCGCCCAAAAGACTGCTCTGGGCCGCGCCTAAATTGGGGTTATTCGCCAGCGCTATTTCTATACATTTGTCGAGGGAATAAACCGGTATGTCATTTCCGTCCGTCTGCTGCGCAAACCCTAACCCTGAAAACAACACTAACCCAAGTAAGAATAATTTTTTCATAATAATATTTTACCAATTTAATATAATATGAGTACAACGTTTTTAAAAATTGTTTTATTGCAAACTTATGATAAGAACAATCACTCTTTTAACCGTATCGAATACCTTTATGCTCATCGCCTGGTACGGCCATCTGAAGTATAAAGACAGAGCGCTGTGGCTGGTTATAATAGTCAGCTGGCTGATTGCTTTTGTGGAATATTGTTTCCAGGTGCCGGCTAACAGGATAGGTTCGCAGTATTTTACCGTCACTCAGTTAAAAACCGTGCAGGAAATTATTACGCTGACGGTATTTGTAATTTTTTCTTCGCTTTATTTCAGGGAAAAATTCGCGTGGAACCACTTCGTCGGTTTTTTGTGTCTGGTGATGGCCGCTTATTTTATATTTAGAAAGTAGAGGCGCTTATGTCTAAAAGAATGAACTTCAAAATTTTGTTAAAGGCGGTTGTCATCTGCGTGCTTTTGCTGTTGATGCTGATACCGCTGGCCTTCGTCAAAAACCTGATGAGCGAAAGGAGCGACTATAAGTCAGAAGCCCTGCGCACAATTTCCAATTCCTGGGGCGGGGACCAGCTGGTCGCGGCGCCTTTTGTAAACGTGCCTTATTCTTACGTCGTGGTAGAGCAAGATGAAAACGGCAAAAACCCCAAATCGCGCACGGTGGAAGGCGTTTTAAAATTCTCGCCGAGAGATTTGAATACAAGCGTTGAAATGCTCCCGCAAATCCGCTATATCGGTATTTTTGAAATGCCAGTTTATACGGCGGACTTTACGGTGAAAGGGGATTTCACCGCGCAGCCAGCGCCGGCGGATAAAACCATGAGATACGGCGACGCGTTTCTCACCATCGAACTTACGGATTTAAAAGGCATAGCCAAAATGCCGGAAGGCAGTTTTAACGGCGCGGCTCTGGATTTCGCGCCGTACGCCGGCGACGCCGCGGTGAGTTTCTCCGGCTCACTCGGCCGCGACGAAGATTATAAATCAAACGTCGACATGCCGCAGACGAAAAAAATGGACAGTTATTATTCAGAAGATTACGTCTCGGCCTCGCCTTACAATTCCCGCAATTCCATTAAAGCTATTTCCGCGCCGGTGGATTTTAAAAATAAAAGCGGAAATTTTGACATTAAATTTTCTCTGCGCGGCAGCGGCAGTTTGAACTTTGTCCCGCTCGCGCGGCAAAATAATTTTACTGTAAAATCCACTTGGCCGGACCCGCTGTTTTTCAACAGTTTTTTGCCGGCTTCAAAAGATATTTCTTCCAAAGGGTTTAAGGCGCAGTGGGATATCTCTTATCTGGCCAGCGGCGTGCCGCAGTCGTTTGATAAACTTGACGTGGCCCCGTCAATCTTCGGCGTAAAGCTTTCAACGCCGGTGGACAATTACCGCAACGGCCTGCGCGCGGCAAAATACGGCATTTTATTTTTGGCGCTGACTTTTCTGGCCTGTTTTGTTTTTGAAATCGCCGGTAAAAATCCCATTCACCCGTTCCAATATATTTTGGTCGGCCTTGCCATGGCGGTGTTTTATCTGCTGCTAATTTCTTTGTCGGAATTTATCAGCTTCGGCCTTGCGTATTTTATCGCCGCGGCCGCCGTCATAATTATGATAAGCTGTTATATAAGATACGGCATTATAAAAAGGCCGGGCGCAAAATATTTGTTGGTGCCAGGGCTTGCGCTGGCCGTTTTATACGTCTATCTTTATGTGCTTTTACAACTGCAGGATTTTTCTTTCCTGTTCGGCGCGCTGGGTTTGTTCGCCGGTTTGGGCGCCGTAATGTACGCAACGAGGAATATCAACTGGTATGAAGAATAAACATAAACTTTTTATAAATATGGCAAGCCTCATCGCCGGGCAGAGCACGTGCTGCCGCCTGAGCGTCGGCGCGGTTTTGGTTAAAGACAACCGCGTCATAAGCATAGGTTTTAACGGCGTGCCGGCCGGCAGGAAACACTGCGACGAGCATTTTGAAGAAATCTACAAAAAAGATTTCTGCAAAATATATCCGACGAAAGAAGAATTTTTTAAAAGCAAAACTTTCATGGACGAGCACGGCAAATTTTCCAACGAAAACGAACTGCACGCGGAGCAAAACGCCATTTTATTCGCCGCAAAAAACGGCATAGCCACAAACGGCGCGACGCTGTATATCACGCTGTCTCCGTGCATAAACTGCGCTAAAGTAATAATAACCGCCGGCATAAAAACGGTATTTTATAAAGACCTCTATGACCGCAGCCAGGACGGCATAGTCTTTCTGGCAAAAAACGGCATAGAGTGCCGCCAGCTGACGGCGGATGAAGTAAAGTAGACTTAAAATTTAACAAAAAAATCCGGGCCCGCGTGTGCGGGCCCGGATTATTTATTTTAAAACGCAACTTACTGCTTTGCTATATCAATCAGTTTTTTGAAAGACAGCGGGTCCCGGACTGCCATCTCGGACAACATTTTTCTGTTGAGCGTGATATTCGCTTTATGTAACGCGCTGATGAACTTGGAATAGCTTAAGCCTTCCTCGCGCACCGCGGCGTTAATCCTCATAATCCACAGCTGCCTGTACTGGCCTTTTTTGTCTTTGCGGTCCGTGTAGGCGTGGACTAAAGATTTATCCACCTGCTGGGTGGCCATTCTCAGACGGCGGGATTTATCTCCGTAATAGCCGCTGGCTCTTTTTAAAACTTTCTTTTTTCTTGCGTGTCTTGCTACGCTGTTTGTAACTCTCATATAAAAACGCTCCTATTTCATCGGTAAATATTTGTCAAGAAGTTTGCCTTCGGGCGACGTGGATTCTATAATGCCCACGTGTCTTCTTTCGCGCCTGCGGGAGGCGGACTGCGGCGTCAGCAAATGTTTTCTGCCGGCTTTTCTTCTTTTATATTTACCGGTAGCGGTTCTCGAAAAGCGTTTTTTCGCGCCGCTGTGGTTTCTAAGTTTTGGCATAAATAACCTCTGTATGTTTAATTAAAAAACGATTGACCGCGCGCCGTTCCGTCGGGCACGCAAAGTTTTAACTTAAAAGGAATTTAGTTCTTGGGAACAAACGTCATTGACATTCTGTTTCCAGCGGACTGCAAACCGCCGTCAACGTTTGCCAAAGGCGCCAGCCTTTCGGCAGCGGCGCTCAGCATCTGCTCGCCGATGTCTTTGTGCTGGTTCTCGCGCCCGTGGAAAACCACTACAAGGCGCACCATGTCTTTCCTTTTAAGAAAGTCTTCAATATGCTTAATCTTGACGTCCAAGTCGTGTGACGCTATGCGGGACTTTATCCTGATTTCTTTCAACTCTGTCTTCGCGGCTTTCTTTTTAGCGTCTTTCTGTTTTTTGCCCTGTTCGTAAAGATACTTGGAGTAATCTAATATCTTACATACAGGAGGCTCGGCGGTTGGCGAAATTTCCACCAGATCAAGCTCTTGTTGTCTTGCCAGGTATAAAGATTCCGTTACGGATTTTATTCCCAGCATAGTCCCGTCGGAATTAATAAGTCTTACCTGCGGAACTCTGATTTGTTCGTTTCTGCGGACAAAATCTTTTTTTTCTTTATTGTCTTTTAACATTAATTATTTTGTTCCGTTTTCCGGAACATATAAATTATACCAATTCCCCGTCTTAAGCGCAACCGCCGCTTAAAACCGCCAGGCGACGCCGGCGTTCACGCCCACCCCGCTCACGCTGCCGCCGCGCGCGACAACCTGCGCGTAGGAACTTATCATATCGGTAAACTCTTTTTCCGCGCCGAGGCCGCATTCCACATAGCCGGAGTTTGTATGGATAGACGGCAGGACGGTAGGGCCGGCGACGCCGCTTACGTTGTCATTAAACCCGTAAAAATATTTGGCGGTCAAAGCTCCGCTCCAGCCGCCGTTGAACCCGTAAACAAAATCCACGCCGGGCGCGGCGTAAAAGCCGTTAAGCGCGCTGGACGACATACCCATACCGCTGCCGTAACCGCTGTTCCAGTTTTGGGAACCATACATATTATAAGCCAGCGTCAGGCCGGGCCTTATTATCAAACGTTCCGCCGCGTCGATATCATAAGTACTTTTCAAGGCAACTCCGGTAAACCAGTTCGGCGCGTTATCAGTGTGCCCGTAAAGGCTCATCGCGTTATCATACCCGCCGGCGTAAAGCAACACGGTGGAGCCAAAATTATCTTTTTTAAACGCTCCGCCTAAACCGAACTGCCCGCCGTTCATAATTATGCGCGTCTGCTCAAATTTTATATTGCTGCCGTTATACGCCGCGTAGGCGCCGAGTTTAAAATCCCACCCGTTTCCCAAATCCGCTCCGGTCAGATACGCGCCGGCCACAACGCCGTACATCAGCCCGCGCGCCGTCAGGTCTTCCGAAGTTTTCAATTCGTCGCCCGAACCGTAAACTTTTACCCAGATTTTTTCATTCCTGAAATAATCCTGCTCAAACACATATTCGTTAATCGCAAGCTGATTGTAATAAGCGGACATGGTTGCCACGGAGCCCCTGAAAGCGTTTTTATTCAAAGCCGGCGTGCGTAAAAGCGTGTAAAGCCCGTTGCCGTCAGATATTACGTTATAAAGATAAAGCGGCGTCATAACGGTGCTCTTGGAAGAAGTAAAAGTATAACCCGTGCCGCTGAAATCCGCGGCGCCGTTGTCGGTAAAAATCTGCAGAGGTATTGAAGGGGCCGTCGGCGCGGTTAAAATATTGAAAGAGCCTATATTAATTGTGCCCGTGCCGGAGGGCGAAACAAAATCAAACGTGTCCGAAGTTCCCGCCGCGCCGTCTATATCAACGTAGAAGTTATTTTTATTGGCCGCGCTGAATGTCGTCACGGTAAAATTATTAATTACGCCGTCCATTGAATTTACGTCCGCCGTATCAAGATTGAGGTTGTTTATACTTACCGCAGGCGCGCCTTGCAAGAGATTAAGCGTAGAATTTTCAATATTATTCGTGCCGGCCAAAACCCCGCCGTAATACGTCGTTGTTCCCGCGGTCTGCGTATATGTGCCGGTAAAGTTATCGTTGTTCGCGTTTGCGCCGAACACCACCGTGTCCGGCCCGTCTTTATTTATATAAGTGTTGCTGCTGTAAGATGTCGCAATGCCGCCGTTAAAAATAACCGTGCCGGAATTGCCTTCTATATTTAAATAGGTGTCCAGGATAGTAGTGCCGTCATCATAGCTGAAGAGAGAGATGTCATTCGGCCCGCTGCCGTCGGTGTTGCCGTCAAAAATCGTGGTCCCGCCGTTTGTGTTCAGCGTCATTGTCCCGGTGCCGAAGCTGATGGCGCCGCCCTGTGTTGCCGCGTTATTATCGGTAAAAACCGCGCCGGCGCCGATGGACAAAGTGCCGCTTGCGCTTATGGCGCCGCCATAACCGCCGTTTGAACCGACGGCATGATTATTTGTGAATACGGCATTGCTGCCTATGTTTACAATATCCCCGTATATTGCCCCGCCGGAGCCGTATTGCCCAGCGGCAGTATTGCCGGAAAATGTGACATTATTACCTATATTTATAACGTCATCGCCGTCAGGGGCGTTGCCGTTAAAAATAGCTCCGCCGTCGCCCTGGCCGTTTGAGCTGTTATTTATAAATGAAGAATTATCCCCGACATTCAAGGTTTGAGCATAAGACTGGTCATACAGTCTTATTGCCCCGCCTATGCCGTTGACAAAATTCTGCATTGTTATATCGTTGACGGTTACCGTAACCTCATTATTATAAAGACCTTGCCAAGCATTAACGCCGTCGAGCGTGAAGCCGCCGCCGTTCAGCGTAAAAGTCGTCCCGCTGGATTGGACTGGCGTATTGGAAGTCGCAATGAGATTATCCAATACATTAACGGCTGTTGCCCCGCCGCTGATTGCGGAACTAAACTCGTCCCAAGTTGAAACTTCATTCTGAGCGCGTAAATTGATGCCGCACAAAATAAATAACCCTGCAAATATAAGCGTCTTAAAAGCCGCTGTTTTAATAATATTCATAGTTTCCCTGTATGTAATTATTCAAAAATTACGCTTCTCAAATGATAAATTTTTGTTCTGGTATTTTATAATATTACATATAGTTTAAATATAATCAAAAAATGACAAGTTGTGCAATCCATTTTAATTAGTAAAATAAACGGCTCTTCCCTAAAATATAAATTTTTGCCAAACATTTTTATTTTATATCATTGATTTTATGGCTAACTGGAACCCTTGGCACGGCTGCGTAAAATTAAGCGCCGGCTGCAAAAACTGTTACGTTTACCGCATAGACGCCGCGCACGGCAAAAGCGGGAGAGAGATTAAAAAAAATTCCTCTTTCTACCTGCCCGTGCGGCGGGACCGCGCGCGCAGTTACAAAGTGCCGCCGGGCGAAACGGTTTACACGTGTTTTACGTCAGATTTTTTTCTTGAGGAAGCCGACGAATGGCGCAAAGAAGCGTGGGAGATTATCCGCGCGCGGCCGGATTTGGATTTTTTTATGATTACAAAACGCATTGACCGTTTTTACGTCAACCTGCCGGCGGACTGGGGAGAAGGTTATGATAACGTGACAATTTCCTGCACCGTCGAAAACCAGGACCGCGCGGATTACAGGCTGCCGATTTATCAGAAACTGCCCATCAAACATAAGCTGATAATTTGCGCGCCGCTGCTGGAGCAGATTAATTTAAAACCATATTTGGGCCCGTGGGTTGACGAAGTGAGCGCCGGCGGAGAGTCCGGCAAAAACGCGAGGATTTGCGACTACCGCTGGGTGCTGGATATACGGAAACAATGCGCGGCGGCAGACGTGCCTTTCAAATTTTACCAGACAGGAGCCAACTTCCTAAAAGACGGAAAAATCTACCATATCCCGCATAGAAAACAATTTTCTCAAGCCGCAAGAGCAGATATAAATTACAAATAAATCTCCGGCTCAATATATAACGCTTCGCAGGTCTGCCTTACCGCCGAAAACATCTTTAAGTTTTTCTTTAAACAGCCGGCTTTCTTCCAGGGACATTTTTCCGGTATTTACGTAAAAAGGCGTGCCGGGTTTATTATTTCCAATAGTAAAATGTTTGTTAAATACGGACAAATCATTAACATAAAAAGCGACATATTCTATTAGCCCCGCTATGGGCGCGCCTCTACTGATGTAGGCTATTTCAGCGTATGATTCAACGGTTATCCTCCGGATATCAGCCGCAGCCAGCGCCGGCATACCCAAAATTTCAACCCTATCTTTGCTTATCGTAACATAAGGCCGCTTATCCACAAGACCAATAAATCCAAGGCCCAGGAAAGCGGCGGACAGCGCGGATAATATCAAAAAAGGCGAATAAAATTCAGTTCCATTTGTAAAAGCAAAACATGCAACCACTATACCAAATACCGTAAACACAGCCGGTCGGTTTTTGGATTTATAAAATCCGAACGCTCCGTCAAGTTGTAGTTTCATATTTTTAAATCCTTTTAATTCAAGCAGTTATCTATTTCGGCAGGAAAAACTGCAGGATGAAAAACGCGGTGAGCAAATATGTCCCGAGCGGAACTTCTTTTGCTTTGCCTTTGCAGATTTTTATGACGGTGTAAGAAATGACGGAAAAAATTATGCCCGTCGTTATGCTGTAGCCGAACACACAGGCCAAAATGCCTAGGTAAACGGGAAACCCTTCGGAAATATCCGCGAACTGAACTTCGGTTATCTGCGACATCATCAGATATCCGACGAAAATCAAAGCCGGCGCGGTCGCGCTTGCGGGCATAATAAGAAAAACCGGGGAGAAAAATAACGCGGCGATAAACAGCAGAGAGGTTGCTATATTTGCAAAACCGGTGCGCGCGCCCGCCGCCGCGCCCACGCCGCTTTCAACGTACGCCGTCGCCGGAGAGACCGAAAATATTGACGATATAACAGCCGCCAGAGAATCAGAAACATACGCTTCTTTTATATGCGGAAAATTGCCGTTCTTATGCGTGAGTTTTGATATTGATAAAACAGAAGTCAGCGTGCCTACGGTGTCAAAGAAATTTGCTATCGCCAGCGTGACAAGGACCAGCGCGAAACGCCCGGTAAAAATCTGGCTGAAATCAAACTGCATCATAAAAGGTTTTGCAGGCATTGAAAACGGGCTGAAATGTTCCGGCATGACGGTAACGCCCATCGGTATACCGATAAGCGTCGTCAGTACGATAGCTATAATAACGCCGCCGGGAATTTTATTCGCGTGCAAAACTACAATTATTATAAGGCCGATGAACGTAAGCAGCGCCGGGCCCTGCGTTAATTTCGCAAACGATACGACGGTTTCAGGGTGCGGGATTACGACGCCGCCGTGAATCAGGCCGACCAGCGCTATAAAAACGCCTATCGAAACCGCTATACCTGTTTTAATATTATCGGGAATGGCTTTTGTTATAGCCTCCCGCGCGCCGCAGATTGAGACGACAAAAAACAGTATACCTTCCAAAAAGATGGCGGCAAGCCCGACGCGCGGCTCAAACCCCATAGAACCGCATATTACAAAAGCGAAATAAGCGTTAAGCCCCATGCCTATTGAAACCGCAACCGGTACCCTTGCCAGCAAACCCATGAGCAGAGTGGAAATAACGGTAACCAAAATAGTTGAAGTAAATATACTGCCGGGCTGCATTATGCCGCCGACGGTGCCGAGTATCGCCGGGTTCACGGCGATAATATAAATCATTGAAAGGCCGGTGGCAAGCCCTGCGGTAAACTCAGTTTTAAAAGTAGAGCCGCGTTCGGTTATATGAAAGAAACGGTCAATTTTTTTTATCATTATATCACGGTTATTTCCACGCGCCTGTTTTTCTGGCGGCCTTCGACGGTGGAGTTTGTCGCGACGGGCCTGTTCGGGCCCTCGCCTTTGAACTCAATTTTGCTTCTGTCTATGCCAAGCTCCGCCAAATACCCGGCAGCCGCGCGCGCGCGGTCTCTTGAGAGCGTCATATTGTGTTTGTAATTACCGGTATTGTCGGTATGTCCGGTTATAATGACGCGGCTGTAATTTATCTCTTTAAGTTCGTCCGCTTTTCTGGACAGATACTCGCGCGTTTTGGGGATAAGCGCGTAGCTGTCCGTATCAAAATAATTGCTTCCCATAACCAGCGTTTTGCCGAGCTGCAGTTTTTCCTCGCCAGCCGGAGCAGGAGGCGGCGGGACGGGTTTCGGCGCAGGCGCTGGAGCCGGAGGAGGGGGCGGCGGAACCGGTTTTGCTTCCGCGCCGCAAAAAGAATAACGCACGCCGATATTGCCCTCATAGTCTCTGTACGACGATGCCGTCCTATAAGCCGCGTTCAGATACGCGGTCCAATTTTCCGCGAACGGCGCTTGCGCGCCGGCGAGCAGGCTTATCATATTGCGGCCGTAATCCGCGCCTTTGGCGTAAAATTTAGCGTCCGTGCCGTTAAAATACGCGCTTAGTTTATTACTCTGCCCGGCAAATATAAAATCATATTCTCCGCCGAAAGATAAATTGAAAATGCCCGCTTGCGTTTTGATGTCCAGCCCCGCGCGCGCGGCGGAGGCAAAAGACGACGCGCCGTCAAATTTTAAATTTAACCCGCCCGCGCCGCTTTCCGTAAACCCGCCGTAATTGAGCAAATTCCCCTGCAGGCCGGCGTACGGGCGCAGCAAAGTCACCGCGCTCAACGGACGTTTGAGGGCGGCTTCCGCGTCAAGCGTAAAAGTCGAACCGCTGATATCCGCGTTTGCCGTCCTGTTAAGCCCCGGCGCGATAATGCGCCGGTTTGTATTATAATTGTCAGCCGACAGGCCGAAAAGCCCCCTCAGCTCCCAGTCTTCCCTGTCAAGGCCGGCGTAAGCGCCGGCGCCGAGAGAATACACTCTCGCGTCGGACGGGCCCTGCCTCATCGCCGCGTCATTATACTTTCCGTAGAGGCCGAGGACCGCGTCGTATTCGCAAAGATATTTGTCCCCGCCGAAGGTTATTCCCGACGAACTGCTTCTGAAGTCGCCCAAAGAATTTTCATTGCCGCCAAGCGTTTCATGCGCCGCGTCCCCCTGCAGCCACAGGCCGTAGCTGTTTGAGCAGACGCCGTCCTCGCAATAATTTTTCAGGCGGTTATACATGTTAAGCCTGTACGCCGGGCTGTTCACCGCGCGCAGCACGTTTGCCAGAAAATAAGGCGAAATTTCAGCCAGCGCCTTTGCGCGCTGCCCGTCGTTAAGAGAGACAATGCCGTTTATCACGTCCGCCAAATCGCCGGAAGACGTTCCGGACGCGCCGTCCAGAGCGCCGGCTGCTTTCCGCTGGTTATACGTCAGCTTAGGCGAGGAAGAAGCAATATCGCTGGAAATTTGCGCGGATATAATGTTTAAAATTATAGCGTTTGAGTCCGTGTCAAATTCCCAATCGTAAGTTCCGGTTATGCTGCCCGCGTCAAGAAACGCAAGCTGCGCGCCCGCGCCGGAATTTATGTAATCAACAAGCGCGCCGGACGGCGCGCCCGCGCCGCTGTAAATAAGAGTATAGACCGAATTTTTGTAAGCCCCCACTCCGGCGGACACGTGCAGCGCGCCGTCTAACGCCGCCGCGCCGGCGACGTTAATGCGGTCATTCGTCCCGTTGGCGAAAACATTCATCTTAATATCGCTTCCCGCGCCGGTTGTAAGAGTATTAAACGTAACCGTGTCCGCGATATTATTGCCGTTCTGCAAATTTAAAACAGGCGCGTCGCCGGCGGAGGCGGGGGATATCACCGCGTCCCCGGCGTTCAGCACGCCGCCGGACATTACGTTAAAATTGCCGCCGCTTATGTCTAAATCCCCAAGGTATTTGCTCATGCTGCCGTATAAATTAAAATTACCCGCGCCGCTCTTTGTCATAAGTATGCCGCCCGTCGCCGGGGCTGTGCTGGACACGCCGTCGTACATATTTATATTCGCGCCGGGAACAGCGTCAAAAGTAATGTCGCCTATTCGGTCTATAAACACGGCGTTGCTCGCGCCGCCGGCGGTATTGCCCTGAAAAATGCCAGGAGTATTAGTATCAGTCTGGGATATTAAAACTTCCGGAACGCCGGGGTCTCCCATAATATCACCCAGATAGAGCGCCCCGCCCGCCTGGGACGCCGTGTTGCCTATGAAAGAAGCGTTTGTAAAAACCGCCCTGCCGGAACCGGACACAATCGCCGCCGCGCCGCCGATATCGGCGGCGTTATAGTTAAAAACCACGGAGTCGTTAAAATTAAAAGAAGAGCCGGACGAAGAGTAAATAGCGCCGCCGTTGCGCGCCGTATTATTGGAAAAAACTACGGAGTCATAAAAATTAAAAACAGAATCCGATGAAGAGTAAACCGCGCCGCCGTTCATCGTGCTTTGGTTTCCGTCAAATACGGTGCCGCCGCTGAAATTAAACGTATGCGGGCCGTTGGTGTAAATCGCCCCTCCGGCGCCGGTAGGAGACATGTCTTTATTGGAAGATAAAACGATATTTACAAAATCCGCGGTAATGCTTCCGGACGAACTGAAATTAAAGGCCTCGTTCCCGGCGTTTTTTACCGTAACGTCGGAAATATTAATAACCGGCGAGCCGCCGGTGACGGAAAAACCCCTGAGGCCGTTTGTATTTATCACATGGCCGCCGCCGTTAATAGTTACGGCCGAAGAATCTGTTTTTACGGTTGAAACGGCGGGCGGCGGAGTAACGTACGTTATGTCCACGGACAAATTATATACGCCGCCTCCGGTCCATATGTTTGCTATATCTGTCTGGTCCTGCGCAAACGCCGAAGAAGAAAAAATAAATATTGTAAAAACGAACAGCGTTTTGAAGTTGTTCATAGTTTATATGGGTATTTTATCAAGTTTTCCGGTGGACGGGTTAATTATAAAACCGTGAACGCGCACGTCGGCGGGGATTAGCGGGTGGTGCCTGATGTTACTCACGGTTTCGCGAACGGAATCCGCCGCGCAGCTAAAGCCCTCCAGCCATTTTTCTATATCCACGCCGCAGGAACGGACAAAATTTAATCTGTCTTTTGTAATATTTCTGCCGGCCATTTTTTGGATGATTTTTGACGCTTTCATGCCCTGCATACCGCAGTCGTGGTGGCCGATTACAAGAATATCCTCGACGCCCAGCTGGTAGACCGCTATCATCAGGCTTCGCATAACGCTGCCGAAAGGGTGGGTGACCACGGCGCCGGCGTTTTTTATTATTTTAACGTCGCCGTTTTTGAAATTTAAGGCGGCGGGCAAAAGCTCCGTAAGCCGCGTGTCCATACAGGAAAGCACGGCGATTTTTTTGTCAGGAAATTTTGTCGTCGTATATTCTTTATAAAGTTTGTTCTTTACAAACTTTTTGTTAAACGCCAGCATTTCTTCGACGCGATTCATCAGTACCTCATCGGAATAAAGCTGATATATTCCTCTAATTTTCCGCCGCGCAGACAGCACTCTATTATTTTTTTGCCCAGCGGATTAAGCTCCGGCGTGTTAAACTGCGCCAGTTCGCGCTTAAAAAAGTCATTTAATATTTTCGCGCCTTTGTCATAACCTTCAATACCCAGCTCCGCCTGGGTTTCCGGCCGCAGGAACGCGTTTCTGACGTACTGCCCGTCGACTTTCAGGCTGTCAAGGCAGTAGCCAAGCAGCGAACAGCGCGCGGGCACAAGGTGTTCCGGTTTAAATTGCGCGCTGCCGCGTCTTGCTATATATTCCCGCGCAATCCACTGCGGCATGAAGCCGACTTTGTAGCTGCCTATATGCTGGTTAGGTATTAAAACGTACCGCGTGGCGGGTGATTTTAAAATTTGGTCCAGCAGCAAATTAGCGTGGGTAATCATTTTCCCCGTAGCGAAAGGCCAGTAGGAGCCCACTCCTTCGCTTGACATGCCTTCGGTATCTATGATGCTGGGATTGTTATGCCCTCTTGGCGCTACTAATCTCCACAGCCACGCAAGAGCGGGCGGCACGACGTGCAACATGCCCAAAATGCCGTAACTCGGGTGCTCCGCCGTGCTAGGCGGCGTGCGCACGCCAAAACTCCGCACGTCGACTTCGACGGGAGAGTTTACTACGTTCGGCACCATTCTGCGCGGCAGCACGACGCGCGGGTTGCTGCAAGGTTTGCCGTTTGAGTCAATAGAATGTTCCCAGATTAAACAGGTTGAGCCAGGCACGCCTTGTATATTTAAAAAGACAAGCGGCTCGGACGGGTGCGTGTAGATTTTTTCATAATAAGGTTCCGTGCCGTATTCTTTTATATTATCGACGCGGAGGAACCAGCCGTCCTCGGCGTCGGTAACTACAAGTTTTTTGCTTTCGTTCTGCAAGCGGGGAAGGCACATAGCCATATCGTCGGCCACGGGGCGCAGTTCGCACGGTTCGTTTATATTAAGATAAAAATTTTCTTTGGTCGCCAGATTTTGGCCGATTATAATTTTGCCGTCGGGCTCACGGTGGATATTTTCGCCCATTTCGCTCTTACCGGCGCCGGAGGCGCCCTCGTGCATTATGACAATTTCATTTTCGTAAGGCGTGATAATTTTAACTACTGAAGCATGCGCCGTAACCCAGCCTTCTTTTTCGCCCTGCGTAAGCAGAAAACCGTAAACGCCTTTTTTCGCGCTCGGACCAGGGTAGAGATTATATGAAAACATCTCGTATAAATCCGGACGGCGGCTGTGCACCACTATTTGTTTTCCGTCAAAATGAGTGTGCCTGAAAGGCGGCGCAAGATATATGGCGGCTTTCGGCGTGAATTTGCCGGGATATTCGTCTATGTTAATAAAATACTGCAAACCGGCCAGACCGTAGGCAAAAAACGCGGCGTTTTTAGGCGCGATTAACACCGCCTCATAGCCGTCTTTCCCGCCGGCCATAAACGGCAGGACAATTAACTCCTGCTTCGCCAGCCAGTCAAAAGTCGCTTTTCTGACGGAAGAAAAATCTTTTTTGTATACGTCTTTATAGGTGGGTTTATCCGTCGGCAAATCGTCCGCGACGATAAGGCAGTCCGGGTCCCGCCTTCTCATATAATCGTCGGGATAATTGACGGCGACGCCGTTTTTGCAGCGGACGACGTTCGCTTCAACGACCTGTTTCCCGTTGACGTCATAAGCGACGTCAAAACTGTCCGCCCCCGGCGCGCCGAAAGACAAAGACACAAGTTCCGCCCTGCTTTTGGGAACCGTAATCCCTTTACAGTTATTAAGAATATTTGAAATATCTTTTATGAAATTAAACTTATCAAGCTGCGCCATATTATCTACCTTCCCGAAGTATTGATAACAATACTCTATATTTAAATTTTAGCAAATTACATCTTTCAGAACATAGGCGCAACTGAAGACGTGTCAATAAGATAGGCGTCCATAACATCAATGTAGGGGACAAAATCTTTTTTTATTACAAGGTTTTTGTCAGGGACGGGAGAGTCCGCCGCTCCTAATTTTTTGCAAAGCCCGCGCGACGCGTTGTCATTTTTAAGCGCTAAGCAGTATATTTTTTCATTCTGGACGTCGGCGAATAATCCGACGGGAATTACGCTGAATTTTTCGAACAGGAGCCTGACGTGGAAATATGAATTATCTTTCGTGCGGTAATGCTCAAATATATAATCTAACGACTGGAAGCTTTCTTCGGAATAAATGTCTACCCCGGTCATGTTTACCACGGTGTCTTTTTCCGGGCGGACGAAAGAGTCCCGTTTTTCCCAATAGCTGAGACTTTTGAGAATGCGTAAGGCCTGCCGCGACTGTTTTAACTGAAAAATTTCCTGGGCGACCAGCGCGCTTTTCCAGCAGATAAAAGTGAATATTACCAAAATAATAAAAAGTTTATATTTACGAAGTAAAATCATAAACTGAATTATATTATATAATCTTATAAAATACAATTTATATGATATGGATTTTTCTTTTAATAATAGCTTTTCTGTGCGGCATTTTCGCGGGCAATGTTTTGATGCCGCCAAGATACGTGGCGGCCGCCGCGGCCGCCGCCATACCTAAGTCAGAAGCGTTTTTTATCAAATTAAAATCATTTTTCCCCAAGTTAAAACCATTTTTTAACAGACTAAAATTATTCTTTGCCAAACTACAATTACTTTTTATAAATCACATTTGGAGAAAGCCTGACGTATTGTTATTTCTTTCCTGTATGACCGCAGCTGTCTGCATTGCTCTGCGGCACGGACAGGACGCTTTTTGGGATATTACCAACTACCATATCTACCTGCCTTACGCGTTGTTTAACGGCAGGCTCGGCGCGGACATCGTGCCGGCGGGCATGCATTCTTATTTTAATCCCGCGGCGGATATACCGTTATATATTCTGATAAAATATTTAAATTCGTGGCCTAGAATCGCGGCGTCAATACAGAGCGTGTGGCTGGCGCTGGCTTTCTTCTTCACTTTCAAAATAACGGGGTTATTTCTGGACAAAAGGGAGCGCGTCCTCGGCGGCATATTGGCATGCGTTATATTGGCTGGCTCAGTCGCGGTAAGCATAAGCGGCACCAGCGCAACGGGCGATATGATGACTACGCCTTTTATTCTGGCGGCGCTTTATATTACGCTTAAATATGCCGGGCGGCGGGAAGGAGAGTTTAAATTTTCATTGTTTGCCGCCGCGGGATTTCTGCTCGGATGCGGTTTAGCGTTTAAATATACCAACGCGCCGTTTATAATAGGATTTGCTTTTGTGCTTCTCTTTTCTTTCGGCTCTTTTAAAGAAAGTATAAAATGCTGGATATCGTTTTCGGCGGGGTTTATTCTGGCTTTCGCGCTTATCGCGGGGCCGTGGCTTTACAAAATGTACGCCAATTTTGAGTCCCCGCTGTTTCCTTTTTACAATAATATTTTCCATTCGCCTTATTTTGAAAACGTCGCTTTGATAGATCCAAGATTTTTAAAAAACAGAAGTTTTTGGGACCTGTTTTTAATTCCTTTTTACGCTATCTACTTCAGGAACATGGTTGTTTTAGAGTCCGGAATAAGAACGCTTACGTTTTTTTCATACTGGGCGGCTTTTATAACCATTACGGTTTTATATTTTAAAGGCAAACTCAAGAAAATACTGCCGGACGGCCACCAGCGCAAAGCATTAATCCTTTTAACGGCTTTTGTAATAATAAGCTATATATTTTGGTTTAAAATGTTTTCAATAGTGCGTTATATAATGCCAATGGAGGCCGCCGGAGCGGTTATTATAACTTTCGTTTTATTTTCGCTTGCCGGAGGAAAATATAAATATTTCATAATAAGCGCGGCCGCGTGTTCTATAGCTTTTTACACTATGGGCCCGCCTTACTATACTGACTTCGGTCCTAAAATTGTAAACGTAAAGACATTTAACACGCCTTACGCGCGCAATATTTCTTATTTCTACCGTATTGCCGGCCAGACTCAGGACCAGACTTTCCCGCGCGTGGAAGACGGTTCCGCGGTTATCCTTGCCGGCTGGAGGCTGTCATATATTATTCCTTTTATGAACCCGAACGCGTCTTACGTGGGCGGCATACCCGCGGACATCAAAGATTATGAAGACGTGGAAAACAAACTTACCATACTCAGAGAGACGAGCTTCCCGGACGTCTTTTATAAACATAAACTCAAAGAGGCCGTTTTAGAAAAGATAAAAAATTCAGAGAATGTATATGTACTTTTATCTTCATACGCGCCGACAGATTTTTTTACCGACGCGCTTTACCATTACGGAGTAAAGCTTAATTTAAAAAAATGCCAGCTGATAGTGCCGAACCTTACGCTGCCTATATGGCTGTGCCGCGCGGAGAAAATATGAACACATTAAAAACATATAAACGCGCCGATATTATTTTTCAGATTATTTTATTTTTGCTGTTTGGAGCAATCTGGGGGTTGCTCTTCGGGCTGAACTCGGACACTTACAGGATTTTTGGCGATAATATTTATCAAAATACCATCTTCTTCGGAAGAGGTCTTGTCCCTTCTCCGGATTTTATAAATCCTTACGCCAATCCGCTCAGTGATATAATTCAGTATGTCTTTTATTCTCTGGCCGGCGCGCGTCCCGTTCTGGTTACGGCGTTATGGGGCATGTTCTCCGGTCTTTTGATGTTCGTTATGTTCAGAACATTTCTTTTGTTCTTTGATAAAAACAAATATTTCTACTCGGCTGTTTCGGTCTTTCTGTTTATCTCTTTTTTGCCGGCGCAGAATTATACGGGGGCGTTTTCTTCTCCGTTTCTTCCGTTAATGTTAATATTTCTGTCGTTATTTATAATGCTGAGGTATTTAAAAAAAGGCACATTCAGGAATTTTGCGGTTGTCTGCGGGCTACTCTGCGGCGCGGCGCTGGGACTTGACAGGGTGTTCTGGGTATTTTTCATCGGCCAGACGGCTGCTGTTTATTATATTTCGGAAAAGAAAAAGGACGCGGCGGCATTATTTATTTTATGCGCCGCCGGCGGGTTTATCGCGGCAAGCGGCGCGTGGTTATTTTTTCTTATTAAAAACGCGGTTCCTTTTTCCGCGCTTAAATGGTTATTTACAATGCCGGGCACGTACAGTGGCGAAAACTATCTTATTTTATTTTCAATAATTATTTTCTTTTCCGCCGCGGCATGGATATACGCTTTTGTGACGGCAAATAAACCCCTGGGAACATCGGTTCCTTTTAAAATGTTCGGCATCATACTCTCATTTTTATACGCGGGGTATTTATTCTTTTACTTCTACAAAGGCATGAAGGAAAACCTGCTGGATTACCAGGTGGTATTGTTTTCGCTGGGCGCGCCTGTGCTGACGGCGAGCACGGTTGTGCTGCGTGACAAACTCAGACACGCTTTACTCGGGGTTTTTTGCATGGGGCTTTTCTTTTACAGTCCCCCGGTATATAACAGACGCTCTGTTCCGCCCGCTCTTTCAACGCTGTATTACGGCGGAGAAGTTGAAAAAAATTCGCTCGTTATCGTGGAAAAAAACAGGCAGTATCCGGAAATAAACGAGACGCAGTTGTTTCCCCATTTATCCAAAGAAGGGGTGCTCTTCGTCTCCGCGGAAAATAAAAAGTACAGAAATATTGGAGTTCTGAAGAATTACGAAAACATATATTTTCTTACCGAACAACGGTTCCCGGAAGAACTTTTAGGCAGCCCTATTTCGCAATTGAAAGGGTTGAGCGGTTTCCCCAAAAATCTTAAACTGGCCTCTTGCGCGGCGATAATCACGCCTTTAAGCATAAGCTATCGTTTTTACCCGTCAATCTGCCGTCTATATCAAAGCGCGCAGCAGCAAAGCTACTGGGGACATTACAAATATTATCAATAACAAAAACAGTATCAGCAGCGCGGCGGCGCGGGCGTTGGCGTTATAGCGTATAATGCAGTATAACGCGCGGAAACCGTCTTTCCAGCCTATCTTCTTGCCCTGCGCTTTTGTACGCGGGTTATAACTTATAGGACATTCAAAAACCACGGCTTTCGCACGCGCTATCCTGGCTGTTATTTCCACTTCAAAGCCAAAGCGTTCTTCCCTGAGTTCCGGCGCTATTTGCATTACAAGTTCGCGGCGCATGAGTTTATAGCAGGTTTCCATATCCGTAAGCGTCATATCAGTAAGTATGTTTGAGAAAAGAGTAAGAAATTTATTAACGGCGGTGTGCCAAAACCCCAGCACTCTGCGCGCGCCGCCGCTTAAATAGCGCGAACCGAACACAACGTCGGCGTTCTGTGAAATAAGTATTGAAAGCATGGGCAGATAATCCAGGGGATTATACTCGGAGTCCGCGTCCTGTATCGCTATGAAATCCCCGCTTGCGCGCATAAGGCCGGTTTTTACCGCCGCTCCTTTACCGAGATTTTTTTCATGCCGGAAAAATTGTATCCGCGGATATTTGGCGGAAAGTTCTTTCAGATGCGCCGCGCCCTCGGGGCCGGAAGCGTCGTCCACTATAATAACTTCCAGTTCAAAATCCTGTCCTTCGGCCATGGAAAAAACTCTTGAGACGCACGCCTCAATGCTTTCCTTTTCGTTATAACACGGTATAATTATTGAAAGTTTATGTTTTTTTACTGACATAGTTTTTATATGATATCATATAATTACAATACATATTCAAAACACGGGATAAAAATGAAAACTGTACTGATAACGGGCGCAACGGGTTTTTTAGGCTCGCATCTTTCAAAAAAACTTCTTGAGCAGGGGAATAAAATCATAGCCGTAGACAATAACTATTCCGGGGAACTGCGCAATATTGAAGAACTGCTGCCAAATAAAAATTTCACTTTTATAGACCACGACGTTATAGTTCCGTTTGATCCCGGCGTAAAAATAGACCAGATTTATAATCTCGCCTGTCCCGCGTCTCCCGTTTATTACCGCGCCGCCGCGGTAAAGACCGTCAAAACCTGCGTTTACGGAACAGTAAACGCGCTTGACCTGGCTAAAAAATATAACGCCGCCGTTCTCCAGTCGTCGACTTCGGAAGTTTACGGGAACCCGCGCGTACACCCGCAGAAGGAAGACTACTGGGGCAACGTAAATCCCATAGGCGCGCGTTCGTGTTATGACGAGGGTAAACGCTGCGCGGAAACGCTTTTTTTTGATTATCACAGGACTTACGGTTTAAACATAAAAGTAGTAAGAATTTTTAACACCTACGGCCCCAATATGCGCCGCGACGACGGACGCGTGGTGAGCAACTTCATTTGCCAAGCGCTTGAAGGGCGCGACCTTACGGTTTTCGGGGACGGAAGCCAGACGCGTTCTTTCTGTTACGTTGACGACCTTATAGACGGGCTTATAAAAATGATGAATACCCCGCCGGATTTTACAGGTCCGGTAAATTTGGGTAATCCGGGCGAAATATCCATGCTTACTCTGGCGGAAAAAATAAAAGCAAAAATAAATCCTTCTTTAAAAATAATCAACGAGCCTCTGCCGCTTGACGACCCCGAACGGCGCATGCCGGATATTACTCTTGCCAAAGAACGCCTGAACTGGCAGCCTACGGTTTCTCTTGACGAAGGGCTTGAGAAAACCATAGCATACTTCAGAAAAAAACGCTGATTTTATTCTAGTCGGGGTTCAATTTTTTGAAATACTCATCAAGTCCTTTGGCCGGCGGTTGTTCTTCTTTCAAAAGCAGTAAATCCTCCAAGACCAAAGCGTCAATGTCCGCGTACATAAAACACCTGTAAGCGTCCTCAGGAGTGCCGACCAGCGGCTCGCCGCGCACGTTAAACGAAGTGTTGACGATACACCCGTATCCGGTAAGTTTTTTAAATTCCGAAATAATTTTCCAATAATCCGGATTGTCGTCCTTTGACACGGTTTGAATTCTGGCCGAACCGTCGACATGCGTTATTGCCGGAAGTTTTGAACGACGCGCGCGGAGCCTGTCAATCCCGGACAGTTTTTTCTCCCCCTCGTCAGCAGGAATAAGCACTGTCTGCGCAACCTGCGCGCAGAAAAGCATGTACGGGCTCGGCCTGTCAAGGTCAAAAAATTGTGATACGTCTTCCTCAAGACACGACGGCGCAAACGGTCTGAACGATTCGCGTTTTTTGACGGCAAGGTTGAGCTTTTTCTGCATTTCCGGGTTGCGCGCGTCCGCCAGAATGCTGCGGTTGCCAAGAGCGCGCGGCCCGAATTCCGCCCTGCCCGCAAAACGCGCGATGATTTTCCCCTCCGCCAGCATTTTTGCCGCCACCCGGTTTAGTTCCGCGCCGTGCTCTTTAAATTTTGCCCCATATTTTTCAAGCGCGGATTTTATCTCGGAGGATGTATATGACGGCCCCAGCAGGCTGCCCTTTTGTGAGTCTCCGTGCCCGACGACGCGCGGACGCTCCAGCGCGTGATAATTTATCGCCAGCGCCGCGCCTAGCGCGCAGCCCGCGTCGCCGGAAGCTGGCTGTACCCATATATCGTCAAACAGTCCGGAGCGCAGCAGTTTCCCGTTGGCCGTGCAATTTAACGCGCAGCCGCCCGCCATGCATAAATTTTTCGCGCCGCTTTCTTTTTTTACGTTGCGCGCGATTTTCATTACTATCGTTTCCATCACTTCCTGAATGCTGGCCGCCATATCCATGTCGTCCTGGGTAAGCAAAGCCTCCGCCTTGCGCGGAGCACGCTTGAAAAGATTGTCAAATTCGCGGCTGTACATATGCTTGCCCCAGCAATAATCAAAATATTTCTGGTCCAGCCAAAATGAACCGTCCTCTTTGAGTTCGACTATGTTGTCAAGGATAAGTTTTGCGTACTTCGGCGCGCCGTAAGGAGCAAGCCCCATAACTTTGTATTCGCCGGAATCTACCTTAAAACCCAGATAACCGGTAAAAGCGCTGTACAAAAGGCCCAACGAATGCGGAAATTCTATGCACTGGCGCGCCGTAATTTTGTTGCCGCTGCCCACGCCCCAGGTCACACAGTCCCATTCGCCGACGCCGTCAATACATAATACGGCCGCGTCTTTGAACGGCGAAGGGAAAAAAGCGGCGGCCGCGTGCGCTTCATGGTGTTTTGTAAAATAAACCGGGAAATCTCCGACGTGTTTACGGATTTCTTTACGCTCGGAAAGTTTTCCCCCCATTTGCGATATCATGCCCCTGACAAACGACGGAAGGCTGCCCGGCACGCCGGCGAACGAAGTTTCAAGCGCGCGCTCAAATTTTAATATGGGCTTTTCATAATACGCCACGGCTTCTAATTCTCCGCCCGCCGCCTTAAGACAATACGCGATTGCGTTAACGGGAAAAGAATGGTCGTGCTTTATCCGCGTGAACCTTTCTTCCTGCGCCGCGGCGATTATTTCGCCGGAAGAAGAGATTAACGCCGCCGCGCTGTCGTGGTAGTGGGCGCTTACGCCGAGTATAAATTTAGAACTGGAGCTCATGGTCATTCTTCTCCGTCTCGGCGTTTTTCCAGTATGTATCTGTTTTAGGTTTACGCAGCAGCAGTCTGTCCCTGCCCAAGACGCGCATCAGCAAACCCGCCGGCAAGACCGCGATAAAATATGCCAGCGCCAGCATTACCGTCACCAAAATACGCGTGATGAATGATTGTACCGCCTTCAATTTCCCGATGAATTTTTTCATATCAGCGGATACAGGAAAACGGCCGCGGGCGACATGGCTATAAAAATGAACGCCGCTATAAGCAGCAGCAGGAGAATTACCGGCAAAAGCCAGTAGGCTTTTCTTTCCATTATGAAAGCGAATACCTCCCCCGCAAGGAACTTTTTTTTAATTTGCATTCGCGGCTCCTTTATTTGAAATTTCATCAAGCTTTTTAGCTATTTCCGGCGTCACCGCGTCCCACAACTTTTCGTTCGGGTGCGCGCCGTCCGCAAGCGTATAACCGTGCGCTCCCATATGGTCTATCCCTTTACTTTTTGCGATTTCATACAGCCGGATAAATATTATTCCTTTTTTCTCAAGCTCCTTCCATGTATCCTCTTCGTCCGGCGCGGGGATGTCATAAATTATTATTACAAACTTAGCGTCCGGCCATCTTTTCTGAATCTCTTCATACGATTGGAGAAAATGCAACTTAACTAATTCCATTACTTTCTTTTTCGCGGCGGGACGCCTCTCTAAAGAGAAAATATTATTGTTATAAAATTCTTCGGCGGTTATCGCGTGATATATTTGGTCAAACAGCAGCCAATTAGCGAATATTATCCTGTGAGGATATTTCTTCGGCACAAGCTTGCCGTTTTTCTCAACATATGTTAAGTACGGGGTTGAATTGAACACGTAAGGCTCCGTCGGCCACGGCGAATTGCCGAACACGGACGAAAGCCTGCGCATATGGTCGCCGATAAACAGATAAATTGCAAATTCCGGATTATTTATGCCGTCAAGCCCCATTCCCGTTTCCAGCTCATTAAGCATATGCTGTATTCCCCAGGCGCCCTGCGCCACATTGTATACCGGCCTTCCCATAATCATGGCAAGTCTATACGGATATGTCTGTTCCGGCTCCAGCCCGTTACCGTAAGTGTATGAGCACCCGAAAGTCACTATCGGGCGCCCCCAGGGAATATTTGCCGGCGGAAAAGCAGGTTCGCGCGGTTTGAAATATTTAGCCACGCCTTCCCGGGTATCTATAGTATTAGTATTATACTTCGGAAATATAATCTTACCGCTGAAATATTTTCTGTCGTCGGCGGAGTCTCCGAAGTTAACCCGGTAAAATATATAACAGTACGTCGCCGCCTCGGCCAATACAAAAAGGATAACCAGCGTCATAATATTCCAGAAAATTATTTTTCTTAACGGTCTTTTCTTAATTGGCATTCAACGTTCCTTTAGCTGAAATTTCATCAAGTTTGCGCGCTATGGCCGGCGTCATTACATCCCAAAACTTTTCGTTAGGATGCGGATCTGTCGCTGACATCATATATTCCCGCGTTCCCGCATAATCTATTCCTATGCCGCGCGCGACGTCAAGCAGCCGTATAACCGTTATTCCGTCTTTTTCAAGGTCCGGCCATATTGCTTCGGTACCGTCATATGCCGGGTTGTCATAAAGCATTATTACAAACTTAGCGTCCGGCCATCTTTTGCGAATATCCTCATATGACTGGAGAAAATGCATTTTCACAAAGTCCATCATTTCCTTTTTGGCGGCGGGGCGTTTGTTATAAGACAGAAAACTATTACCATACACTTCTTTACTTACTACTTCTTCGTATATTTGGTCAAACAGCAGCCAATTCACTAATACCTTGAACCGGTATTTCTTCGGCTCAAGCCTTCCTTTGTTCTCAACATACGTAAGGTACGGGGGCGCGTTATCCGTGTAAACATATGCCGGCCACGGATAATTGCCGAACGGGGATTTAAACCTGCGCAGCTGGTCCGTTATAAACAGATAAATTACAAATTCCGGATTATTTATACCGTCAAGCCCTAATCCCGTTTCCAGCTCAAAGAGCATATGCTGCACGCTCCAGCCGTCCTGCGCTAAATTGTATACCGGTCTTCCGGTAAGCGCGGCGAGTTTATACGGATATGTCTGTTCCCGCTCCAATCCCTGTCCGTAAGTGTACGAGCATCCGAAAGCCACTATCGGGCGCCGCCAGGGAATATTTGCCGGCGGGAACGCGGGTTCGCGCGGTTTGTAAGTTTTAATTATGCCTTCTTCGGCGCTTAGAGTATTGGTGTTATATCTGGGAATTACCAGTTTACCGTTAAACTCATATTTTCTTACCCAGGAAAAATCTCCGTAGTTAAACCGATAGAATAGTAAACCGTATGTCGCCGCGTCGGCCAAAACAAGAAGCATAACCAGCGCCAGAATATTCCAGAGAATTATTTTTCTTAACGGCTTTTTATTATTTTTCATTCCGTCTTCTTGTACGCTTAAGGCTTAACAATCTCAAGTCCCGTAAACCCTCCGCCGTAAACCGTCGCGCAGTCAAAAGTATCCAGAATTTTTTCGTCCGGCGGAGGTTTGGGGAAAGTATCGTATGAAGCTTTGTCTATCAATAAAAAAAAGTGGTTATATTTGTTGTATACGTCGGTATTATTTATATCCGGGAAAAAATATTTTTGTTCGGCAGGGAAATGCGGAACAATGCCGAGATATTTATATTTATTTTCCACGTTGGTGACATAAAATATCACCGGCAATCCGGGTTTGCCGAGGAACTTGCATTGCCGGGCGACGTTAAAGCCGGATATTTCAACATACGCGGGAATAGAACTTTTATCTCCGAATAAATTATCCTTCCCCTTGTAGCCGTTATCAACCCGCACGGCAAATAAAGCGCTTGCCGCGAGAACTAATACAAACAACGGCGCCAAAATTTTGTAAACATTATCCTTCAATCTGCCGAAAATATACGGCACGGCAAGACTGATAATCGGAAAAACCGCTACACCATAACGTAAAATCTTAAAAGGCGCAAGAAAAAGCACCACGAAAAACCAGACGTAAGAAACGGCAAAGAGCAGAAGAACAAGCGGCGTTTTATCAGGACAATCTTTTTTGAATTTTTTGATAAAGCCCAGCGCCAGGCATATTATTAAAAAAGCGGATACAGGAATATAAAGCAGATAATCCATATTTATCGTAATAAACACCTGTAAGAAATAATTGAATTCCACCGATGATTTTACCGATGTCCCGTTAGTAATTTCCAATGCTCTGCGCGCGGCGAAAGCGTCAAAATAAGCGGGGAACACGGCGACGGCTAAAACCATTCCCGCGGCGAATGACGCAAGCAGAAACCCGGCGTTATATCTTTGTTTTTTTAAAATAATTAACCCGAGCATGCCGATATAAAGAAGCGGAAAATATCCCGAAAGAAGCGCAAAAGCGGTCACCGCGGCGAGAATACACAAATCTTTCCAATCAGTCAGTTTTTCTTCTTTTTTATAATAAATTACAAAAAACAGCGTAAATAATATTAAAGCTGTTTCCTGAAGCTGGTAAGACCTTATCAATAATGTGTTTGAAATAGTTCCCGTATTCAAAAACGCGGCGGCAAGTCCTAAAGGTATCAGTCTTTTGTCCGCAAAAAGATTCTTCAACAGAAAATACATAAAAAGAAATGAAAAACAAAACAATACCATATTCAGGCCGCAGCCGGTTTTTGTTAATTCTTTCAGGGTTAATATTTTGCTCCCGTTCACCGTCGCGGACAAGCGGTAAAGCAAATAATATAAATTCGGATGGGAGTGGTCATAGTTATTTGTTCTGCGGAGTTCTTCAAACGCGGCTATGTTTTTTGCAGTGTCGGTAATATTCCCGTACATCATCTCCATTGCCTGCGCGCCGGTAATCTCCCTGTCGCCGGGAAACGGATAAAGCCAGCCGTATTCCCTGAAGGAAGAAACTATGTGGGTAAAAGCTTCGTCGGTGTGAATGCCTGTTTTATTACCAATCCAATATAAGCGGATAGAAAAGGCGAGCATGAAAACAATTACTACGGCTAAAGTAATACCGTACTTGTTTAAGAACCTGTTAACGGGATGTTTTTCACAAGCTTCAGGTTCACTCATTTTGATTCCTTGATTATATACAGCGGGCGTTTTTTGGTTTCATTATAAATTTTAGCCGCGTATTGCCCCAAAATTCCCGTGCAAAGCAGCTGAATGCCGCCCATAAACAAAATTATGCAGGCCAGAGAAGGCCAGCCGCGCATTACATCTCCGTAAACCAAGGTCCTGATAATTATAAAAATTATAAACAATATCGAGAGAAAAAAGAAAAACAATCCCAATATTGATATAAAGTACAACGGCATTGCCGAAAACGCGATTAAACCGTCTAACGCGTAGACAAGCAACGCCCAAAACGACCACTTGGTTTCCCCCGCGGTCCGGTTTATATTTTCAAACTCAAAATACTTTGTTTTAAAACCAACCCAGGCGAAAATCCCTTTAGAAAAACGGTTTCTTTCAGTCAGGCTCAGAATAGCGTTAACCATCGGTCTTGACATAAGCCTGTAATCGCGCGCCCCGTCGACAATATTCATACCCGACGACGCGCGTATAATTTTATAGAACTGCCGCGCGAAAAAAGAACGCAAAGGCGCCTCGTTTTTTCTTGTAACGCGGCGCGTTCCGGCGCAGTCGTAACCGTCTTCTTTCACGGCTTTGTACATATCATGAATTAAATTCAGCGGGTCCTGCAAATCCGCGTCCGCGCTTACGACGTAATTTCCGGTTGATTTTTCAAATCCGGCAATCATAGCGGCTTCTTTACCGAAGTTTCTTGAAAAACTCAGATATTTAACCCTCTCGTCCGCCGCGGCAAGTCTTTTTATAACGGCCAGCGTATTATCCTCTGAACCGTCGTCAACAAAAATCAGCTCAAAATCAATCTCCGAAACTTCTTTTAAAAGTTTCTCATAAAAAACCGGTATATTCTCCTGCTCGTTATAGCAGGGAATTATAAAAGAAATTTCAGTCATGCAACTATATTTTAGCAATTCTGCCGCTTTTTTAAAACATAATCAGGAGGGAACAACAATTAACGGACAACAAGATATTTACAAGAAAATTTTTTCACAGGATTTTGGTGTATTTTTGATTTTTCCCGCAGAGAGGTATATTGTAAGGAACCGCGAAGCGGGCCATATCCGGACGGAGGGAAAAATCAAAAATTCGCCAAAAGCCGAAGAAAAAAACGGAGAGGAAGGGATTCGAACCCTTGATACCGGAATTAACCAGTATAACGGTTTAGCAAACCGCCGCTTTCGACCACTCAGCCACCTCTCCTCTTAGAGCATTATATCAAATTTGAAAATTACATAAAAATACGCCGCCATTGGGAATTAAAAAATAACCCGCAAAAAATCAGGCGGCGCGTCAAAAACTTTTCTTTAATCCTTCGTCCAGCGGAGTAAATTTTTGGCCGGTCAGAGAACACCATTTGGCGCTTGACGCCGCCCAGTGACCTTTGATGGCGGCTTCTTTTACTTTGTCATAATTTAACGCCGGGGCAAAGTTGAAAATTTTGGCCGAACTTTGGTAAAAAAACGCGATAATTTTTAAAACCCAAAGCGGCGCGGTAAACATAAAAGGCGGCTTTTTCCCCATCGCGCGCGCCATAGCCTCAATAAAATATTTCCAAGTATAAACTTTATTTTCACAGACGTAAAAAGTCTGTCCGGACGGCACCGCCGGGCCCGTGGCGGCGAGCAAAGCGTCAACCAAATCGTCGACGTGTATAAAATTAAAATACGCGTCTCCCTCCGACGTATTTACCATAATTCCTTTCTTAACCCACGCGGCGATTTTAGAAACGCCGGAGTCATTTTTGCCGTAAACCACCGGCGGGCGCAAAATCACGGTTTTAATTTCCGGCGGCAGAGTTCTGACGGCTTCTTCCCCGCCGAGTTTTGTTATTCCGTAGTCTGAAACAGGCGCCGGAGCGTCGGCCTCTGTCCGCGGGCAAAGATAGTCCGCGCTGCAGCCGCCGGCGGCCATGCTGGACATATAAATAAAAAATTTAATGCCGCCCGCCTGCCTGGCAGCGGCGACAAGATTTTTGGTAACGTCAATATTAGCTTTTGCAAAACCGTCATAATTATACGCGAAAATCGCCGCGGCAAGATGAAAAACGCCGTCGCACCCGCGCAAAGCCCGCGCGAGAGCTGCGGCGTCATTATAATCAGCTTTTACATATTCGATACGTTTGTCGTCGGACTGTCCGGCGCGGCGGCTTAAAATACGCACGCCGTGGCCCGCCTCCAAAAGCTTTTTGGTAAGCGCGCCGCCTATAAAACCGCCGCCGCCCGTTATCGCAAATTTACTTCCCACCTTCCGCCTCTCCTAAAGCTCTGTCCACGCGGCCTTGCAAATCATTAAGCTTCACCGCGCCGCTTCTAGCGCCCAATACCCAGCCGCTGATTTTATCCCAGTTAATTCCGAAAGGTTTCAGACCGTCTTTAATATGTTCAATCTTAGGAAAATTACCGTAAGCGAGTTTCTGCCACGGAGAAACTTTATCTTCCTGCGGGAGTTTCATAAGCAAAAAACCTATGCACAAAACCAGCAGCGCGAAGGTGATTAACGTGTTAAGCCTGTCCCACTGTTCCATGGCCAGCAGCGTTATGATGATGCCTATCGCGACCGCCGCTATAATCCATATGCCCGCGGACATCAGGCCGAACATAAAACCGCCTGTTGCCCCGAAATACGGGAAGCAAACCATTATCACAAAATGAATCAGCAAAATAAAAAATATTCTTCTTAAAGTCATAATATTCTCCTTTATTGAAGTATATTACATTATAACTAATTTCCTTCGTCTCTAAACTCAACGGTTACGGTAAGCTCCGGTTTGCCGAAATCTTTCGGAAGCGGCGGGAACGGCGCCGCGCCCTCCACGCTGGATTTGGCGGCGTAGTCATAACCGTCGCTGCCGGAGGATTTGCTTACTTTAACGCCGCTGATACTTCCGTCTGATTTAATGGCAAAAGACACCAGCGTATTTAACACAACCCTGCGCGGTTTTCTTTTTTCCCACTGTTCCCAAAGCGAATTTCTGACCTGCGTTATATACCACGGATACGGGAAATTAGGAAAATCGGTCCTTATTCCCTCCGGCCCGCCTGTGCCTGTGTCTTTGGCGGAAGTAGTGGCCGGCGCGGGCTGCGCGGCGGGTTTTTTATCGTCGTTATTTAAAATGCTCGGCGTGCCCAGCACTATTTTTTTAGGCAGAACGGGCAAAGGTTTTTTGGTAATTTCCTGTTTGGCGGCGTAAGCTTTCGGATTAGGAGCGGGCGGGGTTTGTACTGCCGGAGCCGGAGGAGTTTCTTTGGGCGATTCAGCCGGCGGCGCGGGCTGGGCGGCGGGCGGAGCGGGCGTTTCCCCGCCGGAAACCGGCGCCTGGAAATTTTGCCCCAGAAAATCAATGGTATAAGTCGCAAGCGGTTTTTTATTAAAAGCCGGTCCGACGGCAAACATTAAAATCGCCGCAATCAGGATATGAAACCCGCCGGAATATAAAAAATATCTGTTCAACATAAAAAAATTTCAAATTACTGCCCGCCGGATTTTTCCAGCACGCCTATGCCAAGTTTCGCAGCGCCTAAGTTTTTTGCTATGTCAAAAACGTTTACCACCGTCTGTATCGGCACATCTTTATCCGCCTGGACTAGTATCGCTTTATTTTTCGCTTTGCCCATTCGGAGCGTCAGTTCTTTCTGTAAATCCGTCACGGGAACGTTCGTCCCACCGACGGTAACCACGCCGTCCTTCTGTATTTCAACCCTTATTAAATCATCTTCCATGACGGCGTTGACGGTATTTGACTTCGGCAGGTCAACATTAAGCTGCATCTGCACGAGGAACGGCGTCAGCACCATAAAAATAATCAGCAGTATCAGCACGATGTCTATAAAAGGCACCATGTTGATGTCGCCCATTACATGTCTTCTTATTCTTCTAGGCATTTATAATCTCACTGGCGATATTTTCAAGTTCGCGCTCAAAATAATTGATTTGAGAAGTAAAATAGTTATAAGCCACGACGGCTGGCACCGCGACGAACAGACCGGCGGCGGTATTAATCAAAGCCTCCGCAATGCCTTTCGCGACGACGGACGGCCCGGCGGACGCCGCGGTCATAGACGCCAAATCCGAAAACGCGCGAATGACGCCCAAAATCGTGCCGAACAAACCTATGAACGGCGTCGTGCTGCCGAGCGTGGCGAGAATCGGCAATTTTTTATGCAGCTGCGTTATTTCCCAATCAATGGTATCGTTAACGGCGGTCTCAAGCATGACACCTTTTTTGCCGCTGTTTAAGATGAGGGAAAGCACGCGCTCCGCCGGAGTGCCCTTCGCGATATCGCGGCCGAGCGCATCCTGAATTTTTGAAATATTCCCGCTTTTAAGCTGGAATTTCGCGTAGGTAATAAGTTTGCGGCTCATAGAAATTTGTTTTCTTAAAACAAAAAAACGTTCCAAAATAACCGCTATAGAAAAAATTGAAAGAATGAGAAGAATTATCAACACCGGCCCGCCGGCTCTTAATAATTCCGAAATATTAGTCATATTTGAAAAGTCCATTTTAATCTCCTGTTATATTTTCCCGTGGCCGCATATAATTTTCTCCCCTTGTAAGGGGAGTGGCCCGCAGGGCCGAGGGGTTTTTAACGCGGTCAAAACCCTTCCCCCGCTTCGCGGGTACTTCCCTTAAAAAGGGAAGAAAATTTTATTTAACCAAAAAATAAATCTGCAAAATTATATTCGCCAATATTCCGCCGGCGACGTCGTCCAGCACCACGCCCCAGGCGTTCTTTATATTATCCAATTTTTTTATGCCGAAAGGTTTAAGCGTGTCAAAAATTCTGAACAAAATAAACGCGGACAGCATAACGGGCCAAGTGCGCGGCAGCAAACAGACGGCGCAAAAATACCCGGCCATTTCGTCAATAACAATTTTAGGGTTATCATGCCCGCCGAAAGTAGTTTTGCCCGCCACCCAGACGGCAAAAAATATAAAAGCGACGGTAGTAACAATCTGCGCGGCGGGCAGCGAGGGAATAAGAAAAACAAACGGCACCGCGACGACGGTCCCCAAAAACCCCGCGCCGGTATTTTTGCGGTTCTTAAGAATAGCCGTAGGCAGCAAACTAACCCCGAACCCGGACCCCAAAAAATCAAAAATGTTTTTCATTTATCAGTCTTTTTACTCATTGTGTCTAGTAATGCTTGGACTTTACTCATTCGTGAAACATTTTCATTCTCTAATTTGCAAAGTAAAAGCATATCATATAAATCGTCATACCATTCTTCAAGATTCTGAGGCAAGACTTGGGCATTTTTCCCTTCTGCATTATTATGTCTTATATTTAGATTATTTAACAATGCCCGAGTTTTACTAAATAAATCTTTCGGACTATTTAATATAGGCTCATATTCAAGGGCTATTTCAGCCAGCAAATTGCGTTTTCCGTTTAAGTTTCCTTTTAATAGCGCATGATGATATTTTAGTATTGCTATGCCTGTTTGCTTGCTTGAAACTTCCGCCGCTGCGGTACTTGCTGGATTTTTAGGAACAATTAAAACTCTCTCTTCATTTTTAATATCTACAATTTGATAATTTATATGTTCCATAAGAGTATTTATATTCTCATATAGAATCGTTAAATTATTAGAAAGATTAAAATATTCTCCAATACTTTTATAGTTTCTTAAAAATAGCTGTAAAATATTTAAATAATATTCTAGACAAAAACTAATATCATTAAAATCAGAACTTTTCTTTAATTCGTCAATTTTTAAAATCTTCCTCATATGTTTACAGCTTAGGCAGGTTTTTCTAGACTCCCATTTATGAAACAAATAATCTGTCACAAACTCCTCAATACTTTCTGAATAAAAATCCCTATTAGTAGAAATTTCTGTATATGAAATTATTAAGGCAGAATCAAACAGAAATGAAATATTATTTATTTCCTCTTTTATATTATAATTGTCTTCAAGTGTCTCAAAAATATTTTTACGTATCATATTTCCTCAAACATAAATTTAATTATTTCATTTCTTCTTCACCGGGAGGCTCCAGGCTTTTTGCAGGATGCCCCAGTTTTTGTTGAAGTAGGACGCCATGCTTACCCACGTGATTACCGCGGCTATTATGCAGGCGGCGTAGTCTAAATTCTGCACCGTCTCGTAAAACATTTGTAAAAATTTTTGCAGGCCGCCCCTTGTCAGCATTGACAGGTGGTAAACGTTTAAAATTAAAAATATAAGGCCGACGGTGGACATTTGGACTACCGTCTTAAATTTCCCCCACCTTTCCGCCGCCAGAACGGAGCCTTCCAGCGCCGCGATGACACGCAGAGTTGAGACGGTAAGCTCCCTCAGTATAATTAAAAATACCGCCCAGACCGGCACGTTAAGCTGCGGTATCGCGGTAAACGCGAAAAATGCGGCCCCGACGAGGATTTTGTCCACAAACGGGTCCACTATCGCGCCGAAAGGCGTGTAAGTGTTCGTCGCGCGCGCGATGCGGCCGTCCACCCAGTCCGTCGCGGCGGCAAAGATAAAAATGAGCGTTGCCAGCAGCCTGGCGTAATAATCCGGGAGCAGAATGCCGAAAAACATCACCATTGAAAGCGCGGCGCGCGATAACGTGATTTTATTGGCAAGCGTCATTTCCGTTTTGCTCATTTACAGTCCTTTAAAAACGTCGGGGAGTTTGCCGTTAATCTCTGTGTCCTTCAGAACGGTTGTTGTAAGCATCTCGTCGACGGCAAGCGCAACCACCGTCGGAAAATAATCTTTTGTCGAAAGAGTTATAAAAATTTTCTGGTCCCGCGCCGTCGGCTCCAGCGTCAGAGTGACGGTGCCGTCCTGATTATCCTCAAAATTTGTAATTTCATTATTTTCAAACAGCGCGGAATAATTGCCGAAATCAAAAAACGCTTTGTTCGGCTGGCTGTCAAACCAGTCTTTCCAGTTATAAGTTTTGACGGGTTTCATGTCCGCGTCAAAAACTTTTATTTTTTTCTTGTCCGTAAGCGTGATTTGCGTCGTTTTGCCGGCGGCGTTCAGATTTTCAAGTCTCAATTTATTAGGCTTGGAAAAATACAGCGCGCCGGTGGATTTGGAAACGTCCGTCCCGTCGTAAGTTGTGCTTTGCTCAAAACCGGTTTTTAATGACGTAAGTTTTTTGTCCCACGCTTTAAGGCCCGCGACTGCCTTGTCCTGCGCCGCTTTGTCCGTTATCGTTTTGGCCTGGCGCGCGGGCGGTAACGCCGCGGAAGCGTCATCATCATTTTCAAGAGATATCTGGACAGTTCCCTGCGGCACGGCGGAACCGTCGCCGTTAATTTCAATCATGTTATTCCAGCCGTCGGACGATTGCACTGACTGTGATAAACTATTTGACGCGCCGCCGCCGTTAAGTACAGGCGCTTTATGTATATACGGCCTTTTACCAACAGCCTGAGCGTTCCTAATCCTCGGCGCGGACATGACTCTGGGCGCGTTTTGCATGACGGGCGCGCTTTGCACCGCCGGAGCGGAAGCCATCGCCGGGGCGGCCGCAACCACAGGCGCCGGAGCCGGCGGCGGAGGCGGCGCGGCCTGGGCCGCCGGCAAAACCTGGGGGCCGGGCGCGACAACGGGAGCGGAAGACTGCGCGTTGATATACGCCGGATAAAATAATGCAACTGACACGCTTAACGCAAATATCATCTTCTTATTCATAAAAATCTCCCGTTAGTCATAAAAAATTTATTTAGTGTTGACGGCCGCCTGTACCTGCGTTTGCTGCGGAGCCGGATTTTGAGGCGCCGAACTCAGCGCCGTAGTAACGTTTACTTGTAATGTGCCGCTCGGCACCGAACTTACCGCCGGATTAGCCGAAATTTCAATAGTATCCCCGGACGCCGTATTTACGTCCGGCACAGGCGTTGGGGCCGGCGGCGTTGCCGGCGGCTGAGTCACAATATTTTGGTTTTGCGAAACAGCGTTTTGCTGCTGTACGATATTATTAAGAACCTGCGCGGAATTCTGCGTACCGAACATTTGTTCCGCCGCGGTTTCAGAGCCGGTAACGTCAGGCACGCCGTCAAAAGCCGGCGCGGCTCCCGTCGCGGGCGCGTTTCCCTCAGCCGGTGCTGCTTGAAGAACCGGCCCCAATTCTCTGACGGGCGCGGGCTCCAAAACCGGCGCGGGTTCAGACACCGCGGCCGGCCTGTTAAAATTAAACACATTGCCGCCTGTCACCCCGCCGCTGGATACTGTTTTCGTCTGCGCCGAGGCGCAACATAAGACAATGCAGGCCAGCCCCGTAAATATTTTCCCCATACTTCCCCCTTTTACTTACTTTTCTAACGTATTTGAACTGCTTTTTAATTCATTTAACCCCTGCTCAATCAGTTCAAAATGTATTTCCCAGCGGTTTGAACCTTCGGGTTTGGTTATATAACCCTTCATTTCAAGCACGCTCAAAATATTAGTGGCGCGCGCGCTGGAACCGAAATTCGCTTTTAATAAATCCTGCGACACGCGGCGGCGTTCCAAGATTAACGTCAACGCCTGTATTAATTCCTCCGGGCTGGCGCCGAGGCCGTCTTCCGGCCGGCCGCCCACGACAGCGGCAGCGTCGGTAAAAAGCTGCTGCGGATAATCCGGCCCGCCCTGCGCGCGCAGAAAATCGGCCACCGCCGCGATTTCGCTTTCGGAAACATATGCACCTTGTATGCGGTTAGGTTTTTGGTCGGAGGTGCCCTGATAAAGCATGTCGCCTTTGCCTAGCAGCGCGTCCGCGCCCAGCGAATCCAAAATAACGCGGGAATCCGTTTTTGACGCAACCTGCAGCGCGATACGCGACGGCAGGTTTGCCTTAATCACGCCGGTAATAACGTTGACCGACGGCCGCTGCGTACACAAAACCAAATGTATGCCGACGGCGCGCGCCATCTGCGCCAGCCGCTGGATAGAGTCTTCAATGGCGGCCCGCGTTTGCAGCATTAAGTCCGCCAGCTCGTCTATTACCACGACGACATAAAACATTTTTTCTTCGCCGTGCTCCGCCGCCCATTTATTGTAGCCTTCGATATTTTTTACTTTGGCCAGTTCCATTATTTTAGTGCGTTTTTCCATTACCTTAACCAAAGTCTGCAGAGATTTTACCGCGCCCGGCGCGTCGGTGATAACGCTGACGTCTTCGCAGTTGGTTTTCGGGTCATATAAATAAGGAATGCCTTCGTAGAGCGTCAGCTCAAGGCGTTTGGGGTCTATCATCAAAAATTTAATTTCGTCCGGTTTTGATTTATATAAAATGGACATTATTATCGTGTGAAGACAAATGCTTTTGCCGGAATTTGTCGCGCCCGCTATCAGCAGGTGCGGCGTTTTTTCAAGCGCGGTTGTGGCGGGCAGCCCGTCGGCGTAACGGCCCAGCGCTATCGGCATTACCGCGCTGGAATTTGTAAAAACCTCGTCCTGCAAAATTTCGCGGATGGTTACCATCATGGGGTTTTCATTCGGGATTTCAAAACCTATCGCGTCTTTGCCAGGAATAGGTGCTTCAACGCGTATGCCGCGCGCTTTCATGGCCAGCGCGATATCGTTTGAAATAGCCACGATATTACTTATCCTCACGCCGGGGTCCGGCTTAATTTCATAACGGGTAACGACGGGGCCCGGCGACACGCCGGTTACCGTCGCTCCTATTTCAAAATTTTTAAGCGTGCTTTCCAAAAGCGCGGTAGCCTGGGCTATTTCTTCATCGGAAGGACCTAAAACGCCTTCATTTTTCGGCAGACTGAGCAACTCCAAAGACGGCAGTTTAAAATTGGCGATATCTAATTTTTTGTCGGATTTTTCCGGTACGTCGGCGGCTTTCGCGGGCTGAGAATTGTCATACGGTTTTGGCGCTCTTATAATTTCCGCCACCGGACGGCGTATTTCGGGTTTTGAGCGCAGAGGGACAACATCGTCTTTTATAGCCAGTGATTTGGCGGAAGTGCCGGTAATTTCTTCTTCGGTTTCGGCCTGGGCGAGTTTGGTTTTAAGTTCGGCGCGGGCTTCATTCCACGCCTGATAATCCTGTTTTAAAAGATTATAAATATAATTGAAAGTGCTAAGCCACGGAATGGCGAACAAAATATGCACGCCGGTAAATAAAACCGCCAGCAAAAACAGCGCCGCGCCGGCCGTACCGACGAGATTGTGCAAAAACTCAAAACATTTTCCTCCTATAACGCCGCCTTCAATATAAGTGCCTTTAAAAATATCGCGGAACGCGGACAGTATGCCGGACACCGCCGCCAGCGATATGCCCATGCCGATTAAAAACGTAAAAATATTTACTGATTTATATTTAATACTGCGTAACAGCCAGTAGAAGAAAAACAAAGGCACCAGATAAGCCGCGTGGCCGAGATATGAAAAAAAGAAATTCGCGGCTGCCTCCCCGTAAGGCCCTTTTGAAATATTAAACCACTGTATTACAAAAAGCCACGCGCACAGCGCGAAAGCGCAGGCCCAGAATAAAAAAATGAGCGCGTTCGCGCCGCCGCCGGAGCCCTTTCTCTTTTTATTTTTTTTCTTATAAATGTAATAACCTTTGTTTGCCATGTAAACATTTTAACATTTTATAAGAAAATTACGGCGGTCAAAAATCAACCGCCGTATAAAGTTAATCCGCGTACGTTTTATGATAATTTAAAACAGCGCCACAAATTAGGCTGGTAACCGCCCACGCAAGTGAATAATACCCCGCCGAAACTTTGGCAGATTTGTTGCCCGCGCGTATTAATATCCCTGGCGTTGCAGTAAATAAATTTTTTATCGGAATCCCAACCCAGCAATATCTGGTTATTGTAATCGGTCGCGCTGCGCGGAACGCCGGTGCTCCAGGCAGAGTTCGACGCGCTGAAACCAAAATCGCTTGTCGACGGCACGTCAAGGTCAAGCTCGTCCAATGACGTGGCATACGCGCCGTTTTCCAACAAATATCTTTCCTGCGCGTCTTTATACGCTTTAATGACGGGCATATACTGTGCCACCTGGGACTTTAAAACGGCTTTTTGGTACTGCGGCAAAGCTATAGCGGCAAGTATGCCGATTATCAAGACGACTACAAGCAGTTCAATGAGAGTAAAACCGCGTTTTATATTTGTCATACGGAAAGTATATGAAATTAAGGTCACGTCTGGAAGATAATACGCAAAATACTTTTTTCTTATCTAAATTACTTAGACTTTATACAAAGGCAAAACGCTTGAGTATAAAACCGCGAAGAAGTGCATAATAGTGCCGGCAAGTACAAACAAATGCCATATGCCGTGGAAAAAAACTTTGTCTTTCCTTATATAAAAATAACAACCGGCGGAATAAAATAAACCGCCCAGCGCTATAAACACCAAGCCGGTCAGCGGGATTTTTTCAATGAAATATTTAATGCAGAAAATTGAAATCCAGCCCATACCCAGGTATATCGCCGTGGACAGTTTTTTATATTTGCCGACGATAAACATATCTTTAACCGTGCCGCCCGCCGCCAGCGCCCAAATGAAGCCGAACATCCACCAGCCGAAAGGCCCGCGCAAATTCACCAGCAAAAACGGCGTATAAGTGCCGGCTATCAAAATATAAATTGAAATATGGTCAAAAATTTTTAGCCTGCGTTTTGCCGCCGGCCTGCGCGCCGCGTGGTAGAGCGTTGAGGCGATATACAGCGTTATCATTGACGCGCAAAAAATGGAAACGGAAACAATTTTCCACGCGTCGCCCGTTAAAGCCGCCAGCGTTATGAGGCTGCCGGAACCGAGAGCAACAAGTATAGTCCCTATCCAGTGCGTCAGAGCATGCATTAACTCTTCGCCTTCTGAATAAGGGTTATGGGATATTAAATTGGACATGCTGTATTATAACTTAATATAATAAGTTATCAAAGACTTACAATAAAAGAGGAGCCTAAAATGGCAAAAAAAACCGTAAAAAAAGCCGCGCCAAAAAAAGCGGCTGTTAAGAAAAGCGCAAAGAACGTTTATTATTTCGGAAGCGGAAAAGCTGACGGAAAGGGTACAATGAAAGAACTTTTAGGCGGCAAAGGCGCAAACCTTGCCGAAATGGCCGGACAAATGAAACTGCCGGTTCCCCCGGGTTTCACAATCACCACCGAAGTCTGCACCTACTACTGGGACAACAAAAAAACTTACCCAAAAACTTTAAAAGCCGACGTGGAAACTTACCTAAAAAAAGTTGAGCAGGAAACCGGCAAGGTTTTCGGTTCGCCTGAAAACCCGCTGCTGGTGTCCGTCCGCTCCGGCGCGCGGTCATCCATGCCGGGCATGATGGAAACTATTTTAAACGTCGGTCTGACGGAAAAAACCATACCGGGCATGATTGCCCAGACGCAGAACGAACGCTTTGTTTACGATGCCTACCGCCGTTTGATTATGATGTATTCCGACGTGGTTATGGAAAAAGCCGAAGGCATTGAGCCCGAAGACGGCAAAGGAATACGCAAAATTTTAGATGAAAAACTGGCCGCCGCCAAAAAACAGAAAGGTGTTAAAGATGACACTGATTTATCCGCCGCGGATTTGAAAAAACTCTGCGCGGATTTTAAAGCCACCGTCAAAGAAGTCCTCGGCAAAGATTTCCCCGATACACCGATGGAACAGCTTTGGGGCGCTATCGGCGCGGTGTTTGCCAGCTGGAACGGCAAACGCGCCATAGCTTACAGAAATATTGAAAAAATTCCGCATGACTGGGGCACGGCCGTTAACGTGCAGTCAATGGTGTTCGGCAACATGGGAGACGACAGCGCGACGGGCGTCGCGTTCTCCAGAAACCCGGGCAACGGGGATTCCCATTTTTACGGAGAATACCTTGTAAACGCGCAGGGAGAAGACGTCGTGGCCGGCATCCGCACGCCTAGCCCGATGAATAAATGGTCCACCAACGCGCACAGCGAGCACCTGCCCACTTTAGAGCAGGTCATGCCTAAAGTTTATAAAGAATTAGACGGCATACAGGAAAAACTCGAGCAGCATTTCCACGACATGCTTGACATAGAATTTACCATTGAAAAAGGACGTCTGTGGATGTTACAGTGCCGCGTGGGCAAACGCAACGGCACGGCAGCCGTTCAGATGGCGCTGGACATGCTTAAAGAAAAACTTATTGACCAGAAAGAGGCAGTTTTGCGCGTCTCCCCGTCCCAGCTTGACGAACTTCTGCACCCGACCATTGACCCTAAAGCGGAAGCCGCGGCAAAAGTTATAGGCAAAGGTTTGCCGGCGGGCCCCGGCGGCGCGGCGGGCAAAGTGGTATTCACGTCCGAAGCCGCTATGGAGCTTAAAGCCAAAGGCGAAAAAGCTATTTTAGTCAGGGAAGAAACGAACCCGGAAGACGTCGAAGGCATGAGAGCGGCGGAGGCTATTTTAACGCAGCGCGGCGGCATGACGTCCCACGCGGCTTTAGTCGCGCGCGGCTGGGGCAAATGCTGCATAGTCGGCTGCGGCGAACTGCATATTGACTTTAACGCCAAAACGGCGGAACTCGGCGGCGTGACTTTGAAAGAAGGAGATTTTATCACGCTTAACGGCACCAAAGGTTATGTCTACGAAGGCAAATTGAACATGCTGGAAGCCGGCGAAGGCAATGACAATTTAACCGCTTTCCTGAACCTGTGCGACAAAATTAAACGCCTTGACGTACGCACCAACGCCGACACTCCGGCGGACGCGCAGAGGGCCAGAAAATTCGGCGCGAAGGGCATAGGTCTGTTCCGCATAGAGCATATGTTCTACGGCGAAAATTCCGAAAAGCCGCTGTTCATTTTACGCAAAATGATAGTGTCAAAAACAGAGGCTGAAAGAAAAGCCGCCGTCGACGAATTGTTCCCTTACATGAAAGAGGAAATAAAAGGAACAATTAAAGCGATGGAAGGCTACGGCGTGACAATCCGTCTTATGGATCCGCCGCTGCATGAATTTATTCCGCAGCACGAAGCGGCCAAAAAGCAGATTGCCGACGCGATTGGAATAACAATGGAAGAATTTGACGCGCGCTCCGCCGCTTTGCATGAATCTAACCCGATGATGGGCCACCGCGGCGTGCGCCTCGGCATAACTTATCCGGAAATTACGGCTATGCAGGCACGCGCTATTTTTGAATCCGCGGCTGAACTTATTAAAGAAGGCGTAAAAGCTATGCCGGAAGTGATGATTCCCGTCGTCTGCCATGAAAACGAACTGGTAGACCAGAACGCGATTATCGAGAAAGTTTATAAGGACGTTGTCGCGGCGACAGGCGTAAAAAAACTGCCTTACATGGTAGGCACGATGATAGAAATTCCGAGGGCGGCAATAATGTCGCACAAAATCGCGCAGTATGCGGACTTTTTCTCATTCGGCACAAATGACTTAACGCAGATGACGTTCGGTTTCAGCCGCGACGACATCGGCGCTTTCATGGGCGCGTATCTTGAAAAGGGCATACTCAAAAATGACCCGTTCCAGACGCTTGACCAGGACGGCGTGGGCCACCTTATACGCCACGGCGTTAAAGGCGGACGCAGCGTTAAACCGCACCTCAAAGTAGGCATATGCGGCGAACACGGCGGGGACCCGCAGAGCGTCGAGTTCTGCCACCGCGAGGGTTTCAGCTACGTTTCCTGCTCTCCCTTCCGCGTGCCGATAGCCAGACTCGCGGCCGCGCAAGCTGTGGCAAAAGAAGGGAAAAAGAAATAAGTTTGTAAGACAAAAAAACGGCCCTGCAAAATTTTGCGGGGCCGTTTTTTTTACGTCTAAATATTGTTTACCAGCCGTTGCAGGTCATTGTTTGGTACTGGGCCTGAAAACTGCATTTGATTCTGTAATTTTCCACGCCGTTTCCGGGGCACTGGCGGTTACAGCCGGCGCAGGTATAATAACAGCCCGCGTATCCGTCTGAGGTCATGGTACCGCTTGATTGGGCCGATTGGCATATCGAAAGCGCCGCGGACGAGCTAAGCGCCTGGCTTCTTACTATATTATACCAGTGAGACGTAGAGGCGCCTACCGGACAATACCCGTCGCCGGCATTAGAACAGCAATTGCTATTACTGCTGCCGGAGCATGTGACTGAACGGTTATCCCAGCTGTCTATTTGTGCTCCTACTTCTGACGCTCCTCCCGTGAGTACAGACTGAGTAGCGTAACAATAGGTCCCGGTCTGTCCGCTTAAAAGCTGCTGCTGGTTGTAAGTCGAATAAGGACACGTCCCGTTAACCCATGTATTTGAAACGGTACACGGGCTGCAACAGGTGTAATGCGCGGCGGCGGCGTCTTCCTGAGTGTTAAATTTGTTGCGGAACTGCCCGGCGGGGCAAGCGCCGCAAGGCGTCCCGGCCGTGCCGCATATGACGTTGGCGCCCGACTGCGAACCCACCGTCGTACCGCTGCCAGTAAAGTAAGGGCCTACGTCATAGTTGCTCTGCCTTAAAGCACAGCACGTATTAAGCGTGACGCCCAGAGATGACAAATTGCTCCCGTTCCACTGCTTGCAGCGGCAGGCGTAATAATCGTTGCTCTGCGCGTAAACCAGAGCTGTGCAAAAAAACAGCACGGCAAACATAAAAAGTTTTATTGTTTTCACAAAAAGCCTCCTTTATAAGCATAAAATCACACTTATATTATAAACCCAAAAAAACTTAATCCAAAATAACTAAAAAGGCTATGTCGGGCTCAGACGTAAAAATTTTTGCGAAAATTAAAAACGCTTTCTCTTTAAAAGCTCCTTTTTTTGATAAAAATCATTTTTGAGGCGGCCAACAGTCCGCTCTCAAAATAATGTAAAATAGTTTTCATGGAATTACGCTCAAAGGGCATTGAAAAGGTTTATAAACACCGCAAAGTGGTAAAGGGCGTGGATATTCACGTGTCTTCGGGCGAGATTGTCGGTCTTCTTGGTCCTAACGGCGCGGGAAAGACTACCAGTTTTTATATGCTTGTCGGTTTTATTCAGCCCAGCGCGGGTAAAGTTTTTATGGATAATAAAGACGTTACCGAACTGCCAATGTATGAACGCGCGCGCCACGGCCTGGGTTATCTGGCGCAGGAACCGACCATTTTCAAAGGATTGACCGTCGAAGAAAATTTACTGGCAGTTTTGGAACGCATTGAACCTGACCGCGCGAAACAAAAGCAGCGGGTGGACAGTCTGCTGGAGGAGTTCGGCCTTACCAAACTTGCAAAACAAAAAGCGTGGACTCTCTCCGGCGGAGAAAAGAGAAGAATGGAAGTCGCGCGCTGCATGATAAGCGAACCTAAAATTATTTTGCTGGATGAGCCTTTTGTCGGCATTGACCCCATCACCGTCTCTGACCTGCGTCAGATGATTTTTAAATTAAAGGACAAAGGAATAGGCGTTTTGATAACCGACCACAACGTGCGCGAAACGCTGCCGCTGACCGAACGCGCCTACTTAATCTACGACGGTAAAATCTTAATAGAAGGCGACCAGGACACTCTATTGAACGACAAAAACGCCCGCAAACTCTACCTCGGCGAAGATTTTAGAATGTAAACATAAATCCCGCAAATCATAAAAAAGCCTCCCTAAGGAGGCTTTATTTATAATTTCTTCTATTGTAGGTGCATATTTCTTTCTAGAACTAACAATCTTTCCGTTCGATATACATTTACATCTTGCCCTGAGACTATGTTGGGTTTTGCTGAAACTGCATCTTTAAAAATAAATACCATAAACCTGACTTTGCCGGTAGAAATAGTATGAGTAGTAGTTTGAGGTTTAAAAGTTAGAGTTTCAGCCACAGGACAGGCCGATAGCGCTATAAAATAAGTTAAAACATTAGTTTCTGAATTGAAACCATCTTTGAAAACAAAACAAGTTTTTTCTTTTATACTTTCCACGCTTTTTGCTTTTACATTTTTCTGGCTGGGCTCACATAAATCCTGGCGCCATTTAATATCAGTTCCTAACTCTTTAATCTCTTCATTGTCTTTTTTATTTTTATCGTGCAGATTTGCATTTTTTGACGGAGTCCAAAGTGATGTCTCCCCTTCTCTTTGTTGGATTGAATCTTTGAGCGCGGCTATCCGGCTGTTATTTTCTTTTATACAATTTTCATGCCGTTCTTTTCTATCATTGAATTCTTTCAATTCCCTGTCTTTCTGCTCCGCGAGGGAAGGAAAGCCGTTTTCCTTTAACCACTCCGCCCCGCCTATCATTGAAGCAATCGTTTCAAATTGTTCTCTAGACAAAGAGTAGAGAAGTGTCATTTTAACCTCAAGTTTTTTATCTTCGTTATTCTTGCCCTGGGCAAAAACCGGGCTTATGGACAATATCATTGCCGTAAACAGCATGGTCAACTTTTTCATAATATTTTCTCCTTGTATTAGGTTATTTATAACTATCAGTAATATTAGACAATAATATTATAAGATTAGCGATATACTATACAAAGATATTAGACCTATTCTCGCTTAGGTCCCAAGACCTATAAATAACTATACCACGACGGAGTCTAAGTAATGCGGCTCCATTAAAAAATAAACCCCGCAAAAAACGGAGCTTTTGTCTTTACCGCGCCATAGCGAATCAAAGGCGGATATTGATTTATTATAATTCTTTTACATTATAAAAAACTAAAAAGACTATACTCTTTCTCTCGTAAAGCAAATTTTTTATACTTTCCTTATATTTCTCAGGAAAGGAATTTTTTTATGAAAAAAGGTTTTACTCTTATAGAGCTGCTAGTAGTGGTTTTGATAATCGGCATATTATCCGCCATAGCCGTGCCGCAGTACAACAAGACTGTCGCTAAAGCCCGCGCGGCAGAAGGATTGTCCAAAATAAACACTCTATATCAAGCTTTGGAAGTATACAAACTGGCCAACGATGATTATCCTAGTTTTGGAACTCAAAACCCTACTCAGGACCAGATGAACCAAGCGTTGGATATTGATATGAATCTGGGCACAGGATACGGATATACTTATTATCCCTGGGCATACGTGGCAATAACCTATTCCAAAAGTCCCGTCGTCTTCTATATAACCAAAGGGCTGTCGGATACGCCGTCTGAGATTATGTATCAAAAAGGAACCGCCGGATGTTTTGCGTATCCGTCCTATCCCGGCGGCATTAACGCGTGCAAATCATTATGCGGCGAACTTACGGTATTTTCTCCCGGCGGCGCAGAGGGCTGTTTAATGAAATAAAAACCTATATATACGTTGTATACATTCCCTTTTTATTTTTATCCATCAAATCACCGTTGTAACGGTTTTTGAGGTCCGCGTACCAAACCCAGAATTTTGTTTCAAAATCATCTATGCTGCCGAAAGTATACGCTTTTTGAAGAGCTTCTTCCACCGTATATTTTTTCTTTTGCGGTTTGCCGTTTTTGTCATAAACCGTTTCGCCGTTTCTTATTAAATCCATAAACTTGCGGAACTTGATTTGGTTCTCCGGCGTGGATGCGTTATAAGGCTTCCACAAAAATCTTACCATAGCGTACGCCTGCAAATACCAGTCCTGCACTTTGCCGGCGGAAGAAAACGCCTCCAGGCTTTTGTCGTTCATAAACTCGTTAAACCTGATGAAATATAAAACCGGCAGACCTGTATTTTGCTGGTTCTTTTTGCCTATGAGCTTATACGCGCGCAAATCTTTTCTGAGCAAATCTTTGGCCCAGTCCCCGCCTGCCGGGTTCAGGCTGATGTCTTCCATATTAACCGCCATTCCCTCGTCCAGCCAAAGCGGCAGGCCGGCGACGTATCCCCCGTTTATCATATGCGTGTACTCATGCATAAAATCCCTTTTAAGGCTGTTCCTGTCCCCGGCGGAGTTATAGAGTACCATCGTACTTTCTTCCGGGAAAGACAGCGCTTCGGACCATTGGTACGGCGCAAATTCGCCTTTCAAATAATCGTCCCGCGTTTTGTAAATATATATGTTGGTTTTCGCGGGCATAGGAATAGGCATGTTCATACGCATGTCGCTGTAGGCGCTTTCAAACGTCATACCGACGTTAGGCGTAGTCATGCCAAAACTTTTGCGGTCGGTAAAAATATTGAAGTTGGAAGTATAAGCCCGCGTCCATGACGGACCGGGTTTGGAATAATCTTTTTTTACGGGTTTTACCGCCGGAACGTGACCAGGCAGGTTTGCCGTCTGCGGCAGCGCGGGAGTAGGAACAGGAGCGGGAATAGGTTTTTGCGTTTCAGTTTTTTTGGGCTCCTGCGGGGCAGTCTGAACCGTGGGAGAACTTGGAGCCGGCGGCTGCGCCGCCGGCACACCCATCGTAAAAGGAACGCTTAAATTGCTTGTGTCTACCAGACTGAAAGTAGATTGTTCCTCCGGCCCGGTTGCTGCGTTTATCACTGGTCTGACGGATACCGGATACAAAATTTTATCGTCTAAAACTGGCAGAGAGCTCTGTGTCGCCGGTTCCTTTTGCTTATCCTCTGCCGCCGCGCCGCCGACAGCCGGTTTTACTTTTGATTCCAAACCGCCGTCCTGCGCCGCACACAACAGCGGTAGCGCCAAAAATAAAATAAAAAAGGGAGTATGTCTTTTAAACATACTCCCATGATATAAAAATTTTACAAGGCTTAATTAATTTACCTCAGTCCGGTTTCTTTTAAACTTAATTAACTGTTTTATTCTCCTGAACCTGTTGGCGAATTTTTTATTTTCTTTTTTCTTAACGCGTTCCAGTATAAGTTTATAGCCCTGGTAACTTTCTTCGTTTAAAAATCTCGCCACGCGGCCAACGGTGGTGGTGCTTATTCCGGTAAGTTCGTTAATCTGCCGGTAAGACGCGCCGTCGCTGAGCATCTGCGCCACAAGCCAGCGCTCGTTTAAATCCCGCAGTTCGCCGGGCGTGCAAATGTCTTTTAAAAATCTCTCGGCCTCAATTTCATTTTTCAGGGAAAGTAAAGCTTTGTAAAGCGATATGCTGCTGTAAGTGTTTTCCATACACATGATTTAAACATATGTTGACACGCTTGTCAAAGGTGTTTTAATGTTCTATCATATTAATACAGTTAAAATTCTTATTTAAGGATGAAAAAATATGAATATACCGTCGGAAATCTTGCCTGATGTAACCTTCGCCTGCGGCCCCAGCCAGGGCCACCCGCAGGCCAGAAACACACCCGTCAGCCAGACGCTTTTTGAGCGCTCCCACCGCAGCGCGGGACTGGCGGAAAACGGCCTTTACAAAGAAGCTGCCGAAAACATTAAAAAGCTTCTTCAAATACCGTCAGACTATACTTTAATTTTCTTCCACGGCGGCGCGACAACCGCCATGGACGCCATAGCCTGGAACCTGGCGGACGATTCCGTTTCCGGCCTGTCATTTGGCTCATTTTCAAGTTTATGGTGCAAAAAAATAGCCGGCGCGCTGCCTTCCGACGTAAAAAAAGATTTCAAATCCGCCCCGAAAGGCGAATATTTCCCCAAAGAACTGCCGGACTTTAAAGCAAGCCTAGTCATGCTGACGCCCAACGAAACTTCGACCGGCGCGCAAATCCCGAACAGTTATCTTGAAAACGCCTGGGCAAACCGCGGTGAAAATACACTGATAGCCTGGGACTGCACTTCCTGCGCCGGGGGCCGCGTGATGCCCGTCGGCAAATTTGACGCGATGGTATTTTCACTGCAAAAATGTTTCGGCGCCGGCGGCGGAACCAGTGTGCTTATTTTAAGCCCGAAAGCCGTTGCCCGCGCGCAGGTCGTCGCGCCCAAACGCCAGATACCTTATATATTACAGTTTGCCGAAGCTCTTGAAAAAGCCAAAAAATACCAGACGGTAAACACTCCGTCCACGACGAACATTTGGCTGGCTAACGAATCTGCAAAATGGATGCTTGCCAACGGCGGTCTGCAGGGTATGGAAGATTTGTGCAAAAAACACGCCGCGTATCTTTTTGATTTTGCGGCCAAAACTGATTACCTTGAGCCGCTTATCAGAGAAAAAGAAAACCGCTCTTTTACGACGGTTACGCTGCGCGTGACCAACGATAAATTACAAGGCGCGGATATTTCCAGCGCGGTAAAAAAATCCGGCAAACCGTGTCTTGCCGACGGTATTTCAAAATACTCCAGCGTGGAAGAAAATTCAATACGCATCGCGTGCTTCCCTTTTGTCGACGTGACGGGGACGGCGCAGTTTGAAAAACTTGCAAAAACAATTTCTTGGATAGTTAAAGAAATGAGGACGGCAAATTTATGAAAATTTTGATTGCGGACAGCTTTCCCGCCAACTGGCAGGAAGCACTTAAAGAAAAAAAACACGAAGTGATTTACTCTCCGAAACTTGACGAAAATACTCTTGTCCCCGCCGTAAAAGACAACCAGCCGGAAATAATAATCGTAAGAAGCACAAAAGTTACAGCCGCCGCCATTGACGCAGGCGGCAAACTGAAATTGATAATCCGCGCCGGCGCGGGTTATGACACTATTGACACAAAACACGCAAAATCAAAAAACGTCGCCGTCTGCAACTGCCCGGGCACAAATTCAATAGCCGTCGCGGAGCTGACTTTAGGTTTTATCCTCTCCTTAGACCGCAGAATCTGCGACAATACCGCGGACCTGCGCGCCGGCGTCTGGAATAAAACCAAATACAGCAAAGCGCGCGGGGTTTACGGCCGCACGCTTGGCATAATCGGCCTGGGCCACATCGGGCGCGAAGTGGCAAAACGCGCGGAAGCATTCGGCATGAAAATTTTAGGTTTTGACCCTTTTGTCAAGCCTGAAACTCTGAAAGGGCTTAACGTGACGCTGGTGGACGATTTATACAAACTTGCCGCACAGTCCGACATTTTGACCGTGCACGTCCCGAATAACGCCGGCACAAAAAATTTATTTGACGAAAAATTTTTCAACGCCTGCAAAGACGGCGCGTATTTTATAAACGCCGCCCGCGGCGGCCTTGTAAAAGAAAGCGCGCTTGTCGAAGCCTGCCAGAAAAAAGGCATGCGCGCCGCGTTAGATGTCTATGAAGTGGAACCCGCCGAAGGCACCGGAAAATTTGAAGACTCAGTCATGCAAAATGAAAATATTTACGGCACGCACCACATAGGCGCGAGCACGGACCAGGCGCAGGACAGCGTGTCCGAATTGGCGGTAAAAATAATAGACTGGCTGGTTCTGAACGGAACTTATCTGCACCAAGTAAATTAACCTAAATCACATAAAAAATCCGCTCTCAGCAAAGAGAGCGGATTTTTTTAACTCAATTAATAAGGCATCATTAAGAACATGTATATATATTGCCGCTGATTCCGCATACGCAGGTGTAGACGGCAGTTATTACCATCGGAGCGTCACTCTGTTGCTTTGAAAAGGTACTACTGACCTGTCCGCTGGAATTTTTACAGGTCCAGTTTGTTATTACCGGCACTGAACCGCCGCCGCTAACGCCGCCAGTACACCCGCCGCTGCAGTCCGCGCCGTTATCGCACCTTATAGATGTCGTTATTTGACTCACCCCGTAGCCGCCGCCCGGCCCTCTGCACGTTGTAAATGGAAGAGTACAAGAACCCGAAGTAGCGGAGCATTGGGGATACGCATTAGTAAAAGCGTTGGTAAAATATGTAGAACAAGCAGAAATATATTTACCATTACAATCCGCGCCTGACGCGGGCACAGGCACTTGGCCGGTATTTGTAGTAGTCAACGTGATAGTAGGTTCGGCGGTGCTTTGTGAGAACGATTGCATCTTAAGTGTGGTTGTCGCTCCGGCCATACAGCAGTTGCCGGTGCCGCTGGGGGCGCCGGTAGTAGGACTTATTTCATCATAAGAAGCGCTGGGATTTTTTGTCGGTGTGGAGCCCGAGCAATTTACCGACGAACAAGG
>Ga0123354_10000008_pt1 | contig 170238 bp, 277 predicted proteins | sample TergutLab28metaG_2_FD_97872 | JGI IMG/M metagenome (GOLD analysis project Ga0123354, IMG submission 97872) | Labiotermes labralis P4 segment gut microbial communities from Petit-Saut dam, French Guiana - Lab288 P4 | ecosystem: Host-associated > Arthropoda: Insects > Digestive system > Gut ... | reverse complement strand
TAAGAAATTCCTCGATACGAGCGCAGCGAGTGGCTCTGGCTCTGGCTATGGCTCTGGCTCTGGCGATGGCTATGGCTATGGCTCTGGCTATGGCTCTGGCGATGGCTCTGGCGATGGCGATGGCTCTGGCTCTGGCGATGGCTATGGCTCTGGCGATGGCTATGGCTATGGCTCTGGCTATGGCTATGGCTCTGGCTATGGCTCTGGCTATGGCTCTGGCGATGGCTCTGGCTATGGCTCTGGCGATGGCTCACGAAATTCGAGATTTTTCTGCGAAAAATCTCGGTTTGACCAGTTTCATCTCGGTTACTGTACAGATGCCAAAGCAAAACTGCAGAAATACAATGGTAAACAGGTTGTTTACATAGACAATATTCCTTGTATCATTCATTCGATTAAAGGAAATATTGCACGTGTTACAACTATTAGCATTGATAGTTTCAATACGGAAGAATGCTATATTGCAAAACACATCAACGTGTTTGCTCATGGAAAAACTTCTAAGATAGCAGTAGAGGAAGCATTGAATAAATACATCTCACAACTTGACGTTGACGCTAAAATTGACGAGTTTAAGAACCTTTTTAAGGATGATAAAACATATCCAGCTGAAGAATTCTATACTTGGCACAATATCTTAACAGGAAGTTGTTCGTTCGGAAGACAAAGATTTATGCAAGAGAAAGGAATTTCTCTTACGGATCGCTTGACTGTCAAACGTTTTATTGAACTCACTGAAAATGAATATGGCGGAGAAACTATCCGCAAACTTAAAGACAGTTTATAATGTACGAACAACTAACGCATACACCTGCCGATGATAACCAAAGTCGGCAGGTTTCAAAGGAAGACTTTGAACCAGTTTTAATTATCGTAGATGCACAAAACGATTTCATTACTGGACCACTAGGATCGCACAGCGCACAAGCCATTGTTGAACCTATCTGTGAATTTCTTAAAGGTTGGAAAAGAGGAAGGATATTCATGTTGAAAAACACTCGTTCAGATGGCAGTTATTTAGCTACACAAGAAGGAGAAAAACTTCCAATTAAACACTCAATTTGGGGAACAGATGGATGGTTAATGAATCATAAAATTCACCATGCAGTAGTCTGTACCTGGCAAATCAGCAAGGAAATTCAAAAGCATGATGTTGGTTACTTAGATTGGAAAGAGCACTTTATGTATGCTTCCGAAATTCATTTAATAGGAATGCGTATGGAAACCAGCATCATTACTAACGCTTTAATACTTAAAACTATATTCCCAGAAGTTCCAATTTATGTTCATGTTGGCTTATGTGCTGGAGGGAAGGACTTTGTGGATGCTCTAAATGTAATGGAATGTTGTCAAATTAATCTTGTTTAAAATATGAAAATACTTATAGTAATTGATATGCAAAATGACTTCATTACTGGAAGTCTAGGTAGTTCACAAGCACAAGCTATTGTTCCGAAAGTAAAGAAGAGAATTCTTCAAGCAATAGACGAAGGATACGAAATTATCTACACCTTAGATAGCCATGATGAAGACTATCCTTTTACCTTAGAAGGGCGCGATTTAAAAGTGGAACACTGTCAAATTGGTACTAAAGGGTGGGAATTACATCCTGAACTTAAAAACCTTCTAGAAAAATGTGGCTTTGAAATTGAAAAGGAAACACATGGAACTATAACGTTTGATGATTATTTCAATCAGGACGAATGTAAAGAAATTGAGGAAGTAGTACTAGTGGGTCTCTGCTCAGATATTTGTGTGCTACAAAATGCCCTCATTCTGTCGGCTATCTACAAATATGCAACAATTATAGTTGATGCTAGTTGCACTGCTGGAGTTACGGAAGAAACTCACAAAATGGCTTTGGAACTTTTGAAACTTAACCATATTAAAGTAATTGACAATGAATAACTTACTTAAAGAAGTGGTGTGTTTTAAAGGACTGCAGAATAACTTTGTATATCTTAGAAGAACTGATCATAATACTGGGCAGCTTTATATTGAATATGCATTTAGAGATGGTACTCCTCATGACAACACTTGTTTGTCTAAATATACTCCTGGTTTACCATTGGATCATATTTACCATTTAAGTTCGTTTACATGCGGAAACGAAAACAACTCTGATCCTGATAAGGTTTGTATGCCAGGGCATTTACCAAAAGGCTGTGCTTTTTGGGCAGGAGGTGGATATGACTGTGGATGGTCTTACGAGAATCCTGGAAAATGTGCCTGTTGGCATCTGGAATCCATTGACTTTGGTAAATACAATTTTAATTTTACTGAACACGAATTATTACAATTTCTTGAAACTTTAAAACACGAATAAATGCTATACAATCTTATATCTGTATTAAACAGCGACTATTACAAACAATGCCATGCTGAACAGTACGATAAACGTATTGTGAAGCTAGTATCGTATGATACTCCACGCATGTCTCGCATTAAAGGCGTAACCGAAATGCCTTTTGTTGGTTTACAACTGTTCATTAAAGAATGGTTAATCAAAGATTGGAATGAGAACTTCTTTGACCGTGACTTACAAGATATTATTGAAGAATACACTTGGATAATCACGGAAACATTAGGAGGAAATCGCTTACATGAAGAGAAGATTATTGCTCTTCATAATCTTGGTTACTTACCTATCGAAATAAGAGCACTAGATGAAGGCACAATGTGTCCTATTCACGTGCCCTGTGTTGAAATTTCCAACACACATCCCGACTTTGCTTGGGTTGTTAATTGTATTGAAACTCATATGTCTGCAGAAACGTGGTATTATGGTGTTTCTACTTTAGTAGGAATGATGTATCGTAAAATTGTAAATGAATACTATGAAAAAACCTCTGATAATATTGGACTATCCAAGTCTGCTATGTCTGAATTTGGATATAGAGGATTGCACGGTAGGAGTGGAGCAATTAAAGCTTCTACAGGATTTTTATGTTCATTCAATAAAACCGCGACTATCCCAGCCATTGTTGAAATCCATGCTGCCTATGGCGACCCCTTGAACACAATAGGTGGAGGAATGGCATCTACTGAACATTCAGTAATGTGTTCTTCTTTTGCCCTTGACGGCAGTGAATTACCTTTACTTAAACGATTACTAACTGAAACTTATCCAGATGGGCCACTTTCATGCGTTGGAGATTCTTATGATTATTGGAATTTCGTTCATAACCTCATTCCGCAACTTAAAGGAGAAATTCTTGGAAGAAATGGAACTTTATATGTTAGAGGAGACTCTGGCAATCCAGTCGAAATCATTACACAAACAGTGTTTTCCTTGTGGGAAACCTTTGGTGGAACTGTAAACTCGAAAGGGTATAAAGTATTAGATCCTCATGTTCGTGCTATTTATGGAGAAGCAATTACTCCATTAAGAGCAAGGGAAATTTTCCGTGTTCTTGAAGAAAATGGATTTTCTGCGGAGAATGTAGCACTTGGTGCTGGTAGTTTTTCTATGCTTTGTCTGGAAGAGGAAATTATCAGAGTTTGTGATTCTTGTGAGGACGAGGTAGAAACCACTCGTTTTAATATCTTTAATAGAGATACATTTGGACGTGCTATTAAAACTACGTATGGAGAAGCCGAAAATCATAACGGTGTAATGGGATTTAATATCTTCAAAGATCCAAAAACCGACACTGGCGGATTCAAAAAATCTCAAAAAGGAGCATGCATTGTGTATGAATCTATTGTTGATGGAGAAATTAAATACAGTGATGGTATCACACTTCACCAAGCTCATGATGCTGGAAACAATTTATTAACTCCAGTATTTAAGAATGGCATACTCCTAAAAGACACCACATTTCACGAAATTAGAAACAGACTTTGGAATGGAAAATTTTAAAACGAAAATGACAGCTGAACAAGCACGCACCTTAAGTGATTCATCAAACAACTATCTTGATGAAATATACAAACTAATCTCCGATACCGCCAAGACAGGAGAATCTAGTATTAAAACTGACAGTCCTCTTAGACCGAGCGATATTGTTACCTTGAGAGGTGACGGATTTATCGTTACAGATAAGTCAAGATTTGCTCTTCGTCGTCTAGGACGGATAACTAAGTTTATTATTTCTTGGTAAACCTTTAACCTCCCGCGACAAAAATTCACTGGGCCTCGCTACGTCCGTTAGCGGGAGGTTATCTTTTAAAACAAATTAATATGGAAAAGATATACAATGACATAATCTCTTTTCTGCGGGAATATCAACAAGATACGAACTGTAAAGGTTACGTCATCGGCGTGAGTGGCGGAAAGGATTCTACCGTTGTTGCAAAGCTACTTTGTGATGCAATCGGTAAAGCAAATATACTTGGCGTGCTAATGCCCAATGGAAATCAGAAGGATATTGGTTACAGCCATGCTGTATGTGCTGAATTAGGCATTGACCACATGACTGTCAACATTAATGACAACGTTTATGATATAAGGGATTATATTGAGAACGCATGGATTGATGACAGTGAAGGCAATAGCAAAAATCAATATATTGCAGTAACAGAACAGGCAATGTTTAATGTTCCACCAAGAATAAGAATGACAATTCTTTATGCTATTGCTCAGTCTATGGGTTATAGAGTTGCTGGAACAGGAAACAAATCTGAAGCTTATATTGGATGGTGTACTAAATGGGGCGATATGGCTTCTGACATTAATCCAATTGCACATTTAACTTGTACTCAAGTAATTGAACTTGGACATTATCTCTGTTTACCTGAATATATGGTAAACAAAGTTCCTGCGGATGGTTTAACAGATAGATCAGATGAAGACAACTTCGGTTTCTCTTATGCTGATTTAGATGAACACATCATGGGAACACACTCGGAATACTCTGATGCTAAAGTAGAAGCAGAGATTGAGAAAAAGCACAGAAGTGCACATCATAAATCCGCACCTTATACAATGAATCATTTATGGAAATAGACAAACAACTAAAAGATTTTCTTGCAGACCAAAAGGCCATATTAGCTGAAGGAGAATCTGCGGATAATGCTTTTCATGGAGCACTAATTGCAAAAATATGCAAAATAGAAGCGAAAATTGATGATTTGCGAGATATGGTTACAATAATACTCGCTAATACCAAGAAGATTACCTTTAACTGTGGGCCTGAATAATGGAAATACAATATAAAAGAGGAAGTGTACTTGATGCAGAGGAATATTGGATTTTACATCAAGTTAATTGTCAAGGAGTAATGGGGTCTGGAGTGGCTAAAGCTATTCGGGATAAATGGCCTAAAGTTTTTGAGGAATATCATCAATTCTACAGAATGCAGTGTGGAGACCATATATTCTCAACTACATCTGATACTCTGGGACAAATAGTAACAGTAAAAGTTGAAGACCATGAAATCATAAATCTCTTTGGCCAGAAACACTTCGGTACTGATGGAAGAAGGTATACAAGTTATGATGCTTTCTACGATGGTTTGATTGCAACTCGTAATTATATTGAAGCTGATTGGCCATTTGATCAGAAGAAAGAACTGGCTGTTCCCTATAAAATAGGTTCAGACAGAGGAGGTGCTGATTGGACTGTAATCGAAGCTATGTTCTTTTCAGTATTTGGAAACACAAACATTAAAATAACATTTTATGAATACCATCCTTAATTTAGTTTATCCAGAAAAGAGCCATATTGACTATGAAATTGCAAGGTTTCCTGATGGACACAAACATATCAAACTCAAAGGCGACTTTAATAAACACCAGAAAATCGATATTATTTGCAGAATATGTAATGCAGATGACCTATTTATTCTATTACAGATCAAAGACATATTAAGTGTCAATGACGTTAGAACAGGCAGAATCATTATTTATTACTTATTCACAATGCGATGTGATAGACGATTTACAATTGGTGAAGCACATGATTTGAATATCATACTTACTACTTTGAAGGATTTATTTGGTGATGAGACTATCACTTTGATTGATCCTCATACTAACATTCATCCGAGAAAATTGGATTTGCACTCTACAGAGTATATGATAACCAACTTCAACTACAAAGACTATCGAATCTGCTTCCCTGATGAAGGAGCAAAGAATAGACTTCTTGATAGATTTGTGGATTATGGTGATCCTCTATCTGATTTCAACAGTTACGTTCATAGTAAACTACCTATTATCTGCACGAAAGAACGCTTTGGTAAAGATAACTTGACTGTTACAGTCAACGATGTGGAGAAATGGGAGAAAAAGAAGTTGAAAAATGTTCTCGTTGTTGATGATCTTTGCGATGGGGGATTAACCTTTGTTAAACTCGCAGAAGAATTAAGAAGGTTAAGTCCTAAAAAGTTATCAATATTCATTACTCACGCAATTCAAATTAACGGAATTACTGAATTATCCAAAGTTTATGATGAAGTTTTCATAACCGATTCATATAGAAACTGGGGTGATGTAACCTTAAGAGACAATGTTAAAGTTATAAAACTGAATTACTAATGACGGAAGACAGGAAATTTCTTTATATATTCTTGGAACAACTAGCACAGGAGTGTAATCAGAAATTTAGCAGCCTGAACTGTGGTGGATGTGGGGCTTTTGCCAGATTCATAGCAAATGAGTTAGATGCTAGAGGTATAGCATATAGGTTTGGACTTACTAGACCTAATTTGTATTACAGGGATGATTCTACACAGTATATTGAATTGGAAGACCGATTACTATCTCGACACCTAAAGAAATTCTATCTTAGTGCTTCTCATGTCTTTATAATGATTGATAAATTTCACGTGAACCACGATAGGAGAAGAGCAACTCATAGAGTTGATGTAAGACTTAACAAATACGTTAAAACCAATATTGAAGAGTCATACATGGATCGACATGTTTGGAATGACATGTTTTCTAAATCTCAGCTTCCCTCAATGGAAAAGTTTATTGCTAAACGTTTTATTGAATGTTATGGAGTATAATGGTGAAAAACTAAGAACAGATGCTCAAATATTTGAGAAATGTTTAATTCTACAAGGAGGAAAGGCAATTGAATTTTTAGTTGCCTATATGAACTTCTTGAAAGAGCAAGATCCAGAATTAGATAACGAGTCAGCTTTTACAAAGGCTAAAAATACTATTCTGAATAAGTCTCGGTCTTACAGTAAAAGTGTAAGATTAAAAATTGTGAAAAAATTTAATTTTTAGTTGATTGTAGAAAAATTTTTATTATTTTTGCAATCCTAAAATGGAATACAGTCCATAGGTCAAACGGTTAAGATGCATCTCTGTCTAAGATCGCGGAGCGGGTTCGACTCCCGTATGGACTGCTACTTCGGCGGCATTATAGGGGAATAGTGTAATGGTAGCACACCAGTCTTCAAAACTGGGAACACTGGTGTCCAAAGCCAGAAGTGCGGGTTCGAGTCCTGCTTCCCCTGCAAAATTATTAAAACAATGGAAGAAAAAATAAAACAAATACTCATCAACTTCGCACACAAGGTAAAACATGATGAATCGTGGCATGTAGATTGGGAGGCAGCTGCTATAAGAAGAGTTCTTTTGCAAAATCAGAAATTTGATAAAGAATATAAGGATGGTAAAAGTGCTGGTGACATAGCTTTACAATATAAAGTTGTTGTAGGTGAAATAGGCTGTCCTCATTGTGGAATCACTGTTAGTGGAGGATTAATAAGTCCCATTTGTGGTTGGTGTGATAAGAATATGTTTGAGTAATGATATTTTTTGATAAACAACTCAAAGGAGTTAAGCATGTGAAGTATCTTCCGAAATACCAGCAATTTGTGATACGTTTAGAAAATCGTATTAGAGCTTGACAAAGAGGAAAGATAAATGGGTTTAGATTTAGGAAATATAAATTAGAACTCAAAATTGATCGATTTCTTTGGATTCATTTTAATAAATGATATAGAAGGAATTGGAGGTAATACGAGAATGTGGTGTAACTCGGTAGCATACGTGCTTTGGGAGCATGAGGAGGCGTTCAAATCGCACATTTTCGACTAGATTAAGTTCCAGTGGTGGAATTGCTAGACACGACAGGTTTAAGCCCTGTTTCCTGCAAAGGAGTGAAGGTTGGAATCCTTTCTGGAATACTAACAGAGGTATAACTCAGCGCATTAGAGTGGCATCCTTCTAAGATGCAAGTCGTAGGTTGGAATCCTACTACCTCTACCATATACCGCACAAAAATTAATTTTTATGAAAATATATTATACAATTAACATTCTGTCTCCCGAAGATGGCAGACCATGTAACTATAACTACAAAATGAATAATGACCTTGATTTACTGCAAGCATTATTGTATTGTCTTAAACACAATTATATTGTAACAAATGTATTCATGTGGTGGACTGATGATATTGATTATGGAGCTAAAAAGAATTTTAAGTTTGAAAGCGTTACAGATATCTACGATATACAAATGTTACTAAATGAATGGTTAGAAACTGAATTTAACTGGAGAAAGGAAATTGAACAAGGAAAGTAAATCTAGCGGGTGCTAGGGCCTGCCTGCTAAGCAGAGTGTTCCGTAAGGAATGGAGATCAAGACTTCTGCTTTCCGCAATCTTTTAATTCCCTTTATGTATATAATCATAAAGAATGGAATGAAAAAATATCACTAAAGAAGAATTAAAAGATCTATTTGAAAACGGTCTAACATGTGTACACATAGCGGAATTATATAATACGAGTGTAAGTTCCGTTTATCGAAAAGTAGAGAAATTTGGTCTAGATGTTCTAAAGAAGAGGGTTAAAGCTGACAAACTTATTCAAATTTGTGAACGGTGTGGTAAAGAATATACTACATCCAAAAACAAAGGATACTGTTCTTCTGGATGTGCCACTTTTTCTGAAAATTTGAATGAGGATGAGTATTCAAAAGCGGGAGGACTAGGAGAACAAATTATCGAATTAAGAAAACAAGGATTATCTTACAAGAATATTGTGGAACAATTAGGCTGTTCCAAATCTCTTGTTTCATATCATTGTAAACGTTCTACTAGAATTAAGGACAAAGAAAGAATTTCTGAATATAAGAAAGACTGATTATGAAAATTCAGACGACAACTAGGTACTTTCAGAATCGCTGTAGCTGGAAATGGCCGCAAGGACAAAGATGAAGATTGAAATCTGAAATTTCGCAGTGCTGTGTCGAGGTTTCAAAAACGAGGAAATGTAATGAATAAGCGTTTTACATATAAGCAAGCATTAGACCATATAGGAGGAACAAAAGTTAAATGTTACTTAACTGGAGAAGAGATAGATTTATTAGTGGATGACTATCACATAGACCACATATTTCCTGTAAGTAAAGGTGGAGAAAATACACTAGAAAACTTAGCTATTGTAACACCAGAAGTAAACCGTTCTAAATCTGATATGACTGTTGAGGAATATCTTAGTTTATGTAAGACAGTTTTAGAAAATTTTGGATATGAGGTAAACAAACAATAGATTTGGGCAGATCATCTAATTGGTCAGGATATAAGTCCGATACACTTATCATACTAGTTCGAATCTAGTTCTGCCTACAAAAACAAATAATATGATTAGATTTATAGCAGATCTCCATATTGGAGATAAAGGAGTTGCAGAAAAACTCCGCGGACTGACAGTTGAAGAACATGATGCTTTAATTGTTGAGAATTGGAATACAGTTGTTGAAGGTTTCGAGGATATTACCTATGTTCTGGGTGATATTGGAAATGATAAGTCAAAATCTTTTTGGCCTACTTTACATAAACTAAAAGGAAGGGTTATACTTATTGGAGGCAATCACGATAACGATATTGAGGAACTTCCTAAGTTTACATGGCAGATAATGGGATGTATGGAACACGAAGGTTACATTCTTACTCACATTCCTGTTCATCCAGATGAATTCACCAGATGGGAGGAATATGGACAGGTGTACAAAGGTAATATTCATGGACATATACATCATCATGATGTATTAGCGGGGATTGAATGTGGCACAGCTCCGTTTTGTTACTTTAACAACAAACGAATTGATGGATTATGTAAAGAGTGTGAAAATGCAATTTTATATAAAGACAAACGCTACTTCAATGTATGTTGTGAAAAAGTAAATTATACTCCTTTAACTTTAGAAGAAATACTTAAACTGAATGAATAATCTTGTACAAGAGTTTTTGAAAAATAGGGAAAACTATAAAAATTTTGCTATAAGTAGAAGTAAAATCATTAATGATCCGATTACTAGAGCGCTTAGAGCAATCAAAAATAGGGATCCAAAGCCATTTAACCACACTGAGGGAATTGTGTTTCATTCAGATTATTAGAAATTGGTCTGTCCTTCCTGTTTCTCCAGACGTGTTTGACACATAAAATCTGAAACAGTAGTACTGGGCCCAGCAGTACTTTGAAACTTTGCGGATGTGCACATGAAGCAAAGCAGAGAGAATTAAGCTGGGTAGGAATAATTCGGAACTCACTGGACTTCCCCAAGGTGTTTAAGCGAATAAAATAAGACGTGGGATGCACTATTGTACCTACCCAATAGTAAGAAATAGTCTTTATAGAAGTTGCAAATGAAGTAAAGAAATTGGTAGGTGTTATGGGGTGATGGTGAAATTGGCTATCATAGCAGATTTGCATTCTGCTGTTCTGGAATCGTACTCCAGTCGCTCCACAGACTTTATTTACTGAAAGGAAAACGATTGCAACGTTGGAGAACCTTTGTGATTAAAGTATTATCGATAATATGACAGGCAGGAAAGACTGCCAAGAATTGAGGAATCGTCTAATGGCAAGACATCAGATTTTGGTTCTGAGAATCATGGTTCGAATCCATGTTCCTCATCACGGAAGTATAGCTCAGTAGGTAGAGCGCTAGACTGAAGATCTAGTCGCATTGGTTCGATTCCAGTTACTTCCACTTGACGATATGGCCAAGTGGTAAGGCAGTAGTCTGCAAAACTACGATCGATTGTTCGAATCAATCTATCGTCACGTTTCCTTAGTTCAATGGACTAGAACGTATGGCTACGGACCATGAGATGGAGGTTCGAATCCTTCAGGGAATACAATAAATGGGCCTGTCGCCAAGTTGGTTAAGGCACCACACTCATAATGTGGATATACATAGGTTCGAGACCTATCGGGCCCACAAATACTTATAATTATGAATATAGAAAGTTTAAATACTAAAGAACTTATAGATTTAAAGAAGAAACTGTACAAAGCTTTGGAACAAAGGTTATATAGAATATATGTAGCATTATTTGAGAAACATCCAGAAGCAACAGCAGTAATTGTTTGTGAGAGTTACGAATCCGCATACGAGGGTGTAAACCTAAATTGTGAATTCCACGAACTTTATTTGGACGATAAACATTTCAACGAAGTTTTGCTAAATGATATAGTCAAGCGTTCCGAATTAACTGATGAGATCGAGCAAATTGTTGAAGAGTTATATTCAGAAGAAATTGCAAGATATTCATGGACTGATATGGTCATGTTTTCTAAAGACGATGTCTATAAAATGCTTAGGTAGCATACTACGGTGTAACTCAATGGCAGAGTATCATCCTTTTAAGATGAGAGTTGGTGGTTCGAGCCCACCCACCGTAACTTTTCACTCAAATTTCCTAAGTTACCATAAAAATACAATTGATCTTGTTGGTTACAAAAATTTTTTGTACCTTTGTAGATCAGAAATTTAAAAGTATTATTTATGACTAGACAGGAATGAGAGTTAGAAAAAGATAATCTTCATAAGTTAATTTATGAAGAACAACTACCGTATGATGAAATTGGAAAATTATATAATTGCAGTGGTAATAATGTAAGAAAATATGCGAAACTAGTTGGTATCGAGCTTCCAGTTAGAAGGACTATTAGTGAAAAGGAGCACTTTAATAAAATAGATAAGGAAACTTCTCTGTGTATCGAGTGCGGAGAGAAATTTACCATTACCGCACTACGCGACAGAGGTAGATTGTTTTGCTCTAAACAGTGTGCTTGCGATTATGAAGCCAAAAAGAGATGAGAGTATTACTTGGATAACCAAGAAGAATTTGAAGAGACTAGTACTCTTACCAGTTTCACCAGAAAATTTAAGCCACATATCCTAAGAGAACAAAGCAATAAATGTATAATCTGTGGTATTGAAAACCAGTGAAATGGCAAAGACTTAGTACTTATACTTGACCATATTGATGGAGACGCTTCAAACAACATACGAGAAAACTTAAGACTTGTTTGTCCTAACTGTGATAGCCAGTTAGATACATATAAGCGTAAAAATAAAAATGGAACACGTGCTTACCGAAGAAAGTAGTGTTTATACCGAAATCATATAGTTGGTTTATTATGCGGGTTTTGTACTCCCGTCACTAGGGTTCGAATCCTTATTTCGGTGCTGGTGCTCTTAGTTTAGTTGGTAAAACCCTGGATTGTGGTTCCAGTGTCTTGGGATCGAAGCCCAATTAGCACCCAATATTAACATTTAAAAATAAAAGATTATGGGATTATTAATTTTAGGAATTCTAGTATTCATAGGAATTATGATCATAGGAATCAGAGTTGGGGACTCTTGGTTTGATAAACTTGCGGGAGGAATTTTCATCGGCATAATAGCTGTAGCATTAGTTTGCAGTATAACTGGAGGAATTGTATTCTCTTTTGAACCTCAACTAAAGAATGTACATGAATATAAAGATTATTCGATATATTCGTTATCAACAATTGCAGGAGCTTCTGGAAGCTTCTTTCTAGGCTGTGGTAGTGTAAACAACAAGGCGTATTACTATTATTATGTCAAAAGAGGCAATGGTTATCAACTTGACAAAGTAGAAGTAAGTGATGTAATAATTGTAGAATCAGATCTTAAACCACGCATTAGAGAAACAATTTTTATACGGGATAAAGGATTCTTCCGCTTCATGCTAGGAGAACTTAGTTACGAAAGTACAAAGGAAATTCACATTCCAAAAGGATCTATTATTAATAGTTATAATCCGAATCTGTAATGGAAGATCAATTTCACAATGAAGATGGTACAGAGATCTTTGAGAATGTTCTGAGAATCAACAAAGTCTTACACGGAAAAGGAGATAGAATCTTCAATCCAGAAGTAAATTACATAACTGAAGAAACTTTTTTAAAACTAATAAACTGGTGTGAAAATCGATATGAAAACTTCAATGCTTGCAGCAGAGGATATATCATGGAAGAAAGACGTGTTCCAAGACTAGTTGATTATAATGATTACATAGGATTCATACTTGACCAACTCACTCCGAGAGTACTAACGTCTGATGCACACAAATACTGTGGTTCAACGAAGAACGGATACAATTGTAGTTATAGTTTTGGCATATTTGAGCTTCTTTGGTACATCTCCAAAGAATTGGGCTTAGATATGAACGAACTAGAATTCTCTGATGAGTATATAAACAAAATTATCGAGCATTAATAGCTCGTACGGGCTTGTAGCTGAATGGTTTAGCGAGTGGCTGTTAACCACTGGATGTTAGTTCGATTCTAACCTGGCCCTCTAACATATAAAACTAAATAATATGAATTTTAGAGAATTTAAACAATCTAAAACCTTTATGGGACACGGATATCGTACTACATTTGAAAATGGATATGGTGCTTCAATAATTCCAGAAGGTTTTGATGAAGGAATTTATGACGAAAATGAACTGAGGGAACTTGCAGTTTTGAAGAATGACGATCTCTGTTATGATACTGAAATAACAGATGATGTTCTTAGAAGACTTACAGAAGAGGAAGTAAATGAAATCTGTGTAAGAATTCAATCACTTGATCCAGCTCAATAGGGCTGGATTTTTTTATTTATACACTATGAAAGCTTTTATAAGAAATAACACGAAAGAACTTCGTGATAAACTATTCGAATTGGGTTATATTCTAGATTTTCATAGAGATCTTGAGCTAGATGAAGCCATTGTAATAAATTACCGCAATCGAGTGGCAATGGGAACTTCAATTGCATGGTGTACCACATTCGGTCTTAAATTAGGATTCAGAGATTGTGGCTCAAACGAACAAATGTTTTTAAATTTTGCAAAAGATGAATAATAAGAAAGTAGTTTACACACTAACCTCTAATGGTTGGAGGGGATTTTATCGTTCTGAAAGAGAACGAGACAAAGACTATACGTCTCAAGATAGTTGCTCATACGTATATGTAAGTGAGGAGGAGTATAAACAAATGAAATTTGAGGATGACTAAACAAATTATAATATGGATTTAAGACAATATGATATTGTTCCTTGCTTAAATGGAAGTGAACTTAAGAAAATCTACTTTGAAATGTTTAAGGAATTTCCTAATACATTTTGGGCAGACGTTGATCTGAATAACATCAACATTGAAAAATTTCGTACAGATATACGTGAAAAGTATATGACGAAAGGTTCTTACGAAGTCCACGCCAGAGACAGCAAAGGAAAAATGTCACAGTACACCTTTATAGACGAGGTTAGACAGGAAATCATGACAGCTGAAGAGGATTGTGTGACAATCTTCACAAGAGCAGAAAAAGTTGACCCAATAGTCAATGAAATACTCAAAGCTTGTGAGTGTACAGAAAAAGAAACTGGATTTCTTAGTATGGTTACTTACTGTGATGGTGAATATGACCTTGTAAGTAAAAAGATAAAGAAAACTGAAATTGATATTGACTTATTGTATAACGATGATTTCAAGGAGACTAACGATTCTGTTTTTGATTTTATTAATAATCAAGACAATGGGTTGGCGATACTTCATGGTGGAAAAGGAACAGGTAAAACCAGTTATATCCGCCATTTAATTAATAATACAGATAAACATTTCATATTAATTAATAACAGGTTAATTGAAAGTTTAGCAGATCCACAGTTTATCGACTTTATAATGGGTTGCGTTGACAGTATTCTTATATTAGAGGATTGTGAACAAGCAATTATGGATCGCTCAATAAATAGTTTTGGGAACTCGATTAGTAACTTATTAAATATGAGTGATGGATTGATGTCTGATTTGCTGAAGTTGAGATTCATCTGCACATTTAATACAGACCTTAGCAATATTGATCCTGCGTTACTAAGAAAGGGTAGGTGTAAGGTTAAGTATGAGTTTAAGGAATTAAGCTCAGATAAAGTTAAAAAACTTAGTGAAGTTAAAGGACTGAATATCCCAGAAGACAAAATCAAAAAGATGACGTTAGCTGATATATTTAACTTCGACAAAGACTCATTTGAAAACAAACAAGGTAAAATAGGTTTTGTTAGATAAAGTAATTAAGCAGTTTTTAGCTGTTGGAAAGGAAAAGGAACTTGAGTTCGCCCGAGCACTATGGGAAAATATGGGTGGAGAAATTGAACTCGCACCCGAATACGATGATATCCATTGCCATATAGATGTATATTGGAATGAGTACGGTATTGACGTAAAAGCGATGAAGAAAACATCGCGCAATGATAATCAAACAAACGAAAATATCCACTGGGTTGAGCTGAAAAATGTCAACGGAAAGAAGGGTTGGGTATTTGGGGATTGTGACTACATTGCATTTGAAACCGAAGATTATTGGCTTCTTGTAACTCCTAAAAGAATAATTAGTTTATTGGAACAGAAAGTTACAGACTTCAGTATAGTTAGTGATAGTAGTTTATTGTATCGGTACTACCAAAGAGTTGGTAGAGAAGATATAATCGTCAAAGTAAAGACAATGGATTTACTTGTTATCGCAAACAAAATTTTTACAAAATAAAAAAGGCAGCTCAAATGGGCTGCCTTTTTGTTCTATTTCATATGTTCTCAAATTACATTTTCTTCGTGATGTTCATCAGGGAAGTAAAAGCAAATTGCGTCTTCTATAATTTTTAATTCGTAATCTTGTGGAAACCATCTTTTGAAAAGTACGCACTTGTCATGATAATTCATGTTAAATGCTACGTACATATCCCAGTGATTGTAATGATGTGGAACTTTAAGAGAATGTCTTGCGATTTTCTCTCTGATATGGTCTAATGACCATATTTCTCCGTGTCTCATTTCACCGTGTTGATCTTTATGTGACATGTGGTGTACATCATGCTTAGCTAAGTGCTCGTTGTAATGATGTCCATCGAAATGTTCGTGAACTTCTTTAAGTCTTTCATGGAAAGCGTCCTTATCATGATGATAAAGCTCGTGAAGTTCCTCAAACACCAATTCTGCCAACATATCGATCTTCTTATGATCGGGATGTTTTTCCAGATATTCGTGAATAATAACTTTACAGTTCATTATTTATTAAGGATTTAAGTTTGATAATATCTGATCTTTCCAATAGTTTAGGACTAATCATTCTAGTAACAAAGTTATCTCCGAAGAGATCCTTTGGATTAATAACTATTCCTTCTTTTGGAATTGAATCTTTCATATACTGATCTAGTAATCCTTCAATATCCAATTCACCTTGTTTATTAATGAATAACTTCAAGACATCATCTGCCTTATCAATGTTATTCTTTAATATCGTTTTGATTGCGGGCTTTGCTAGTGAATCTACCATGTTGCCAGATCCGAACCATACGTCTATAATATCTTCAGCCCAAGTCTGAAATGCTACTTTTGCCTCTTTGAGTTTCATAATTATTTATTGTTAAGATACTCAGCATAGGTCATATGAGAGTAGTTTTCAGTATAATCTTTAAAATCAGCCAAGCGCTTCTCGTTCTCTGAATTAAGTTGTTTCTTAACCAATCGAACAGAATCACGTTGATCTTCTAATAATTTTACTGCATTTTCATTCTGTAGTAATCTCGGTTTGATGAAATTAAGCAACTCAGCCTGTACTATTTCGGTGAATAATACAGCACATTTCTGGTATTCAGGGTCTGAATAAACATTAACTTTTTGTTCCTCAGTTAGTCCCTCGAATTCCCGTTCAATCTCATTAAATATATTCGGATAATTTGGAGGTCGTGAAGTAGATTCTAAAGCCTTCTTCTTACGATACAAATCTTCCAGTTTATCGTCATAATTTATGTAGTTATGCTGTAAATTAGATAACAAAGGATCCATATTGATTATTTGATGATAAAAAATTAAGAAAGTCCCCAATTAAGAGGACTTTCTCAACCATTAAAGTTTAGCAGCCGCAGCCAGTCTGGGCAATTGAAGGAATACCAGTTACTGTAGGAGTATCAGGTAATACTGTTTGACCAGTAATCATGTTGCGAGTTTGCCACATCAATTCACAATGTGCATCTTTACGAGCATTAGCGATTTCCATTTGGATAATTTTATCCTGATATGGACGAGTAGCTTCTATAACAGATATATGACATCTCAAACCGTCTATTTCTTTTTGTAATCTGGTGTTTTCACAAGTTTGTTCTTCTCTATCTTCGAATCTTGCTTTCATGCCTGCTATTGCAAGGTCATAATCTTTGCAAGTCAATGCAAGAACATCTCTTTGCTCTTTAAATTCTACTTCCCATGCAGCTGGGAGTCTGTGAATTTGATTGCAGTCACATCCATAGTGGTCATAACCACGTTCACCGCAACCACCACGATATTCACCACGTCCTTCTTCTCCACGTCCGCCTAACAGGCCACGTCCGAAGATGTTACCAAAACCACCACGAAGTAATTCTAGTCCTAATGCACCGATGCCAATACCAAGTGCAGTGTTAGCTGTTCCTTTAGAAGCAGCTTGTTCTAATGATTGTGCCATAATAATTGATAATTATGAGTTAAATAGATCTATTAGTAACCGTCTGATGACAATTATCTCCTACTGAACGTTCAAGCTGCAAAGATACGAAAAATTTTTTGAAAATAAAATGAAAATCATAAAAAACTATAAACCAAGAACTAATTATAATGGAAGGATCTAAACAAATTCAATTCAGCGATGTTGCCAGAGAATCAATCAAGCAGGGTATAGACATCGTTACGGATGCAGTTAAGGTAACTCTCGGTCCGCAGGGTAGAAGTGTTATTATAGGAAGACGTAATGGACTTCCACACGTTACCAAAGATGGAGTAACAGTTGCAAAAGAAATTAAACTGGAAGATCCGTTCCAGGACATTGGAGCTCAGTTGATTAAAGAAATAGCTTCTAAAACATGTAGCGATGTTGGAGATGGTACTACCACAGCTACTATTCTTGCCCAGTCTATAATAGAGCAGGGAGTAAGTGAAGTAGAACGGGGTTCAAGTCCAATTCAGCTTAAAAATGAAATTGAGGAAGTCACCGAAAGGGTGATTCAGCAAATAAAGTCTCAATCCATTTCTATAGACTCTAATGAAAGTTACATAAAACAGGTTGCAACTATTTCGGCTAATAATGATTCAGTCATTGGGGAATTGATTGCCAACACTCTGAAAAAAATTACCAAAGACGGAGTTATCGTTGTAGAAGAATCTAAAAATATGGAAACATATGTTGATGTGATTAGTGGAATGCAGTTCGATCGTGGTTATTTAGCACATCATTTCATAACGGATTTCGTGAAAAACGAATGTGTTTATGAAAGAGTTCGTGTATTAATTACAGACATGAAAATAAATTATACACGCGACCTGATTGACGTTCTTGAACAACTACACAATACACGTGAGCCTTTATTAATTATCGCTGAAGACTATGACCCAAGTGTAATTGACGATTTGAAAGTTAATAAAATGAGTAATAACGTACGAGTAATTCCAGTTAAGGCTCCAAGTTTCGGAGAATATCGTAAAGACATTTTACAGGATATTGCAATCCTTACTGAAAGTACCGTAATAGGATATGAAACTCACAAATCTGTAAACAAAGTTACTCTTGAAGATATCGGCTATTGTGATAAAGTTGTTGTTACAAAAGACAATACTACTATAATTGGTGGTAGAGGAAATGTTGAAACAAGGGTAGAATTAATCAAACAGCAACTGAGAGTAACTCTATCTGATGTTGTTAAAGAAATATTGCAGCAAAGAATTGCCAAATTGGTAGGGGGAGTCGGAATCCTCCATGTTGGTGGCGTTACTGAAATTGAAATGATGGAGCGTAAAGATCGAATTGATGATGCTTTACAAGCAACTCGTGCTGCTATTGAAGAAGGAATTGTAGTTGGTGGAGGAATGACTTATATGAATATAAGTCAGAAACTGAGTTGTGAAACAACTGGAGAAGAAATAATTCTCGAGGCACTTCGCAGTCCATTTTATCAAATTCTTACTAATGCAGGATGTGAAGATTGGGAAATTGAGAATGTTCTGGACGAAATCGGAAATGATACAGATCAAATCGGATATAATGCTAAAACTCGACAAATTGAGAATCTTCTACTAGCTGGAGTTATTGATCCAACTAAGGTTGCATGTATGGCACTAAGAAATGCAGTTTCAATTGCCACATTATTCCTGACAACTGAATGTTTAATTGTCGATAAACCTATTGAGGTTGTAAATATGTTCTAATGAAACTACAAACAGTAACATTTACACAGGCTAAAATGCTTGCAAAACTTGGATTTGATTGGGACTGTACTAAGTACTATCATGCAGATATAGAAAAAATTTGCGAACATCATAGCACTGAACACAACTATAATCAACTAGCACCAAATTTGTATTCTGCACCAACAGTTGCTTTAGCCCTAAAATGGTGTAGAGCAATTCCTCTTAACAGAGCTACATGTGCCTTTAAGTTTCGTTTTAGATTTGGAATAAGTGCTGGCGGAACTGCTTCGGTTCAAGACTTTGAGACTGGTCTTCATAGTTCTATAGGATACAATGTACAACAAGATGAATATGACGAATTTGAATTTGAACTTTTAGAATACTTACTAATAACTATGTACAATGAAATATCAGAGTAACGAAATTTATTTAAACCATTTGAAAGTTGATTCTTTGTATTTCTGTGGAGATGTACATGGACAATTTAATACATTTGCTAATGCTATTGCTACAAAAGGTATTAAAAATGCGATTGTAGTATTATGTGGAGATGTGGGATTTGGTTTTTACAAACCAGCATATTATACCCAAATGATGTTCAATCTTCACGAAAGACTGGTGGAGAACAACGTACACGTAATTGCTCTTAGAGGCAACCATGATGATCCTCATTACTTCACAACACACTTATCCACCATTGCTCCTGAACTACATAATGAGTTTCCAAACTTCATTTTTGTTGAGGATTATGATGTAGTGTTTACCAAATTTGGCAATATATTGTGTATTGGTGGAGGATTGAGTATTGACAGAACTAATAGAACTTTAAATAAGGACTATTGGGAAAATGAGGGAGTGAAACCCTTAAGTAAAACGATATACGATAGATTATATAAATACAACATTCACATAGTGGCAGCTCATACCGCTCCAATACAGGTTGGTCCTTACGGATTAGGTTCTGTTGTTGAAGGCTGGGCTAAGCATGACAAATATGTCAAAGTTGATGCTATAGACGAACGGACACTTGTAGATAAGATATGTAATCAACTGGTTGACCAGTGGGTCATTAGTGACTGGTATTACGGCCACTTTCATGATTCATTTTTTACACACAGTAATGGGGCTTATTTTCACGGCCTAGACTGTATGGAATTTAAAGAACATAAAATAGAGTAATGGAATTATTTATCAATTTAATCTTATTACTAGTAATAGGATACGTTATAGGATCAGAGAGACAATCGAATCACAAGAGTATAGGAATACGTTCTACAACACTTGTTCTTCTGGGATCCTTCATTTACACATACATCTCAACTGTTATTGGCGGAGATCCCTCAAGGATTATTGCCCAAATTGTTACTGGAGTAGGATTTATTGGTGCTGGAATAATTTTTAAAGATGGGACACATAATGTTGGTAACTTAACAACTGCTATACTAGTATGGACTTTATCTGCGATCGGATGCCTAATTGGCCTAAGTTTGCATGTAGAAGCCTGTGCTATTAGCCTTGTTGTTTTATTAGTATTAAGTGTCTATAAACACTTTAATAATAAGTAATGAATAATAACATCACTTATGAAGTTGTTTTCAAAGGTGCATTTATCACTGATAACAGTGATGAGTTCATCAATAAACTATATAAGTTTTTAATTGAGAACAATGTTGAATACACTGGGCAGGCTATGGTCTTCCCAATCCAAGGTTACACCGAATATGAGGATGTAACTGATGAAGATACTAATAATTGTGAAACTGAAATAAATGAGGCGGAAAATAGTCAATGTACCGATATACAATCATAAGGTAACATTCCTGCAAGGGAATATAGATACTATATTGACTTATTTGTCTCATATATACACTCGGGATTTAGATCGAGAACTCGATGTAGCTTCCGATGATGCTTCCGCATTATGCTTTTTTATAGATGGAGATATTTACATTTGGTGTAATAACGATTGCGACATTGCAATACTAGGACATGAATTAATTCACGCTACTTACTTCATCATGAAGAGTAGAGGATTAACCATTAATGACCAGGAAACCTTTTGTTATATTTGACAGTATCTAATGACCGAGGTATGGACTACATTGCTTGGACAGATGGTTCCCATAAACCGTCTACAAATACTGGAGGATATTCCTCAATAATTACGAAGAATAAGAAAATCTTCGCCAAATTATACCAGGGATTTAAAAATACAACGAATAATCGTATGGAACTTTTAGGAGTAATAGCAACCTTAAGGTATTTTACTACTCCTATTAGTATTCTCATTCATTCGGATTCTCAGTATGTGGTCAGTAGTGTAAACAATGGTCATGTATTTGAATGGATCAAGAATAACGATACTTCAAAGAAAAATCTCGATCTATGAAAAGAATTAGTAAGTTTACTTAAAATACACAACGTAAAGCTCAAATGAGTTAAAGGTCATGCAGACGATGAAATGAATCAGTTAGCTGATTTATATGCACAGCATGCCAGTTCAGTGATTAACCCAGTAACAGATAAAAATTAATAAATGATAATTAGGTTAGACCTCAAAAAAGTAGGCAATCATTGGTATCCGTGTTTAGATCATTTTGATCCCAATCAAATATCACTTGATCCAATGTTAGAAGCATTACTAAGCACAATCAATGAACGTGATATGGGACTAGACAATGTCTGTGTCTATTTCAAGTCTATTGATTTTGACAATGGAGAAAAACATGTACTAAAATTTAACCGCCCTGATATAGAGCGGTATTTCACAACAGACGAGGATTTTGAAATTAACGCTTATATTGATGATTATCACTTTTATGTGTCTTCTGATTTATATATGTTAATGGAAAAAACTTACAAACTAGATCTTCACAAAAACCTATACAAATTAGAAATATGGTAGAAGAACCTTTTGAAATAGTCGAAGACGACTTTAAAATGGAATATGCAGATCATAATTCATTTGATTTGTATTTCAAAAACAAAAAAGGAGAATGGAAACTCGATGGATATAATATGCGTTTAGACACCTGTCTGAAAGCTATCATGTACAGTCGAATGAGTGCTAAACATGATGTATTAACAATCAAAGAATTTTTTAAAGAGGTAAAAGCTATGTATCAAGAGCTAACTTCGTTATTAAAATCTTGCGGTTGTGATTAGATTTGAAATCCCGATATATCGGTACAGTATTGAAATGTTTAAAAGTCGGAAGGTTGATGGAATATTCAATTATTGACTTGCCGAATCAAAAGATTTTTATTCTCCGAAAAACTTAAAAGATACTAGCTACTGAAAAGGTGGCAAATTCATCCGAATTTATAAGTATTAATGACATTTAAAAACCATAATTCAGAAGAAGAAATTGAAGAAGGAGTTGAGCAAGCTGCTGAAGAAGTAGACAATCCTCGCAGACATATCTGTACATTATCTTCGAAAATGATTGATCTATTAGTTAGACAATTACAACACGAGTTATACAATCATAATTTATATCGTTCCTTTGCAAACTTTTTCGGAAGACAAGGCTTACAAATACTTGAACAGTATTATATTGAACGCGCTGAAGAGGAAAAACATCACCACAATTGGATATATCAATATCTAAGTGACTGTGATGCTCCATTGGTTTATCCAGATGTTCCTTGCATTAAGGAAAAATGGGAAGACAATGTTGAGCCATTTGAGTTGACCGTTAATGCAGAAATTGAAACGACTGCCCTCATTCATGAGATGGTAGAATATGCAATGGAAACAAAAGACTGGGCAACATTCAATTGGTTAAATGGTGATGACGATGAAACTGGACGCTTAGTTGCTGAACAGATTGAAGAGGAAGCCATTTCTAGAACTGCATTGGATATAGCATGTACTGATGCAACTTGGTTGAGAAAAGAAAAATCAATCATGAACGCCTACAAAGAGGATTACGATTAAATGTGACAACGATAAAATGCAAACTAGTTGCTGTACAAGAAGGACAATATACTACATATGTATTCAGTGATATGAATCAATCTGTTAGTAGTCCTGACAAGTACATTATGTGTACGAAACTACCTAACTGGCAGTATAGTGCTACGATTAACATCGGAGATATTGGATATCTTCAATATGAATATGTAGAGGCTGGTTCTCTATACTATCATCCTGAAAGTAATACCAGTATTCCTTACAAGTACAGCAACTTTTACTTTATGAACTTCCTAAAGGAAGTCACATCAGAAGATACAACTAACAAAGACTATAAATTTTAAATATGAGTGATCTTGCAGATGCTTTACAGCAAAGTATAGAAACGAAAAAAGCAGATATTAACACATACGTGTGAAAATATCAAGGTGGAAAAGAGGAAAGACTAATGGATTTACCAATTAGTGAACTACAAAAGTGTTTTGACCACTGTAACAACATGTTGTATAACAAAAGTAAATTCAATCCTGGTAAATGGGAAATCAGAAAGAATATTAAGGAAACATATAACAGCTGTAATGCTGAATTATTCCTAAGATATTTGATTAGTGATTGTGATATTGAGATTATTAAAAGTAATCGCGATTTATTAGACTATATAAGAGACCATAAGGCTCAAAAATCATTAAGTAATAATGATTTAATTGATATAATGTTTAGCGGATTACCACTAGTATATAAAGACATTACAATTGATAAACTTCTTGATGCTTGTTTAGATAAACTTGGCATCTTGAACCGTAAAATGATTTCCAACAAATTTATCTTATCTCAAGGAATCTGATTAACTGAAGAAGAAAAACGAGAACTCACTGAATACGATTCGGAAGGAAGAATGCGTAACAGAATGGATGTTATTAAAGATCGTTTGATCTTAAATGATATTCAATTACGAATTGATTCTAATGGATTAAATTATGCCGAATTTCGTGCATTAGTGAAACTCGAGCCACTTCCCAAAATCTCTTCGATTCCTACACTAACTCTAAAAATCCTTAGAGACAAAATATTGTTACTATTGGATAATGATTTGAATTATCACATTGCAAAATGGGAAACAATTAAGTCAAACATTGAACAAGTTGCCGAATATAAAGGCTTCTCATTGATAAGTTTAGAATACTAAACTATGAAAGTGAACAAAAGCTTATTAAAACAATTATATCTAATAAAGCATCCATCAGGGACTGAAAATGAAATGATGAGTTTTATTATAAATTATTGTTATAATATTCCGAATCTAACGTTCTACTTTGATCACTATTCTAATTTGTTTATAACTAAAAATACTACAAATCCAGAAGTATATCCGTGTTTGATTGCCCATACAGACGAGGCTCTTACATATAAATATGATAAGGAAATCGTGGAGAAGCATCCATATATCTGTGGAAGATATGTTGATACAAAGAAACAATGTGGTTTGGGGGCAGATGATGCCAATGGTATTTATGTAATGCTCGAGCTACTAAACATTCTTCCAAATCTAAAGTGCGTCTTTACTGTCGAAGAGGAATTAGGATGTGTAGGTGCAGAACAAGCAGTTTACAACATTGGCTTCTTTGAAAATTGTCAATATTTCATTCAAGCCGACAGAAGGGGAAAATCAGATGTAATTACTTACAGTAATGGGATTGATATCACATCTAAGGAATTCATGGCTGATATTGCCGATGTTATGGTTGCACATAGGTATCGCGAACAAAACGGAATATATACAGATATAGGAGTATTCGTAAGAGACTTAAATATATCTGGAATTAATGTTTCTTGTGGTTATTATGGTGAACATACTATGTACGAAAGAACTAACGTAGTGGATCTTGAAAACTGCTTAAATTTCATATATTCTATCATTATAGAACTTGGGGATAAAATATATCCACATGTGTCTGAAATGGGATGGTCTGAAACTTATCGTTATCATCCAGACTATGACGATGGGAGAGCCTACAGTGAATGCTGGGATGAATGGGAAGAAGCAGAAAGAAGAAAATACAAAGATGACCGTCACAGAAATAGTGATATTTCTCCGTGTGATCGTTGTATAACCTATGACTGTATGCACTGTAATGTCCCTTACTACTAGAACTGAACGACAAAAACAAGGAGTTAGAAAGTGAATTGAAGCTGGGGGTAAAGCCTCACTAGTATATGCCACGGGTTTTGGTAAGACAAGAGTTGCTTGTATGATTATAAATAGCTTTGTTAAAAGAAATCCTGGTGCTAGAGTTCTTATTAGTGTTCCAACTGAAGTTCTAAAAACTCAATGAATTGAAATCCTAACGGAATTCGATATATTCTTCAACTGTGAAGTTCAGATCATAAACACAATCATAAAATATGATTGAGATACTGATTTGTTAATAATTGATGAGGCTCATAGAGTTGCTTCTACACAGTTTCGTACAATCTTTGATAAAGTTAAGTATCAATATATTCTTTGCTTAACTGGAACAATGGATAGACTTGATGGAAAGGAAGAGTACATTAAGAAATTCTGTCCCGTTGTGGATCAAATTACAGTTAAAGAAGCTGTAGATAATGGCTGGTTATCATCATTTAGGGATTACAAAGTCCTTATTGATGTAGATCTAACTGAATATAACGAAATCAACAGAAAATTTAACCTGTATTTTTCTTATTTTAATTATGACTTCAATATTGCAATGAAATGCAGTACTAACATAGTTTTTAGACGTACCTACGCTAAGAACTTGGGGCTAAATGACAAGGAAGTTATGGCAATGGCAATGGACTGGATGAGAACTATGAATTTACGAAAGAAATTTGCAGTTGGTCATCCAAAGAAACTTGAAATTGCTCATAAAATTCTTGAAGCTAGGTCTGACAAGAAGTGTATTACCTTTTCCGCAACCATAAAGGATGCTGAAAAAATTAAATATGGAGCAGTATTATCTAGTAAACAAACTAAGAAGAAAAACAAAGTTACATTAGAGGAATTTAATAATCAGTTATTTGGAGTAATCAACACTAGTAAAAAACTTGATGAAGGAGCCGATATAAAAGGTCTTTCGGTAGGTATAATATTAGCTGGAGATAGTTCAAGTATTAAGAAAGTACAACGTTTTGGAAGAGTTTTACGCCTTGAAGAAGGCAAAACTGCCGAAATGTTTACATTGGTTATTAGGGGAACTATGGAAGAGAGTTGGTATAACAATGCAACCAATACCTCGTATATTACATTAAATGAGGAACAGCTTGATCAAGTATTAGATTATCAGCCTCTGGAATCAAGACAGAGAGAAAACATAAAAAACATATCATTTAGATTTTAACAATTCAAAGAACTTACCGCTAATTACAAATAGACTAATAGTTCTCGTTATAGCTCAGAATTTTAAAATTACTAAATGGATCTTAACACTATACTAAACTTACTCATACAATACAATCTAACAGCAGATGAATTATTACTAGTTTATCTTACATTTCTTGCGCAGGATGAGGAAAATCATTCGGAACATTTTACAAAGTGATACAACAATGGTGGAAAAGATAGGTTGAAAGATCTATTTGAATCTTTGAAGACCAAAGGTATCATTCTGAAGAATTATAAGCCAATATGTTACAATCCGAACGATATAGAATTCAACAAAAACTTTCTTAAGAGCTGAATCAAAAATTCAGGAGAACTAGGAAAGGAATTATTTGAAAACTATGAACCCTTCCTTTATATACAAGGAAAGTATGTTCCATTAAGGAACATTTCCAAAAAGTTTCATTCTCTCGATGAGTTTTTCTTTCATTATTCATCATCCATAGGTCATTCTGTTGAAAAACATAATGAAGTAATGGAAATATTGAAGTGGGCAAAAGAAAATAAACGTATCACTTTTGGTATTCTTGAATTCGTGGCAAGCCATAAATGAGAGGATTTGAAACTAATGCGTGATTCCAAATTCGATGGAGAAGTAGCAGATACATACATGTATTACGAAAATATATAGTATGACTGATGTTGCTATTTTAAGGAAACTTGTAAAGAATGGGAGAGAGGGAAAGAATATCGGAACCTCAACTGGGCTAGAAAAGTTAAATAAGGTCATAGGAGGAATACAACCTTCTAGGTATTATTTAATTTCTGCTGCATCAAGTGCTGGGAAAACTGCACTTGTGCTGTATCTTATCTATCAAATATTAAAAAATTCACCAGATCCTGTGTATTTTTTGTATTTTAGTTTAGAGATAGGTACTGAAATGTTATTATCCAAACTAGTGGCACTCTACTGTGCTGAAGAATTTGGAGTATACCTTACAACTGATGATGTATTTTCATTTAGTGAAATACTAGGTGATCATGAGTACGAATGTTTAGAAAAGGGTATGGATTGATTAGAAACCATAATGGAATATCTAATCATACTCGATAAGGGATTATCTTCTAGAATCCTTTATAAAGAGACAATGCGAGTTCTAGAAGGACTCGGCAAAATAGAAGAAATCGGAGGAAGAAAGATTTTCACTCCAAATGATCCAAAGCAAAAAATTGTAGGTGTAATAGACCATATGAGTCTTATGCTTACAGAAGAAGGTAGGACGTTAAAACAAGAAATGGATTTAACGTCATCCTATATGGTTACTTTAAAGAGAAAGTATCGTGTTTCATGATTTGCATTAATGCAGCAGAACCGAGAATCTTCCTCTATGGATAGAAGAAAAGCAGATTTATCTGAACCAGGATTGAATGATACTAAAGATTCAGGAAGTCCAGTTCAAGATGCTGATGTTGTATTACAACTATTTTATCCAGCAAGAGAGAAATTAACATCATATAGAGACTACAAAATACTTGGGGAGAATGGATTGAGAGATAACTTCCGCAGTATAATAATTAGTAAGAATCGTTATGGAATTGCCAATCAAGTAATTGGTTGTGCATTCTATGGTGAAGTTGGATGGTTTAAAGAGTTACCACCAGGTAGGGAGATTGCTGACTTCCGTTGTTATACGGACATCGCAAATAATATACCAAATAAAAACCGTAATTTATTATATGAATTTCAGAAAGAGTTGAAACAAGAAGAGAAGAAAACAATAAATTATACTTTTTAATGGCAAATTTAATAGCAATCGTAGGAAATAGTGGATCAGGAAAATCCACTAGCGTTAGAACACTAGATCCACAAGAAACTTTCATAATTAACGTTGCAAGCAAGCCACTCCCGTTTAAAGGATGGAGAGCTAAATATACAAACTGATCAAAAGAAAATCCTGAAGGAAACTTCTATAATACTTCTGATGTAGAAGTAATTAACAAAGTTCTTGCCCATATAAATGCGAAAAGACCAGAAATAAAGAATGTTATCATTGATGACGCTCAATATCTTATGAGTTTTGAAGCAATGGATAGAGCTTCTGAAAAAGGATTTGATAAGTTTACCCAAATTGCACAGAAATTTTATTCTGTATTAAAAGCTGGTATCCTTATGAGAGAAGATCTCAATGTAATCGTATCATGTCATAGTGAAAATATCGGCTCCGCTGATTCTCCATCGTATAAAATCAAAACGATTGGAAAAATGATCGATAATATGGTAACTGTTGAGGGATTATTCACTTATGTATTATTCACTGATATACAAATTGATCAGGAAGGTAACGCTGAGTATTTGTTCATAACTAAATCAGATGGAACTACTACTTCCAAAACTCCTATGGATTGTTTTGAAGGTACTAGAATTCCTAATGATTTACAGTACGTTATTGATCAAATTAACGAATTTAATAACTAATGATACAACTACTAATTGACCTTGACGTGGAAAATCGTAAGGTTGTAAAAGTAACTGTTCTTGATGAGGAGGGTAAACGTCCCCGTCAAAGAAAGAAAAAGGAAAGCAGTGATTCGGAACCAACACTTAAGGTCGATTCCAATAAATTGATTTTATCTGATTCATTATTAGATTTAATTGATGCTGACGCTGGAGATAGAGTTGCGATAAATTATTATACAGTAGACAACACTGAAACATTCCCGTTAGTTGGAAGATCAGAAATGTTCGCAGGCAAAGAGTCTGGAAATAAGCTAACAAAATCAAACACAATTTCTTTTAAAGGAAACCAGAGGGATGTATTACTGGAATACGGTGATTCATTTACTGCCGAGCCTTTCAAAGAAGGTGTTTACAAACTAATTCCAACAGTTCCAATAAGCAATATTGATCAATTATTATCAATAGAGTGTGATGAACTAGAGGAACTGGATGACGAAATTGACGACTTCATCTTAGGTGATGAAGAGGAAGACTTGTATTAAAATATAAATAAATAACAATATGAATTTTGATTTAAACATTGGAAAATTAAAAACAGGCGGAAAATTCTTACAACCTGGAATCCATAATGCTACATTCAAAGGAGTTTCTTTGCAAACTTTAACTTCAAAAGCAGGTGATAATACTTATCAAGTAATGTCAGTTGTATTTGACATTGACGGTTTCGGAGAGTGGACTCATAACCTGTTTCCTCCAACGGATTCTGAAAGAAGAGACAGCCAATTTGGCCCAAATCCTTCTCAGGTAGAACAGTTCATGATTTTCATTAAACATCTTATTGATACTGCAAATCCTGAAGTAGCAACTAAGATTGATAGTGGAGAAATTAAACTTACCGCTCCGAACTTTGAAAAATTTGTCAAACTTGTTCAAACACATACCAATGCGTTTGTAGGAGAAACTACGAAAATTAAACTTATCCCGCAACGTAACGGATTTAGCTCATTCCCAGGATTTCCTGGCAGAATTGGCAAAACAGGCGAACTTTATTTAGGAACTAGCTTCATTGGCAACGACATTACGTTAACTGCAAATGAAGTTAAATCTATTGAGAACGCTAAAACTGCTGCTCCGACTCAAATGACATCAGTTAAATCAATGGCTGAAGATTTTGCAAGCGGCGAGGAAGATGATCTTCCGTTTTAATAACAAGTAAGTTTGATAAATTATACGCTAGAACCGTTAAAGATAACAAAAAAATTAATTCTTAGTAAAGTTACTGAAGAAGCTTTAATGGAACACTATTTAGGTGTTCCAGTGAAGAAGGGATTATTTTGCTCACCATTAAGGAATGACTCGAACCCGACCTGTTCCTTTTATAGAAATAAAAGTGGAGATTTGATTTTTAAAGACTTTAGTGGAGAATTCTATGGGAACTTTGTTTCCGTAGTCATGCGTAAATTTAATTGTTCTTATTATATGGCTCTTCAAATTATGGCGAATGATTTTGGGATAATTACTCGAAAGGATTTATCCCAAAACAAGCCATTAATTGAATATACAAACAAAACGTTTGAAGATACTGGCCCTGCAACCATTCAGGTGGAAATCAGGGAGTTTCAACAGTATGAGTTGAATTATTGATTACAATACGGAATCAGTCTTAAGACTCTGAAGAAATTCAAAGTGTTTTCATGTAAGAATGTTTTTCTAAATGGGAAAATATTTCATTTACAGAAAGACAGACAACTAGTGTTTGGGTATTTTGGGGGAATCAAAGAAGAATCTGAACAATGGCGAATATATTTTCCAACTAAAAGAAAATATAAATTCATTTCAAATTGAAAGTCAATACAACTACAAGGTGCTCATCTCCTTCCAAAAGAGGGAGGTGAACATCTAGTTGTTACAAAGTCTTTAAAAGATGTGATGTGTCTATATGAACTTGGAATTACAGCAGTAGCTCCAATTTCAGAAAACTTATTCATAACTGATAAGCAGTATGAAAAACTAAAATCAAAATTTAAGAATATTCACGTATTCTATGATAATGATTTACCTGGTATCAAGAACATGAATAAGATAAGAAAGAAATTTGATGTAAACGTTATGTACATACCCAGAAAGTATGGAGTAAAAGATATATCTGATTTCAGGAAAAAGTATGGATATCTGAAAACCATAGATTTTATTGAACAAACAAAATTGCTGATTGATGGCAAGAACAAAAAAGGAGAATAATATTAGAAGTGATGTGACTCCTCGTAAACGATCTCCTAAGTATAGTAAGACTAAGGGATCATCATACGAAACAAAAATAGCGCGGGAGTTAAGAGAATTGGGGTTCCCTGGAATTGTAACTGCGCGTTCAGAAAGTAAAAGTGCTGATGCAAATAAGGTAGATCTTGTCGATACAGAGAAGCAATTACCATTAGGCATTCAGCTTAAAATAACTCAAAACACCCCAAACTATTTCAAAATAAGAGAAGAGTCCACAATAGACAATGAAAATTTCGTCTTAATTTGAAATAGACAAGAGAAGAAAGAGGTTAATATTTGCTCTGTTGGAGAAACAGTAATGGTAGATAAAAACCTTTTCTACAAACTGATTAAGAAATATTATCTTGAAAATTAAAATAAAACTGAAAGTGCAGTCTTGAAGTGATATTATTACTAATAGTAGTTCAGAAATATTTTGTGTAGTTAAAAGTGACAGCATTCCCGCATTGGAGATGTTTGATTATTTGAGACTCATTGGTGTTGAAAGTCGCTGACTCCAAGTAAACGACAACGAGCTTCAGTTCTGGGCAGACATGGATAGTTACAATAGTACAGATTACCTATTGCCATTATTAAAGAAAGTACTAGATGATAAATTTGGTGCTGGTAACTACGAAATTGATGACGATGTTTACTATTAAAATACAATCGTTTATTGGTGTAATCACCAATAGTAGTACGTCTGTATTTGCAGTAGCTACTAAACAAACTGTAGATACAATACGTGAAATCCTTCAGATTTTTCTCGGAGATAATGCTGACACTTTGTTTACTATCAGACTAAGAAGTGATCAATACCAGGAACTTCTAGATGATGACGAATACAACACAGTACAAATGTACGGAACAGAGGATGAATTCATAAGAGCATATGACGGCAGCGATGATTACAATCCTATGATTTATGTTGAAGTCACCACTAAAGATGATAGTCCGACATTAAAGAAAGTTGCACAACTTTTTACAAGTCTAAACAGCACATATGATCTCGACTATACCTATTAAAATCCAATCAATGACGGATGTTATTACTAACAGTAGTACGTCTATCTATACTGTAGCTGGCAAATATACTATAAGTACTATTAAAGAAATTATAGATACTTTATTGGAAATTGGAGGTTCATCTTTAACTGCCGATGACTTATTTACTATTAAGCTAGCTAAGCCAAGTTACTGGGAAGATAATGATTTGTTCTACCAGAAGTGTCTAGATTATGTAGTTGATAATGTTCTTACAAAAGAGGAATATCAAAAGTATGAGTCTTTGACTAAGGAAAGTAGGGAAGAACAAGACAAAGTTGAGTACAAAGACCGCTGAAAAATCCGTAACAAATACGATGAACTAATTTATGGTATCATCAATCCCTGTATAACAGAAGACGTTAAAGACTCTGTAGCTGACGGCTATTGGCACGATGAGCTATATGATAGGGAAGTTCAAGTTATACCAAAACAAAAAATTGAAAAACATGAAAGACTAGCAAAGATTCTTTCTAATCTTCCTGGTCTATTCGATATAGATGCAAGTTATGACTAAAATTTTATTTAGGTTTAATATTCAATCTACAAGTGATGTGATTACTAATAGCTCATCAGAGCTATTTGTGTTTAAGAACAAGAACTCATTAAGCGAAGTGGTTGATTTATTAAATGAAATCTATCCTGATTGGGAAGGAGAATATCTAATTCCTGAGCAGGTTAAAACAATGAACGATGATGATCTAGATTTTTATCTAGATTGGGTTTACGGAGGTAATGACTGGAACGCTGAGCGTGAAGGCATCACTCGTGAAACATCAAAACAAACTAGAGTTGCGAGAGAATTCAATTTAGATCCTGCGGAAATCTATGCTAATTGGGACGTATTTGATCCACAATCTGACGATTGGAGGAACAAGTATGTTGAATTCAATAGAGAAAAATTGGATTTAGTTCGAGAAAAACTCTCTGAAAATGAATGGGCATTATGGTCTAAGGATGAAAATCCTGATTATGAAATGCAAGAAATTCTTGAAAAATACTCTAGACGTTATCATTTAGGCTAATGAAAATCAAAATACAAAGTTACAGCGACATTATCACGAACAGCTCAAGTGAGTTGTTTAAAGTACACACTAGTCATTCAGCTAAATTTATTGAGGGAATCCTGGAGGACATGTTGAAAATCTACAACAAACTAGATAATACTAGCTTTGAACTTAAAGATGTTCTAGGAATATCTGAAAGTAGAGGAGACATTGTTATCTACTCAGTACGTGATAATAGTATTCCCTGGATGATACGTGAGTTCATTGAAAATACTCTACACGGTGATCGTGAATATTTAGGTTAAAATCAATACCAGGGTGTAAAAGCCCTGGTATTTTACATATACAGTATGAAATACACAGTTAAAATACAAAGTGTTAGTGATATAATTACTAATAGTTCTTCTGAAATATTCACAGTTGTGAATACAGACTATTGCATACGAGAAGCAATTCAAGAATTGTACAATAAGTATGTTCGTGAAGATAAATGGAACTTCAGTGGAGACGTACGTGGTTTGGAAATGTGGACATTATGTGATGAATGGGAGGCGATTAGAGGAGAAAATGAACAAGAATATGATGAAAAAATCATTATCGAATATGACTTCAACAACTATGATGCTATAGTTACCGAATTCATAGAACATATTGACTATGAACATGATTATGCGTTCATTGACGCATTTTACTTATCCACTAATGAATTCATCAGACTTCAAAGTTTAATCTACAGTATCAACTTCAATTGGGATTCAGTGTTTCTTCAGTTTGATAACACCAATCCAGATTTTGTAGAAGACTTAAAAGAACTTTTAGGAGAATCACTTATAAAAATTGAATAATGAAAGCAACAGTTAAAATAAACATACAAAGCTTTTCTGATATTATTACAAACAGTTCGAGTGAATTATTTTGTAAAGTACATGCCAACAAAGAAGAACTTGGAGAAATAGAATATGTTCTCAATAGTATCTTCAAGGATTGCGATACCGAAGCAGATATTAGGGACTATACGTACAACGATGACTATAAAGAAATCAAATGTAAACCTTACGTTAAGTTTGATCTTGGATATCACGTTGGATTAGATAATGATATCGTGAAAGTAGTTATCGAAAGTGTACTTGATAAGAAAATCGGAAAAGACAACTATACAATAGAGTACTGCTAATGAAGAATTTCAGACACTGGGGAGTGAAAACCCGAAAATTTCCAGATTATAACTACCATGCAATCTGGAGTAATCTAAAAACATTAAGACTCGGTGAAGGTGTGGCAAAAGAATTGCCTGCTGATAAAGCTGAGTTCTACGATGTGAGCTTAGGAACAAAATGTAATTTGGAATGCCCGTTCTGTTATACAGATGCCAAAAGAAGTGGTAGATTTTACGATAATATCGTAGAAAAAGCTATGCAATTCTTTGGCAATATGTCTGATAATGATAAGCCATTTCAAATTGCTATTGGTAGTGAAGGAGAACCAACAATCCATCCTGACTTTTTAGAATTTCTAGAAGTAATTTACAATATGGACATAGTACCTAACTATACCACTAATGGTATATCTATTGCCGAAGAAAACGATTATTCTAGGGAATTATTAAAGGCAACTGAAAAGTACTGCGGTGGAGTTGCAGTTTCCGCAAACACATGGAATGAGAATATTAATGAAACATGGAGAGTAGCAGTTAATAAACTTGCTTGTCATGACATTAATATAAACATTCACTACATTCTTGATAGCAAAGATTCTGTGGATGAATTCGTCAAAATCTACAATGAATATAAGGACAAAATATTGTATTTTGTACTCTTACCATTGATGGATTCTGGAAGATCAACAGAGAAATGTTCAGAAGATGCCTTTGAATACCTATTATCATTCGACTTAGATTGGAATAAGGTTGCCTTTGGAGCACACTTCTATGATTCTTTAGTTAAGAATCAGGACAAACTAAAATGTTGGTTATATCCACCAGAAAGCTTATCAAAGAACTTGATATTGGATGATGTTATCAAAATCACAGCATCAAGTTTTCATAAAGATCCACTAATTGAAATAAATTTTAAAAATGAATAAAGCAGAAGTAATTTTCAGAAATCCAGAAACGGACCAAAAGATCATTATGAACTTTGAAGAAAGCGTTGAAGAACAAAAATTGAACTTCAATGTCAATGTTGACCCACCAATAATGAGTGAAGAACAAGAGATTGGACTAATCGGAGTTTTAGCCGAAGTTCTTTTAGCCTCATTACATAGTGGTCAACCAGATGAACAAATTCAATAATCCTTTATTCTCCAGAAGTATTATTGAACATCTCAGAAAAATGGTAAAGGACTACAATAATAATATTGCAGAATATTTACTAGCCGCTGATATTTTCTGGATCTGCCGTGACAATCTCTACGATCCTATCGATAAAGACATCATGGAAAAGAAATTGGAAAACGTGATAACAGAAAATGTTAGTATGTTGAGTGTTAGAGAAAACGTATTTGAAATGTCTTTCCTCCCAAAGGGGAAAGACCCCAAATACGGGTTACCACTACCTTCTGGAGAAAGAACATGGTCGAAAGAAAATCGACAAACTGGGAAACCAGCAAAAATTGTTAAAAAACTTATAAGCTACAAAGGATTTACTGACCAAGACTATGAAATTTTCAATAACCAGTTAAAAGTGTGTATTGAAAATAACTATGTGTTTAAGTTGGTAAAAGGAGAGGATATTCGCTTCTGATATGATCAGAGAAACTATCATGCATGTACAAGTACTTTAGGCGATAGCTGCATGAAGGCAGTTAACCCAGAGTTCTTTGATATATATGTTGATCATGCTGAATTATTAATATTGTTGAAAGACAATTTATTAGTCGGACGTGCACTTGTATGGACATTCGATGACAAAAAGTTCATGGATAGAGTCTATTACAGCCAAGATCACTTGCATATGAAATTCAGAGACTATGCCGTTGAAAACGGATGGTATCTCAGAAGTCGTAATAACGTATTAAATGATGGTAACGAAATTGAATGGTTATCTCCAGAGAATAATTATCAAGTTGAAGAATTCCATGATTTAGTAATAGATCCTGGATTCAGATACAGATATTATCCTTATATGGATAGTTTTAGATATTTATACGATGATGACACTGTTACAACCAGATGTGGTAGTTACAGGACTGAGTTATCTTATACTGATGGAGGAGCAGATGTTGAATCTTATACATGTACACAATGTGGATATTCCTATTCAACTGACGACTACGAAAATCAAGATAGAATAGTGTATTCTAATTACCTAGACGATTATCTCTGTGATCAGTGTAGAGTTTACTCTGATCATTTAGGTGACTGGATAGATGTAGAGGAATCTACTACTGTACATATCTCTAGAACTTCTGAGGATTGGATTCCAAATGACCTCAATGAGTGGGACGATATAATTGTTCAAATTGACGAAGAATATTGGTTCAAAAACTCACCCTTAGTTGAATATAACGAAAAAGAAGAAACTTATTACATAAATGAACAAAACTAGATATGATTTAATTCCATCTCATGGAATTGAAGAAGTTTGTAAAGTACTTACTTCTAAATTAGACAAATACAAACAAAATGAGTGGAAGAACGGACTGAAATGGACGTCTGTTTTATCCTCATTGAAGCGACACTTAAATGCCTTTGAAAATGGAGAAGATTACACTTCTGAAAACCTTCTTCACATTGCAGAAGTCGCAAACAATGCATTAATCTTGTGTGAATATTACAAGATTTTTCCTCATGGAGATGACCGCATTATCGCTCCAGTTATTAAACCAATAATTGGCTGTGATCTTGACGATGTGATCTTTGACTATATTGGAAGTTATGAAAAACGATTCAATACAACTTTAAATCCATACTGGGCTGGTAATTATCAGATGAAAGAGCACTTAAAGGAATTAGCAGAAGATAAAGAATTCTGGTTAAATCTTCCCGTGCTCAATCGTCCTAGTTTTGAAATTGATCACTATATAACAGCCAGGAGCATTCCAATTGATTGGATCAAGGAGAGTCTTGAAAAGAATGGATTACCTTGTGCTCCTGTTCATGCTGTTCCGTGGAACACCAGTAAGTTAGAAGTCTTGAAAGAACTTAAGATTGATATTATGATTGATGACAAATATGCGACCTTTAAGGAATTAACGGAGAATGGTATATTCTGTTATCTCATGGATGCTCCACACAACCAACACTACAATGTTGGACACAGAAGAATTTATAATCTAAATAAACCTTTAAAGTAATGAGAGAATTAATTAGTTATCTATTCGAGATAGATTATTCGGATGAGTTATGTGAATACCTACTCGATTTAATGAATGGGTATGGAATTGGCAACTTAACTCTGTCATTTCTTGATGATGATTTTATGGCTTACTTAGCGCTGAATGTAGTCAAGGCTGTAGCTCTTGATATCATATGGGGTTTTGAAGAATATTTGGGCGATTATTTCACATTCGATGAAGATCCGAATCTCCAAATAAATCTGATAAACTGTGACCATTTTCTTATAACGGCTCTTGAACGTACTTGGATTGAGAAGGAAGACGTTGAAGAGGTTAAGTCAAGAATTGAGGAAGTGAATGAGATTATTACTAACATAAACAAATTAAGATAATGCAAAGAGTAAAATTCTCAGATTTCGAGATTATTGCATTAAAAGATACGGCAAAGAAAATAAATCTAACGGACGATGAATACTTTGGGCCAGACTATAAAGATTACATAAGTAACTCTAGAATGACCTTAATAAACCCAGAACAAGGTGGTTCACCACAAAAGTATAAAGCTGGATTTACAGGAAGTACTAGTAGTTCACTAGCTTTAGGCTCGGCAGTCCATCAGTTGTATTTACAACCAGATGAATTTATTTTAGTCGAAGGACTAAGAAAACCATCGGCAAAACTTGGATTGATGATCGATCGTATCAAGTATTATCGAGCACAAAATTACTCTATAAGGGATTCAATTATTAAATCTTCTGCAGATGTTGACTATTATGCTAATAGTTTAACAGTAAAACGGGTTCAAAAAGTTATTAAAGAAGGATTGTACTACTATTTAAATTCAAGAGGACTTGGATCTAATAACGTGGTATTAAGTGATGCTGATACAGAAAAATGTAAAAGCTGTTTAAATTCTTTAACCGCAAATAAAAAGATTACTAATACAATTAATAGTACCGATTTATTTGGAGACCCGTTAGAAACATTTAATGAAGATGCGTTCTTTATGGATGTAAAGGTTATCTACAAAGGTAAATCAGTTGTTCTGCCTCTGAAAATGAAGGCAGACAACTGGAATATCAATGCAATGGAAAAGATGCTCATGCTAAATGACTTGAAAACAACTGGTAAACAGCTTCAATATTTTATGAGTGATAGTTTTGGAACATGGCACTATGCACGGCAGATGGCAATGTATAGTTGGATTCTAAAGAAATTTTGCGAAAAGGAATACGATTTTGATAATACGTGGTCCTTTAAAGCAAACATGATGGTCGTTGAAACTAACTCCCCGTTTAACTCTCAAATCTATTCAGTAAATCGACCAAGATTGAAAGAAGGAATGAGAGAGTTTAATCAAATGTTGAAGAGAATAGCCTACCATGAAATTTATGGCTATGACAAGGAAGTAAACTTTGTTTAAGTTGCAGTCGAAAAATTTTCAAAAATATTTGGTGGAATGAAAATTTTATTGTATATTTGTAGATCAAATAAGAGATAATAAGAATTAATGTTTAAACTCAATTATGAGAAAATTATTTATTGATGCCTACAGTTTAGAAGAGGCTAAAGAAAAATCACAAGAGTTAGGTCTAACAGTAACAACAAATGTTACTCAATCTTGGAAAAATCACAATTGTCCAATTGGAGACAAAGAATTTAAGATTTTTGCAGATGAAATGTTGGCAGCAAAGAAATTAGATAAAGCAACTGGTGTAGGACTTATCGTAGCTACTAATCCAGGATCAAAAGATACTCGCGAGCGTCCTTACAAATTCGTTAACAACGTAACTGAAGGAAAACGCAGTACAAAAAGAGTAATCGAAATCCGCTTGAAATCTAATGGAGAATTAGTTGGCGAAGCTGATAACAAAGGTGAAGCTCAGAAATTGGCGAAAGATTTGATGGTACATCACCGTCAGGACATGGTTGCAACAATCGTGTATCGAGTAACTGAGAATAAAGACATCGCTTTTGAATTGAAATACGCTCCATCTGCATCTGCAAAACAGGGCAGATATGTTGTATTTGGAAATCTTAACGACTAATTTGTTAAAATAACTTTTGAGGCGAGAACAATACTATAAAGGTGTGTTCTCGCCTTTCTTATTTTATGGAAATCACACTGCCTAAACTTTTAGAGGGTAAGCCCACTATTATAAAGAACAAGGAATATTTTGCTACAAAAGAATATGTAAACCCATTTTTGGACGTTATGTCTAAGTTTACAAACGATTTTGTTGTTAAAGTACAGACTCCCGATCAAATTACAACTACAGACGGAGAAGAAGATCTTACATTTAATAGAGTGTGAATACAAGCAGTTCTTCCAGAAAAACACACAATATACAACCACGATGAAGTAGTAGGTTTAATCTACGGATTGGATGTTAAAACTCCAATTTATAAAGTATATCGTGGAATGTTAAACAAAGCTTGTACAAATTTATGTGTATTTGATCCACAATGACTACAAGTCTGCGAACTTAATCCAGGTGAATATTTTACTTATAGTATTAAATCACTAATGGAACAAGTGTCAACCTTTGAAAAACAAATTACACATATGAAAGCTACTTACCTCTCTACTGACATAGATGATAGACATCAGTTGTTAGGAAGACAGGTTGAGAAGTCCTTAATCGAGGAACATCGCACAATAGCAGGGAAAGTTAAATTAGCAACTTCTACTGTTATTAAGGCATACGAAGACGTGTATTATGACACAACTTCAAGCTACTATGTTGGAGATAATCCATGTAGTATATTTAACTATTATCAAGCATTCACGGAAATAATCCGAGACGACAAAAAAGATATTCTTAACAAATTTGAAAAAACTTTGTTAGTTAACAGTTTATTTGATTTATAATGTTCGTAATTAAACGCAATGGGACTACTCAAATGTTTGATAAGTCCAAAATCAAAACAGCTTTACGTAAAGCATTTTACTCTGCTGGTAAAGTGCTAAGTGAGTTAGATTGGAACAACATCTATTCACAAATTCACGTTCCGAAGAAAGGAATAGACATTGAGGACTTACAGGATCAAATTGAAACAGCTCTAATGATTTACAACTATTTTGATGTAGCTAAAGCTTATATCATATATAGAGAAAAACACCGTGAAATCCGATTCATAAAAGAACGATCTGAATACATTGACAGATGTTCCGAGTCTTCAAGCAATACAGCTACTTTATCAGAAGTAGATGAAAATGCTAATGTTCAAGTAAAAAACGTAGCCACTATTGAGGCAGAAACATACAAGTCTCTGAATAAAAACATCCAGAGATATAAAATGAGAAAGAAACTCCAACAACTTTTCCCAGAAGTTGCAAATCAATACGCAAAGGATTTGGATTCCCACATAATCTATGCTCATGACGAAGCTAGTTCTCCAATTCCGAAACCATACTGTGTGGCTGTATCGTTATATCCATTTCTACAGCATGGAACATCTATCCTTGATGGATTAAAAGCGAAAGCTCCAACTAATCTAAGTTCATTCTGTGGTCAGTTTAATAACTTAGTATTCTTATTAAGTTCACAATATCGTGGAGCCGTGGCATTTGGAGAGTTTTTCAATGTGTTTTATTATTACTGTGTAAAAGAATGGGGAGAAGGATTTTGGAATTTTGATCAAAGAGTACATACCTGTGCTTCTATTAGATCAAAAACTATTTCTGAATACATTGAACAGTGTTTTCAAAACATAGTTTACAGTATTAACCAGAGTGCTTCTAATCGTTCTTTTCAATCTCCCTTTACTAATATTTCTTATTATGATAAAGGATATTGGACAGCATTATTTGAGAGCTTCTACTTTCCAGATGGTACAAAACCAGAATGGGAGGGTATAGACTATCTTCAAAAAAAGTTCATGCGTTGGTTTAATATTGAACGCACACAGACTTTATTAACCTTCCCTGTAGAATCAATGTGTCTTCTTACTGATGGCGAGAAAATAATTGATAAGAACTACGAGGATTTTGTAACTGAAATGTATGCAAAAGGCCATTCATTCTTTACTTATTTAAGTGACAATCCCGATGCTTTAGCAAGTTGTTGTCGCTTAAGAAATGAAATGGAAAAGAACGAGTTTAGTTTCACTTCTGGATTAACAGGAGTAGCAACTGGATCTGTCAATGTAATCACTCTAAATCTAAATCGTATAGGTCAGGAATTTCATAAGGGATGGTCTGCACTTAGAGCATTAGGTGAAGGTGGAGATTGGTGTGAAGAATTCAGAGAATATTTAACTCCAATTATCCAACGTGTTCATAAGTATCAAATCGCATTTAAAGAAATGCTATATGAACTTTATGATAATAATATGTTGCCCGTTTACACAGGAGGTTTCATAAGTCTTAAACAACAGTTTTCTACTATTGGAATTAACGGTGTAAATGAACTAGCTGAATTCCTGAAAATCAAATGTAGTGACAATGAATCTTATTTGAAATTAGTAGAAACTATTTGTTCTACAATTAGTGAGTTAAACCAATCAGCAAAAACTGCCAGAATCAAGTTCAATACTGAATTTGTTCCAGCAGAAGGATTGGGCATCAAAAACTATAATTGGGATAAGGAAGACAATTATTGGGTTCCTTTAGATAGGAATTGTTATAATTCATACTTCTATAAACCAGAGGATAACACCTTAAATGTGTTTGATAAACTCACACTTCATGGTAAGAAATATACTGATAAGCTTGATGGCGGTGTTGGTGCCCACATTAATTTAGCTGATCATTTAAGTCAGGAACAATATAGAAATGTTATTAACTTTGCTATTAAGGAAGGTACTAGCTACTTTACGTTCAATGTTCCTAATAGTGAATGTAATAGTTGTGGATATATTGAGAAAAGACCACTAAATGAATGTCCAAAATGCGGAAGTCATAAGATTACACAATGGACAAGAATTATTGGTTATTTAAGACCAGTAAGTGCATTTAGTGAAGGAAGACAAGTAGAGGCAAAACAACGGTATTATGCTTAAATATACTGAATACGATATTGTATTTACAGAGATACCAGACGAAACAACGTTAGCAATCAATTTGTCTAACTGTCCTTATCATTGTAAAGGTTGCCATACTCCTGAATTACAGGAAAATGTCGGCAAACGTTTTGATATGAAAGTAGTAGAAAGGTTACTGAAAAAGTATCCAAATACTACTTGTTTATGTTTTATGGGTGGCGATAAAACTGCCCATGAAGTATGGCTAATGGCTTATACAGTTAAAGAAGTACATGGAATAAAAACAGCCTGGTATTCTGGAAGAAAGGAATTGGAAGATGCATATCAAAATGCCAGTTTTCTTTCTGCATTTGATTACATCAAACTCGGCCCCTATGTTGAGGAACTAGGTGCTTTGAATAACCCAAACACGAACCAAAGATTATATAAAATCAATGGTGAGCAATTTGTTGATATAACTGAAAAGTTTTGAAGAAATGCTTAAATTTATAATTGCGTTAATGGTTCTATTAGAAGTAATAGGAAATGCATTAATCGTAAGCAAAGATGCTATCATAAAGAAGATTGATTTCTCACAGTTTACTAACGAAATTCTAATCGTTAGAATTCTGATATGGGTAACCATTTCATTTATAATAATAGTATTTTAATGCAAGTTAAAATAAAAAAAATACACCCTGACGCAGTTATTCCTAGTTACTCTAAACCAGGAGACGCAGGGATGGACATAACAGCTATCTCTCTAAATAATACAGACGAGTATGTTGAATATGGAACTGGACTTTCTTTTGAAGTTCCAGAAGGACACGTAATGCTAATTTTCCCAAGATCCAGCAACAGTAAAAAAGACCTATTACTATGTAACAGTGTAGGAGTCCTTGACAGTGGATATCGTGGAGAATTATTATTCCGTTACAAAAGAGTTCTTAGACCAGTAACGTTTGAGAACGAAAATGGACACATGGAAACATGGTTAAATTGCGATCAGCAATATGCAATTGGAGATAAGATAGGTCAAATAATGATTTTACCTTATCCTGCAATTGAGTTTGAAGAAGTAGAAGATCTGTCTGAAACTGAAAGAGGAACAGGTGGATTTGGATCAACTGATAAGAAATAACATGGAATTTTTCAAAACATTAGACTGGAAGGTTTATCCAAGTGATGAATGCACGATAAGTGTAAAACTTGATGATACGTACGGCGGAGCACATGAGTACTGGTGTAAACCAACTCTTGGCTACAACGAAGGAAAAACTGAGTATATTGATGACGAAATAAGAATTCGATTTGTTCAGAAATTTGATAATGGTGATATTTTACCAGGTCTTCAGAGCGAGCAACTAGCCTATATTCTATTAGATAGGTTAGAAAAGCTTAATGCAGTTTATCCGCATGACCAATATGAACCAATGAAAACAGGATTGGAAATGTTTCTTACTGCCTGTAAAAGACGAATTGATGATAGAGTCAGTCGTGGAGTAATGGGCGAATTGAAAAAATAGTGAATCCCACTATAGACAATTTAGAGAAACAATACTTAAAATTTAAATTGGGAGAAGAACAGAGAGATGTACTTCTCTCAATTTTTAATTTTATAGAGGATGTTGATCAAAAACAATGTTCTCTAATTGGATCTGCTGGAACTGGAAAGACAACCATTACTAAATTAATAATAAGATATATTGAAGAAAAAAGATTATCTTATATAATTGCTGCCCCAACTCATAAAGCCAAACGAGTTATTTCGGAATCAACTGAACGGGATGTTATTACAGTACATCAACTACTTTCACTTAAACCAACTCTTGACATTCTTGAACTAGATTTCAAAGATCTGCAATTCAATTCTAATACATTAGACAACGGTATTCCACGAGATGGAATATTATTAATTGATGAAGCTTCAATGATAAATGAAGTGCTATTTGATTATATAGTCGAACAGTGTAAAAGAAGAGATTGTAAAATCATATGGATTTTAGATGCCTGTCAGTTACAACCAGTTAAGGATAACAAATTGTCTAAAGCTACAAAGATTGACTCAACTTTTCAGTTAAGTAAAATTTATCGACAAGAAGATGATAATCCTATACTTGATGTTCTAACTGAACTGCGAACTAAAAGCCAGAAAAACTTTTCAGAAATTATTTCTCCGAATGGAAATCTAGTAATATATAATAATTGGCAGCGATTATTGGGTAAGAACATTTCTCTATTTAAGCAATCAGTTAAAGATCAAAATCCCAATCTCATTAAATTACTAGCATATACTAATAAACGAGTAGATGCCTTTAATAAAGTAATTAGGAAAATGATTTTTGAAAACGACAATGAATACAATCTTGGTGATATATTAATGGCCCATGATTCTTGTGAATATAAGTCAGATAATATGCACTATTCATTTTCCAGAGGAGGATTATCCTATAAACTATATAATTCTAACGATTACATAGTCACAGGTATATGTCCCCATCAAAAGGAAATTTGTGGAATTTGAACGGAAGGTTATTTATTAGATTTATATTCCGTTTATGAGGAATTCTTTCTGCATGTTTATGTTCTATCAACACAAAATTCCCTTGAAGTATTTAATTCAATAGCTTATTGTGTAGAGAGAGCAAGGTTTGATGCCATAAACGAGAGAAGTAAGGAAAAACGAAATAAGTTGTGGGTTAAGTATTTCAAAATCATGGGATCATTTCTAACTCCAATTGATATGATTTTTGATGGTAGAGTAATTCGGAATAAAAGTTTGAGTTACGGTTACTGTCTAAGTACCCACAAAAGTCAAGGAAGCTCATTTGACAATGTACTGATTGATATGGAAAATATATTGAGATGTACAAATAAGCAAGAATTAAGACAATTACAATATGTTAGTATGTCCAGAACAAGAAAGGATATACATATGTTAATTAAGTAACATGAAAAGAAATCGCATAAAAGATGCCATGAAAGTAGCTAAACGTAAAGCAAGAGAAGAGGAATTTGAACTTCATGGCAAATCAATCAATTACTCCAATATTGTAGAATCTAAAAAGAGATACAAGAGGAGGAAATATAAACCTACTGAAAATGCCTTATAAATACGAAACCTTATCTAACTTCAAAGAGAATGGTTCTCCAAAGCAGAAAACAAGAGAAATACTTGATAAAGTAGCGAGGTATAACCAGATTGACCAAGATGATCTTCAGTTTATAGTTCAAGAAGCTAAGAAGTGGGGAGAAAGGGAAGGTCAATTTGGTAACGAATTACTACCTGTAGAGGAAAGAATTATTTCTACCGAGTTTGAACCCATTGAGAATGAATAATATACTAATTACACGAGACAGCAAAGGAAAGATTAGAGTTGTAGATATCTGTTATCAGTGGAATGAAGCACTACATTCATTTATAATCATCAGGAAAACCTCTCAACTTGGAGGTAAAATTACTGAGCAACCACTAATCGAAGTTAACAAAGGTAAAGCTAAAAGAACTTTAGCCGAACAAATTGATCTGGAATATAATTCTCATATTAAAAAATATCTTGATAAAGGATATAAGGATATACAAGATTTTGGATATTCATCATTAGATGAATTTGATCCAAACGAAGTATTTCCACAGGAGGTTACAGATCAAGCAGGCTTCCAGAAGCCAATGCAATGTAAATCTTATAATGATGTCGCTCTCTCTACATTTGAGAAAGAGCATTATTGTAGCCGAAAGCTCGATGGAGTACGCATGATGATGAAAATGCAGGATGATGAGTTGAAAACTTCATCAAGAGGTGGAGGCAATTATGATATTCCATCTACACATATTCTTCAAGATCCCAAACTAATAGAATTCATGCAATCTTATCCAGACATTGTATTAGATGGTGAATTGTATATTCATGGTTTACCATTACCATATATTTCTGGATTATGTAGAAAAATTACACTTGAAGCACATCACTGTGATTTGAAATACTACGTGTTTGATATAGCTATTCCTGATGTTCCATTTACTGAAAGACTTGCACTTTTGGAAGAAATGCAAGATGTATTTGAGGACTCTGACAAAATAGTTGTATGCGAACATGTAAAAACTACATCATGGAGTGATATTGATCACTTACATGATAAATATGTGAAGGAAGGATATGAAGGTTGTATAATCCGTAATCCTAATAAGGAATATGGATTTGGAAAGCGAGATAACCGCATGATAAAAATTAAAATGTTTCAGGATGATGAGTTTCTCATCACTGGAATGGTTGAAGGTCTCCGTGAGGAGGATTTTGTATTTCAATTACAAGCTCCTAACGGAAGATCATTTGAAGCTAAGCCAATTGGCGATAGAGCTTTGAAACAGGAATACAGAAAAAACATGAACAACATAATCGGACAACAAGGTACAGTAAAATTCTTTGGCTTTACACCAGATGGAGTACCAAATTTACCGATATTCAAATACGTAAGATATGAAGACGACAATGACTAAAGAGGAATTTCTACTAATTCTACGGGCATACCAAAATTCTGAAGAAATTAAGGAAAGGTTATCTGTAGTAGGTGTAGATATAGATTCACAGGAATGTAGTTACTACTCCAATGTTAATTATGTTATATTCAAATTAATTGGACATATATTTGGAGAAAAAAACCAAGAACTAATAGAGGAATATCTCTTTAAGCAAACTGATATTTCGTTTAATGACCTTTGGGAAATCATCTCAAAATAGAAAAAATTATACACTTTTCATTTGATTTTAGGCACTCTGGCGGGACTTTGAGTACCAACATGAGGGACAGGTCCAGATCGACACAAAGTCTCCCAGAACGTCTAAAAATGAATAAAATCAAAAACAATGATAAAAATAAATAAAACTTACAACAAGGTAAAGGATGTCTTTGTAGCTCCGAAAAACGCATTCTTCTTCGGAAGATGGAGAAAGAGTCCAGGCTTACCTATATGGAGAAGGGGGAATTATATCAAAATCTTTGGAAAATCATTTAACCTTCCAATCTGGTTAAGTTTTTATATCTTTAACTGGGATTTGTTCTACAAAACAAAATGGACTAGTTATGATTTCCGCTATGAATTTCCTCCAACATTCGGCATTGTCTTCTTTGGGCTGTGCTTTTACTGGTGGAAATATTGGCCACATTCTGAACACGAAAGTTCTGATCATTATTGGACAAGCATATTAAGTTACCTACATGGTGAAAAACCAGGTGACTTATTTGAAACAATGAAGGCGGAGGGAAAGTGGACTACCTATAACAAAGACAATATAGGAACTTCATATTTTACACTACAACAAAACTACTTAAAACCAGAATACTGGGATGAATACGATGAAGCTGTTAAAAAATACAGGGAATGGCAAGAAACTATAGAATACTTATTTGAACATAACTATGAAGAGGATAACAATACCTAAAGAATTTACAGGCAATGTATTCTTTACAAGTGATTTACATTTTTCTCATTTTAATATTACCAAATACTGCAACAGACCTTTTATATCTCGTCAAGAGATGAACGAGGCTCTTACTACGAACTGGAACGAGGTTGTCACAAACGATGACCTCGTTTTTGTTTTAGGAGACTTCTGTTTTGGCAGTAAGAAAGAATGGAAAAAGCACTTAGATAACCTGAATGGGAAGAAGTACTTAATTCTAGGAAACCATGATAGGCCAGATGAGATATATCATGATGGGTTTGAATCTGTTGATGATATAGTTTATCTTTCTATATGGGAGGAGGAAACAGAAACTTACACTAATTTCTGTTTGTTTCACTATTGTATGACCTCATGGCCAGGACAATGGAATGGAGTATATCACTGTTTCGGACATTCACACACTTCTCCATTATCAACCAAACAACTTGATGTTGATTATATCGCTAATAGACCTTTACCAAGTTATGATGTTGGAGTTGATAATAATAATTTCAAACCAGTACTTTATCAGGATTTAAAAACAATTTTTACACAACAATTACATGGAAAATAAACCTATAACAGACTTTCAAAAAAGAATCATGAGAGGTCCTAATGTTGGCCTTCTTTCTTCCTTTCACGAAGATATACACTTCACAGAGTGGTTAAGTGATCTAGATTGCTACGGAAACAATGAAACCTACAACAAAATAAATGAAATATTTGATAACGAAGATCACCCATCTCCGTTAGAGGTATTACTTTGGGAAGCTTTTCTGCTTGGCCAGAGTAGTATTGACCATAATTATCATAAAGTAGTAAACAGCTGGTATGAACCTAACGATAAGTAAAAACGCAAACCCGAATTATCTTGCCAAAATAGCAAGAATTGATTCATTTAAACCACATCCAAATGCTGATAGAATGAAATTAGCTACAGTAGATGGATTTGTGATCTCTGTGGGTATTGATACAGAACCAGGGATATTCATCTACTTTCCTACTGAGTGTGAAATACACCACGATTATTTACACTGTAATAACTTATACAGAGTAACCTCAGAAGGTAATCTCAATCGCGACACTACCTGTAAAGGAGGATATTTTGAAAAGAATAGACGTGTACGTTGTGTTAGACTTCGAGACTTTGATTCTGAGGGATTTGTAATGCCTATTTCTTCTTTACTACCACTTATGGATCTACCGAAAAACATAGATGCATTAGTTGGGACTGAATTTGATGTGATTAATGACTATCAATTTGTGAAGAAATATATTCCTAAGCACTCTCGTACTCCAGGTCAACCTGGAACTGGAGGTAAAAACAGAAAGAAGGAAAGGAAATACGAAGACGTGATTGTCGAAGAACAATTCAGATTTCATGATGATACTGCTCAATTAAAAAAGAACTTACACAAGTTCAATCCAGAAACATTAATCCATATCTCTGACAAATGGCACGGAACATCAGCTATCTATTGCAATCTACTTGTAAAAAAGAAACTTTCTATATTTGAAAAGTTTCTTAAACTTATTAAGGTTAATATTGTTGATACAAAGTACCAAATATTCTCTGCATCTCGTAAAGTAATTAAAGATCCTGAATTGAATAAATCATTAGGATCTGGATTTTATGGCGATGTAGATATCTGGGGTATTACTTTAGAATTAATAAGACCACATCTTAAGAAAGGAATGACCATCTATGCTGAAGTAGTTGGTTACTTGCCTAACGGAGGAATGCTTCAGAAGGAATATGACTATGGATGTGAGTATTTCCCAAAAATCTACGATTATAACAAAATGACACCACAGCAAATGCTTGATGCAAATCTATTTAAAATAGTCGTCTATCGTATTACGCAAACGAATGTTGATGGAGTTGTAACTGAAATGTCAGCAGTAAACTTACGACAGTATTGCGAAAGAATTGGATTAATGCCAGTTAGAGAAATATTCTATGGAACTGTGGATAGCTACCTTTGCAACAGAGAAACCGAATGGGAAAGCTTTGAAAGCATGAGAGAAGCATTTCTGAAACATCTAACAGATGATTATTTAGAAATGAACTGTTTATATTGTTACAACAAAGTTCCAAGAGAAGGGGTTGTATTAAGAGTTGATCAACCTAATTTCGAGGCTTACAAACTCAAATCATTAGCTTTCTTAAGAAAAGAAACTGAAAATTTGGACAAAGGTGTAATTGACATGGAAACACAAGAAGGAGAAGACAATGAAGAATAAAATATTAGTATTACAAGGTGTTCCTGCTTCTGGCAAGAGCACCTTTGCTAGAGAGCTAGCGGCAAAGGATAAAAGTTACGTGATTGTATCACGAGACGAAATCCGTGAAGCAAGTGGTATATATTGGGTTCCCGAAAGGGAGGATTATATTACTAGTGTTGAAGACTTCCAAGTAACTGCTGCACTTAGTGACGGATTAAGCGTTATCATTGATGCTACAAACTTAAATCCTAAAACAATTGATAAATGGAGACTTTATGCAAATCATCACGATTGTGATATCGAGTTTAAACTGTTTGAAGTCGATTGGAAAACGGCCTTAGAACGCGATACAAAGCGTGAAAAGGAAGGAAAACGTGCTGTTGGTAAGAAGGTGTTAGAAAGATTTTTCCGAAAATATTTTCCAAGTGAACCTATTGTTGATGAAAGGTTTGTTGATACACGTAAAATGATAAATCCGTGTATGGGTATTGATAATGATTGTGTAATATGTGATATAGACGGAACTCTGGCCCTTAGAACTGGTCGTAGTCCGTATGATTATACACGAGTATCAACTGATAAAGAAGATATTCGTTTATCTTATTTGCTTAGCCGAATGATCAAAGACACAAATACAAAGCTAATTTTCTTTTCTGGAAGAGAATGTGTACCAAATTGCTATGCGGACACCTTCAATTGGTTAAAGAAACACCTACCCTATTTAGAATTTGATCTTTATATGCGAGAGTACGGTGATCACCGTAATGATGCAATTATAAAGAAAGAATTATACGAAAAACATATTGAAGGAAAATACAATGTTTTGTGTGTCTTTGATGATCGACAAAAAGTAGTAGATATGTGGAGAGATTTAGGTTTACTTTGTTGTCAGGTATATTATGGAGACTTCTAAACAATACAAAATTCACTTTATGTATGGAGGAATATCACTTAGTAAAAATAGTATATATCAAACTGATAATACTATGATGATTCCAAACGTTGGAGATGAAGTCTATGTTTGTGGACATACTCCTGCATACATGCATGTAACACGAAGACAGTTTTGCTGTCAAGATAATGAAATGATAATAATTTGGGTAGCATAATTATGGGATTAACAAATAAACAGGCATTCAGCAATGGTAGAGAATGCCTACAAAACGAAATAACTTCGTTCCTAATTGCCAGTGGGACAACAGCCTTTAAGCCAGAAAAAGCTCTGGAAATTAATGAAGCTTGTATTTGAACTATATACAAAGCATTTTGGCAATTAGGTATTGAGGTACACGAAAAAGACATTGAATTCAATAACTGGACTTTAATGTTTAATCACTTCTTTGAATATCATAACGTTAAGTTTAGGTTTAGTGGAAGTGCTTATTACGGAAACTATACTATAACAGACGTAACAGAAGAATAATGAGTTTCGTACCAATACAATGACCCTTCGTTCAACAGTTAATGGAGATCGAAGGGTTTGAACAAAATTCTTATCTGATTAATGATGATAAAGGATTAGAAGATTTTGGATCATCTTCATATTTTGTGAACATGGTTTGATTAAGCAATGTTGATTTAAGGAAAACAAATGAAATATAGAATATACGCTGGATTATACGAAACTCTTGGATCAGTGGATTACATTGATACTATAGAGTTTGAGTCAGAAGCTGATGCTGAAAACTATGCATGGGAATGTGCCTGCGAAACATACGAGTCTTACATAGGATTACATGGTATTAGAGGCATTGATGAAATCATGGAAGATGATGGGGTTGATGAAGAGGAAGCAATTGATATATTCAATGAAGAACGTGAGGACTGGCTTTCATACTATGTAAGAGAACACGATGAAAATCGTGATTACGATGCTGATCCAGATGATAAGGATGAATGGTAATCTCCCACCTGGTGTAACTGATTCGATGATTGGTGCACCATGAAATGACAGAGATTACCAAGCTACGTACCAAATAACTCTTTATATTGCTGGCTATAGGTTTGTATCTGATATAGAGAAATACTCAATTTCTATACCAGCCCCAATGCAATATGAAGAATTTGATTCTGATTTCTGAAGATTACACGAGACTATCAAAATAGCCATAGAAACAGAACATCCAGTTCTTGCAGATATGGTTTTTGATAGTTATAGTGTAGAAGTACTAACAATACAGGAACTATAATGGTTAAACAATATAAGAAAAAACCAGTAACAATTGAAGCTATTCAATGTACTGGTTCTAATTTTGACGAAATAAAAGAGTTTTGCGGAGACAAATTAATACCAGTTCCGCGTGTAGACTCTTGCACTTGCACTGATTATGTGGGTTACTGCATAGATACTCTTGAAGGATGCAGCTATATGTTATCGGAAGGAGACTTTGTTATTAAAGGAATAAAGGGTGAATTCTATCCTTGCAAACCTGATGTATTTGAACAAACATACATCGACCCAACTAGTACCCATTGCCCCACTTGCTTCAGCAATAGTCTTATAGTACATTATAACGATTGCTATGAAACTATTTATTTAGAATGCAAGGAGTGTAAAACCATGTGAAATTAAATGATTTACCTAGTAACTAATGCACCCCAACTATTAAAATCTACGATGTACGAAATTATATCAGTAGAAAAGTCTCTAGAGATGTTAGAATCTTTGAAGACAGTTGGAACGGATACTGAAACTGAGGGATTTGATGTTTATACAAAGAAACTCTTATCCCTTCAGTTAGGTTGTTATGATTTCCAGATAGTTATTGATTGCTTGACTGTTGATATACAACGATACAAACCTTATTTAGAATCCAATAGAACATTTCTATTTTGAAATGCGAAGTTTGACTTAAAATTCTTATTTAAGCAGGGAATAGTGCCGAAGAAAATTTGGGACGGATTCTTGGCTGAAAAACTATTGTGGCTAGGTTATCCACCTGGTATGCATGAAATGAATTTAAAAGCAGCTGGTATGAATTATCTAGGAATTGAATTAGATAAGACGGTACGTGGTCAAATTATTGATAAAGGATTAACTGAAAATGTAGTAGAATATGCTGCATTAGATGTTAAATATCTGGAAAAAATTAAAGAAAAACAAGAAGAAAAACTTGCAGAACAAGGGCTTCTTAATGCTATTAAAGTTGAAAATCATTTTGTGAAACCACTTGCTTATTTTGAGTTTTGTGGAACAAAGGTCGATACTAATAAATGACGTGCAAAAATGACTGACGACTCTGATACTTGTGAAGAAAGAGTTAATGAGCTTAATGCTTGAGTAGAGGAAAATGTCGGAGGAAAATTTGTAACAGTTAATATTCAGGGAGATTTATTCTCTGGATTTGACACAAGACCAAAGTGTAACATTAACTGGAAAAGCTCTAAACAAGTTATTCCATTATTTGAACAACTTGGGATAAATGTCAACACATTAGACAAAGTAACTAAGAAAATGAAAAAGTCTGTGGATATCAAAGTAATTGAGCCACAGAAAGAAAAAAGCCCTCTCATACCCATATTTATAGGATATAAGAAGGCAGCTATTTTGGTAGGAACATTCGGAGAAAAGTTTCTGGATTTAATCAACCCAAAGACTGGAAGAATCCATGCGAATTTCTGGCAATTAGGTGCAGATACTGGACGGTTAAGTTCTTCAGATCCAAACTTACAAAACTTGCCAAGAGATGCTACAACCAGAGCATGTTTCGTTGCAGAGAAGGGTCATAAGTGAATTTCTGCTGACTATCAAGGTCAGGAGAGTGTTATCATGGCATCGATCTCTAATGATGAGGCTATGCTTTATGAACTCATTCACGGTTCTGGAGACTTACATAGTCTAACTGCTAGGATGGTATTTGATGAAATACCAAACGATTTTCCACTAGAGGAAATAAAAACCAAATATAAACATCTTCGTCAGGAAGCAAAAGGATATGAATTTGCCTTTAATTATGGTGGACAGGATAGTACTTTAGTAAGAAACTATGGTATTAGTGCAGCATGAGCAAAAGAAGTATATGATAAATATATGGAAGGTTTCTCTGGTCTCCGTGACTACCAGAAATGGGCAAGAAAGGAGGTTCGGCAAAAGGGATTTATCGAATTGAGCCCAATAACTGGACACAAAGCATATATCTATGACTTTGAGGAGTTGAAACGAATGCAGAAACGGCAGAATGAATCTGGCTTTTGGGAAACCTACAGAGGACTGAAAGAAATGGATCCAGATTGTCCAACAGTGCAAGATGTAAGAAAACTTGCAAGAAGATGAGCAGAAAGTGAAAAACAAAGTATCAACTATCGTATTCAAGGCTGTGGCGCACTTATGTTTAAGTATGCCTGTATATTCTTGTATGATTATTTAATACAAAATGATCTTCTATTTAAAGTGAAGTTCACTATACCTGCTCATGACGAAATAAACATAGAATCTCCAGAAGAAATAGCTGACGAAATGTCCAGAGTCTTAGTTGACTGTATGGAAAGAGCAGGAGCTGTATTCTGTACCAATATTAAATTGGGCGCTGATGTTCAGGTTGGAGATTGCTGAATTCATTAAAATTGAACAATGAACGAAAAACAAATATGGGTATGTGCAGAATGTGGATCTAGGAACGTTAGTGTTATAGCTTGAGTTGATGCCAATACCTACGAATATACAAGCGAAGCATGCTTAGATGATATTGACTCTATATGATGTGATGATTGTGATGAGCATGTACGTTTAATCCTTGAAAAAGAATATGAAGCTAATTAAGCCATCAGTAGAAATACTAAATCCAGAATATTATACTACTATATGTAAAGGTGCAAAAACAGGTTCTATGACTTTAGAAAATGATCCTTTAGATGTAGTGTATAAACAAATTGAAGTAGCAGGGAGAACTTGCTACAAGTCCGAAGATAGAATAACTGATGATTCTGCGAAGAAATTTGTAGATATGATTATCGAAAGAGGTCATACGGCTATGTTGGAACATGGTACTGTTTATTTATATATTGAAGAACCCAATGGTTTAAAGTATAGTGATAATAAATATTCAGTTTGTAATTATAATGGTAATGAACATAAATATTATATCACAACTAACTATAGAGTTCTTTTAGAGAATAATTGGTTAGATGATTTAGAATATATTTGTTTACCAACAAAACACCATGAAAAAAGAGTATCAGTTAGATGGATTTGTGATAGAGGCGTATCCCATGAATTAGTAAGACATAGAGTATTTAGTTTTGCTCAAGAGAGTACAAGATATTGTAACTATTCTAAAGATAAGTTTAATAATGAAATTACTTTTATACAACCTACTTGGTTAGATAATACAGACACTGATAAAGATAGTAGAATATTCAATTATCATTTACGAGAATGTGAAAATAGATATTTTAACTTATTGAATGAATGTAATTGGCAACCTCAACAAGCAAGAGCAGTATTACCAAACGCACTTAAAACAGAAGTAGTAATGACAGGATTCCTAGATGATTGAAAACACTTCTTTGGTTTAAGAGTAGCAGAAAGTGCGCATCCTCAGATGAGAGAATTGGCAATACCGTTATATGAAGAATTTAAGGAGAAAGGATATATCAGTGAGTAAGTTTTCAGAATGGGCTGCGGTGTTGGAAATATATAATCAGCAAAAGAAGTCTTTAGTTGATAACTTATTGGAGACAAACTCTGGTCTAACCAAATTAGAAATAATGACGTTGATTGACGCATATGGTTTATTGCCCTACAGTGGTTGAATGTTAGACTTCGAGGACGAGAAATGGGAAAAATTTACCAATGAATATGATAGTGGACCGTGGTGAGAGAAATATATGGAAAGGTCATTTCCAGCGTTAATTGAATATGCAAAGGAATGTGAGGATGATAATATTCACGACAACGTAGAAGAACTTATTGATATTCTCTTTGAAAAAGTTAAAAAAGATCGCATAATCGGATTTACATATGACTGATAATGATTAGTAAATACCACGTTATATACAAATGTGAAAGTTTTGTTCTCCTTGAAACAAACTTTCTAGTAATTCCCGAAGTTGGAGAAATAATTACTATTCCTGCAACTCAAGGGAGATATCAAGGAACTACACTACCTCGCAAGTACAAGGTTATAGATCGTAAGTATTATTATGACACTGAACATAAAAATATACTTGTTGAGTTAAAAGAGATTAAAGAATTAATTAATAATTACGAATAATGGTAGACATTATTTCTGCAGAACAACTTGCAGCTGCCCAAGAAGGGAGACTATTAGATACAAGATTTCTTAAAGTTGCAACACTATTAGGAAGACAGAGATTTACTAATGCAACTAGAATTACTGTTGATTTTGCTATTAGTACAACAGTAAACACTGATCTATATGATGAGCTTGTTGAATTAGGTTATGCTGTTGAAGAACATCCTAAATTCCCAGGTAATACTATTATTATATGGGGGTAAGGAGTATAATTACTATACAAGGTTATAAAAACAGTGGTAAATCTGTTTCTGGAGAAATGCTGGTATATTGTTTAAATATGCCAAAGTTTCTTCACAATTATAAGATGTATAGGTTATTACAACCAATCTTGAAATACTCCAAGAGTAAATATCATACAACATTGTATGCTGAAAAAATCAAAGTAATGATTGCAGAATTATTAAATGTTGATAGAGCATCGTTGGAAGATAGAGACTTCAAGGAAAATTATTTTGTTGATTTTACTACATTAACTGTAGCACACAGGGATAAACTTGATAGTTCAAAGATTCTATCTGATTCAAAGTTTATGAAAGAAATGAATCGTTTAGGTTATCAACTAACAAGTACTTATTATTTATCTGTTCGTCAAGTAATGCAATACTTCGGGACAGAAATAATGAGATTCCATTTTGGTCAGGATATTTGGATATTATCTACATTGAAATCAGTGTATGATAATCTGATTATATGTGACCAAAGATTTGTAAATGAACACAATAAAGCCATAGCCAATAAAGCTAAGGTAGTTCACATTACAAGACCTGGTACTAAACCAGGAGTTCACTCTTCTGAATCCGAATTAGAAGAGTTATTAAACGAAAAAATGTACCACCATTTACTAGAAAACGATGGTACATTATCCGATTTGTTTGATAAATGTAAGAAATTAGCAAAACTCTTAAAATAAAAAATAGCCCGTATTCCGAAAGGAGTGCGGGCTATTTTTTTTTGATTATTGTGTCATTTTGTTAGATACAACTCTGAATTCACGTATTGCACCAACATTAGTAGTTAATCATTGCCACATATTAACATCCCCGATAATCATAGAACCCGTAGAATTTCACAATTTTTCCATTGTGGATTTAGTTGGAGGATTCAGATCTCCAACTAATTGGTCTATGATATTAAGAATTGGGCCATCCTGTGTGGAGCCATAGGCTATTTGGGCTGCATAGTTTTTAAGTACGCCTTCATCTTTCAAGTTTTTTCAATCAAATGCTCATTTAACTAAATATCCTAGAATAATCATACCTATAATGTCACTAAGGAAGTGTACCAAGTTAGCCCTCTTTACTGGATCATCCCAGTGTTCTTTAAGTCCTGCTGAGTCTAGACTAAAAATATCTTTTGCATAACTCATCATTGAAAACCATATACCCTCCAAAGGTTGGGCTTCAAATTCCATATAAAGAGAAGCAAATTTTTTATCCGATTCTTGCAATAAAGATTCTTTAACAAAGTCAACTTCTGGAAAACCACTAAACGTACCATCTTCATTAATTACTGGGTATCTTTCAACTCTCCACAATCTTTCCCCATCCAAATATTGTTGCTTTGGAGATTCTATATTATATAAGCCAGGTTTTAAGAACCATTGTTCTAATTTACCGATGGTAAATGTTTGAAATTGTATGAAAAAAGCTCCTAAGAATGTACTATTAAGTAAGGCTCTTGATTCTAAATCATAGTGACCGTATAGTAAGTCCGCATATACTTTCATGGCTTTACCTTCAGTATGTGTGTAAGCTCTAGGCAATGGCATAGGTTTTTCACCTGGAGTATAATCAATGTGTCCTCATATACCTTCCTCGTTAAATTTTTCCATATTAACAAGGTATAGCGCTTTCTGTTTTGCATAGTCAGGATGATGTACATCACCTTCGACAAATTTAGTATAACGAGAGTCTTTATAAAAATCATATTCTGCTTTACCAGTTTCTTCATTAGCACTATGGGCTTCCCAAGAACCATCTTTCATCATCTTTCCTATTAAGAAAGTCATTCTATGAAGAAAATCTCCCATTTTGGCTGCAAAGAATAATTGATGACTTCCAAAGTTACGAATCCCTAACTGATTTAATCTGAAATACTCTGCAATTTCATTTATAGATATATTTGCCATACCGTATTCGGCATTTAGCCATTCCACGAAATGAATCTTGTTTATAGAACTGGGGAATTCTGTTAAAATATAAGTATAAGCTTTTGTGTAATTGGCCACATCAATATGGTCTCCCATTTGACCTGAAAATGCTCTAACAGCTCCAATAAATAAACCTCCTTGTATTAACTCTCTAATGCCAGAACGAAAGTTACCTCCCAACATAAGTTTAGATGTGGCATCCTTAAATATACTCATAACTCTATAAGCTGGGATTAAACTCTCATCCATAATTGGAGATTCATATAATGTGCGCGTCAAATATTTTTGAATAACTTCTTCAACATTAGGAATTACTGCTTCTCCATTGGCAAATAAACCATATACATGCAAAGCCATTTGAAGACCTTGTATTGCAGGTATATATCTAGCACTAGCTTTTTCTTGTTCATATTCTTCTATAACATTAATTAGAATACGCTCTAAGTCAAATTCCCAATATCCAGTATTTTGGCTATCTAGTAGTGTTTGTCTAGAAAATTCATTCGTATTAAACCTATTAAAAAGACTTTGATGATCAGCTTCATACTTCTGTTTCATTTCAGTTTGGTCATGAGATAAGCCTTCAATAAGATTCATTGCTTCCTTATATATGTTTTTGGCTACAGCAGCCAATTTATCATTCTTTACTTGCCGAACAAATTTTGCTGGCATTAGGGGAACTTCGTAATATGAATCATTAGCTTTGGCAGCAGAAATATCAGTTTCATTGTTATTGTACCTATATTCCTCTCATATTTTGAAGTATAATTCCATAACTTTCTTTTCTTTAGGTCTATCTACAAAGTAAGGATCATCTAATGTTTTTCACAATAAACGAGAATCAACTTTTCCTGTAGTTGGATCCCTTCTAAGAAATTCTTTGAAGATATTGGCTTCTCCTCCTTCAATATGGAGCTTATTGCTGTTATATAAATCACGGAGAGGTTTTTCATAAATCGCTACTTTCTTAGCCACCCCCTGACGTACTTCTGTAGAATAACGAGATACGATATCTGCCATTTGCTGAACATTTCTAGAACGAGAAAAGTCGGGACTGGAGAGGTATCCTCCTGTTGGATATACACCTTGCAACCATTTGTTTACATCCAATTCATCATATGCCTTGTAACCATCCACTGCAAGATAAGCCTGTGTTAAATAAAATAGAATTTTAACATCATCATTATTAGGATCCAGAGTTTTGGCATTTCAAAGTGTACCACCTTTTCTGCCGTTTGATCTTATTAACTCATCAATTAATGCTTTAATATCCTTCTTAGCAATAATTGCTTTATTTGCATCATTTTTAAGGAGATCTCCGATGGCTTTTCAGTCACTTCCATATTCTACAATGGCATCTGCTTGTCTAAGTTTAGACTCAACATTATTGCTAAAGAGATTTGGTGGAATATTTTTTAAAGAATCAGAGGAATATTGTCTAAGTTGTTGATAATTGAATACTAGATCTTCATTGTAACTAAATACATTACTGCGATGTCAAGGATTTATAACATCAATTTTGTCAATTTGTGTTTCAGTGAATAATTCAGGATTTTCTGTGATGAAAATCATTGCTTTCATCATTTCAATATTAGCATTACTAGCAGGTAATACTTGTTTTAGTTTCTGTGTAGTATCAGATTTTCATTGTCCTAACAGAGAAGTTCCTCGTGCAAGTTCATTTACATTACGTAGTGTTTGATCTGTCATTAATAGCACCTCTGTACGCCCATGTTTCTGAAATACAAAGTATCCATTTTGTATTAATTCATCAATTTTAAGGAGTTTTCAGTCATTTTTTATGTATCTATCGAAATGTCTCGCAATGAAATTAACGTATGCATTTTTATCACTTCCTGATATTTCAGTAATATCCATTGTACCATCCTGTACTTCTAAGATCGCGTTTGCTATATCTTTCATTTCTTGTCCTCTAGAAGAAGTTATAGCATCAGCATATTCTTTCATACCTGCTTCAAACTCTTCCTTCGTTTTATAAAAAAGACTACTAGAACCCTTAATTCTATTGAAAAATATTTGATATTTATATCCTTCTTGACCTTTTTCAGTACTAGAATCAACATGGTTTCAAACTTTCTTGTCTTTTATAAGAAAATCTACATTTCTGTCTTGATTGATACTTGTAAATTTTTTATTTGCGATAGGAAATAGGGCAGCGGTTTTGGATATAGTGGTTGAAAATCTTCCTGTTTCACCAACTTCATATTGAGAAGGCAGCATATTATAAATATTGCGATACATTCTAGAACCAGGTCTTGTCCCCTTAACGTTAGTTAAAGTTTCCCCTATAACAATATTTCTAACACCCTTAATATTTATATTATCATCCTCATATTCTAGATCTAACTTTATAGGAACAACATTTGTTGTTCCAACACGTACACCGTGTTGCTCTAGTATTCTTCTATAATATGCTAATTGAGAAGCAGTACCATATTTCTTTGTTGAATGTCAATATCCACCTTTATTAATAACATAGTTTTCAGTAATGTCCCAGTCTCCAACTTCCCTTTTAGAAACCTTAAAATCATATATATGTGCTTTTCCCGCACTGTCTATAATGAGTAAATCCATTCTACCATGAAGTGTCTTAAATTTGTCACCTGTAGCTTTTATAAGTTCCCTATCTAACTCTTTGGATTGTATAGCATATTCACTAAAAACTTCAGGTTTTTTTCCGTTTATAGTATGCTTGTCAATTGTCTCACGTATAAATCTTTCCGCCTTACCTCTAAATTGACCACCGTCAAGTTTAAATTCTTTACTTACACCCTTAATAATAGATTCCATATAATCATGGACATCAGTACCATATTGAGTTTGTTGTTCATAAGAATTAAGAGTATCTTGGGTCATTTTCTGAGCCTCAGCTTCAGTATTAGTTATTCTGTATTTAGTTAACAAAAAGTTTTTTATAGCCTCTTTATTATAGGGAGTAACCGCAGGTTCAGCTCAATTGTCAGGTTTACCAAATGTGGAATTAAACTGTGTTACAGACATTGAGTTTGGTACCTTTGTGTACTTCTCATTACTAATATCAACTTCAATACCTTCTTTTAATTCTTCCATAGTTGGCTGCATTGCTACATCCTTTGTTTCTTCTATTTGGGTCTTAACCCTCGCTTTTTCAAGATTAGCGAGGGCTTCAGCCATAGGATCAATAGAGAACGTTTTATGAACTTCATCTATTTTGTATTTATCTTGATTCGACTTTAGGAAAAGGTCTAGTTCTCTATCGGAATTAAACGTCTTTCATTTGCCATTTATTTTTACCTTAAACTTATCACATCTTTCCATTACTTACAGTTTGTTTTTATTATTTCCTGACTCATCAGATTATCTTTCAAAGTAGCCATCTTCTGATTCAGTTTGACAAACTCAATGTCCATCAAGTCTCCAATGTTGTTAGAAAACAGTACACTACCAAAAACCTGCATCACATCATCTAAAGAAGTTGCCATTAGGCTTTGAATATCTACATTAATATCTTCAGTTAAACCAAATATTTCCTTGACTACATCAAGAAGTTCAGATTCAATTCCTTTTAATTCTACGTTACCACTCCAGTTGTACATTCTATTTTTAAAGTACTCTCCCATTATAGTAGCAAATACCTCTTCATCGATGTCAGACCCTCGTTTGTTTGCATAAGCCAAGTTATTTAACAATTCACTATACAACTCATGGTCTCTTACCAATGATAATAGATGATAATATATATCTGGATTTCTTTCCTTCAATCCCGCTAATAACATGTGAGTAAATTCATGCACTGGAGAAGCAATGTCTAATTTATCCATATTAATATAGGCTCTCCCCTCTTCTATGTATGCATTTGCATTGCGTATGGCTGGGTCAGTTTCTTCGTTAAATTCATCATTATAAACTTCTGAAATATTGTCTCCATAAAGTTCCCTTATATTGTTCATCACATCTTTCATTAAAGAATTTTGATTTATAGGGATGTTAAAAAATGGAGTTTCCTCATTAACTATAGGTTTTACATCGCCAATAACGCGTTTAGCAACCTGTTTAAATAAAAACGGCATAGTAAAAGTAAAGAACTCCGCATTCGGACCCACTGCATTTTCTACTACTGTTGTTATAACACTTTTTGTTTTAGGATCCCGCATAACTAAACTTGCTGCATCTCTTTTAGATGAAAGATACGATTCAAATTTATTATAGGAATTATTTGATGCAAACGTTATTCGATATCTTAAATCATTTATATTATATTCTAATTCAGAATCTGAACTAAAATCCAAATTAGCTAAATATTTATAAAAGTCTCCAATCAAAAGATTAGAGTGACTTGTTTTGTAAATATCTTCAAAGAATCTTGTAAGGGCTGATCTTCCAAAACCATCCTTGTTTGTAACAAGATTATACAAATAAAAGAGATCTACCACATTTCAACCGTATATACTTTTGCCATCCAGATTATTAAAACCAGCTAACATATTTTCGTATGCTGTTTGGTTTCTAAAAGATCTATCAATCTGCATCATATCTATAGGTGGTTTCCAGAACTGATGAATTCCGTGTTGATTAGAAAAGACTCCTGTAGTAAGGTTTTTAATAAATTCATTATTTTTATAGTCAGGATGTATTTTCATATTAGGTATGATGAAATTATCCATTAACATCTTAAATGAAGCTATATCCTGAATAGTATTCAAAGGAATTGTAAAATTCTCTGGATTAACAGGGTTGTTAGAATCAACAGGAACACTAGGATCAACAGGATTATTTGTTAGTATTTCTCCAATCTTATTAGTAAAGTATTTTTGTCCCACTGGAATTTTTATCTCCCTGTTTAATTGTTTTATTCAATTAAATATTAGTACATCATTAACGTATTTATCAACAGCTTTATATTCCCTCTTATCTAACTTTTGAGTTGGTTTTTGTAGTACTTCGTTAATTATTTTAGATGTAAACCTATCCTTCATAGATACTGCGTTAATAACACTTTCCACATAATAAGCCATTTTAATCATTTCTCTAAAATGTGGAACATTATTTACCGCATCTAGTGGATTGGCATATGTTTTCATTTCCTCATATAAATCAATCCAAGTTTGTCTGGAAGACTCATCTGCTAAGAAGGTCATTAAATTGAATGATGGATGATTAGTTTTATTTCGTCTATTGTATTGTTGTATTACTCTATTAACACCAGTTTCAATTGACTTAAATTGATTGTACTTGTCAAAGGAGTTTGTATTTATACCCTTATTAAAAGCAGTGAATTTACCAACTAACTGCATTTCTTCAATACCAGGTAATACTGCATCATATATTCGTTGTAAATCCTTTTTTTCGCTATCAGGAGTAACATCTAACAAATTATTACGTTCAATAATATACTTGGTTAATACATAAGCAGCTTTATAATCATGTTTATTAGGAGTAATACGTTTAGTAGGATTAGTACTTTGGGCCTGTTCTGAATCATATGTATCATCATATGTATCATCAGGTTGCTGTTCTTCATGGGTTCCCTCATTTGCATAAGATTTGGCAGTCCTTGATTCAATCACCTTCCTTGCCAGATATGATTGTAGGGTTTTGACATTTTCAGTATTTCTAAGAGTAGGATTTAAATTAGCCATACTTGTTGAGATACCAGCAGCATCGAGGAATTTTACTAGAAAATGTTTCTCTACCATTGGTAGTACCTCGTTTTCAGAATAAAATGCAATTGCATTTTTCAGGTTAAAACTGTATGTACTATTATCAAATATATTACTGTTACTCATCTGGGCAATACGATCCATTAAGGTGGAGGTCATGATAGAGGCAATCTTATCAAAACTATATCCAATAGATGTAAGATAGTTATACAAGTCAACAAGTCCAGGAGTTGCATTAATTTTCGCTAATATCAACTCCTTAGCATTATCGGTTGCTGCTGATAAAATTGCACTGATAGTCAAGGAAGCAGGTGTTACATCAGCCAGTTCTCGAAGTTTCCTAACCATGCCCTCAACGTTTAACTGTTGATTAGTAACATAGTTTCCCAAATTGTTGGCACCTCTAAAATTAATTGGCACAGTCAATTCCAATGGAGAATCTCCTCTAATTTGTTGAATTTCTGTTCACAAATCATCAAAATTGATATTAGATAACACAGCTATGTCATAATTGAGAGGATTTTTAAAGGCAATTTTATCCATTATATAGAAAAATTCAGTATAGTCTTCATTTCTAAATGCTTGTAACGCTTCCTCTATTTTATTATTATAGAAATTGGACAAAAAGAAAAATGACTTTAAAGCTACAGCTGTAATCCCAACCACTTTTTTACCCAGCATATTTTCTATTTGCATCATCACCTTAGTTGCGGGATTGTCAATAGAATTCCTATTGCCCATTCTTCCAAGATTGGAATCAGCAGCTGCCAATCTAGGATCATCCATATTTACTGGAGTAAATAAGTTAATTTGATTACGGGGATCCTTGACCACGTTAATAATCCCATCAACAATTGTATTTTTCAAAGCATTATCCTCTATATTATCGGAAATCTTTGAGGAACTATGAGTGTTTAAAACTCTCATAAATTCTAGAGACTCTTCCCTAGTTACACCACTTCCAAATTGTACAGTATTAGAATCACTCCTCAGTACTCTATCAACAGCATCTAAATTGTTGTATCGAGTATTCTGAATATCTTCCGCAGTAACAAGATTTGTTCCCTCTCTATTACGAATATATTTTGTACCATCTGGTCTAGGGAGTTTTATAACAGCATCTATGTTATGTGTTTTTATTAAGTTAGAGAAAGAGTGAAATCTTCCACTATCACTTAAAGCATAACTCATAATGTATAACTTATCAATATCAAAGTCACTTCCTTGTAACCATAATTGCACTTTAGGAACATAGACTACGTTTGTAGTATCCTCTGTAAATGCTACAAGTTCCATCGCCATAAAAGACTGCATAGATTGCGCAGGAATCCTGGAACCTACGTACGTCAACAGTTTTTCAAAACTATCACGTTTCATAGTAGCAATATCTTGTAGACGGTCATCAAAAGTATAGATTTCATTTTGATTAAGGGTTGCAGCACTTACTTGACTTAAGCCATCAAAACTATTAACTGTAAATTCGTGAAAGGAGTTCCCGTAAGGTCTTTTCAAAGTTACAGGAACGTTGTTTTCTATATTCCAGTTAAATTGATGCTGTAATAAACGTTGTTTGTTGGCTTCTGTATAATTTAACTTATATGTATCAAATAACTTAGATTTAGTTAACTCGTTTATTCGATCCATGTTAGTAATTACTATCATATCGTGAGTCATTCCTTCCCCATCAGTGTACTTTTTGAAAATCTTTTCTCCAGCATCAGAAACTAGTGTTCCGTTATATCATACACTTTCATTATCAATTATTCGGAAATCAGGATTATCAGTAAAGTTAAAATCCATAATTTCATTGATGCTGTCCACATACTTTACATAGAATTTCTTTCCTTTGCCATCAAATAGGACTATATCATAAGTATTCAAATCCATATTATCACCATTATTGGTGGATAGATTGTAATTACCAGACATTCTATCGTAGAAGAAGTTTCTATTAGACTTAATTTGATTAACAGTATCCCCTGGTTGTAATCCTAATTGTTTGGCTTGCAATCTACCCATCATTATCTGAGCAGCAGCAACTTGTACATTACTAGGTACGACATACATAACACCTGGCATATTAAAAGCAATACTGGTTGGTATTTGTTCTCCACTAGCCAATTTATTAAGAATAGATTGTGTTTCTTTTTTAAGGATAGTTAATAAACCCTGTTTATTTAAAATTGCGTTAGGCTGCATTTGTTCTTCCAACCTACGTGTTTTATATATTGAAGTTAAGAGCTCGCGATCTACTGCATCTAAGTCTTTGTAATTAATAGAATTTCCATATTTAGCTAAATTAAATGATAACCTTACAGAATCTAAATCATAGATATTAAACTTTTTATCCCCAATAGTAAAAAAGGTATTTCCTTGTTTTAAATTTTTCGGTTTAATAGTTCAATTAAGATACATTGTAGAAGGAGTTCCTCTTTTAACCTTTTCATACTGGGAAAAGGAATCAATTTTTTCAACTGTATATGTTCCCGCAACGGGGTTATACGCAATTACAGTATCTTCAAAATCTATATCTTCTTTAAGAATTGGTTTAATAAATGGATTATTAAATGGAGATGCAATTGCATGAGGAATACCATTTAATATGTTTGTCATATTAGTAGTAGCAATCGCTGAATTGAACATAACGTCATTGATTGCCTGATCAACAACACTCCTTATAATACGATTGTTTTCATCCATTATAGGAAGTATGCCAGCTTGTTCAGCAAGTGAATGTAATTCTGAAAATACATAATTTGCTCCATCAATATTATAGTATTGATAAATACCATTAGATGGGGCAATAACTGACGCTACACCCGCATATTTTCTTTTAATACCTGCTTTCACCATATTTGAAACTACAGTAGAAACAAAAATGCCATTAATAGTTGCCGCACTAAAAGGAATTTTATATTCCAAATTTGCTTTTTGTAAACTTTGATTTGCAAGTGTTACAAATGATTGTGCTAAACCTATTGTGTCTCTGTCTCCAGTCATAAAGGCAGTAACAAAGCTTTTAGCTAGTATTTTGTACAATTCCTCATTATTTTCCGAAGCTAAAGCAGAATCAAATTCAACTAGAGATTCTCTTACTACATTGGCTATATCATTGTAGATATTGTTAACTATAGCATGTGTATATCCCATTTCCTCTAAAGAAGAAATCATTTGTGTTACCTCTGATACCTCAGAAAAATCTAAGTCGTGGTCTGAATCCAATTGAAGTCCGCCAAATTCTGTAGAGAAGTCCATTGTATTAAGTTCACTTAACTGTAAGGCATCTTCATGACTAAATCCTTCTTTAATAAGAGCATCATAATCATTGAAAAACTTAGAAGATTCATTAAGATTAGTAGAACCCACTTTAACTGCCGATTTATTTACTAAATAACCAATCATTTTGTCTCTTAAATCCTCTTGTACAATGGCATCAAATACTACATCAATATTGGATTCCGATGGAATAAATCTACCAAATTCTGTACTATAAGTTAAAGCAAATGCACCCCCAAATAATTGATCAGCGTCATACAAAGTATTTATTTGAAAATCATCCATTAAGGTGTTTCTTAAACCAATACCTTCTTCAGAATATTCTTCAATTATTCTTCTGGTAGTGTTTGTCTGATTATCGTATGTAATATCATTTATAGCATAGATTTTGTTATCATTTATATCTCTATAATAGATCTTACTTTGTCCATTTTTGTCTTTATACCGTTGATAATATGTACTAAAATCTACATTTGTCTCCAAAGGAATATTATGCATTTTTTTAAACATTAACTCGGCTTTTACATCACTATACGGATTTTGAGACCTCATCATGTTAGATATTTCATACTCTGCTCACTTTAACTGTTTTTGAGTGCCATAGTAAACATCAGTGTCGTGGAATATAGTTTTTTTGTTTTTCCCAGCTCTTGCATCTAATAAAGAATTATTTACCATACGTGAATAGTACGGACTAGACCAACCAGATCCATCCATTACTTCATTATCAGTTTTTTGCTGTCCCATCATATTAAAGGTTGTTCCAAGAACATCCTTAATTACGGCTATTTTGACATTTCGTAAAACACCATTGTTTAGACCTTGTGCTAATGGATGGTAAGTAGATCCATAAATACCGTTACGTTTGAATTTTGCATTTAATCGTTGAGCTTCTCCATATTCATAGAATAATAATTTATCCCCACTTTTATTTTTATTGGGATGAGCATAAATTCCACCCGTCATTAATTCATCATATGCATTTGATAGTAGATTATCTACCAAGAAATAAGCTTCAGCAATTGGATTTAATTCAACCTTTAAATTATCATTTATTATTAAGTCACTTATATGGTCAAGTGTAACTTCCTTCCCATTTTCTTTAGTTTTAACTAAGATTAAGTTTTCTGTAACTGCATCAAACCACCCATTTAAACGTGTGTAGGTAGTTGGGATAATATCCTCAGAATTATTAAGAGATAAAGGATTTGTCAGTAAAGCAAAAGCAAACTCTCGCTTTTTCTGTTCCAGTCGTTTTTGAGCTTCGGCTTTGTTATTGAATGTGTTGTGATGATTTTCAATAGTTTCATTTACTCTAGCAACACCATTTACTTGATCTCTATAAGCATGTAACTCGTCAGTAAAGGGAACATTTGCCCTTATAAAATCAGCTCTAATGTCGTCAACTCTCTTGTTTGCAATAAATTTATTAATAGATTCAAGATTTTTAAAATCTCGATTATAAACTTCTGTATAGTCAGAAACTATGTTATCGACAAGAGCAGTAATAGATTCTCTTCTAATATCAATTAAAGCATCAGTAAGTTTATTAAGATTTCCACTGCCCTCCAAAAAGCTTACTACTTCCTGCTGTATATTAATTGACTTTTTATATCCATAATCCAAGTTTTGTTTTACATTAAAAGTAGATAAAAAGTGCATAGCCTTATCTGAGAATGTAGTAGGTTGAAGACTAATTACACCTTCTTCTAAATCAGTAATACCCTGAAAGAAGTCATGTATGATAGATAACCGTAATAATTCAGACTGCGTTAAATCTTGTGGACTTTTGAAACTTTTCCCAATCACCACATCGCTACGTATTTGAGGAGGTAACAGGAAATTCTTTTGCATATTCCTAAATAGCACGTTTTGTGCTAAAATATTGTTTCTGCCACGTGTTTGGTTAACAAATTCTCGACTTATTTTGTTAAACATACTGTTGTGATTGGAAGCCAAACTTATTAGTTTATATAAAGGCAAATTGTTACCTTCAGAATTCTTAATAACATTTACAACATCAGCTCCATGTAAAGCTACATTAATATTAGCTAACTTAGTAGTATATTCATCATATCCCAGAGTCTTTACCAAACCATCTTTGTCATAAAACATTCCTTTATTCTCAATATTTAAGATAACGGCTGTTACAAGTGGCATATATAATTCCGCTGGATTTCACAAAGCGGAAGTTTGAGGATGTGTTTGTCTAGCATACTGTTCAAAATCTGGAGAAATAACGTCAGATAGAAAATCATAAACTAAATTAGATAGAATTTGAGGAGACATATCACTATCTATCTCAAAACCAAAAGCATTTTTATTTGGATTTTTCTGTGAGATTTTTGTTCAATACTCAACAGAATACCTTTCCCCATTATTATCAAATGTAACGGAATTGGGATTTATTTCGATTTTGTGTCTTGCTAATAAACCCTTATAAAGTTGAGGATTTTGATTGAGAAAGTGTACTCTTGATTGAAGCATATTTCTAAGAGAGAACCTCTCATTATTCATTCTTGCTTCTTTCAAATTCTTCGCTGTAGTTGTTCCGTCTGTTTGAATATATTCTAAGTATGACATAGGGGTTATCTTATATGCCATTTGGGTAAATATATTTCGCAATTCCGCATCCATACTTGAAGAATATATGTAGCTTTGAATACCGCGAAGTTTATTGTATAAACTAGTGGTATTTTCAATTTCTAACTGTTGATTTTTTCTCGAAAGTTCTAAATAAGTACTAATTACTTTATTCATATCGATATTAACACCTCTATCTAACTCTGGGCGTAAATCTTTCATTAGAGGTTCATAGATAAGAGAAGAAAATACTCTGGTCATAATTGAATTAAATCCATCTAAAGTAATTGAAGTATTATCTACTTCATCTAGATCTATATTTACTTCAGGTATAACATCTAATAGAATCTTGGCAGTTTCACTTACATGTTTATTGGCGCTTTCAAATTCATTACTATCATTTCAGCTAGTTATTTGGTCAATTTCTGGCCCAATGTAAGTATATTTGTCAACATGAAATTTATTAGATTTTTTAACTTCGTTTTTTACTTTAACAAATGGAATGTGTTTGTCTAACAATTCATCGAATTTAGTTAAAATAGTGTATGCATTGTAAGCTGCCTTGAACACAGGAGGTTTCTCTTTAAAGTTAGCACTATTAACTGTGTTGGCAAAATTGGAAATTATTCCGTTTGAAACTTCCGTTAATACTTCTGGATCCGCTTCGGCATTTAACACCTGCGTATTATAAGATGTATCTCCAGTATATTCCGCCAGAGTCTTCAACAATTCCAACTTATATTGAAAGATACGTTCATTTAATAGAGTTAACTTATCAGTTTTTTCATTTGCCTTTACGAAAGTCTTTGTAGCTACATCAAAAACAGAACTCGCTGTAATCTTTCTTACAAATCCACGATGCATAGTATTAAACCATGCTGTATCTCCAACATACAAGTCATTTGCTACAGTAATTTCTGGAGTCATAGTAGATGATGTTTTTATCTCTTCAACTTCTATAACAGGAGGTGGGGAATCATTATAACTGATATTCCCCACTAATTCTGTATATAGTTGTTCCGCATTTTCAAAACTATCATTTATAAACGCCTTAAACTCTTCAGGGCTTAAGGTATTTTGCATGTGTTTTATTAAAGGTATAAATTTTTTATCAGGCGGACATTTAGCACTCATTATTTTTTATTCTTTGTAGTAAGTATTCATTTACTAAGTTATTTAATCTAGATAGGTTTTCATCTCCTAAATTTTGGGATACAAAGTCATAAAATCCTTGAGCATGTTCTGCTTCGATTTCACCTTCATATAGTAATTTACCCAAATATTGTCTTGACATTTTATCAAGAGTTACATACAGACCATTATAGTCCTCATTTATAAAATCAACAAGGTTTTTATATTGGGGAAAAGAATTAAAATCATACATATCCCAAACTCCATCCCGTTTCATTAACCTATATCCCGAAGGAACTTCGTTGTTTTCAATGAAGAACACTGCGTAATTTCTATTGGGATCTCCAGTAATTAAATTGTAGTTACTATATTCAATATTTTTTCCTTTAAGAAAGTTCTCAATAAGATTACTCCAATTTAAGGTTGCTTCGACAGTATCAATAGAAGTCAATTGTTTAAGAATAGGCTCATTCTGTGTACTTTGTAATTTCTTATTTATACGTTGAACTAACTGTTGAATATCTTTTATAGGAGTTTTAAAAGCGTAATTTATGTCGTTATCAGATAAAGTTTGTCGTAAAGTTTCTTCTTCTGAAAGTTGAGTTTCTGCTTCAGTAATATCTTCGGTAACAGTTTCAGAAGTAGTTTCAATTATTTCCTCTGCATTTACTTGTGTTTCCTCAGATACTTCCGTAGAAATTTCTTCAGTTAATCCCGAAGTTGTTTCAATTGTAGCAGGTAACGTTTGTTCAGTTTCTGGCTCAGATTTAAATTTACGATTAATTTTAAATTGTGAAAAAGTGGGATTTGGCCTATCTGTTAGATATTCCTCTATTGGAACTATAACAGGTTTAATATAAGGACTTATAGCTGTATTATCTACAGGATCATTTGCATAAAAGTCATTTTTAAACTTTACTTCTTCAAAAACTTTGTCAAATTCGCCAAGTGTTCCTTCATTCATTCCACGAGTTAGCATTTCGACTGTTCTATTACTAGACGCTGCAAATACAGTATTAGGAGTTATTTCGGCAAGATACATCAGAATATTATCAGGCTTAAGATTTTCCGCTAGGTCTTCTCCAAGAAATCGCTTACTTTCATCATCTCTGCCAATTTCTTCAATAAACTTCATTAACGTACTATATATATTAATGTTTCCTTCTGCTATCTGAGCAGGTACTCCTATTTCAGCAATACCATCCCCAGTCTTAGTATGACCATCAAATCTATACAGTACTAATTTATCTCCTTGATTATTAGTTTTCTTCAGCTGAATGTAATATTTACCCTTCCCACCTTGTCATCTCGTACGTTTGTATTTTTCTTCTGCTTCGTTACTTGCTTGACTTTCTTTAATTACTTCTATTACAATAGCATTGTTATTGTATTGCTTACTTCCAGCTAACGCATTTTCGGTTTGTTGCATTAAATATCCCCAAAGATTAGAATACACTTTTCTAAGTTCTGATCTCTGATAATCAGATATTTCACTATCTGGCAAAGTTAATCTAAGCAATTCTGTGAAAAATGCATCTGTTGTGTTCTCGAATACAATTTGATTAATATTACTATCAAACTTATCAAATACAACTTTTTTTCCACCTTTATTTAAAGCCTGATTAAGACCATATTCAATAATGAAGTTCTCATCTTTAGTTTGGGAATTAGTAGCAATGAAACCTCTTTTTAACAAACTTATTTGTTTCCGCGCTTGTAACACTCATTCACTAAAAGTAATAGGACGCTGAACTCCCATTAAGGCAAACTTGTTACCTTTATGTACTAAATAAGTCATACCTTCTTTATCACCACTAGTTTTCACATGCTCTAAAGAAATATCAGATATGTTACTGGAATTATTAGATGCATAGGAAGGTTGTAGTAGGGTAATAAAGTCTTGATAACCCGTAAATAAATCATCAGTAAACGCAATCATCGCCTTTCCTTTTGTACCCTTAGTTCAGCCTATATAATTTCCGTTTTCGTCGTAGTTTGGACTACCATGTAAAAACCTTTGGTTATGTTTTCCAAATATTGTATCATCCACATCCTTGCCAGCCATAAAAGCAAATACCTTCTCGAAGTATTGCATTCTACCATTCAGTTTTAATGGAAATAAAGTATTCTCCTTCACTCCCATTGTTGGACCTTTTACTTTTACAAAACGCGCATCCTCTAATACACCATATGATGGCTCAGTTATAAACAAAGGAATACTTACCTTTTTATTGTTCACATTAAAAGACGAAACTAATAAACCATGTTTATCTTCGTAAGGAACTATCTCAAATATAGGACGAGAAACTAACCCCGTCATAAGATCATTTACAATAGTATTTCCTCCTTGAAAAGAAAATATATCTGTTAAAAACATCTTTAACATCAGTTGTTTTTGTCCAATCTCATTGAGTGTTTTACCTTCAATATCATGATGATTGAACATGTAGTATGATCCTAACGTCTGTAAAAGTGTTTGGTACTTATCTACTGGCATTTTTAAATCATTAAGATGCAGTTCTTTAAATAAACTAGTAGGCTCAGCCCTTCTTTCTCAGAATGGTTTCCTTTCTCCATCCTCTCCATAATAAGCGTTCATAAGAGTACTATTCAGAGATAATTCTGTTTTTGTAGAAACAGGAAGAGTAGTTGTAATTACCTTGTTAACAACAGGTTTTACAGGAGTTTTTGTGGCTTTAGGAGCTACATTACCTTCCGTTTGTACGTTAGCTTTTGTAATAATCTCTTGATTAGGATTTGGTTTATCCTCTTCGGTGTTAAGATCGCCAGATTCACTAACAACAGAGTTATTGTTTATTTCCGCAGATGTTGTATTAGATGCGGTTTGGGTTGGAGTATAATATTTAGGTCTTGAAATTGGTTGTTCAGCGGGTGTTGGTTGTTCTACTGGCTCAGTAGATTCCTTTTGAGGTCCAGCTACTTCTTCGGAACTCTTCTGAAGATTTGCTAGTCCCCTCAATCTCCATTCTTTAAATTCAGTTAAAGCTTCACTAGGTATTTCGATACTTTTGTTTACACCATTACGAAATTCAAATCTAATTTGAGGAAGTACTTTTGCCAAAGTATTATCTGAAGGACGATTATATATAATAGTACCCTTTGTAGATCTTTGAATCATCGTGTATAGATCTTGGGCAGCAATATACGCATTAGTTGACCAGGGTTTATATATAAACACATAGTCAAATTCGTCTCCCTGAATTACATCTTCTGGAACTCTACGTACATTGGGAATGTCTGGTACATTGTCAGCTTCAGTTACGAGTGCCATTTTTGCATTAGGATTGTTAGTAGCAATGTTTTGCATTTTCCTAACAAACTTCTCAAAGTCATTAAGCATCATTTCACCTGCAAACTCTGTTTCAGAATCATAATACTTAAGGACAATACCTTTCATTTCATTTAATTTGTCAGTAATATAAGCAGCTCTTTCGCCAAGAGACATAGTAATATCATCCGAAAAATTATCTAATTCGTCATCAAGAAGAGTGGCCAATGCTTCAGCATTTTCTGCTTTAGCTATATTAGCAGGCCTAAATGCCGCAGTTAAACTTGGGGATTTAATATGTACAGTACCATCAATTCCTCCGTTTATAACTTTAAGTTCTCCTTTAGAATTAACCCATTTTACCTTTGCCATATTTTGTTTCAAGTCACCAAAGGCAATTACCATTACATCATTGTTCTCCGCCCACTTACTTAAGAATTTTAATTCCCCTTCGTGAAATAAAGAGACTTCATCAAGGAATAGAAATCTTTTAGTACCATTGTCTTCAAATAAATTAGTAACAGGTGGATTTACATTTTCGTTTAAAGTCACATTTCCAGTAGATCCCTCTATACTCTGGTCTCAATTATGAAAATAATCCGCAGTTAATGGATTACCACCATTAATATTAGTAATAAAGGCATCCTTAGTAAAACTAGGAGCAGCCTCGCGTCCAATTCCTTTTGCTAAGTTTTGAGCTTGTGATAGAGCAGGAGCAACTGTTAATACTTGGGCATCCTTTCCTATTATTCTCATTATAACATTACCAATACCTTTAGTTTTCCCAGATCCCGCACTACCAATACCTCACACGAAATTATGAAGCACTGAACGATTATTTATATACGGATCTCCTATTTCATCTTGAGTTATTAAATCAAGAATATTATTAAATAATTTGGGATTTGAGATTTGGGCATCAATAACCCTAGACGCATATTCTTGTCCAAACACAGGAGCCAAATCAAATTCTTTATCCTCTACTACATCTTTCAGACGAGCATAAAAGTCTTCCGAGGGTTTTGATATTAAAGAAGCTAAATAAACAAGTTGGTCATATTCTGTAATTCGAGGAGAATGTCTTGACAACTTTGTAGATCGTAATTTATATAAAGTATTCTTGGGAAATAAACCAACTAACTTTTTGGCCAATTCTTTAAGTTCTTCTTCAGAAGTATATTTTTTTCCCAATTTTTCTCATATTTCAGTTTCAAGTTTTATAACACTTTCCTCAAAAGTATGGTAGTTACTATCATTTATTTCGGTACTAACCTTTGACAATTCCTTTCATATTTCTCTAAGATCTACTTCTGGAAAAGCCTTCTCAAAGTTTTGTCTAAGTGTACTGTCATCAAAAGTTAAGACATCCTTTTGCAATTGTCGTATATTAATAGCAACATCGCGTTGATTACGTAGTTTTTGTTGTCTATTGCCATCAGAAAGATCTAATAAAAAATCAACCTTAGTTTTAAGTTGAAGTAGTTCAGCACTAAGAATCAGTCCTGATTCCATATCCAGTTCTGCTACTTTCTTATGTCCAGCACGATTATTTATTGCAGCATTAAATGAACCTAAATCACCTAGAGTTGTGGCAGAATTTACAACTGCTTGTGTCATATCAATCATCTTCCCCAATTGTAACAACTGGGCAGTGATTTCAGGATTTTGAATAATGTAACTTTCAATTGATTCTGCATTTACAAAATTGCTTTCTTCTTGATTAAGAAGATTAATCAAAGTTTCAGCATTTCCGCTTATTGAAGTACTAAACTTATTAAGCATTTCAAACACTGGAGAATGTATATTTTGTCCCTTAAGATTAAGATACTTTTTCAAGTATTCAACTACATCAAGGTTTCCTATGGATGGTAGCATGCCATCTAAGATAGCTTGAGCAAGATCAATTGGATTACCATCACTGTCCACAGGATTAGCATCCTGTGCTTTAACACTCTCCTTTACTTTATGTTGAATTTCCTCTCATACATTTAAAGCTTTTTTAACATCGGTCCCAAGGTTAATATCAAAGGCAGCCAACAAGCCCATAAAGTCAGGATTATTATGAATAGATAAAGACTCTACATTTAACATGCCGCCGTATTCATCAGTAACATCAGTTCAATTATGCTGTTCATCTCTGGCTAACATGTCCATACGATTAACAAATAACGAACTTATGTCTGTTCCTTCTGATACCCACAATTGTTTCCATTGGTTTAGTAAAGTATTTACCTCATTGTCAGAAACGTCAATAATCATTTTATTGTCTCTGGTATGCTTCAATAGCTTTAATATACCATCAGCATACCTTGTCATTTTCTGTTTCTGTTCAGTATCATCCAAAAATCGTCCTAATATAGTCTGACCTTCTTCGGTCATATTGGGAATTAGATATGAACTTTTGTTTGCGTTCATAATTTCTAAAATTTGGCCTTTTTCTTCGATATCGGCTTCCCATTTACTTATTTTTTCTACATTAGGTTTATCCTTTGCTTTTTCCTCAGTTATTTTCTCTTCTAATTCAGTTATACTAACAAGTATTTCAGAAAGTCCTTCAAACGCAAGTGTCCCACTTTGAAATACTTTGGACATCTTGGCTTTTAAATTGCTAAAATCCTCTAAATCAGACTTCATTAGTTTGCTCAGACTTTTATGTAATTCATATGCTTCATACAATTTATCTTGTAAATCCGCATTTTTAAATTTGTCGAAGTTGGCAGTGACTAGATTTTTAGTTTCTTCATCTAAACTATTGAAGGAACGACTATACATTGCTTGTGTATAATCTTCTAAAGTAGCTGTTGTATAGAGACTATTAATATTTTTATCTAAAATAAACAATGCTTGCCCTAAATAATCAGCTGCATATTTACCTTCAGTAATATCCTCTAACTTTTGTTTTGTTTCATTAAGTTGTTTTCTTAATGCTTGTATTTTTGAATTTTGATCAGCTTGTTCTTTCTGTTTTTCCTGACTATCTGAAGGTACTACTATTTTGGCAGCTTCTTCATTTATAGCACCAGTAAGACTAACTACTTTACCAGCAAGATCACTATACTCTCTAAATATTTTACTAGCTACCCCACTTTGTATTACTTTCTCCGCAATTGGGTCCATTTTACTACCATCGGCTCTGACACCTGCCTGTAGTAATTCCAGTTCTTCGTCAGTAATATACAAAGCAGCTTTACCCATTACTTCTTCTACATTATCAATATAGTCTAAAATAGCTTTACCTATAATGGTATTTTGAGAATCATTACTTTTAGCTTCATGAAATTTAATCTTACCATCAACAACTTCATATTGATTACCCGACAGAGATGTACTTCCTAACTTACCTTTTTCCATAAGTTTGTTTACACCCTCTCTAACTTCATCCACATACCCATTACGTATTAAATAAACTAGCTGTTCATTAACGTTATCAACATTCATTTTGGCCAGTTTGTTATTAATACCGCCCAAATAATTTTGATATTGCATATGTAATTCAAATACTGGGCCCCCTAAAGCACCGCCAGCGAATGCCATTCCGTATCTCTGGAGAACATCACTTACAGTGTAGTCGAAGTTTAAATTAGAACCATCAGTAGTTGTAGAAAATCCTAAAGCATCTGCACCTAAAGCAAGTGCCTTTACTAAGTCTGCACTCATTTCCTCTGCAGTTTCTTCCAAAGCCTCATTAACCGAACGACTAAGATAAGCTGAATTGCCCATTTTTTCTACAAGCTTGTTTGTTCATTTCTGAACAAATTTGGCATTTTGTTTTACTCCAGAAGCAGTGAAGGCTGCTATCTCACTTTTGGATGCCTGGTCTAAAAGAGCTTTTTTACCCAACATCTTAGGAGCCAATCTCGCAGGACTCTCATCAAGGTATGTACCTCTAAATAACATATCTCTAAAGTAATCAATGGACATCAATTTGTACATTGCACCAATACTGGCAATCATACCTAATCCTGCTACTCTATCACTGGCACCCGCTTGTTTAAACTCATCATACACCTCTTGAGAAGAAATACCAGACATGTAAGCTAAAGACATTGTTTGTCCTAGTTTACGAATGGCTCTGTCTTCTCTACCAGTGAATCATCTAGGAATTTCTCCCATAAGTCTTTGTTGATACAACTGCATTGATACATCTTTAAGTAAAACACCTAAATTCTCAATCGTTGCAATTCTATCTCTAGAATAATCTGAAACACTGGGAGTAAATCTTGCCATCCAAGAGTCAGCTACATTAAGTTTCTGGATAAAAGTATTATCATCACTTGTATCTCCACCAACAATACCATTCACAGCTTTTATTAAACTAGGCGCAAGTTTTGCTAGTTGAACACCAGCAGTCGCTGCTCCATAATACCAACCAACTCCAGGAATAAACAAAGGAGCAACAGAAACAACTAATTTAGATATTGTTCCTGCTACTGTCTTTTCCAAATCATCAGAATCCATAAAGTCATATTTATGCATTCAACTTGATTCGCGAGTTAAAGTATCGGTATAGGGTAGAATATCCCTGCCAATTGTACTTTTATTTCCTAGTAGTTCATAAAAATAATCTCCATTGTCATCAACTCTTAAATCACCTTTTTGATGTTTTATTGTTCTGCCATCAATTTCATGCTCTCCATCAGAATCTCATATTGCTAACGCCAGTGTAGGTCTTATTAATCCTTTAAGAAATCCTCCTCTATCCTCTGGTGTTCAATCCAGAAATTCTCCTACTTGGGGATCTCAAACTCTATTTTCTTGTGCTATAGAGCGGGCACTGCGTGTAGTACCAGTATAGGAATTAATACCTGTTAATCCAATACCTTGATAATAGTTATTGGAACTCAATTTTACACGAGGTAAAACATCAGATGTTTTTGATCCTGCAGGAGCAAAACGATTAAATGGGTCATAACTAAACGTCTCAGATAAAGTATCCTCGAATTGTTGGTTTGCATACACATTATACATACTGAGAGCACTTTGGTAAAAGTTCTCAAAGATATTGTCCTCGAATTTGCCATCCTTTGTGAAAGCGTCTATAATCTTCGGTTTTTGTTTATAATACTCCCTTGACTGCAAAGTAGTATTTTCAGGAGTTATATTATTATTGTAAAAATCCTGAAGAGTCATATCTGGTTGAAACAATAGTGTTGCAAGCCAATCATTCTGTTTACTATTCATGTTTTAATCTAGAGTTGTAGTTAATTGATTTCTTTTTTGTTGTGCCTTATACTGATTTTGTATATCTTTATAGGCATCCTCTGGTTGTAATTGATTATTATATTTAACTGAAGCTAAACCTCCTTCAATAATAGGAACAAAAATTTGTCCTTTATATAAATTTCAGTTTCACGTCCCAACATTGTCTATTCTTTGGTTTTTCTTACCACTACTTAAAGTTCCATAGTTAACTAAGTTTTCATAGTTGGTATCTAGCTGCCATCTATCTTCCTCTTGTTTAGAAACTTGAGTGATTCAGTTAGATTTTTTATCAAAGTTTGTAATTGCAGAACTTCCTGCAACTCCCTCTATCATAAAGAAAGGTTTAACGGCTCTTGAATTTCATACATAAGAATTAGTTGCTGCATCATAAGTTACATCTAATCCTCGGTTTTGAGCCTCCATGTTTTTCTGTAGCTGACTAGCACCTGGATTATTTTTAATCCAATCATTGAGCTCCTCGAATTTCATGTTATAATCCAAATCTGGACGAACAGAACCATCAGGCATAGTTTGAAAAGGCATAAGAACACGAACAACTGGACTACTACCAGTCGTTACTACTCTGTTAACTTCTGATGTGGGAACTTTAATATCACCCATATATACAGAATTTTGATCTATAACGCCACCAAATGTAGCAGTATCGAATAAAGTTCTGAAGTTTGCAGGTCCCACTGATTTAGCATGATTATCTACGGGAGTTCCAAGATCCATACCTTCTAACGTGAGTATTCTACTTTTATTACGAGGAGCTAAATTTATTGTAATTTCTTTACCTCCCTCACCATAAACCATAGTTTCTACAAAACTTTCCTTCACATTCTTCTCTTTTTCATCCTTAGCACGACCATATTCAAAATTAGTAGCTTGGGCATCGAAATTAACCGAACGTTTTCTATTAGTATGTTCTGTAAGTCCTAAAGCAAGGAGTCTATAAACATCACCTGCAGAACCTGGATCACCGCCTTCAGCAGCAGTTTTTGCCTTAAGTATTTGTCTCATATTTGAGGGTAAAGCGTTTACTAAATATCGTAAAGCAGCTTCTGTTCCTTGATCTTCATGAGTTACTTTGTAGTAACCTTCTGGACCACCTGCCATTAAAGCTCTAAATCCTTCTTGAATAATATCCCTATCACGGGTAGTATATCCTTCATGAGTTTTAGTACCAAAGTCCTTAATAATCCCTTTTACATAATTAGTAATACTTTCTAAACCAACAGCATTTGTTATATTATTTAAAATACCTTGATTAAATGTTAATTCTGGACTTTGTTCTCTCATAGATAACAATTCAGAATTCGTTAATGCCACGTATTTATCTCTATTAGTTGCGTATTCTTCCGCACTTATCATATCTATTCCCTCATCAGAGTGAACATACATTCTTCCTCGTTCGTCAACAGCGACTTCAGACCAAGATCGCTCGGCGGTTAGCCTCTCTGCCGCTTTATCGTATAATTGTTTATTAAACTTCACTTTATTTGCCATAGAATGAATTTTAACTAAATCACCTAAATCGTATTCTCTTTCTCTACCTCCGAATAAAATAGTATCAGACAAAGATTTCGAACTTTGTAAAAAAGAATTTGCTTGCGCTAAAAACATATTAACATCATTAGGGATGCCATTTTCCTTTAGCACATCAACAATTTCCTTTGTCATAGTCCCAGTGATCTTGTCAGCACCACCTTTACCAGCAGCCGCTTTTTCTGCCTCTTGGGCTTGCGGCTGATATATAAAGGGGGTGTATATTGCACCCCCTACTTGATGTTTTCGTATTTTCATTATCGTAAAGTTCTTTTAAATAAATCAATTATATGATCATTTAATTTGCTTATAGCTTTTTTAGTAGCTCTATTACTGTCAATTCAAATGTGATCAGTTGCATTTAAAAGTTTAGCACCCTTCTTAGCATATTGAAATTTATAAAATGGAGTACGAATTCTACTATTCCCTATTTGTTTAAGATAACTTGAATAACCAGATCCCATTGCATTTTGTTGAATTACAGCTCATTTTTCAGGATGATATGCTTGAACATAATCTTCAATGGTTGGATAAGTTGCCACTAGAGTAGGATTATTATCCTGCCAACTTTTAAATTCCGATTTATAAGGTTGAACAGCATTAGCTATAGACTTATTAAAATCCATTTGGGCTTTATTTGACAATATTTGAGCGTTAACGTTATCACGTATTTCTCTGTCACCTGCAAGTCTGTTTGCATATTGTAGAGCTGCATTTTCTCCCGATTGCCAGTTGCCATATATAGCAGCATTTTTATTAGTTGCTTTTTGCATTATAGCACTCGCAGTAAGTTGTCCACGTGCATTCGCAGTTTGATTTCTAAATCCAGCATAATTTCTAGCAAGATCAGTATTCTGCAACATAGTATTCTGTCATGCCCCTGCTTCTGCAGCTACAGCTTGATTTAGTAATGCATTACGTTGTTGTTGGTTTGACTGCGCAAAGGCATTTGCTAGAAAAGGGTCGGAGTGAATCACTGGATTTGATTGTACAGCATCAGCTTGTAATCGTAATCCTCTAGCTTCAGGAGAACCATAATAAGAGTTATAAATTTCAGAAACATACTGAGGCATTGCTGCATTAGTTGCTTTGTTAATAGCTTCATTCATTACACCTGCCATTTTGTTGTTCTTACGAACAGAGGCAATTAAACGACCAACGTGCAACATGTCTTCAGCATCCACAAGACCTGATAAATTAAAACGTTTGTTATTTTCTCCACCTGTACCTTCAGTATCTTTCCCCATATTTTTCCACTCCATTTTAGTTATAGGATCCAAATCATTTTCCACTAAACGAGCATTATACTGTTTTAAGTTTTTTACACCTAATTCCTTTTTAATGTCTTTACGTGTCGTAGCAGGCATAGCAGCTAATGCATCGGAAATAGAGTTATTCATTGGTAAAAGTGTATTAGAAACCAATGGAGTTGTATTCTTCTTTATCCAATCTGATTGGTAGGCCTCAAGAGTAGCTTGTCTTTCTTTTGAAGCTTCTTCTGTTCTTAAGTCATTGGTTGGTTGTACAATTGTAGTAGTTGGATTAGTTGCAGAAACTGGAGTTGAAGGGGCTTTCCAGGCCCGATTTTTCTCCGTCATTACAAACGCATTTTCATTTGGCAGAAATTTCCATCCAATTGAATTTGATGTTGGGTTATTTCCAAAAGGAAATGCTTGAATATCTCCCCTTTGGTCTGTATTATAACGTGTTAATCCAGCATATGGATCTACAAGCAGACTTGTAGTATTTCCGTCCAAAAATTTTAAAATTTTTCCACCTTCTTTTCTTCGAGTTACGCCACGTTGTTGTCCTTGACTAAACTGCGGTTTCCAACGACTAAAGAACTGATCAAAAAACCTTGTATTTGTAGGAATACTATAATTCTGTGTTTGTACTCCAGTAGTAGGTGTGGCAGTTTTCATTGCATTTGTTAGTCTCATCCAATCTAAGAATTTAGTTGGAGGGTTTAATACAGGTACTGACTCTGGTGGCCTGTTCACATAAAGAGGCTGTGCTTGAGGTGCTCTAAAGATTGGAGACACTTCTCCACTTAAAGTACTTAACATTTCATCCAACTGTCGTTGCCATGTATTCTTTAAATTCTTGTTTGGTCCTCTTTCACGATCTTTCCTATTAGTTGAACCGTAACCATGTTTTCTACCAGTACGAACAGACTTTTCACCCTGAAAACCAGGTGCTCTGTATGCATATTGAGGGAGTGGTAAAGCCAATTGTCCTTGTATTTCAGTACTACCTCCAGAAACAATATCGCCTCTTTCATTTCTGAAACCTTCAGTTTGGGCAGCATTTCTTGGAGCACGTGTTCCACCTTGGGTCCCTGTTTCTGGTCTAAATCCACCTCTGTTAAAGTTGCCTATGTCTGAACTTTTACCTCCACTACTTTTGTCAAATCCACTTCCTGGAACTTTATTCCATCACTGTTGACGAAGAAGGGTCATCGGATTAACTTCTTCATTTCCTTTGTAATAACGTATTTGTCCTGTTCTGGTATCTACAACTTGTCTCATACCTGTTGTATTGAGGGTTGTATTTCCACGTGTAAACTGTTGTTGTACAGGACCTGATGGATTCCATCCTTTTTCCCAAGCACTTTCCCTTTGAATAGCTCTTCTGCGTATCACTTGCCATCATTTCTGATAGTCTTTAACGTCTCGAAGTTCATTATTGTTTTTGATGTCAAAGTCTTTAACATTCATCCCTTTACCTTTTCTATTGAACCATTTATTAGATTCAATTAATCCAAAGTCATTTTCACGAACATCCTTTCATAGTTGTTGCTGATTAACATTTGGATCTTGGGCTAAGTCTTGGATACGCTTTGCTCTTGGATCACTAGAAGCAAGTACTTCCTTCTTAATAACAGATTCAAGTTTGGCTGTTTTATCAGCCCCTTTCAACGAGTTAATAGATGCAGCATCCTGTGGTTTAATATTAATAGTTAAGCCACTATCATCGGCTTGTTTCGATGTTAAAGAAACGTCTGCTTGTTTTTTTGTTCTCGCTAATTTACTGTCAGCGGCTCTACCTAAAGACATCACACCCATAAGACCTTGTGCAATTGCTCTATAGTCATCAAGGGACATGTTTACATTCTCTCCTCTATCTTTTCTCTCTCATTTATCCCAGGCTACTCTTGCAGCACTAGAAACACCCAGTCCCCCAAGAGCTAACTGAACAGTCTTTTTAGCAGTTTTTAAACCTTTTGCAAATTTGCCGACCTTTGCAGCAGATCCAAATATTGGAACTAATCCTGCAATATCAAAACCTAACCCAAATGCAGCTCTACCAACATCACCTCAATCTAAACCATCACGTTTAACATCGGCTACAAATTGTAAGCCTGTTCCAGTTAATCCCATGCCAGCTGATACAAATCCAGTTATGGGATTATTTCCTGTTGCAACAGATAAACCCATTGCACCAGTATCTGCTAAAAGTGACCCTAACTGTAACTTATCAGCTTCAGTTAAATTCGCCATTGCACCAGATACATTAGCCTTTTCTTTATCTTCAGCACTATACGTTTTAGTTACATCACGTAAATAATCTACCTGTGTTCCAGCAAGTTTTCTCTCCGTAGGAGCCATTCCTCCCATTTGATATTTACGAACAGGCTCTTCAAGTATCAAAGACAATTGTCCTAATACTCCACCGTCTTTATAAGGTACTATACCTCTGGCAGTCATAGAATATTTTTTACCATCTTTTATTCAGACTGTATCTCCAAGAAATGTGGATTTTTTATAACCTTGTTTTATTAACTCCTCTTCGTTTTGTGCATTAGTTAAAGGTGTACTATATAATTTCTTAATATCCGCTGTATCAATCTTATCCGTAGATTTACGCTGCATTAATGTGGTAAGCCAGTCTAGATTAGTAATTCTTTGTATTCTGCCAGCGCTGTCTTTAACGTATAATGTTTGATTATCTCCTACTTTTTTGAAGATGGTATATGTAGGATCATTTGCACCTTGACTGAATGTATATATTGAACCATACTTCTGGCCTCCAATGTTTTCCACTGTGCCAATTCTCTCAGGCCCCTGCTGTATTGTATTTTTAGATAAAAGATCCTCTGCACTAGTATAATCTTCCTTATTTCAACTTGACAAAGTACTTCCAGGTGTATAAGAAGTTCACTGCATACTAGGTGCCCCAGTAACAGGATGATACGTAGGATTGCCAGTAATAGTACCAACTGCGAATCTATCCCCACCTAAATTAAAATACTGATAATTTTTACTTTTAGATAGTCTATTATGAAACCAATCTAGATAATCAGTATCTCCATAAGTTTTTCATGGACTATTTCCTCAGTAATATCCTGCCAATGCAGGATCATCATATGTCCCTCTTTTGAAAGCAGCGGACATTGGAGAAAGGGCAATTCTTAGATTATAAGGATCATTTGGGTCATTAAGCTCGGCTTTAGTGTAAAAGCGACCATCATAAACCATACCACCGTAATAAGGATTGTTTCTTGACAAACCACTATATTCATTGAATATTAAAGGCCCTCCAGTATAACTTCATGTTGGAGTCCCTTCTACTAAACTTACTAAAGGATTACCTCCAAAACTAAGACCTGCAAAGTCTTTTATTCACGGTGCTGTAATTTGTTTTCCTGCCGCATTAGTTACAGTTGCTCCCTTAACAGCAGGTGTTGTACCTGCTCCCCCACCTGTGATTACAGGTGGTGTAGTACCAGGCCTATATATGTTAAATGCTCTTAAGTTATCCCATAATTCATTTTCCTCTGCTACATCACCTTCTTTGTAAGTGTGCTGCTGCATTTGGTTAATTAAATTTTCAATATAATCTGGTTGACCAGCAATTAAATCACGAATAGTTTTGTCATTATCTCCTAAACCCGATACTTTATATTGTTTATCACCTACTCAATTTCCTTGTTCATCTTTGGCGGTTGCATAAGTATTGTAATTTCTTAATAGATCAACTATTGTTTGATTACCGATACTTTTTGAATATTGACGTGTAGTATTTTTCTTATCTGCGGGATTGACTAAATTGTAATCAGCATCACGCCTGCCAAAACTCAACTCCGTTAATTTAGGCGCTTCTGGCTCTGGTGTACTTACAGTAAAGTCTCGTAACCTTTGCATTGCGCCCGCATATTCATTGCGTTCTGTTCTAATACCCAACCTTTCAAGAAATCTGCCTGCTTTATTTATACTTCCTGCAGAACGAGCTTTTTCTCTAGGATTTCTTATAGTACCTGTAAGATCCCCTTTGGCATCCGACCATACTCTATTTGTATCTGGATCGTAAGTAACATTCTCACCACGCAATAGAGCATTACGAACGTTTGACAAATGCAAACGCTCGCTATCATTTAGAGTATTAGTAAACTGGCTATATTGCGATAACCAATTATCATCCACAGTTTCTGTTTTACCACCTACTCTTGTAAATGTTCCATAAGTTTTAGGCGCAACCACTGAGGTTGGGCCTCCACCATCGAACTTTAAAATATCTTTATTAACTTGACTCATAATTATGTTATTTGTGGTTAAACCAAAAATGAGAGACCAGATAGTCTCCAATCTCTCATTTTGTGTTGTTACTATAAGGGAATATTAGTATTTCTTATCTTTAGATTTAGTAAGTTCAACTTTAAGATTTAAGTCCTTACCTTTTTTAACAGTTCCGCCGCCTTCTTTTTTGATGGGTTTTTTCATTTTTCCACCTTTTTTGAAAACGGGTTCTTCAACTGGTGCACCCACTTCTGGTTGTCCACCTTGTGCTTGTTCCATTAACATCATGAATGCTTCACATACAGCCATAGCTGCTTCACAATTTTGTGTTTGTAGCGCTTCTGCTGCCACTTGTGCAATTTGCATTAATGGATCCCCGCCTTGTTCTGGGCCTCCTTGTGGTGGCATTGGTTGTCCTTCAGGAGCTGGCATCTCACCACCCATTTGAAATTTCTTAATTTTCATAACTTTGTTGTAGATTTTGTTTGCTTAATTGTCTCTTCATTAACGTATCACTTTTACATTCAGGACAACCTCAACCAATTAGGTGTTTGTTAGGCGTTCTAGTAAATATTCCATGAATTGGGCAAATGATTATAACATGATCTTTGTTATTCCTATATTTCGTCATCGTATAATCATATTTTTCACCATGAACTTCTTTTGCATCTGTGATGAATTCTTCTAGTGTTTTTCTCCTCATTTATTTAAAATTTAATTTTGGGTTTTTAACAATCTCAAATTTACTATTATTTTTTGTAAAATCCAAAGTATAGAACATTATTCTTCAACATACTCTGGTTTTCGATTATCTTGTGTTTTAAGGTATTCAAAGAGTTTTTTGCCCAATCTCTTATAGTCAGAATCCTTTTTCGACATGTATGCACGCCTAGCCATATTAACTAGAGTTTTAGTATTAGGACGACTGAATATTCTTTCACCCGCTTCTATTTCCATTTGACTTTCTCCATCAGATCCGATGATATGCATCCCTTCAGATTCCATTTCAAAAAAATCATCATCCACTTCATCAATCTCTACTTCCATGCCAGGTTGTACTCCCGAGTTCTGATTTAACTCCAAACAGTACTGTGAGTCTGGATCAGATATAAGTTCCTCTGATAGAGGCTCTCCTTGATGCACAGAATTAACAACCCATTCAGGACTAATAAAAATAATATCTAAAGGAATAGTTGTATCTTTCATTCAATAATTCAGTTCCTGTGGTTCATCATAAATAAACAACGCTCCCTCATTATCCTCCATTTCCTCAACATCTTGAAGACCTTTCATTTTTTCTTCATTAGTTTTGAGTACTATAACATCATAATCCTTTCCGTTAATCCTTATCTTCATCAGTTAATAATTTATCAGTTCTGTCATCTGTATTAGTCATAAGTTCTTCAGCTAATATTTTACCAGCTTCAATCATCGCTTCTTCTGATCCATCCTCATATAAAACCTCTAGCTTATCTGTAATTTCCTTTATTAAGACAAGTTCTCCATCTTCCACTTCTGCAACTTGCACAACTTCACCACCCTCTTCGTAAGTAATTACAGGTATTCCCTTTTTGGTTACATCTTCTAAGTCTTCTAAGTCTTGTAGGTTGTTTTTTCTAGAATGCAATGCTCCTTCGACAATAACATTCATTTTACCCCCATCGGCAAATTTCTGAACAACTTCGGATTGAAAGTTATTTATGATTAACCTTACTTCATCTAAGTGGGGGAATTTCATTCCAGATTTTCCAACACGCATGGTATTTTGCATAGTGTTTCCTAAATAGCGATTGAAGTTTTGATTAGCTAAATCAGCACCAGCGGTGTTTTGTAATCTTCTATCATTCTCGTCTTTCATAGATGTCAACTGCCTGTTTTTTTCATTAGCGTCCCTAATAAAGGCATTTGCTTTCTTTCTTCCAAACAACATTGATTTACCTCCCAAATCTTGGGCGGCAGCAATATCGTTAACTGTTCCTCCGAATGCACCACCAAGCTGTTGTGTCTGTTCAGACATTTGAGCCTCAGCCGTTTTACCACCTGTAAGAGCAGCTATTGAGCCATAAATCATACTATTACCTGGTAACATATTCATCATTTTATTAAATGTAGCAGCACCCCCAACTCCCGCACGTTTTGCAGAATTAGGATCAATAGTATCAAGATTTAAACCAGTCATATCTCCCACAGCATCAACAACACCAGAAGCAGCTGAAATAATTGCACCTCACGGACCCATCTTTCCAATTGCTCCTCGAATTCCTTCTCGTACTGCTAAATCTCCTTCATCCATGTTTCCAGCTGATAAACCACCAAGTGCAGATCCTGCACCACTTAATGCACCTTGCATTCCTTGACTCATGTTCGTTATTGAGCCACCTGTACCAGTTGCAGGGGAATTACCTTGTGCTATCTGTTCTTCATTGTAGGTTTTTACTGCCTCTCTCGGATTTGCACCCGCAAACTTTGCTTCTTGCTTTATTTGTTTCACAGTTTTACCTTCATTGAAGAATTTTTTATTGCCCTCCTCGTCAGTTTTATTACTTAAATCAACTAAGGCATTATGTTTTCCTTGCAGATTCGTTTGTCTCCGATTAAGAGTAGGAGTGGTATTAGATTCCCCAGCTTTAAGAGTCGCTCTAAAGTCTTTATTAGAAGGAGGAGCTGTCAAAACTCTTTGAGTAGCAGTGGGAAGTCCCTCTGCTGGAGGAGTTCCTTCAGTTGCAACTGCAGACGCCGCCGTTGCTATTTTATCCTTTTCAATTTCTGAAAGCAATCCAAACTTAAACTTTCTAAAAGAAAGAGCTGAAGGACTATCCTTCATACTCTCCTTTCAGTAAGTTTTTTGTTCTGGTCTAGATAAAATTGGAAATACATTCTCAAGTCCACCTACACCTTGTTTTCTCATAGCACTTTGGTCAACTAAACTTCCATATATTGAGTTAGCGAAACCAAGTGCTTCTAGCATATTTTGTGTCATAATTAAGAGTAACTAACTGTCATTAAAGTCTTTAGTGCAGTAATTAATGCTAGGTTTTTACCGTCATATCTTACTCTTACTTTTAAGAACTTATCTCTTATTCTTGTGGAATTGAAATCCTTATCAATTGAAATTTCTCCTGTAGAAGGATCTCTATACTTAGACCTAAAACGAATGGGTTCAATAGTTGTATATCAAGAATCTTCTTTGTATGACATGTTACCTCTACGTCTTCCATAATCAGGATTCTTTATATCCTTCGCAATTTGATTAGTTTTAAGATAATATTCTCTTGTAGTCAAGTCACGTTTAATATAAGTTCCAGTATTTTGATTATCCATACTTTCTGGTTCATTTGGATCAAATGCTCCTTCCATATAGAAATCCTGCGAAGTTTTAGTACCACTCAGCCATTCAGATTCTCCGAAAGTTTTGTACCTATGAATTCCCCGTTTATTGAAATTATAAACATCCCCAAGAATAGTAAATGTGAATAACTCTGGTGCAACATTATTGGATATAATAACTAAATCATTAAAGATTTTATGTAAACCAGTTAAGTTATTTACAACGAACTCATATTCAAATGGTTCCTGTTTATCATACCATTTTGTTGGAAGAATTTCGTTTGTTTCGTCTTTGTCAGTATAGTCGATTTCATCAAAAATTCCTGCTTTGCCGTGGACATAGAAGCCGTTTAGAAGGAGTTTGTCGTACTCAATTTTTCTATCATAATCAAGATTTTTATAATTAAGTATAATACCTACTGTTTGCTTAAATGTACTTCCAGATAAATCTGCATGTATTAATTCGGTTCCTATCACATTGCCCTCCTCATCAAATACCTCAATTTCCTTCCATTTTATACTCCCATCATCATTATATGTATGTACCATTGGAATTATAGAAATACTAATTTTAAAATAGTAAAGATTTATTTCATCGTAATTGAGGAAATCCTTATTCAATCATAGTTTTCCGTTGTATATATCAGATTTTAGTATTTCTCTTTTGAAAGTATCATTGTCTTCAATATCTTCTCCTTCAAAATTATATCATAATTCATGAGTTAATGATGTTCTATCAAACTTGTAAAATGTTTCACCACTAATAAGACTACTTACAATAGTATCGGTCTTTATTGGTTCTCATACCCTATTCTCATTAGATATATAAGAATTTCATAATAAGTGTTCGCCAACTTCTAGTGTACTTTTTCTAACATAAAAGTAATTATCTTCTAATTTACAGATTATTTGTTTGTTCTCTCCAATAATGTTTCCTTCATTATCTTTACTATTGAAAACCAATAAAACTTCATTTCCTTGATTATCAATATACGAAGATTCAATTCCATTTAACTTAATTTTAAATCAATCGTAGAAGTTATAATTAACAATATTAATCAATGTATTAAAATCAATATGAGTGTCTCCATCATCTTCATGTTCATTATGCTCAGTTGATCACAAATTGGCATCAGTAAATATATTAGAAATATAGGGAACAGTATTGAGGCCAGCCGTACTATTCAAATTATCATAAATGAATGCCAATAATTCAGCACGTCTTTTATCTAAACTATAGAAAATATTATTAATGTTTTCGGAACATAATGGTGTTCAACTGTAGCGAGTTATTCACTTACCAAGTCTTTCATTATAACAGAAATTCCACTCGATTTCATCTTCATCCACATTATAAAAAGTAAACATTACATCACCCTTATAGTTGTTAAAATGAGATTTTACATTCTTTAGTGCAATTGTAGGATATTTATCCTTTTCAGCTAATTTAATATTTTCATTTAAAAATTGCTGAATTTTCATATCGGAAATTAACTCAAATCCATTTGAATTAGAAAACCGCCATATTTTCTTGGCGTAGGTATCGACACCGTAAACTCCAGTTGGAGTTCTTATGACAGATTCTGGCCATATACTTCCATAATCGGGAGTGATTAATGTAACCTGATTTTGAATTACACCAGCTCCGTACATGTGAATTGATTGTCCAGTATTTGTGGTCATCAATGCCTTTTCATTAATTGGAATTAATGCGAGTCCGTTCTCGAAAACGCAGAGTAGATTTACTCCCCAGTCAATAAGTTTTACAATTGCTCCATATTGTCTATCGATATCTTTATATGCCAATCCCTGAAATATTCTATAGGCATTTATAAAATCATCATCAATCTGAACATTGCTGAACATTATTCTGTTATCGAACAAATCCTTAATATAAGGCACATCCATAGCTGTTGCATTTCGTTTTTTTCCAACAGTAGAGTTGTAGCCGTCATTTAGCTTTCAACTTTCATCAAGTTTATTTGCTACGGAAACTGAAGTATTGGATAATGGGAAAAATTTTCTTGAATTTCCCATTATTGCCATTTCATCTGTGTTTGTCCTATCTTCTGAACGAAGTCCTAAATTATAATTAGATAAACATTTAAATGTTACCCACATTCCTAAAGGGACAGTATTTAAATCCGCTCTATTTATCTCCGACCAATCCTCTGCTTCAGTTGCCCCTATTCCTCTATAATGAGTTCATGTATTGGTATCTACAATTGTTTCATTAACAGGAACATCAGGATCAACAAAATTTCTATTTAGTCTAATAGTAACTGTATTTGTGAAGCAATCCCCGCGATAAACATTAGACAATCCCTGTATTTCGTAAAGATTTCTGTACTCCTCCTCTGAATCAATATAATCTTCAGAATCAGGATCACCTATACCAGTAGTAATGGGTAATAATTCATACCTATCACTGATTGCAAAAAATGGAGAATTATCATTGAATCGTATATTAAAATACTCTCTAACAAAAATACTAGAATAGTTTTTAATACGAATATTATATATACTATTATCAAACAAATTCATTGATGATCCCAGAAAAGGGCAATATACCCCCCTAACTAGATTTACTGCATCGGAATCATTTAATGATCTATTTTCTATAAACCCGAATTGTTTCACATCTTCTGCAGTACCAACTCTAGTTGCATAGTTATTGTTGTTAATGTATTTTAAAGGAATATCTGAATTAACAAAGATTAAATCAGTGTTATTTGTTAAAAGTATGCTATCAAAATTCTTATAAGAACTATACGAGAACAATCTACCAGAAGGAGAAATATTATTAACTTCTGCGAATTTCTGACAAACAAAATCAGAACCATCAAAAAGGGATTGTAACTGTGGATTTACACAGACATCAACTGAAAGTAATCCACTTGTCTGTTTTAATGGAGTAGTAATTTTTCTACTTGAAAAATCAGTTGTCAATACTTTATTCCTACTAATAAAGCTTTCTGTAAAATAATCATCCCCATCTTTCAACATTGGAATATATGAAACTTTATCTATCCCAACAGACAATCCTTGACATAATGTAATTGGGATGCGTTTTTGTCTTACAATAAAGTATCCTTTTACACCATACAAACTTTTCAATTTATCATTTATTTCTTTCGTTATTTCAATTTTATAACAGAAGGGTCTAATTTTTTTATTATCAAAATCATATGGACTGATTAATTCAGGATTTTTAAATACACCTTTAGTATTATTCAAATAATCAGTATATAAAAAACTATCTTGCGGCAAATAATTCATATTATTCTTATCATCAAATAATTTACCATAGATTTCATCGGAATAAAAATTAGAACTAAATCCTCCTTCCGTTTTTATAAACTCACATCCACGCAAATTAAACACAGGACTCAATGAGTCATCATTCATTATGTAAACTATTCCGAGCCTATATATTTCACCTGGTCAATAACCTAACTTATAGTATATATTTAGCGGGTTATAGTATTCAACTGATTCCACAGAATCATTTTCCTGAGATGTGTAATTGTTTCTTACATACCCAATAGAAGAATTTTCCTGTGTTAATGTGACTGGGATAAATAAAGATATATTTTGTAAATCTTTCACATTTATATTTACTCCTTGAATATTTCCAAAAAATAACATATTTTGAACCTGTGTTTGCGTCTTAACCGCTGTTACTAAATTATACTTTATGTTTAATTGTTCTTCATCAATGTTGATTATCTCCTCAAATCCATTGAAATTAATTAGCAATGTTGATTCTTTTATTTCATAAGGAACTTTAACCATTCCGTATTCAGTTGTTCTAAATCCATTTATATCGCTAGTTTCACGACTATAATATAGATATACCTTAGAAAAACTAGTATCTATATTCGAGATAAATAATAGAATTGATTTATCTGTCTTCTCATCCTGTAAAGTTCCAGAAATACTGCTGGGTTTAATTATGGTACCCTTAAATATGCTAACCTGAGATGATTCAGCCACGATATCTGTTTGGTTATAATCATTATCGGCAAATTTAGCATAGAATGTATAATTCCCCCCTTTAAGTTGACCAAAGTATCCTACATTTAATAAATCAAACCTTGGAATATTATTTATATTTCTAAAAAGTCTAGTTTGTGAATCTATCTTGTCTTCCACATATAAATTAGTTTGATGTAATTGATTACGATTTATAATCCTATATCGATTATCTTCCACCTTTGAAAACCTAGAATTTATAATACGAGGAGGATTTATATCATCGTTTATAATAAGATTGACAGTCCCATCATAGGAGGGTTGACATTCAATATTAACTGGATTATTTAAATTTATACCTATTTTATTAGTTACAAAATTTGTTATTTCATTTAATTTGATATTGCTATCTGGAATAACATTTTTGTTTACTTTATTTAAAAGGGGATTGTATTCATGGGCCAAATCCCCTTCCTGAAAATACTTTTTGATATGTAATGTTGGCATTATTTTATAAGGGGAAATACTCCCTGACTATATTTAGCTATCTGGACTTTAGGTCTTTTATTAGATCCTCCAGAAGGGTAATCATTTCCAGAAGTGGTGATTACTAAAGTTCTGTTTGTTTTTAATCTTCCAGATCTGACGAAGGCCGTCTTTCTTAGGGAAGATGTATTAATATCAGTTGTGTTAGTTACATTTAAGTGTTCAGCAAAATCTCGAGCTCTCGGAAGTCATAAAGCAAAATTGGATTGTGTTGCAATATCCCTACTGGAATCTCACTCACTATCATCAATCATTATATCTTTAACGCTAAGATTAAAACTTGCAAATTTAGATGATTGAGTACTTATTTCTGACTGTTTATCTCTAATAACTATTCTTGCTTCTTCCATTTTTTGTTCATCAACTAAAGTTGGGACAAACCTACTATCTACTGTACGACCAGGAAGAATTATATTTTCGGCAAAAGTAGTTGTATTAAATAAGGAGGTGTTAGATATAGTAAAATTAGATGTATTAGATTTGATTACAAATGATCCTGCAATGTAGCTCTCTGCAGTAGTTATCAAGCTTACAAAGCTACTCGGAGGTAAATCTTCATTACTAGATAGCAAGTTATAATACTTTCCTTTTAATTCAAATCTGGGATTAACAAATTTATAATGTAAAGTTGATGGATTTATATCAAATAAAGATTTTTTGTTAGATTCATCTATTCCCACTTTTATAAAGTTACCAGGAAGTGATTCCACATTGTGAAACACATAAGCTCTTAAACAAAACTGATATAAACTTTCAAATAATAAATCAACGTTGTAAGCAGGGGCATTATTTTCATACTGAGTAAATCACCGTTCTGCTCCTTGATCTCCTGATCCTAAATTCTTTACTTTAAATGCCACTAACCCATCATTTCGCGAAGCAGTTGATCAATTTTCTTGATTTCCTTGATTTCCTAACATGTTGTCAGTATTTGCTCCACTATACCCATCTCTACATAAAAGTACAACTGGTTGAAATGTGGTTTCTAAGGATCAAATGGTTGAGTCTTTTTCAAAATCATCTGGATCTAAACCGAAATTTCCCCCAGAACCTGCTCCAGCATCATCAACTAACCATCCTCAATGTCGGCTATTAACCGTTTCATTACTATTTCTTAAGTAATTATATACAAAAGGAATTTCACGAAATTGTTGTCAAAAAGACCGACTGTTACCTAAATTAGCATTTGTAGTAGTTAGAGTACCTCCTCGTTGTCGACTTCTGGTATCATAACTTCCTTGAGAAGGGTAATTTCAAACACCATTAAAAGCATTACTAGAACTGATATTTATCCCTGCAGAATAAAAATATCATCCATTAACTGCTGGATTAGGAGCTTGTACTCAATTATTAGATATTAAGTGTAATATTCCTCCATCTCCAGTTCCACCTCTATATGCATTTGATTGCAACATCCATCTATATCCATTGGGGTCATTTACGGATACAATTTCCTGACTTCTATTTAATTTAATAGCGTTAGAGAAAAAATATTTTTGTCCACTTTTCAGATAAGTTACTGCTTCTAAATCAAATTTGGCTTTTATAGTAAGATATGGTTCCAGATTACATACTAAATTTGTTATAAATTTTCCAGTATCAGTCTGTATGTTATCTTCTGCAGTGGGAGAATATTCCCCTCCATTAGAATACAATGCCACTTTCGAGTAAAAATTCCATAAGTCTCCCATTAATCTTTCAACTTCATATGTTAGTTTAACAGAAAGTTTTTTCTTATGAGTAACAGACAAGACTATATTAGGAATACTATTAACATTGATACTTCCAGTTCTAAACCAATAAAAAAACGTAGATTCTCCACTTGTTGGCCAATTGGGATTGTTAAGTAATGTTCCAGAATAATTATTTGTATTTGTATTTGGTCCAATTATTGGATTATCTCAATCAATACTTCCACCTATACTTAAGTAATTCTTATAGTTGTGAACCCATCGTTCCAATGGAATTGTATTATAATCAGCAATAGAATTAAATGAAGCATCTCCTCGATCGCCCGAAACATTCAGATGATGGTTGAATGTCATACTAGTTATTAACACCTTATTTACTTGCCTTTGCACAATACCATCTTGTTCAAACCTAAAAACTATTAAGTATATGCTCTCTTGCTTAAAAGTCTCAATATTACTATTTACTGGACCATCAAAATCAATATCAATTGTATTATCTCCTATGGCATTGAAGTTACTTAGCTTTGTTTTAGATTTAACACTTATTGGATTATCATTTAACAGTGAGGAAAGGGCATATATTTCATAGGAAAGTTCTAGATTGTCTAGATTGAGTGGTGTAACTGTATTAAAAGTGAGAGCCACATTCCCATAATTTATTACATTGTTTACTATTCTTTCTGGTGTAACATACCATTTAAATGTATCATTTCCAACATTAATTAATGAATTATCTAGCAGATTGCTGATTAAATACTCATTTCATGTTTCAAATTGATCATACACTATATATTGATCAGGAATTGGATCATTTAAGTTTCTATATTGAAGTACTGGAGTAGAAATTATGATTAATGAATCTGTTCTTTTTAATGGACCAATATCTCTAGGAATTGTCATGTTAGTATAATATATATTTTCTATATTATTATAGCTTAACTGATCTAACCTAGTAGATAAGTAATAATTGGATACATATTGTGCCTCTTCATTTTTATTACACACAAAATTTATAATTCCATTTTCATCTTTTACTGCAAATTGCAATCTTACCTTTAAATCCGTATTGGTTCCATTATATTGCTTAAATAGGAAATCGGATATTGTTAACTGAAAATTAATTATGCTTTCCTTCGGAATATAGAATTCTTCATCCTTATCTACAAGCTGGTCAACTCGTAATCTACGAATATTTATTTCAAATTTCGATAAGTTTGCAAGTCTATACTTTGCACTAAGTCATCCAGGGATTTGCCAAAACACTTTGTGGAACTCTCCATCCTGATAACTTTTCGGGATATCTAAATCATATAGTTTTTTGTCATCACTTAAAATAAAGTATTGCAGTGTTTGATAAGGAAAGACAGAGTCTTCTTTATCTTTGGTTAACTTAAATTCATCATTCGGATATAATTTAAATGTTTCTACCTGATCAGAAAGAATAAATATTTGTAGATCTCCTTTTTTTACTAACTCAGTATATTTTTGATATACTCGCTTATCGTTTGTTAAATTATTTGGACCATCTGGTAGTACAATACCTGTGTTATTATTATCTCCTTTTACACCAGGTAAATTAGGTCAATCAGGTCAATCAGGTATCAGGTATCTACCATCATCAGTAAATTCTGTCGGCATGGGAATAATAGGAATAAAAATTAATTTTTGATCCCTATCTCTAGTACTAAAAATTCTTCTAGGACTAGGATAACTTCCCACCTCAGTTTCCCTTGTTAAAGGATTATAAGAAACAATATATAAAATATCACTATATCCTTTTATTCCGACAGGAATAAAACCTTCATGTAACTTACAATTTTCCAACTTGTAATTCCCCATATCATTCTGGAGTACAAATTCATTTCCATCATAAGTAATAATTGTGCCATTTAAACAATCCGTTAACACATTATTAGGAGTAGTCAACGGACTTAAATCCATGTTTACACCTTCAATGAAAGTGTTAGTTGCTTCTTGTCTCATTATATTGGTTCAATTTCATTTTTATCATTTCTCTTATATATATATTTAAAATTCCTTGTTGTTAATTCCTCTTTATGATATGAGTACCCAATATTTTGATTGAAGTATCATACAAAGAAGTATTTTTTATTTCTATCTAAAAGACACTCATCTAATATCTTATATAGAATAATGTCTTTAAAAGTCAATTTTGGATTTTTCTTCTTATTTTTAGTAAATTTACCACAATATTCATCAAATTGTCTTTGGCTTAATCCAAAATAGTATTCGCCATTAAATTGAGTTTTACTACTTCTGTATTTGAATCTCAATTTAATTTTATGTTTTATACGTCAATAGTGGTAAAAGACCAAATTACTGGCAAACATTTTACCACTATAAACGGTTATATCTCGTGATTTTAGAAGAACATCCCCACCAATTAGATTATGTCTGTAAAAAGACTTTAATCCAAAATCCACAACTCTTTTAATTTCTGCCAGAGTTAAATCTGGGAATTTCTCCTGCACTTTTTCGTAATAATCTGATGGGTTTCGTATTTCCATTAATAATATTGCATACCATTATTGATGTTCTCATAGAACATCTCTTTTAGTCTTTTGTTTATGTATATTGGCTTTTCCCTAATTCCTTCTTTGTAAGGATATCAAAAGTAAATCTGATAGCCCATGAAATTTGAGTTTAGATAATCAATACCCATAAAGCACCCCTTTCTATACATGTTCTTAAATCTTTCTCCCTCGAAAGACTTAACATGGATCATCATCTCTCGTGACTTAATACGTCATGCAAAGGTAACATTATTTTTTATAATATCCAAGATGATGAGGTAAAAAAGATAAACTAAAATTCTACCACACAATTGTTGCCTATTAACAACCTTATATTTCTTCTGTACTGTTTCTTTCCGAATGTTTAATCTTTTATAGTCGAAACTATAGTATAAATCTTCTGCAGTAAAACAGTACCCTGTTTTATATCGCATTTATAATATTGGTTTAATTGATTTTCCAAATTGCTTTCTATCCCATCGAACCTTAACATCAAGTATTTGATCCATATCGTTCTGTGTGATATTTGCAGGAATTCTAGCCGCATTACAATATTTTAATCAATCTCTTTTTACTAATTGAGACATTTCCATTAATACTTTATCTCTCTTTTTAAGAGCTTCTTTATATAGGTATATATAAGCAATATAAGCAGAAATAGCTTTTTCTTCCTTTTCATTTATCAATGGAAGTCCATCATCATCAACAATGATTCCATGATAAATAACCATTACATTTCTATAATCTCTGGAAAATTGCAATTGATTTCCAGCTTCCCAATACTTCACAAGTTTTCCTCGTCCAGCTATTGGATGTTCTAATCGTTTCCATAGATCAATATAATTTTCAACTCATAGAGTTTGAACTGAGTGGAAGATGTCTTGATTACTGGTCATCTGAGCATCATTAATTGGAATATGTACAGATTCAATTATATCAAGATTACACGGTAATTCCAACATTCTATCAACAGTGTTGGCTACATATCTATGTAATTGTGTGTGTCTTTGACCAATTTGTTCCCAAGCATTCATTGCTAAATCTTCAAATTCAGTTGAATCGATATCAACATCATAAAGAATACGAATCATTGGTATGATTGATCGCATGTTATTTAATCTCATAACTAACGTGGGATTTGATCATTAGGATGTGGAGGTGGTGCAAATTGACGATAGTACCTCAATTTTTTCTCCGTTAATCTTCTTTTTACTTCGCTGGATACTGCACCCAAATTTAAGATGTGGGTTTTCTCACAACAATTAAACATTTCGAGCATTCTGGGATCACGAAAAATTCCTATAACTGAAATATACTTCACAAACGGCACATTAAAAATTCATCCGTCATACATGCCGTTTTCGTTTGGTGTAGGTTCAATGTAAACGTATGGTTCATCAGCACTGCGTTTTCTATACTTGTGGTATCTAAAAGCATCAGTCATATACACATAATAATTTACTTGTCTGTCAACACTGCCAACAAATTTAATTGCCTGTGAACCTAAATCATTAATCAGCGGGGGAATTTCAAAGTGCATTGCATTCCTTCCCAATTCAAAACCACAACAACGGGATTGATCTTTACAATCAACTTCAATACAGTTAATAGCCAATAATAAATCCTTTACGGATAATATTCCTTTTCAATATCATTCTTTAATTACAGCCTGTCTTTCTTCAATGATTTCATCTTCAAGCTGTTCCAAAGACATATTTGGAGTAGCTGCATATCCGCGTAAACCACCCACAACATCATTATATATGGCAGAAGCCAATTCTGTTAGTAACATATAAGTAAATTTAAAAATGAAAAGGGCGAAGCGAAACCGAATTCCACTTCGCCCTTATTCAAATATTTTGTTATCTATTGTTATCCTGCAATTACAGTCATCAATATAGATGCTTCTTTATAGTCAGGATTGCTGGATGTAGCAGTTACGGTGAATGTTGCTCCAACTACAGCGGCAGGATCAGCAGTCAATATACCAGTAGAAGTTAAAGTAACATCAGCTGGAAGATCCGCAGAAGCCCAAGTGATAGTTGCAGAAGAATCCATTGGCCAAGTAGTAGCTACTAATTGAATAGCAACACCATCGTTAGCAACTGTTGGAGCAGTTGTAATCATAACAGTATTATTTTCTACAATAGCAACATTTGGGAATGCAGCAGTTACTTGTGCTTCAAAAGCAGCAACTTCGCTATTAAGTACATAGTACACGTGTCTTGTTACAGCACCCATTTTCTCGTTAACTCCGTTTAATCCGAAGTAACCAGTTCTTTCAACATCATATGCAAATGAATACATAGTGTAAAGTTGTCCAGCAATTGGATATTCATCAGCATACAAAGCAGCATAACGAACATTCGGATAACTTGGGAATCTCAAGTTTTCTACTAACCATGCAGCAGTTGCAAATGGCTCAACATTTCTAGTAATTTCAACTAGGTTTTCAAATTCTGGAATTTCTGTGTAGAATCCAGAGCAAAGATTACATTCGTTTGGATCATACCATTCCAAAGTAGCTCTGGCGATGAAAGCATAAGGATCAGTTAAATAAACTGAAAGGTCAACTCCGTTAAGAACTGTTCTTGCAAAAATGTTATTGCGAGGAATAGTCAAGTTGATTGCATTTGTCATTTGTTGCATTTTCTCAGCAGCACTCATTCCGTCTGCAACAGAGAAGTCAGCAACTAATGCTTTACCAAATGGATACCAGTTTGCGTGAGCAAAGTCTCCTAAGTATTTATGAGCCATTCCAATATAAATGGAAACTCTGTAAATACCAGCAGTGGCCATTAAACCAGCTGCATTTGGAACTAACATTGTAGCAGTTTGTCCAACAACACCAGGAGTTTTGAAAATTCTAGCTCCTTGAATGTTTTCTTGTTTGTACTCACCAGCTCTTAATATTCTAAGTACACCAGCAGGTGCTGTATTCGGAGCAGGAGTAATTACAGATTGTATTTTAGGCAACTGTTGACCTGAACCATAAGCATCTTGGTCAGCATACATCGAGTTGATGATAATTTCTTTTGTATAGGTAAACATAATTTCTTACTTGTTTTAAATTTCTATTTTCTTTTATTGTTGCTCAGGTATTCCCGTTGCAATTGTTTGATTTACTACTGGATTAGTTTGGATTCTAGGATCACTTGCGTTTTCTAACAATAGTTTAACGAATTCGTTTACTATTTCAAAACATACATAATCTGGAAATTCTAAAACCTGTGAAGTATCAACTGTTCTGTCAATTTGAGATTGAGTAAGACGAACGAACATTGGAGATTTAATATAATCCACATATGCTCTTCTTGCTAAAAATAAAGCATCATCTTGTCCATATCTAATTTCTAGTTTAACTGTGGAGTTATTGGATTTTCTATCAAAGATTGGTCTAATACTGTCAATTTGATCAGAGTCAATAATTTCCTGATCCATTTCTGGATTAGACGGCAATATTGGTTTCTGTGGTACAGCAATTAGATTACTATTTTGATATTCAGTAAGGTTCACATTATTAATAAAGTAATATGGTCTTTTATACATTGGACGCATATAAGCATTATTGATAATCAGTGAATACATATCGGCAGTTAATCTCCTTGCGGGGAAATAAACTCTAGTTCCAACATCGTAACATTTAAAGTTTTGTGATAATACTTCATATTCAACCACACAGTTCAAAATGTGAAGATAATCGTCTGGCATAAAACATGAATACGTTCTATTAAGAAGGTTTATCATGCTAATTTCAGAAGCATCAAGTTCCAATTCCAAAATTGAAGAGGACTTTAATACTCGTAAATCGTCTGTTGACTGTTGATTAATGTCGTATCGATTATAAACTTTATTAATATACTGTTGAACAGCCTTATTAATAAAATAGTTATAATCTTCCAGTAGTAATGAAGGCGCTTCTAACTTATTAATTTCAATTAAAGCATATTCATAAAGTTCGCGACTTGTCATAGGTTTCTACTTGTTATTTATTATTTATTATTTTTCCCTTTGTTAAGTTGTTTGTCAACTTCACTTATTTCGGGAATAGGGTCTTCGTTTGTAAGTGCAAGACCAGGATTTTCATCATTAGGGTCTTGTTGTCCATCTAAATTGGAATTTACAGTACGAACAAAATCGGGATATGTTTCGTTTTTGATGGCTTCTAAAACTCTCTTATTAGAAGGAGTTTTCAAGAATAATATCATTGCTTCATCAGTTGCTCCGAGAACAGTGTCTCCATACATGAATAACTGATTGATTTTTCTTATAACGTTTTTCTCTCTTGCGTCAATAAGTAAAAGTTTCAGTACACTATCGGGACTTGTATAAAGATCAATTACCAATTCAGGTTTAGCTTCTGCTTTTTGATATAAGTAATCCGCAATGTCCGATTCTGGAGCATTTCTCATTACTTTACCTAGTAATTTCACCTTTGTTAATCTACCAGCAGCAGAATCATTTTCAATATATGTCCATGCTTTGGTGATTAGTTTTCTCTTATTAACACTCTTTTCTGATTCTTCTCCAGGAACATCAACGTAAAGTTCGGCTAATCCATATCTACGTTTATCTCCATCAATGATTAAATTACCATGTTCATCTTTTGCTCCACGTGTTGGAACAATTAATTCAGAATCCTGAATGGCCAACCATTTATTTCTTTGCAAAGGATCAGCTAAGTTAAAAGTTGTTCCATCTTCAATAAATATTTCCATATCTTCTGGGATGAAATATTGACTTTCTGGATCATTCATTTCCTTTTCACTAAGAATCATCTCGGATTCTCCATTCGGATTAATTCTTACTTTCTTTACAAATGGATGATTCATCCCATTCTTTTGTTTTAGCGGCTGAATGTAATATTGTTTTACTTTATAGACGCTACGTATTGTTATAGTTTTATTTTCCATATTATTTCTTATTCAAATTATCTTGTTAAGATTTTATCTAAAAGGTTTATGTGCTCCCATCATAGACAGGAGCACTATCACCAATATTATCTCTTAGAACCAAAGAGTTCTAGTTTCTTCAGAAATTAGGATTACAGAACGATAAGGATTATAAACCCCAACACCTGCATAACCCCAGTTGATTATCTTAGATGCAGCAACAGGAGAAGATACTTCGCCGTGTTGTAAACCAGTGTTTCCACCAACACCTTTGATAAAGTTATGAATAATTTCACCTCTCTTGAAGGTAAACATATTCAAAGCAGCTTTTCCAGATACAGCATCGGCTGTTAAATCTAAGAAAATACCGAATTTACGAGTTGGATATTCAATGTCAAATGAACGGTCAACTTTGAAAGTAACTTTATTACCTGCAAACTCATAGGAGTTGTAAGTTGCACCTAAATCAACATATCCGTTAGATGCTGTAGAGAATACGAATGTACCTACAGTTTTCCAATCACGAATCCAAGTTGAAAGTGTTTCTTGAATTTCAGTCCACATAGCAGTGTTGCAAAGGAATAAATAATCGTTTCCAGTTGCTTTTGTGGATTTAGTAACCATTACTTGTAATGCTTTGTGGAAGAATTTGGTGTTCAATCTGCTGAAAGCAAATTTAGTAGCAAAACGCTCGATCTGAGCTATAATTCCATCAGGAGCAATAATTGGACGGCCAGTTTCAGGGTCATAAATTTTCGGTTTACCGAATTGATCCATATTTGTTTTACCCCACAAACAAGCGTTGTTACGAGCTTCCATAAATGAATCTAAACAGTCCTTCTCAGCAGTGTTTAGTTTATAGATAGGATCGTCTTTATCACCTTTTCCAATTTGGATAAATACGTCTTCCATTGCATTGTATTGTGCAGACATAGAAGCATCAGCTCTGTGTGTTCCAATATAAGTTCTGTGACGTTCAACGTTACTTTGATACTTAACGTATCCTTCTTCGTGCATTTCAGGCATGTAGTTCGTTACGAAACGTGTAGGCATACCAACTTGTGTGCCAGACGTATCAAGAACAGAGCCGTAATCGCTGTCTTGGATTTTACCAATTACTACCCATTCATTATCGCTAATACGTTGTGGACGATTTAGAACGATAATCAACTGACGAGTTCTTTCTATAATGAAAGTGTCAAATTTCTGGTAGTAGTTTTCTCCAAATCTAAATATAATATCACTTCCGTTAGCGCCATCGCCTTCAGGAACAGCTTTGAAATGTACACGTTTGATACGGTTTACATTAATGTCCCATTCAACTACGAATGAATCAATACTTTGGAAAGCATTTTTCTTACCTTTTTCCAATGTATAAGTATTCAAAAGAGCTTCAGTTAAGTGAGTTGCTGTGTATTGATCATACAAAGTAGATACAATACCAAGTCTTGCAGGGTTAGCCCCTAAAAATTTCATAAAATCCTCATATGTGCGAGTTTCGCTCATATTAGGTCTTACAGTTGTAAAGTTTGTTATTCTCATAATTTAAATATATTATTTATTTGCCTATATTAGGTTGTTTCGCGAACTTCAAAGTGAACCCATCCCAGATACTTGTGGAGGTGTATCATTACCTTTGTCAATTATAACAGTATTTTGTCCCCTTGCTTTTAAAGATTCAATCTCTTTCTCCAGAGTTGAAATCTTCTTTCGTTCAGATTTTAAAATATCTTTTCAATATTGAGAAGTTTCAGTAATTGTAGTCATTCCCTGTAGGGCAAGCCATGCCAATTCAATTAACTTCTCTGGATTTTCAATATCTCTTACAAATTGACTTTTACCTTCTGAATCTTGTTCAAGCAAATAAGATAATACTTGATTTTTGTCTGCGTCTTCAATAACTAACATATCAGTTTGAGGATCATCATAATCTAACGGTATTTCATTGAAATTATATAATACACTTGTTAGGTTATTTTTAAGATCTTCAAATTGCTGTTGAACCTGTTGCTCGTTTAACTCGATTTGTTTCTGTTCTTCAGCTTTATAAGTCTCGCGAAGAATTTCAACTTTTTTATTAAACAAATCTTCATTTTCTTTAGCTCTATCTAATTCCTGTTGTAATTCTTCATCACTCAAAGATGGGAATTTCGACTTGATATCTGCAACGTAGAGTTCTTCATTAGTATATTCATCAATCGAGTAAGACTGAATTTGTCTTTGGTCAGGATTTTGTGATAAATAGTCTTCTAGCCTCTGGTTTGCAAAGTAATCTACAACTTGTTCTAATGTTACGTTATTAGATCTTAAATAATTAATAACATCTGTCTCATGATCAGTAAGACCTGGACTAGTTATTTCTTGTAAAATTGTCAACTGTTCTTCACGTGAAAGTGAGTTAAAGTCAACATCTTCGGTTTCACCTTCATCGTTTTCAAACGTTATTTTGGACGGATCTTTAATACCACGCTCCTTCAAGAACAAGTGCATTACATCCTCATCTTGAGGCTCATGCGGAGTATCATCAACTGGCTCATCTAAGATTCCAGTTATATCCGTGATTTGTGGCCTGTTGTCTATTTGATAATCATTATCAATTGGATCTTCTAATAGAGCGTTTTGCCCATCCCATGCTGTAGTAGCTGCCATAATACTTAACTTATTAATTCATATTTAATTTTTGCAAAAATACAACTTTATTTTGCACTTACAAAATGAAAATATAATTATTTTTCATTGGGTAATTCTTCAATCGAAATTTTAGGTTCTTTCTTTTTTTCAAGTCTCACATAAAATCCAACACCAATTTGTGGGCCAAAATCAAACTTCCTTTGAATAACTCCATATTGTCCACCAACTCCAGCATAGAAACACCATCCAAAACGTTTAGGTTGAGTTACTATTGTTTTTTGTATTAAGTGAGTTATTAGTGTTTCTTTTTCGTAAACTTCTAAAGAATCCAAATTAGGTTCATAACCAGAAACTCAAGCCTTATAATTTGAATCAGCATAGAATTTCTGTGTTTTTGGTAATACTACCTCAACAGTATCCCACAGATAAATGTAGATATAATCTACAACCTTTTCTGTTATTAGTTTAGGTTCAACTATTTTTATAGTGTCTCAATTAACAACAGTGTCTCTTGTTTCTATGATGGTAATTCCAGGTTCTGGTGCATTTTTAGCTTTCACACATCCTCTAATAGAGAATATGGAAAGTACTATTAATCCGACTATTATTAGTCAATATATTCATTTTTCCATAAAATTTATACTCCTGGAACAGGAATTGGTATATCAATTGTTAACGGTTGGCTTCCATCGTATGTGTATGTAGATATGAGAGCACCTGTATTATAATGTCTTAAGTTAATTGTTAAAGGTTGAATAGTCGCTGTTGAAGCTCCGATACTTAGAGTATCGGCGGTTCACTTTAACTTTCCTCCTGCAATCTGTCCCGATCCATCTGGTAAAAAGAAGGTCGCAGCTGGTAAATCAATAGTAGTATCGCTTCCAAATGCTATTGTTGGATTTTTAATATAAATTCCACTGTCATTCTCCAATTTAGCTATATTAACATCACTAAGGTTTTGAAGCTTAAGAAGTTCCTTGCCATTCATAAAAATTCCAGCACCTTTCATTTTTTTGAAGGTTATATCTTCAGCTAAACCATCCATTACTCCATTTCTGCATAATACATTATTGTTATCAGCTAATTCTAGATTATATGGAATGTCAGTGCCAGTTTCTTCTCCAAAGTTATATTCATAGTTATAATTCGCATTTTTTAAAATATCAATAAATGGATATTTGTTGGAGTGAGAATTAAGGACTATAGAGGGTTTTAGCTGAGGATCATAAAGATGGCCCCCCACAACGAATTTGGTTTGATTTGAAAATTGGTTACCTGAAGTATCTAATTGTACAATTATGAAATTGTCTTGTCGATTGGTTAATAAAATTGCCGCTCTTACTTGATTATCAGAACTTTTAATAATCATATTTGGAAACAAACTTGGATAACTAACTAAATTTAAATTGGGAACTAATACTTGAAAATAGTTTGTAACAGATTCTCCAGACATCCGAAAGAGAGCATAAAATACCTTTATGTAGTTATAGATATCAGGAAGTTGATTACTAGATAATTGAACGTTTACATAATTAAGTTCAGTTGTTATTGTTAAATCTCTAATAATCGGAGGATTGTCATCGTCTATAATAACATAATTCGAAAGAAATATATTATATCAAAATTCAATGGGAACATCTGTTATCGTATCATATATACCACTATAAACAGAGTTAGATAAATAACCACAATTATAAGCTTCTTGTATGATATTAAAGTTAGAATAACTATCAATAACTATATCAGACCACTGCACATTCGATATATCAAATTCTTTATGAAGTCATATTTCTCCAGGAAGACCTCCTGTCAAATGTATTAACGTATTCTCTTGTGGAAAATTTATTTGTCGTACATTTAGAACATCAGTTGTTATAATATCGTTTTTGTAATCAATTACTGTATTTCCCAATCAATTACTAATAGTATTATCTACAATAGCCCCATTAAGACTAATCTTTTCCTTAAAACCCCATTCTCCTGTAATAACCTCATCATTCGCCTTAATAGCCAGTTCATCTACCCTTACTCCGTCCAAAAATTGTGCATTCAAGTTGGCAACTAAAGCATTACTATTAACAATAAAAGGTGCTTCATTAGTAACTTCAAATGCAACTTGATTTTTTACGCTTAAATCTTCTAAAGCTAAAGAATGTATATTAGCCGAAAAATCAAAAGCCTCATATCTATCATTGCTAGTTAGTCATAAATTATTATCATTAGAGATAACTATTTTATTATTTCCAGGAAATTCTAAACTAGCTAAATCATTTTGAGAATCAATAACAATTATATCTGGTAACTTTTCTTCTGTACTTCCAGATGAACTTCCTTGACTATTTACTAACTTATTAAAATCTAACTCCGTATATCTATCTCCTACCTTAACATATATTCTTCCCAATGTACTTAATACTAGGTTTCTTCCACCCACACCAACTACATAGGAATTATTTATTATACTATCCATATTTACATATTATAAAAAATGTCTGGTGGGATTTCTCCCACCAAAACATCTTAATTTATTTTATTGTATTTGTTGTAATTTTAGTAATGAAATTCTACCATACATCATGGTCATTTCATACATACTATTTGGTTCGTAATTTAGACCTTCAGCAGGAATGAAGATAGATAAACTATTTTCATATCCATGTTGTACATCAATTGGAGGTACACTTCCTCCAGTTCTAAACCATATAGTCAAAGGAGTTGGATTTAACATACCTTCATCTGGATTAAACCAGAAAATAGTAGAGTTATCCAAAGGATTTGGCATGTCAACTAGGCCTGTGTCAGCAGAAATTTGAATTTCTCCATATGAATCAGGAACTTCAGTAACAGGATTTGATCATGGAACAAATCTTTTTTGAGCATACATATTATCTATGGTGTCATAGATTTCTCCCAAGTCAGTGCTAACTAATACAGTTCCTTGTCCATTATTTCTCGCGCTTTCGGCATAAACACCTTCACTATTACTTTGTAACAATAGAGGCATATCCTCAGTACCTATAGCAACCGCTGTTCTTCCAATTACTTCATTAGTTTCAGGATCATATTGCATTGGAACTGCAAAGTTAATAACATCATTCATGTTATCCCAAACAGCTTTAGATAGAGAGTTACATGCTACAATGTAATCTCCTAATAAAGGAAAGCTTGGTTCATTGGTTTGCATCCAGTCATCATCAAAGTCAAATGTATTTCATACAAATGAACCTCCATCATGGATATAGAACATTTCTCCACTCCAGTGTTCCATGTATATAGTCCCATCGGAACCAAATACTAAACTAGCACCATTATCGAATTGTAAACGACCTTCTTCTCCAGTAAAGGAGGGATACCATAGTGTATTAAACATGGCCACTCCACCAGTTACGTTAGTTCCTGGCATAATAGCAGCAATGTTCACAAATCTCTCATAAGGAAGTTCTCCAATTGATACTATATCTTTCAACCAGTCTTCACATGGATTTAAAACTGCACTAGTCTTTATTGGATTCTCTTTACTAACAATTACGTCAGGAATTGCTTCGTAAACAGGTTGTAACCACTCATGATACATTTCTTCATCAACAAGTCTAACAAGATGTCCTTCTCCTTTTTTCGCCATCACATTACCATGAGGATGTCCAATTGCATTAATAACAGTAGGCATTTGCTCATTACCAATCATTACTGATGTGTAAGGCATCATTGGATAACCTGAAAAAACTCAACCGTTATAGAAGTTCCATTTCTCCCATTCATTCACAATTAATGCTCCAACTAAATCGTTATTTGTTACAACATAACCACCCATTGGCCAATCTTCTGGAAGCCTACCATCTATTGGGTACCCAGCCATAGGATCTTCTGGAGTTAATATAACACCATAGCTAACCCACCCTTCGTTTTGATATAGATAACGGTAGTTATCAATACTACTTCCAGAGTAGTAGAAGTAGATTTCTCTACTGCTTCCGTCAATAATTAGTTCAACACCATTATCAAATGTCATTGATTGAGTAGATCCTGAGAAATCATCAAATAAATAATCTGAAGTCATTTCCCAATCTTGACCTAATGCCCTATCGCTAACATCTTGACCTGGAAATAAACTTCCAAGAGGCATAAACCAGTTAACCATTTCTTCACTTATAGAAAGTGTATCAAGGAAACCATCATTGTTTCTAGTTACGTCAGTTAAAAGAGGAGTTTCTCTGTTGATTATGATAGTTGCGTTAACGTTGTCAAGGTCAGATAAGTAGGCAAGTTCCTCTTGTCCACGACCCCTAACTATAGCACCTATTCTATCATACCCAGAGCGAATAGCTATACGTGAGTTAGTATCACCAAATAGTATCGTTGGATTTCCTATTGCAATACCATTAATAAAATCAGCAGACACACGACTGTAATCAACCGAATCTATATATAGACTTCAACCATAGGGTATTTGTATATATTCGTGTAATCAATTACCATCCTCATATATTATCCATTTCGTATCTTCACCATCAAGAGATTCTCAATTTTGTTGTATCTCCGTTGATAACCGTACTGAACCTGCTAACTGATCTCCACGCAGTATATTTTCTCCATTGGTTCCTCTTATTAAATTATAATCTGATCCTGAAAAACCTATATTTGCAGCGAGATCGAAATATAATCTTAAACCTGATAAATTATGTTGGTTATTGATTGCCTCTTCTACTGTTGTTGATAAGGCAATAGTATGACGAGCCACGTTAAGGTCAGCAATTTTTATTGAGTTGTTGCTGTTGAAATTTAGAATAGTATTAAGTTCTTGCTGTTCCTCACTTTCCAGTTTAACAAAACCATCAAGATTAACATCACCTGCGGTAATAAATCCGCTATCATTAGTTAAATCACTGATATTAGTTGGAATACTCAATTCGCTTTTAAGAGTAGAGATAGGTATGTCGGTAGGATCAGCAGTTGCATTAGTCACATTTCCTTTTACAGTAAGTGTTGGCATTTGTGCTAATTTTGCATTAGACACAACGTTATTTCCTATTGTTAGATTAATTACACCAGTTACATCTCCTCCATGCGCAGAGTGAGAGTACTGTATAGTACCAGAACCCATTGACATTGTTAGACCATTACCAGATGTAAAATTAATTGTTTTTGCAACAGAACCATCAAACGTATATTTTCCGTTTCCTTCAATAGTCGAGCTTGCCCCAATTATTGTAAGAGGGTTAGCCACACTACTTGCTACTCCACCAGTTGGAATATCCACAGTTACATTTGCACTACCATCATAAGTTTGATACGCAGCACCACCTTTAGTAACCGTTAAAGTATAAGGATTCTTCAACGCTGTTGGTATTGTTACAGTTTTCACTGCACTACCATCAAACGTTACAGTTCCCTCAGTGGCGTTATTTATTGTTAGTAAATTTGGAGTTGCAGTTGCTGGGAATGTTGCTCTTGTAAAAGTAACACTATGTCCAGTAGCAGAAGCAGCACTTATATATTGTCCTGCAACAGCAGGGCCATTAGTAAAGCTAACAGCTGTTTGATTTCCTTTAGTTGTTTGGTAAATATGTCCTAAAGCATCAATAGATACTCCAGTAACAAAGTCTCCAGTTCCACCTGCATCACTTCCTGATACTGGTTTTACTTGGTGGCTTATTGTGCCAGTTCCTGTAATTGGGCCTCCTGTAAGTCCAGTTCCTGTGGCAATATTTGTCACAGTTCCACCACCGCCAACTGCAGGAAGAGTTCCTTTAGTTACAGTAATGGCATGTCCACTTACAGTTACACCACTTACATATTCATTAATTGTTGCAGCTGCACCACCACTTAATTGTGTCTGATTAGCTTTTGTTATACTAGAAATATGACCTAAAGTATCAGTTACAACACTTGCTACAAAATCACCTGTTCCCGCTTCGGCAGTACCACTTGCAGGCTTGACCTGATGACTAATAGTTCCTGTTGTAGTTACTGGCCCACCAGTCAAACCCGTTCCAGTAGCAACATTAGTTACTGTACCTGTATTAGTAGTTTTTGCATTCCAATTATCCTTGTCAGTTTGAGTAACGTGGATAGTATTATTACTAATGTGTGTACTTGCATTACTTAACGCAGTATCTAAACCAGTAATTTTACTTGTTGGAAGATCTGGCAAATCAGTTGCAACTACATTAGTGCTTGCAGTAACGTGACCTTGTGAGTCAGTTGTTATTTTTTGTAAAGAATCTGTAATTATTTTACCAATTACGGCATCTTGTTTTTGATTTATTTCAGTTTGGAAAGCAGACGTTAATCTGTCCTTTTGTATTGTTCCAGCTTTTAAAGCAGCATCAATAACATTGCCATTAACTCCAGTTTGTATATGTTCCCCATTGTAACCCTGATATACAGGAATTAAAGCAGATAAATCAACTCTAATTTCATCTGGAGTTCCAGGATTGATAACTAATTCATTAGTGTTTGTATCAAAGTCAATAGCAATACCATCGAATAATACATTAACTACTAATTCACTATCATCCCAACGAACAAATACTAAATCACCTTCTACATAAGGATCTCCTGGATTTGCAACTAAGTAAGCAGCATCAACATAGAATACTTCTTTAACATATTCAAGATTTCCAATCGCATTAGTAATTAAATTGGTTACTTGTGTTAAAGTTTGATAGTTTACGTTGTTAGTAAAATCACCTACATTAGTTGGAACGACAGGTAAAGTTCCTTTTGAAACTGTAACCGCGTGATTAGATACTGTAACTCCTGAAACATATTGTCCAGCAGTTGCTGCACTTCCACCACTCAATTGAGTTTCAGTTGGAAAAGTAATTGTAGTTGGTTTAATTGCAGTTACGTGGCCAGTGCCATTTCCTGCAGCCGTTCCAACAACAGTGACAGTTCCTCCAAATCCAGGAGTTGCTCCTGCATTAGCAACGATATCAATTGCTTGAGTTGCGTGAGATAATGTAACGCTTCCAGTTGTTCCACTTCCGACAATAGGAGTTGTAGATGTAATACCTGTAATAGTTCCTACGTTTGCAGTAGCTCCATCAGCTATACCATCTAATTTAGTCTTGTCAGCTGCACTCATGAATCCCGCATCACCAGCAGTCGTTGTTACAACAGCATGTTGAGTAGTTCCTTTTGAACCAACGTGAGTTGAGGGTGCCTTGGCATCCAATGTAGTCTGCAAATTCGTCACATCAGAAATTGCATGATTATGAGTTGGGAGTGGTGTTGCAGCAGGGAATGTTGCAGGTTTATCTGTAATACTATCCCAAGTTGTAGCAGGAATAACGGCATTGAAAGTGGCGTTATTTCCAACTTTGGTAATATTCATGTTATTACCCTGGATAATATTTGTTATTTCTAATTTGTTTGCCAGGCTATTCCTAATATCAGTATGAGTACTTGGATCTGTGCTTGAATTATGGGCACTTATCTTATTATCAATTTGACCAGGAATACCGTGAGCAGTAGTGGTTTCAAGTTTGTGATTATCAAGACCTGTCTGAACGGCACCTACTTTCGTATCTACTTCATCTTTTGTGTATAAATCAGACAAATCTACTTCTTCAGGTTCAACCCAATCTCCATCTTGACGAAGATAAGGTTTACCATCAATAGGAGCTTCCTTAACATAAATGTCAGGAATTTGTCTCTCATTAAATTTTGTTATTGTTGTTAATATTACCATTTCTAGTTATTTTGATAAATAAGTAATCCATTTCTATAAGCCTCAGCGACTTCTTTTCCCTTTATGAAAAGGCTTTCAACTTCTTTTCCTTTAAGTCATAAACCGCCTTCAGTTCCTATATTTAAGTTATATACAACTATATTAGATCCTGAGCCATTTACTGCTCTAATTCCAACAGTAAATGTGCCTTTTAAGGATGTTGTTCCGTATATTGTCCCAGTAGTTGGGTTAAGTGTTATTCCAGTAGGTAAACTACCAGAGTTTACATTTCAAGTTATTGGTAAATCACCTGTTGCTTGTAATGTATATGAGTAGTAAACATTAATTAATCCGTTTGGCAAACTCATAGTAGTAATGACAACTGGATCTCCAATAGTCATTATAAATAATCTATTATCTGTTCCATTAGCATTAGTTGCTGTAATAGTAAAACTATATACTCCTGCAACTGTTGGTGTTCCTGACAGAACGTTGTTTACTAATGTAATCCCATTTGGCAATGAGGATATTGTAGATCATGTAATTGGAGTATTTCCGTTAGCTGCCAAGTTCAGCGAATATGCTGTGCCTCTAATGGCAGTTAAATTTGCCCCTGTCGTAATAACAGGTGCACCAGATGGCCCAATTGTTATTGTGAATTGCTTAATGTGTGCGTAATCTAGGCCTAATACATTGGAACATCTTACGCTAAAGGTATAAGTACCTTCTGTTGTTGGAGTTCCTGAAATAGCAGCACCAACTAAATTCAATCCAGGAGGTAATCCTGTTTCTCCACCACTTGCTGGTAATATAACCCACGTGAATGGGGTACTACCTGTTGCAGTTAAGTTCTGAATATAAGATGCTGATACGTTACCGCTGTTTAAGTCGGTGTTCTGTATGAATGGCCTTTGATATACTATTATAGTGAATGGCTCATTAGCCGAGCCACCAAAATTTTGTACTTGCAGTCTAAAGTTATATGGGCCTACTGTAGTTGGAACACCTGATAAAGTTGCAAAGTGTGTATCTACAAGATCTGGAACAAATGTTAATCCAGGTGGTAATTGACCTGATGCAACTGTTCAGTTTATAGGCTCATCTCCACGTGCTGTAAATTTATAACTTCATACTTCTCCAAGAATACCATTTGATAAGTCTTGTCCATCTATAATAGACGGAGTAGTAATTGTTAAAGTAAATTGTACTTGAGCAGAACTTCCAAAAATGTTTGTTGCTTGTATCGTAAATGTATAAGATCCAGTTACAGGAATTAACCAAGAAAGAACACCATTAGTATCTAACGTAATGTTAGCAGGCGGATTTGGCTGAACAGTCATAGCCCATGTTATTGGGGTTTGTCCACTTGCCTGTAATACAGTTGTAAATGGTCTATCAATACCACCTAACAAAGTAGGATTTGATGTAATAACAGGTGGAGTACCAACTTCTAAAACGAATGAAGAAGTTGCTTGAGTAGTTCCGTTTGTTACTCTCACTTGGAAGTTATAACTTCCTGCTGTATTTGGAGTACCACTTAAAATACCTGCTGTAGATAGGGACATACCAGGTGGTAATGTTCCTGCGGTTACTACAGCCCATGTTGATGTATAAGTTGTATCTTGACCTACTGCTGTAAACTGTAAGTTACCATAAGCAACACCCTGTGTTCCGACTCTCAAAGGAGATGTGGTTACAATGGCCAAAGCCATACCAGTTTCAATAGTAAGACTTACTATCGCAGAGCTTCCTGCTGCATTAGTTGCATAAACTTGGAATGTAAATACTCCAGTTGCTAGTGGTATACCTGTAATAGTACCATTTGAGTTTAATGTTAAACCAGTCGGTAATTGTCCTCCAGATTGAGAAAATGTTATCGGTGTCGTACCAGTTGCCTGTATCTGATAAGAATATGCAGAATTTAATCTACCATAACTTAAAGTACCAGATGTAGTAATTACTGGTAATTGATTAACAGTTAATTGGAATACTCTTATGTCATCTCCCAAATAGTTAACCGCACGCATACCAAATGAATATACACCAGTTGCTGTTGGAGTTCCAGTTATTTGTCCCGTATTAGGATTTAAGCTAAGTCCAGGTGGTAAATCATTAAGATTTTCCCATGTAATTGGTTGAGCACCAGAAGCATTTAATGTAGCAGAATATGATTGATTTAATATTCCATTAGGTAATGGAGATGTTGTGTTTATAGTTGGAGTAGATGCTACTACTAATGTTAGTACTCTCGTAACTCCCATCAAATCATACTCGTTAGTTGCAGTTATTGTAATCTGACAACTTTGTCCGTCAACTGTCGGTGTACCAGATATTGTATCGGCAATGTTATCTATGGTTAATCCTGATGGTAAAGTACCACTTGATACAACCATAGTTATATTTAGAGGAGCAGAACCTGTTACATTTGGTGACCATAAGTAAGGTTCTAAGTGAACAGCACCAGTGATAAACGTATCGTGTATAACAGGTGGTTCACCTACATCTAAGTCAAAAGTTTTCCTAACCTGATAACCTACAGCATCAGTTACAACAACATCGAAGAAGTACTCACCTTCTGGGAGGTTAATGGCCCCCGTTATGGCCCCCGTTATGGCCCCCGAGCTATTAATTGATAGACCGTGTCCTACTGGTAATCCAGATAGTGCGAAACTAAATGGTTGTGTACCATGTCCTTGTTCCATCTCAATAGTAGCAGAATAAGGTCTTCCAGTTAAGCCGAAAGGTATTGTATCAGTTACAAACACTGGTGGTGTTGCCATTTCTATAGCAGCTGTTCCATCCCAATACCCTCGTTGAGTATAGTTAAGAACTCCACCTCTTACAGCTTGTATAGGAGGTTCATTACCTGCACCAAATACACTAGTAAGGTTAATAACCATTATATTATCTGCCTGACCATACTGATCATCATTACCATTGGACGTTTTAGCTCATACTAATGCTGGTTTAAATGCAGTTCTATCGGCAGTTCATATACAATCTACTAATTCCCATCCAGTGATGTTAGTAGAATAAAGGCCTGGATCTACAGTGTTAGCAATAGTCTGTAAGTTGGATCCACGTCCAGGTAGTGCTATCGTTGTGCCATTGACTGCAACTCTATGGAAGAAGTTAAACTGTGTAACAGCTCCAGCTGTTGAGCCACGTAATCTTACTTGTGCTCTTATATAATACTTATGTCCTATGACAGTAGTAATATTTGCAGTCGGCTCAATTGATACAACTCCTTGTGTCTTTGTTCCTTGATTGAAAACCCAGGAACCCCACTCGTCATGAGTAGGATTCGCAGGTTTAGCAACTCTTGTCATAGTAAGTGCAGACTGAGCACCATTTTGGTTAGTCATGTAACCAGTTAATCCAGTTACATTGGCTTCCGCACTACCATTTATGAATAAGTTTGTTAAATTAATTGCAGCCATTTATCCTCCTAGCTTTTTGCAACAAATACAAATACGTCTGGATTTGCTTGTGAGTATATCAATGCTGCATTTGCATCAACTGCTTCGTATATTTGTACAACTCCTGGATCTCCTTGTTCACCCTGTGGGCCCTGCATTGAAACAGGAAATAGAGAATTTATTCATTGTTCTCTTTCAGGATTGAAAGGATCATTCCAATCTCCTTCCCATATAGGTGTTTCAGCATCATTAAATGTTACACTTTCAAACGGCGGGAATCCAACTTCCATATCCTTGAAGGAATAATCTTCTCTATTGTAAGAGTGTTCATCTGCTCCTTCATTAAGTGTAAATTGCCAGATTGTTTCTGTTGTACTATTGTAATAAAAGTCTAATACTGAAGGAATCGGATATCAATCAAAAACAGCTGCATCGTCTGGGAAAGTATAGTCATGTATGTCTCCAAGATAACTAATATTCCATATCCACTTACTGTTTGTTAAAAGCACATCTGCATTATGACCTATCTCTAAACCTTCAATAGGTATAGCCGTTAAGTCATCAGGTGTAGCAAATATTCCTCTGTATGCATTACCTGGAGGCCCTTCTGGGCCAGCCTCAAGTATTAGATTTAGTTGTTGTGTTGGAGACAAGCCACTGATTGAAGCATTAGAACCTTCTCCATTTATAACGGAAGTTACAGTTCCAATTGTCAATACATTTGGTGCACCTGCAGGGCCATCAATGCCCTGTGCTTTTATTCCAGTATTTGTTTCACCAATAAACCAGTTACCTGTATTGGTATCAATGTGTGGGCTAATTCCAGGAGCTCCATTTGCACCAGGATTACCTTGCGCCTTAACTCCCGTATTAGTTGATCCAACTCACCAGTTACCGTCAGCACCAATGTTAGGGGATGTTCCTGGAATACCAGGCCCAATTTGTCCCAACGTTATATTTATATTATCAATGTCAGACCTAGTCATATCTCAGCCTAGTAATGACATCGTACCATCATCTTCTACGTATATTTTACCATATACAGCATTTGGATCTAGAGGATCTTCTGCTGGATCTGGTGTTCCTTGTACTATACCTGCTCTGGTTTGCGTTGCTAATCCAATAGGTGGAGTAGTAACCATAATCCAAGCATCACTAGTAGTGAACCATTTGAAAGTCATACCTGTTAAAGGATCTGCAAGCAATACTCCTTCTGGAACAGGATCAGAAGCATTTCCAGATGCAGTTCTATACAAATCCATTAATATACTTTGTACAGTAGCATCGTCTTCCTCTGATAAGTCTGGAATAGTAACAGCATAACTCATTGCCCCACCTTCCAATGCAGTTACTCTTGTAATCAAGTTAGTAACAGCTGTCATTGTTTCCTTCGGAACTAAGCCAGTAACTGTAGGACTAGCAATAGGCATTTCCCTAATAATCGTTGATGCAACTTTTGTTGAAGGATTAAATGTATCAAGGTTACATTGAGTAGTTTGATTAACTACAGGAAAGGAAATGTTATTTGCAAAAGTATAATTTAAGTCCCTGTGTAATTCATCAAGTCTATCTTGTACAGATACTCCAACTTCATCAGTTTCAATTTCCGCAGCAACTGGAAATTCTATTTCCGCCACTCCATTATTTACCACTGAACTACCGTCAACTTTAACGTCTGTTATGCCACCTGATTGTATAGTTGTACCTTCAACAAGTTTTCCGTCATTACTTACTTTGAGAACCTTTCCCGCATTCTCAGCTAAGTCTATATTAAAAATCGTTTTCATATTAAGTAAGTTCGTTAACTGTAGTTAAATTTTCATATCCAGTATCTGTATCAACATATTTTAATCAATTAGTTGCATACCAAGTTACTCCAGAACCTCATCCTTGACTTCAAGGAATATTAGTTGGATTAGTTAGAGTAGTAAAGTCAATTGGTGTTCAATTGAAATCAGTTTCGATAGTATTACGTTGGAAGTTTACAAATATAGAATTTGCTACACTTGATAATCCTATTTTATTTGAGCTGAATCCTTCAAGAACTGTTATAGTATTAACTGATCCGTTTATAATATTGTTACTGAAACCACCTATAATACTATTAAATGCGAATGTGTACATTGAAGGTACATCAAATACATTCTGTTGCATATTTCCAATAATGAAGTTTTTATAGAAAACAGTGTTAAGTACACATGTATAAAGACCTAGTGGTGCAAAATTTCAATCACTATTGGAATTAGTAAATCCTTTATGTTGTTTTACCTCTTCCATTCATCCAAACAATGAGTTACTCATGTTTTGCATTTCTATATCCATTGCCCCATTAAATGTTAAATTGTAACAAAGTGCACCTAATTTAACATTAGTTGTATAAGCTCCTTTTAATACAATATTACTTAATCGGGATGCGGCATCTGTATAACTGTCCTGTAAAGGAAATGCTGCTATTGAAACATTTCTTGCATTAGCTACATCGAACGTCAAATAATCTGTATAAGTATTACCTGGTGCAGCTGTATAAGAATCAGCAGTGACAAGGTAACCTCAATTTCACGGATCTACTCCATTTGCACTGTAATGATGTTCAATATTAACAACATTAGATAATGACCATCCAAGTGATACTGTTCTTGTTACACCTCACTCTATCTGGTATCGATAGTTTCCATCTATATCTAAATCTCCAAAGTTTGTTGTAGTAGCTAGTCCAAGTGTGAAATCCCAACGTCTGAATTTCACATTTCTAAAGTCGTAAGCAGTTTCATTATTGAAAACTGTATCTTTACGATAAGTTATATAACCTTTTCAATCTCCTGATAAGGCACTTGTAAAACAAGCATCATTAGTTGGAATTTCGGGGTTATAATGTATGATGTCAGTTGGAAAATCTTCAGAATATGCTCTAATATCAATTGTAGATTCAGAAGTTGCAAGTACAATAAGAACTTCAGTTGTTCCTATATTAACTGTTGCAATTGTATTTGGTATAATGTGAACGGTCTTATAGTCTTTTATTCTATATAACATACCAGGAATTAATTCCTCTGATGTTTTCAAACTCATAAGTTCTGAATAGGTAACTTCGGCCATTAAATCGCCAGAGCCTCCTATTTCTTTACCGTTCCATAGTGGTTTATTGTTTATCTCATCCGTAGAGAAAGTATTATCACCTAAGTGGATATTATATTCATTCCCCACAATAGAATGACCCATCCCACGTACTCCACTTTTTATCCTTGTCAGTTTCATTATATATTCAATTTAAGTGTGATAATAGAAGCTATTAATTCATCCCCAACGTCTGGGGCAGTCACAATAGTTATCTCTCTCGTATTAACCGAAACTGTGTAATGTATATTTTTGAATAGTCGTTGACCATTGTAATAAAGCATCACATTTTCGTCTATCGCTGTTGGTGATAGAAACGTAGTTCTTGTTCCATTGATTTGTGCTGATAAATCAATATCAGTAGAGCTTAATGAAACAGTTGGATAAAGATCGTTTCCGTTTCATTTAGGCAGACTTCCCGTTTCGTCACCCGAAAGGGTGTTGGGGCCAAGATGAATGTTGTAGTTAACACCATCAATCGAGTGCCCCAAGCCTCTCGCGCCTTTCTTTATCCTCGTTAATTTCATCTAAATTTTATAAATAAGTGATCAAGAATTTAACATCAATAGATGTTGCTCCAGTGTTTTCAATAGAGATTGATCCAACAGTTGCATCAGCTCCAAAGATTACACCTACTTCATCGCCGAACACGTCTTTCTCAATGAAGTATCTTTTATTTTTTCTTAACATAATCGTTCCGTATTGTTCGTCAGCTCCGCGTGTAACAACGTACTCGATATTTACTCCGTAAACATCAGCAGCAGGAGAGAAGAAACTATAAGAATCATCACCTGGAAGTACCTGAATTTCAGCATCATCCATGTGTTGAGTTGGTTTATTAACCAAGTCTTGATAGTCAACAGCTAAACTGTTTACACCATCATGAGTGTGAGTAGAGAATGCATTTTTTAACCATTTAACTGCATTCAGGATTCCTTGGAACCAGTCTTGTACAGTATCAGTTAAAGTAGTAGCGGGAGATACAGGCTCTTTGTCAAGAACACTAATATTAGATGTAGGAACATCAAGTTCTACATCACTTTGCTCTACATCAGGAATTGCATTTTCAAGAGTTGTTACTCTAGTATCAAGAGAAGTAAGATCCCCATCAATTTGAGTCAATGTAGTGCCTAAACCATTGATATCAGCAATTTCATGTGTGTGAATTGCATCGGCGAAATCTTCGATAGATTTACCACTATCAGTAATGTCTCCAGCAGATGTGAATTCGGCAAGATTACCAGGAACTACTGTAGGATTCGTTCCGTCATGTTTCTTGTCTATTTTGTGATCGATTTCTGCAGCAAGGGCTGTAGTCAGTCTGTCTTTACCTACTGTGCCAGCTTTTAGAATAGCTGCAATTACACCAGCATTAACAGTTGTTTGGATATGTGCTCCATCATAACCATTGAATGTAGGTATAATGTCAGAAAGGTTAGTTTGAGTCTGAGTTGGAGTTCCAAAGTTTACAACTAAGTAAATTCCATCAGGATCAATAGACGGATCAGTTCCACTAGGATCTAATTCTAGACCAGTTCTGATTGACAAGTCAACATCAGCAATAGTATTGAAAGTAACCAGTACACTATCATCATGTCCAATTGCCACGAAATCACCTAACGTATAACCATCTGTACCATCAGATACAAATACTGTTTTTACGTAAGGTTTCAACATTGCTACTGCAGTTGCAATCTTATTATCTACTTGTGTTTCATTTTGAAACTCCGTAACTGAATTGTCGAAAAATTCTAATCCAGTTGGGAAATCAGTAATGTCGCTTACTGTGTGCGTGTGTACTTCGTCCGCAAAATCTGGGATAGTAGTATCATCAAGTCTATTCCATGGAATACTCTTAACATCTATTGCTCCAGCTCCAGATACACTAATCAAGCTAGTAGAAGGAACTGTAACTCCTCCTAAAGTAGTAGCAGTAGCTATTGGAAGACTATAAGGTATTGTTTGGATTTCATCAGTTCCCCAAAATAGCTTACCAGTAGAATCAGTGTTAATAGATTTATCAGCTACGCTAAACTCTATTCCTTGTGTACCAGCATCAATAAATTGAGCGATGTAATCTAGACCTTGTACTAAAGTTTTAATTTTTGCCATTTTTTAAAATTTACAAATAAGTTATTACAAAATTAACATTTATTATTCCGAGACCGTTATTAACGATTCTAAGCCCGTTTGGATATGTAACTGAATTGAATTCAAAGAATACATTGCAGTCGTCTCCGTGTACATTTGACTCTAATAAGTAATTGCTTATGTTACTTATTAACAGTGTTCCGAATTGAACTAAAGAACCTCGTCTAACAACATATTTAATTTCGGCTCCTCTAGCTGTGGGGTTATCCCCAAAGATTTCTCTATCTTCTATTGGTGTGGATTGTGTAAATGCTAAATTAGTAAATATTTCAGCACTTCCTGTCTCAACCCATTGTCCTTCTGTTTCACCTGGATTTCTCTGACGACCATATACTTTGCCATCGTCATCAGGTTCAGGCATTGAAGGTGTTGGACTTGGAGGCATTGCACCAGAATCGTCTCCAACTACTATGAATAGTTGGTCTCCAATTTCTGGAACAAACCCCAGTATCAACTCATTAGTTGCAAATGATACAGTATAATGAACATTGTTAAATTGACGCTGTCCATTGTAATATACCGATATTGCACTACCTTCTTGTATAGTATCTGGAATTGAAAAAGTATCTGTGATTCCATCAATCTGTGATGTCAAATCAATTTCTAAGAAAGTTCTTGTGATTTTAACAGGAACTCTTACTATTTCAATACCGTCAGCTGTTTGAAAACGAAGTACCATTTCATTGGCAGCCTCGTCATATGTTATGTCAAGTAATAAGAATCTAACTGGTACATCAACATACGAAATGTTTGCAAGTTTATCAGTTAGAATTAAATTACCATTAACATCGTAAGCTGTATTATATGTTGATAGCCAAAGTCTATCAAACATTCGTGTTTCCCCATTAACTACTTTTGGAATTTCTTCGTATTCCAATTTCAATCCTGCTAATGCAATATTGAAAAGTTCGTTAATTTGAATTAGGTTTCTCCACAGGCGATTGTTTTCTCCAGCATACTTCCATTGTAAGTGAGTACCTGTACCAGTTTCACCTGGGCCTATATTGGCATCACTATCAATTCTCAGTAATATTTCTCTACCATCATCACCCTGATCTCCACGAACATATCCTACTCTTCTTATAACATCTTCTGTTGATATTTGGATATATAAAAATCCATCATCTCCAACAAAGGATTTAAGAATTGTAGCACCTGGAGGTCCCATTATGTCTCCTCTAGGAACTAATGTTCTATTGCTTGTAGCAGGTTCGTCTTGATATCTTCATTCAACGTTTCCAGTTTTAGGATTACGCTCAAGTATAATATCTCGGCCTGGTGCTCCACGCATACCAGACATATCAAAGAAACTAACCCACGGTTCATCGAGACTATAGCGTTTCTGCAAGAACATATTCCCAAAAGCATCTGGGCCATATACTTGCAACATGATTGATGGGCCTGCAGGTCCAATTGGGCCTATATCTCCTTGATCACCTTTGATTGAATCACCTTTTGTTCCACGCATACCTTGAGGCCCACGCAAATCAACAAATACATAGTTAGGATCAGATTCTCGTTTTACTCCGAGCTGCGTTCCAGTCCATATATATTGTAATCCAACTCCTTGTAATCCGTTCTTACCATCAGTACCATTTCTACCATCACTTCCTCTAAGTGAGTTCAGCCACTGAATTTCTGAACCAACGAAACCGTTTCTTAATGCAATTTGATAATTACTTTCTCCATCACTTCCATCCTCACCTTTACCACCCTTAATATTTACAGTGGCAGGATTTGGTAAGCCACCATCATTTGACCATGATAGATTTCCTAGTTGGTCAACAAAAGGAACAAATATAATACCTGTTTCCCCCTGTTCTCCAACCTGACCCTCCATCACGAATTGTCAGTAGTTTGTGTCAGTTGGGACTATTCCCTCATTTGCTTTGACACACACGTACATTTTTCCTTTATACGAAACAAAATCCTGAATAAAGTCATCATTTGAGTAATGTCCGAATTCATTCCATTCGTAATTATATCTAAACGATTTTCCTTTATAAAAAGTTCGTGTGTTTCGCATATCAGAACTATCTTTTGTAAACATAGTTTCCTTAGCCATAGTATTCTAATATTTTAAAAATTTCATTTGCGCTAGGATTACCACTCTCTGTAAATTCTATTACATGTATAAGATCCATCATTTGTTCTATTGCCTTTTCATCGTTAGGATATCCAAGGTTAAGATTTTTTAATTCCTTATAATATAATCTCAGCAATATTCTGTATAGCTTATCCACAACCGCATCTTTTATTCATACTTAAACTATCATCGCACAAGTTTCCACATGTAGCTAAAGCTTCAATGATTCTCTGTGCTTCCAGATAACTTCCAATGTCAATTAAATACCGTAATATATAGACAGTTATGAATAAAAAGTCACGTTGTAATTTCAACATTTTATTTGTTTCACATGCTCCGAAGCTACAGTTTTTCAATCCGTCAAAGAATGCTTTTCTTTGTAGTTCAAATAAGCATCTATCCAATTTGCAGATAGTAAACAATTCCTTATCATAAAAGTAATTGATTAATAAAGAAACTTGTTCTTTTAAATCATATCAATTATAAATTGTTTTGGTATTTGTTTGATTAAAATCTAATGTCGTTGTATTTGCTATTCCTTGATAAATCACACCATCGTGATAGAATATCTTACCAGTAATATGGTATATCCCATTAAAGAATATACTTGGATGATTTACTGTGTATAACAAATATTTGTGATACATATATCTTCCATCTTTATCAAACTTGTAGATGTACTTCCTATCTTGATGAGATAAATCTTCGTTGTCAGAAAAGAATGTTACTCTCTTTGATTTCTTTATTGCAACAACTTCAGTGTCAATACTATATGGTAGATAACACATGAATTCAACTAGTGCATGTCGTGCTATATTGCCATCTGGTATTTCCCTATAATTTGTTTTATCAAATGCAGTAAAAATACAATCCCGACCAACATTTAACCTAACGTCTAATTCTCTTTGTAAATTCATGATTAAATAACATTTTTAATTTTATCGTTATAAGGATTACTGTCGAACATTTGCATAATTTCTGCTTGGATTTGTTTTTCCTTAGTTTCAATTACTTTGTCCTTATAATCCTTGTCGTTTCTGATTTCTACTTCAGACAATTCCACCTTACGTTTTTCCAGAGCAAGTTTCTCAGCACTATTCTTATCTATCTCCCTTTCAAGTTCTTTATTCCTTGATTCAAGTTGTTTAAGTTGTTGCTGTGCTTGTTTCTGCGCTTCCTGCATCTGTTGTAATTGTTCTTCGTATTGCTTTATTTGATTATTTTCTTCACGCTTATTAGCCATTGATTCTTCAATGTACTGCTTCAGTTCAGTCATACTCTTTGTCGTGATAATATTAACAATCAATTCTGGATCGGCGTAATTCGCCTTAATTAATTCAGTAGAAATTGTTTTTAATGTTTCTCTATCTTGAAACGTTTCAGAAGTATCTTGGATGTGAATGTCGAAATCAGTTACAGTATAATGTTTTGGTAACGCAGTAAATACCTTGTTATATTTATTTCCTAACACTATTGTCCCTGTTAAACCTTTCTTAAAGACAAACTTTGCTAGATTTAACAAGTCGTAATTAATTTCCTTATAGATCATATCCATTGCAACGAAATACTGTTTGGTTAGTAAAGTTGAATACTTAATACCAACTTTTACATTTGAAACGGCATCTCGTTCTTCAATGCCTCCTAACTTTTCTGGAAAAACCCCAGTGATTGCAGCAGCTTGTTGTTCAACACTATCAATAGCAATTTGGACTGCCTGAATACTTTGAGATTTAACTGTATCATCAAATCCGTTAAAAGTTGTGTTTAACATTTCCGTCCCTTCTTGAGAACTATCAAACAATGCTAAACCATTCTTTTTGTAAGCTAATCACTTAGAGATTCTTTCTGGAAACTCTACTCCTAAAGCAACAGGTATATGTGCCATATCTACTCAATCTCCTGTTGTACCACTAGTTGCAATTAAGTTATCACGGTAATAAATAAGTAAATCATATTTATCTTGCAAATCACTTGTTGCTAACATTATTGAAAATGGACTTCCATTCTTATCTAAGAAGAATAATCCATTTACAGATAGAGTACAATTATCGGGATCTGATTGTGTTCTGTTTACATATTCCGATTCTCCTGGTGTAATGTATATCTCTGATCCTATTTTAACACCTTCATGTCTAGTGGTTCTATGGGTTGATTTATCGTATTCCAATCACTCAACTTCATGAACAGGAATGACAGGATGAAGAGCGTAAACATAACTATTATCGTAAGGGTAAATCGGGGTTGCTTCTAATCCAGCAAGAATTCCAGGTGTTGGAATGTTTCTTATAATTGGTTTTCCACCGTCATCCACATCTAAGGTTCTGTGAGGAGTATTTACAAATAATGTATTGTAATGTCTTCCACCTCTACCTATTTCTTCATCTAGCTTTTCAATTGCATCTCTAGTTAATTCCTTACCATATTCATTAAGAATTTCTTGCTTGTTCATTCATTTACGAACAACAGCACGTCTTGATTTATTAAGGTAGTCCTCGTTTCTGTTTCTTTCAACAAATGTATCTAAAGGATTAAGTACTTCAAACTTCACATTACCGCCGCTTGGACTTGGCTTTGTTCTATAATAACAACAGCCAGTTATCAACAAGTCTGTGAATAAGCTTCTCATCTTATTCCTTAAATCTAAATCTCTAGATTGTTTAAAATATGCTAAGATGTTTTGAGCTGCAACTTCATATTCCGAAATAAAAGATTTCTCAATATTTTGTTTTATGTTTTGAAGCTCTTGCTCAATTTTTGGATCCAATGAGTTTAAATCACCAGATATTAACCCAATTACTATGTTGTGTAATTGTTTTCTTAGATATTCATATAATTCGTAATCAATTTTAAGTTTCTTATCACGCAGAATATTACTTATTGTCTTTTCATCTTTGCAAGAGATACTTAGATCTTGCTCGAAGCCAAGATATTCTCCAACTAATACATCAATATGTTTCTTAATCAAAGGAGTAAATCCAAGACTAGTTGGAGTACCAACACCATAATTGTCTTCAATATGTCGGAATTGATCCGCATCTCTTTGACAATGATAGTAGTTATAAGCTTTCTTCAGACTGATTTTTTCGTAAACCAAGTGTTGAATTACCTCATCAATTTTTTCTATTTCTTTCTCTTTCATATTATAATATTAATGTATTATCAAAGTCCAATCCACAGTTGCAATTCTCATCACATTCTGTTGTTGGTAAAGTCATTATTCCTCTTCAATATGAAACCCTTTGCATTTGTCTAGTACTAATTTCATGTGCAACAAATTTCTTAAAACCTTCTTCAGTTCCTTGATATCCCATAGCCATTGGTGATTGCTCTTGATTCATATATAAAAACAACTGATATCACCTTTCTACTGGAACATGACATTCATTACAACTTCCTGGATCATCGTCTATTCAGACTTTTAGTTTTCCAATGTATTCGCTATCACAAAGATTGCAGTTTATTATTTCCAAGATTTCTTCTTCTAATCTTGCTTCTTCTACAGTCGTCATCGTGTTTCATATTCATTTTTAGTTGGGATTGCTCCATGTCTCTTTCGACCTTCGCTATCTGTATAGTAACCAAAATCTTGCCATACTTCTTTTGATTTATCATGTAATAGAGCAGGATTGATTCCCATCATTTCCTCGTCTCCTATTTCACACTGCCCCATTGCTGCCACGATGTCAAATTTCTTTTTCATCTTGTAAGAATAGTTCAGTAGTTGTTCCAACATTTCATCTAAATCAATAGTATAACAATAATCTGATATATACATATTTATTAACTCAAGTCCGTGCTTAATCACCGTTTCAGTTGCTGGAGTTCCAATAAGTTCTTTACTCTTTTTAGGCTTCCTAGATTTTGTATTAGTTATTGCAAACTCTGGTCTTGACATAAATAGATGACCTTTACCCTGTTCCTTAAAATAAGTTTGTATGGTAATTTTTGTGTATTCAAGCATTGCTTTACAATTGTAGTATGTTAGCAATTTCATTGCATTACTAAATGCCTCTCGAATATCACGAGGTCTATCTTTATACATAGCAACATATTTAGGTTCATTTAATCCATGAATTCTTTTCTTTATTACTATGCAAAAATCGGACACATCATCATCTGTTGCAGAATCAGATGTTCCCATATCTATGGAGTCAATACCAGCTACATATAAATTCTTGTATGGTGTACCTTCTAAATCAGTTAAAGGTGGTTCAACTATTAATATTTTACTATTAGGACTAGGAATTGCTTTAACAGTTTTTAAAGAATCTGTTTCTGATTTGTCTCATATTAAAGCAGTTGGTACTGGTTTTATTCCCATTTTGTGAACTCTAATATCCGTTAAACGTTGGGATAATGCTTCGGTATCGAATAAATTGTCACCTTGCTTTAATAAAGCTTCATCTGGAGTAAAACAGTGTTCAGCACAGTAGTCTAGCAAATCCATTCCTTCCATTAAGGAACGTTGTCTTTCATAGTACTTTTTAAACTCTATTGAGTCTGTAACACCACGCTTATCAACAAATCTTGGATCTAATGAGAATTCATGAGCAGGAATAAAAAATCCTGTATATTGTACCTTACCATCTCTGGTATGGAAATTTTTATAAGGAAGAACATTATATGTAATCGGATTATTGAATATTTTAGCCAGTCCAGCTAAATTCGATCCACTGTCTCCACCTGTTCCCCCACATATCCTAAATCCAATCTTCTTTCCTCCAAGTTCTACCAAAGCATTACCTTGAATTCATGAAGTTACGGAATTAGGGTTAGATCCAAATTCTTCAAATATTAATCTGTGTACACGTTCACCACGTACTTTTCTTGGATGGTCAGCAACTATACCGAAAATGTCAGCCATACGTCCGTACTCAATTCCTTCAGTATTTAAAACCGAGGCACGTTTATGTAAGATATTGTTTATTCTTTGACGTAAACGTTTCATACCCCCATTGGTATTCATGTTTAATCAGTCTAGCTGTTTCCAACATTTTTCCAACACAGGTCGTAATTGATTTTCAGCAGCAGCTGTATAAGTTGTTCTAAAGTTCCTTGTTGTTACAAAAGGTCTTACTCCCAAACATGCTAGGATTTCGGAGAATCCCAAACCACGAGCTTTTAACATAGCGCAGTCTTTGGCTATATATTCACACATTTCTATGTAATGGAAGAATTCATACTGTTTTGCCAAGAAATTTGGGAATCCTTCAACCTGTCCAGATATTTCCTTAATGCTGCTATGATTTACAGTAGGCATTCTATAAAAGTTAAGGAAGAAATAATGGTCTCCCGTAACTCTATACTTTCCAATTACGTATCCTTCTACACAACGTCTATATTGTTCATTTCAGAAGTCAGCATAATACTTAGATCCCTTCGGATACTCTGTATATTTACCTGTTCGCTCATAAATAGTACGAGCTTCTACAAATGGTTCTGGGTCAAAATCCATTCCTTGTTTTAGATTAATTGGCCTGTAACCAATTATTTCATAGGATAATTCTGGATCAAAATATCTAATTTCTTCATCTAAAGGTACATCTCATAAGCCATCTCTTTTATGATGGCCGTTCTTCGGAGTATCTTCAAAGTATGGAGCTTCTTCTGTATCTGTTAATGCTTGAAGCTCTTCTTCAAACAACATTTTCCGCAAAGCTTCCTCATTCTTATCAATAAATGTAGGAAGCTTTCCTTGTACCTTTTCTTTCCTTAATTCTTCTAAGGTTGGTTCCTTAGCCTTTTTAGGACGACCTGGTTTTCTTTTTTCAACTAATGCCATTATGCATCCATGTAACCTAATTCATTATCACCTCGCACACTACTTTGTGCCTGTAAATTCTTTTTATGTTCTACCTCTAATGATAATAATTCATTACGCATCTTTGCAATTGAAGCAATATCCTTAATAACATCAGCTGGTTTGTATAGTGGTCTGCCTGTTTCATCAACATCATTGTTGAAATCTATGTTGTCTAAAAAGATTTGCATTTTATACAGAGTACGAAATGCCGTCTTTATTAGTGAAAGAATTCGATCCGATTCCTGAATTTCTTTATACTTTTCAAATGCACTTTTAAATAATTCATCTTTCGTGTCATCCTCAGTTAATCCCGAATCAATCATAGCAGCTTCGTGCTTTTCTTGTTCTAAGTACTGGTAATAAACAGATTTTCAATCTAAAAATAAATATATATAAGTAAATTCTTTATATGCTTTTAATCGAAGCTTGCCATCTGGATCTTCTTTACATTTATTTCTTTCAACTTTTCATAAATCATTAAATTCTTTAATCAATAAAACAGAATGCTCATTTAAAGCAACCTTGTTTAATTGATTATCGAATACAAAAATATCCATTATTTTCTTGGAAAGTTAGCAAGTCGTTTGCTATTTGAACCTGGGATTAAAGATCCTCCCTCTAGTTTCTTTTTAGTTTTTGATTTCTTAGTTTTACAACCGCATGCACACCTTTCGATTGTGCCTCCGTTTTCATGTACGGAAATTATTTCGCAACCACATTCACATTTCTTTGTGGCTTTTCCTCCCTTACCATATTTACCTACGAAATAATCAAGTTTACCACCTCTTTTGAACATAGCTTGCTGAGGAGCAGCCTGTGGACCACCTTGTTGTGTTTCGCTTACAAATGCAGTAAACATAGCTTCAATCTGTTGTTTCCCTTCATCAGTTTCATACAGTTTATTCAGCATTTCAACAGATTCCTCTGGAGTTTTATTTTGGAATTCTTCAAATCTAGTTGGTAACCAGTTTAAAAAATCTTGTAATTGTTGTTCATCCATGATTTATTATATATTTGTATTAAATTCGTCTTTTGTGCAACAACAGTTACTTTTACCTACATTTGTAGTTCCAGTAGAACATGTCGTATAAGTTGGCAACATTTCTGGTATGACCTGCCATATTGCTTTATAAGGATAATTTGGATATCCTATAGGGTAAGCGGGTATATTAATAGGAAGATTTGTTTTAAACTCCTCTTGTTCTCCTCTTAACTTCTTAACCAATTCTACCATTTCATCTACATTATTTACTTCTATGCAATGGATTTTCGGAGTGTTTAAATATAGTCTCATTATGCTTGTGTTAAATCCTTAGTTGAAAAAATAGCTTCCTGTAATGCAAAATTGGAATCATACCACCTGCATTTAATTCCTATAAACGTATTTTCTTTTGAGTTCGTGTCTTTATTAACATAAGAACGCGTTACCTTTTCTACTACATACATAACTGGACAAAAATCCAGTTCGTGTTTTACTTTAACCTTATCTCCAGGGTTAAAGAATATTTTATCATTATTTATCATCATTTTTAATCGTTTTCTTCCCTTATTGAATTCACTTCTAAATGAAGTGTATCATTCAGTACTGACCATAAATTAAATTTAAATTACTCTACACATAATGTTTTGCTCACTTATGTTGTAGTACCCTTGCTTGAAAAATGGGATTGGTTGAGCTATACCTTTATAACAAAATACATCCTCCCCAACTTTTACATTTTCACACTTTGGTCCTACAGCAATTACTTTAGCGCAAGCTACCATCTGTATATCTTCTTCCATTTCACCTGTTGAATTGCTTAATTGTCTTCTGTTTCCTTCATCTCCTATTAGTATTCCGCCAGAAGTTTGAACTCTAGCGTACGGATTTTCTTCGTAAAATTTTAAGATTACCCCAGTATTACAGGGTATTAATTCGTTCATTATCATAATTTCATTTTACATTTTTCACTGTTCACTCTTGCTTTTGATTCAAGAACGCAACCACATTGTTTACATATATTTATGCCATTTGTAAGTCTCACACAATACTCACAACCATAGCATGTTACTAATCTTTTCATTGCTATTTCGTTATTCATCCTGAATACATTGTACCAGGTGCCAATGATTATATTTCTTATTTTCTTAATCAGCCATAACATATTATCACTTTCCTATCACACACTTATTATGTTGATGTGGAACTTTATATTTTAAGTAACATCCACATCCTCTTTTGAATCCTGGTAGTCATCTTGTGGCTACCTCATTTTTATGATTTATAAATCTTCTAGAATCACAATATGGCCCATTTTCGTCTTTCTGAACACATAGTGGACAATCATTACAAATTTGTAATCTTATTTCGGCTAAATCATTGTCCTGATTTTCTTGCCATGATTTTAAAGTACTAGATATGCACGACATGTTTATCCTTATTAAGCTCAATTTCTATCTTAAGCTGCTTCTTATAGTGCTGCAACATTTTCTGCACATCAGCTTTCAGATACTCTAATTCGTAATCAGTTCTTTTGTTACTGTGATCTATATGGATTAATTTTAATTGTTTTATTTCAAATTCTGGATTGATTTGTTGTAGTAAGTATGCATACAGAGACAACTGCAGTGCATAGTGCATATAGTTACAATCCATTATATGGTTGAGTGGGAATTTCATACACTCATATGACCTTTTATTTCTATTGTAGTATGACTTCTGTTTTATTTCTTTATTGGATTTATAATCTCATATATATAAATCTTTACCATCCTTAATTAATAAATCTATCTGTCCTGCGACCTTTAAAATATTATCTTCTGATGATTTTGAAATCAAATACTCTGGGTAAACCCCCTTATCTAAATCTAGTTCATAGTAATCTCTTTTACATGTGAAATTCCCACTTAAACCATAATTCCCGAAATCGTGCTCATTACACTCGTAATACTTATCCTCAAATTCTTTGTGAATAGCTGTTCCGCGAGCACAGGATTTTACTTTTTCTTCCTCGTAAGATACAAGGATTTCTTCTTTTTTATCATTAAAGACTTCTTTGTCAATTCCCAACTTATTTAATATAACTGGATTGAATTTTTTCGTGGACAACAGTGTCTTTTTTATAATTTGAAATTCTTCTTCGCACATTAAGGCCTCTAAAGCCTTATAGGATGACCAGAATTCAGAGTCAAACTCGTGCGTATAGCGATGAATTAATGTAGTAACCGATATGTACTTGGAATTATCCTTAGCATCTACATAAACATGTTCATCATCATAATACATTACATTTCCATTAACCTTATCAGGTTTCATTATTCGTCCTTTCTAGATTTACTTTTAGATGTTTTATACTTAGTTACATTATACATTCCAACTATTTTTTGTACATAACGATTGAATATATTTTTCAATGTTCCTTCGCTAAATACTTTATAGTTATCATTATTTCAATGAACTCCGATGAAAGCAATCGGAATTCCGTTAAGGTCATATATCATTGAATACATAGAATAGTGTATATCTTGTGCAGATAGTATATTATATAATTCTGAATCAATGATTTTAAAGGCTTTTGTATCTACTGCGAAAGATTGGTTTTCATAGAGATATGACATAAACTTATATCTATTAGTAGATAATCCTTGAAAATCAGTATAAACTGATTCTGTTTTATCATCTAAAACTTCAAACTTCATTGAGTAATATAAGAAAGGCATTGAACTTAAGTTCTCTTTTCCATTATGGAATTCTTGTATGAATATCCTACTGGCCTTCATATCCTCTCTCATCTTCAAAAGCTCAGCATTAACATTCTTAGTTAATTCAAATCTCTGTTTAATAACTGCATTATGTTGGTCAGTTTCAAATTTGTCGTAAACTTCGAAGATTTTAGTCGGATTAGAAAGATAATAAGCCACCCCGACAAGTAAAATCATAACAAAGAACCCTTTTAGGATTTTCCAGATTCCTTGTGCATTCACAAAGTCCACTCACTTAGTCAAGGTGTCCAGTAATCTGTTAGCGTTTTCTATTTTATCCATTTCTAATATATTATTAAGTGTTTTTACAGTTCATATTTTGTATCTTGCAAAATTAGTTATATTTTTGCAGAAAACAAAACAAGCGAAAAAATTTATCACTAACTATAATAAATATTTTAAAAATATGAACTATGTTGATCTATTAAATTCCATTCGACAACTTTCTGGAAATTCTGACCAAAATACGATAAATCTTCCAAATATTTGGTTGTACCGTAAAGGTGGTCAAATTAAGAAAGGCGAAAGTGGAATTCACATTAAACCAGAGAATAAAGGTAAGTTCACTGCCAAAGCAAATAGAGCTGGCAAAGGTGTACAAGAATATGCAAGACACGTCTTGGCTAATAAAGAAGATTTTCCATCCAGTACTGTGAAGCAGGCCAATTTTGCCCGCAATGCCAGCAAATGAAAACACTAATGGATAGATATAAAGATATATCGTTTAAACAATTTATTGTTCATATATTTATGAACGATACAGGTGTTAGTAGTAAACGTGTGGCAGGAATCTTAGGATGGCTTGTGTGTATCTTTATATGTATTTATTGTACAGTTCTGGGATTTGCAGCTCCCGTAATAATTGAAACTTTATTCTATTGTACCGCTGCATTACTTGGGCTGGATACAATCACAAGTATTTGGAAACATAGAGAATATGAAAAACCGTCAGAGGTTTCTGACACAAAAGAAGAAAGGAAAAAATAATGAGAGCAAGATTTAATAATTTGACCTTGCCAAGACCAGTTGTTCATGTAAATTTTGCAGATGCAATTCTGGTTCCTGTTAGCGAAGGCTATAAACTACGAATTCAAGATAGAATTACTGGTGCTATGTTTATGGGAGAATTTGACTCATATGATTTACCAATGGTTTCTGATATTGTTGAAGTAGGAGAAGGATTCGGAAAGGGATGGAGAATGATTGGTAATTGAGGTGATGGAACTAATCGTAATGGTAATAGTATGACTGCTCCCTTAGCTTCACTAAATAATCCATTTGGTACTCCACCTAATTTCATGACTGGAGATTATACTTTTGTAGTTTTTACAAACCAGGCTGGACCTTCTGATGGTGGTACTTTTACATCAGCTGGTAATAAGAGTGGTACATCAGCTACTGGATTCAGTGTTAATGTAGGACCGTTCAGTTATCCCAGCTCACTCTCGTTTACGACTACTGGTGGTACAGGAACAACAAGACCATCGGCGTGAACATATGAATCAAACACTTCTAATATGAAATTCATTGCGTGTTCGACAAGTATGGCTAATGATAGAGTAAGTTATATTTCTCATCAAGGAAATTGGTTTACTTATACTTCCCCATATCCACCTGATTATCCTGCCGATCAAGAACTAGCTAATGGTGATTGAAGATTTGGAGAAAGAGGAGGCTCGTTTGGAGATGGAAGTATAATTACTGAGTTTGCGTTATACAATGTAGAATTGACTGAGACCCAGATTAGAACTTTATATAATGCTAAAAAAATACTGTAATGGAATTAAATCAAAGAACCCGTAAAAATTTAGTTGGAGTAAATGAAAAAATGATCCAACTGCTTGAGGAAGCAATAAAAGAATGCCCAGTAGAATTCACAGTTACTGATGGATTCCGTACACTTGAACAACAGAAAGCAATATATGCTAAAGGACGTACCGCTCCTGGGGCCATTGTTAGTCAAATGGATGGAGTTACAAAACGTAGTAAACATCAAGATGGATTAGCTGTTGACTTATACGCCAGTCCTGGTGGTAAGGTGAACTTCGATGTTAAACAATTGAAAGAGTGTATAGACTGAATATTGAAAACATCACAAGAAATTGGAATTCCTATAGATGCTGGCATGTATTGAAAGAATTTTAAAGATAACCCGCACATTGAACTAAAATAATGATAAACAATCAAACAGTTTTAAATACTTCATTATTTACAGAATTATCCTCTGGTGCAATTGACAACCACATGAGTACTCAGGCCTCAGAAAATACAGCCCCTCTACCACTTGATGCGGAAAAAGTTTTAAAAGTTCCGATTGGAGATAGACAAACAATTTCAATTTTCAATGAAAAGTATCAATGAAATGATATTAAGCTTTGAACTAATTTCTTTTTGTTGAATCTTCATAAATTAGGTATTGGGAAAACAGTAACAGTTAACTTTAAAACTACAAGGGATTGAAGTTTCAGTGTTCATACAAATGGGACTAGAGCATTCCAGTATGATATATTCAAGTTAGATACTGCCGAGAATTGGCAAGATCTTTCAACTGTTCAGAACTTGGCTAACTATTTCACTGGGGATGAAGAATTGGAATTCAATTTCACAATTCATAAGCCATTTTCACATGCTTATTGGGTGGGAGTAAATGTCGGGGATAAAAATAATCTTGCTACTATAACTTATGATGCCAATGGAGGCCGAGGTTCATTAGTAGAACAAGCAATGAAAGGAAGTACATATAAAATAAGATATGATATCTCAATTATTCGTGGTTGGTGAAAGCTAGTTAGCTGAAACACTGAGCCTGATGGATTAGGGGCCACATATGCTCCAGGAGATGTAATCAATATTAATAATAATCTTACATTATACGCTATCTGAAAAGAAAGATAGCAAAAGAAAAAGGCGAGTCAATTACGGCTCGCCTTTTTTGTTTTATTCCAATAAACTTGATAATCTTTTTCCCTTTAAATTCCACCCACAGAAACCTCCGAAGAGTGTTGTACATATAGCCATTATTACGGCTCATACTGGAAGGAATTTTATAGCGCATATTACTCCGATTATTGCGAGAATAATAATTGCTGTTGCAATTCATTTTTGTTTGTTAGTCATGTTAACTTTGTGCCAATAATTGGCTATTAATTATTTCATTAATTGATCTATCTAATGATTTCATATTACCAAATGTTTGTTGATACTTTCCATAACTTGCACTATAGTTTGCACCACTTGGATTTTTACCATGTAATCTATCTACAAATTCCTTATCAGACATAGATTCTGTAATACCATATTTATTTGCTAATAGTTTTACTACATACTGTGCATAATCTCGAAGATTATTAAAGTCGGTATATTCATTTCCATCGCTATGTTTTGTTCCCTGATAATCTTTATCACCAAAATATTTAATGCCACCTAAATTGAATCCCTGTGCTCCTCTTGGAGATAACCCATATCCAGATTCAAGAGCAGCTTGCTTAGTTAAATTCTTAGCAAGTTCCTGTGGTAATCCCATCTCACCTAATACTTCACTAAATATTGGGTACATTACGTCAGCAAATTCCTTTACTTTATTTTTTGTTTCTCCAAACTTATGTTTATAAAGCGGAGATTCTTTATTTTCCATTTCTTCTATATTTTCTGTTACTTGAGGTGTTTCCTCTTCTTGAGTTGTATTAAAATATTGTGGTTGATATCCTATTGGTTTTCCTTGTACAACAGGTAATTGTTCCTCTTGACTAGGACTAGTTGGTGTAGTATAGATAGCTCCTCCAACTGCAAACTTAGGATAAAAGTTCTTATACTTTCTACTATATCATTTGGCATATCTTGGAGACTTTGCAACTAGAAAATCATTATTATGAAGAGCAGAATCAAAGGCTTCCATTCCTTCCAACTGTTGAAGTTGACCATTAATCTCCTGTATTTCAGGATAGATAATAGTTTGCCCATTGTTCTCTCCTCAGCTCATTAGATGAGTCATTTTAGTAGGTCTTCCTTTTTTGTCCGTTCCTGTTAGGAATTGTCTATTAGGATCTTCAAGACGAGTAACAAAGTTGGGTTTGATTTCTGGATTGATTAGGGAGTCTTTATTGGGATTGCGGAGTTTGCCACCTTTTTGAAAGGATCAAAATACAGGTTTTTTAGGATTAGTCATTTCGAAATCTATAATATAAGGTTTCTTTTTATACATGCCAAGATTTACACTACGTAAATCACCAAAATCATATTTTCCTTTTATATAGTCTGGCAATCTGTGGCTATTGTTAATAAGGTTTTCTACCGCTTCTTCTCCACCACTATATACTTGAAGCCCATCTCGCTTTAAGTTATTATGTATAACTCGCATCCCATCTTTATCAACATAAGGCTGATTATCTAGTTTCCTTTGTATGGTAACTGGACGCCTTTTGGAATTTACCCCAATTTGGTATTCAGGCAAAAATGAGCGTTTGTGTTCTTGGGAAAACAAAGCTTTCTCACTTCCAAGTATTGGAGTTCTATGAGGATCTTTTAATACTCAGTTTTTATCAAGGTTATATATGTAACGAAACCCTCCACCGTTAAATTGATTGAGGTTATCAATAAAAGAATTACTAACTAATCTATTGGAACCTTTTAATCCTGTAAATGCTGCAGCAAATTTTTGATCTGATGTCATTCCTTCTAATTTTGCTTTCATTTTATTAGCATAATTGTTGAGATTCTTATTTGACATCGAGAACACTCCAGGCTCTGTTTCTATAATTTTATATTTAGGTTTTGGTAAAGATTTGTGAATTAATTCCGTGTTTCCAAAATTTAAAATACGCTTATGAAAGCTTACGCCAGGATTTCTGGTACTTACATTCCCCGCAAATTGGCCTTCTCTAGTTGGAAGATATCCGTAATTACCGCCATACCCAGATTCCATCGGAACTCCTTCAACTTCAACAAAATATTTACCTTTATATCGTCTAGGGTCCACAAATTTACCTTGTCGTTCATAGTATGCCTTGTTAAATTGTTTTGGTGTCAAAATAAAGTTTCCATTAGCATCTCTAGCTACTATCTTTCCTGCTTCATCACGAATAGCTCCTTTAGATAAAAGATAAGCTTCTTTGTCAATAATAGGAGGTATAATTTCTTCTAACTTAAGTGCATTGTTATATCCTTGTGAAGTATTACCAATATTTCTATAATGTGCTTTTGGATTTGCTTTTGGAAATATAGTATAATTTCCCACCTTTATATTAGTCAATGCTTTTGGTAACTGGGCAATTCAAGGAATTGCTTTAGATAATCCATAACCAGCAGCTGCACCGACTATATTATTTTCTACTCCTTCCTTTAAAGCAGAAAAGTTTCCACTACCTGGATTTCGTCTGTCTGCTTCTTTTCATCGTTGTACATCATGTTTACTTTGCGGGAATATGGTAATACCTGTTGTATTCCTTCATAATTCGGCAGCATCTTTTGCGAGAGGTAGGGTATTAATTACATCTCCAACAAAAGTTGCCCCAAGAGAGGATACATAAGATTGTAATCCTCTGGATGTATCTGCAGCTCACTCTCTAAATTTGCTTTGTGGTACATTTGGACGTATTGGCCTGTTTGGATCAGCAGCACGTATTTCTGCATGTTGATATGGTTCCTCAGTAACTAAGGTTTCTTCCTGAATTGGCACAATTACTCTTTTATGTTGAACAGGAGCAGTTGTTCTATAAGTATAATCGGATGTAATCTTGGGAACAACTGAAGTACCAGAGTTTCATATGTAACCTCCACCATCCTGATACATAGGAATCTTTCCTCCTTCTCTACCAAATCATTTCTTAAAATTAGCTGTTGCACTACTATCTGGTCCTACATGTCAATGTGGTGCAGTTCCTCCAGTCCTCTCTAACATTTCTTTACTGGTTTCATCTAAAATTCCCATTCCATATTTTCTAAAAATACCCTGAATTTTAGGAGAGGAAGCAATTTGTGATTGCAACTCCTCGTATGAAGAACCTTGAATAGGAGTAATATCTATAGCATTACCGCCTGCATGATGGGAAGTACGACCTTGTTTAGTTTTAGTCCCCTCCCTTGTTGCTGAGGTTATTCTAAAACTTAATCCAGCTTGTTGTAATTCTTGTACAAAGCCTTCTAAATTACCAAGATTTAGGTTTCCTTTGTGTTGAACAATTCCTGGTTTAGTAGGTTCATCTACATCTTCTCCTCAATTAAATGAAGGTTGATAGCCTGCTACTATTGGTGCAGTCTGTTGTCTTAATTGTATCGCTTGTTCTGGAAACAGATTAACTGGTTCTTCCTCTTCAGCCCCTTGATAAAAAAATGGTTTATATATTGCTTGTCCTGTCATAATACATTGGTTCGTGATAAATTCCTCTGGAAGCTATTCCTAATGCTCCTCTACTTTGATACAAGTCTGGTTGTACTCCATGTCCAAAGCCAAACATTCTTCCTCATTGGCCATCCTTTTTTACTTTATCATGAGGAGTAGTATATCTATAAGTAAAATATTTAAAATCAGAGGTATAATAAAATTGTTCTCCTAATTCTTGTATTCCTATTCCATCAATTTCAACTCTACCTGTTGTATTGTATGTTCCTACAATTATTTCTTTTTCAAAGAGGTTAGTTGTTCTGAGAAATTTAGTATCTATATAGAATTTCATATCTAAAGGATTACGTATAGGAAAGAATAACCATATTCTAAGCCAATACCATTTCTCAAGATGAGGTTTGAATCATTTAGGTACAATTGGTTCACCAAAACATTCCTTATCTAAATGAAAAAACAAATAGTAATAAAATCTTCCCAATCCAGTTTTAATAACTGACATCATTCTATCGAAATCATAAGCCATTATATAATCTATAATAACTTCTTTTTCTTGCGGAGAAAATTTATTCGGAAACTTCCATTCTATGTATCAGTAACAATCTTGTCTTTCTCTTAATAATTCTGCGTAAAATGTACGTAATTCAAAGGCTGCATTTACTATTTGTTTAGGAGCTGATAACAGTCCTGAATTATTGATGAGGCTATTAATAGCTTTTTTCTCTATTCTCTTTCTAAATAGCATAGCTATAGGCCAGCAGAATATGCCTTGTATTCACGCAGCTGGGCCATGTAGCATTAGTTTCCAAAATGTTGATCATATGTTGGAACGTAAGGTTTTAAATTCTTTTCCGCTGTAGTTGGTTTTAAGGAAACTACGAAAATGGCGGATGAAGTAGATTAGTTTCATTTATATGTGTTTAATTTTATTTATACTAGGATTTGCAAAAATAATGAAAATTTCGGGGAAAACAAAATTTTGAGAATATTATGAGAGGAGGAGGGTACACTATAGAAAACGCCCCCTGGTGGGTGCGTTTGGAAAATCGCTTGGAAAACTAAGACAAATCGTCATATTTTCGATGGAAAAATTCAAAACAATCCATTCGCGGGCTGACGCGTAATCCACCTTGCAGATCCCTATGCCGATCTCTGCTCGATCTTCTCGGCTCATCTTTATGCTAAGACTGCGTCAAATGCGCAAGCGCAGTCTTAGTTTTATCAATTTGCGCATAACCTAACGGCAGAAACGTGACTGCCTGTCAAATGACAACAAATGACGGAAATTGTTATGGAAACTATCATCCATCACAACCTACCAACTGGTAGAGTATTAATCGCTCATTCTAAAGCGAAGAACCCGAAACCATCGAACACCAAAATCCATGTGTTTGTTGATGAACCTGCTTCGGGTTACCAGAAGTTTTACGCGAGTATCAAAGGCCATAAAGGCATTCGCAAGATTAATACTTCTGAAAACTTTCATTGGGCTCTCGAAACTTTCAAGTTCGATTTCAGAACTGATTGTTATCTTACCAATAGAAATGTAAACTGATTCTAATTCCCTGCGATGCGTCCACGTGCAACTCGTAATTGCAGCAGGGAACAGATGAGAATGCTTCGCATTCTCTTCAGGACGTACTGGCTAAGACGTTCAACATTGGCCACTTTATTAACAATCCTCTGCCCAAGAGGTTATAAACTACGGCGCACGAACCCGTCAACGTGTTTAAAGAATCGGCATTTATGAAAGCTTTTGATAAAGCAATTTGGGGAACAGCTACCGTTCCTGCTAACGCAGTTAAAGTTGAAGGACTTGAAGCATTGAAAACTTCAGGCATCCGTTATGGTTTCAACTTCCTACATGGAGATGTAATCACATTTCCAACAGTAGATGAAGCAGATATCATCAACTCTCCGATGGCTAACGGTAAAGATGTCTACAAAATCAAAGTTGTCATCAATGGCACAACTGCGAAATATGTTCCACTTGGTTCATTTCGCAGAACTCCTGTCAATTGGGATACTATTGAGTTCAGAGACACATATCCCACAAATTTCGAGATTAACAGCCTCGAGAACGACTACGATAGATTCATGTTCTTCGCGAACAAGACTATCAAGGTCAAAGATCAAATCTCAATGGACTACGTCTCCTTCGATAAAGATGGGCAGCGTAAGGTCAATGAGAATAACGAGAACATACTTCAGAAGAGGAATACTCCTATCTTCGTGGAAGTTAAAGATTAACCAGTTATGTTCTACGTGCTTCTTACAATCGGACTGGTATGGTTTATCGGCGCCATTGCTTGGGAAATCCAAGGAAAGCCAAGATAGTTTGTCAAGAGACCTTCCCTTAATTGGGAGGGTCTCTTTTTTTCAGAGCCGACTAAGACATTTGAATTTCCCCACTAAGACGTAGTAAAATACCTGCACGTAGTAAAATACAGTTTAAAAAAAGAAATAAAAATGAAAAGTTTTGAAAAATTAGAGTTCCCCGAAATTAAAGCGAGAACTGGTATTGTAGTAACAGATGTTGAAGATGCAAGAGCAGCTTTGAAAGCATCAGGTGTTCCATTTGCAAGTAATGGTTTAAACGATGGTGATGAAGTATCATTTCCTAAAACGTTTGAAACATTGAGAACGAAAACCGTAACTGTTGACCCTTTGAGACCTGTTGATGGTCCAAAAAGTGTGTTAGTAGGTGTAGTGAAAAACGGAAATCCTGCATGGTTGAGTGCTGGTACATTGCGTAGAAGAGGAGCAACGGCAGATGCTTATGCTTGTGATTTTTCTCGTAATTTGGCAAACAATTATATCGATGATGCGCAACGAATTGAATCTTTGTTAGGAAAGACCATTGTTGTGAACGGTACGATGAAAGTTGCCACTACGGTATTTGATGAAAATCGTCAGCCGACTGCGAAAACTATTGATAGAGATTTCGCTATTATTGAGTTCGGAACTCCGTCAAAGAATGCGGAATACTTCGCATAAACAGAAATTTATTTGTGTGGTGGGGCAATTTGTTTCACCACACAATAATTTGCTTCGTAGTAACATCGGTAATTGTTACATTCAAAATTTTGAGGGTGTGTATAAAGAAGGATTACATTATTGAATGCTTCAGAAACATCCTTGAATTGAAAGTGGATATTACGTAGTGGAAGTTGTTAAACGAGTTCCACAAACTATATAAATTGTTAATAAAGTGGTGAGAGGGTAGTCTATTTTTGGATTACCCTCAAAGGTGATTTGGTTTTTGGTTATTTTAGAAAAATATTTTTTTGTTGAGTGGATGAGGAGCCAGTATGGCTACCTCTTCTTCCTCAACAATCTTAAAATCCATTATCACCACAATTTTTCTGCATATTACTATGATATATATTCTCTTGAACTATAATCAAATTTTTTATCAGGTATATTTTCCGCTGCAATAATTTCTTTTGCAACCTCATCAATTTGGTAATTAATTTCCATTCTTAAGATTTTCGAGCGATCTTTTGAAGTACCTTTGAAGAAATACTTAGGATTTAATTTATATCTACTTCTACTAATAGAAATTAACAAATCTTTTTTTACCAATACAGGTATAGCATTGTTAATAGTACCGTATGATACTCCTATTTCTTCTGCTCATTTTTCTTTGTCTTCTTTTAATATTGTGATAACATTACCTTCACTTGTTCCTTCGGGATTGAAAGAAACATCTCTTCATATCAATGACAATAATTTGATTTGAGTTCCGTTATCTAAACGTAAAAATGAACTCATGTCATTCAAATATACAAAAATGAATTCGTCATAGTTAGAAACTTTCTTGACATGACGTATTTGTTCCACTACTTGTACATCTAGTATTTCTCCTGTTTCAGGATCAATTCTGGTTGAGCGTTGTTGCTCATGTATTTGAATTTTTGGCATATTAATAATGTATAGGATTATTTCCACAAATATACAAAAATTATTATTAATAACAAAATTTCATTACTATTATTTGTACAAAAAATTTTATAATCACGACAGGTGTTATTAATGATAATTTATTATTGTTAATAACGTATAGCGTTATTTTTCATCACGCAGGGTGTTACTAAGGTCAACCTATAGCGTGAAATTTTTCTTCAGTTCAAGTGCATTCTATGGATGAGAAGAACCATTTTCGATGATAGTTTAGGGTTGGAATGAAATTTTCTTTCTTATCTTTTATACAATGAAATCCGAATTAACAATTAAAAAAAACATCATGCCACAATTAACAAAAAAACGTAAACCACGCAGAACTTCAGAAGAAGTTCAAGCGTATGCTGCATTTCATGCAGATTATAAAGCATCTAAGAAACAATCATTTGATGACAAGATGCCTTTGTACCTCATTCTCCGCAATCTTGATTTGTCATAATTTTTTAATTTGATTTAGTTATTTTTGGTAAGGTGTATTAGTAATAGTACGCCTTATTTTTTCTTGGATTCTAATCAATTCTATAGCCTTCTTTGATAATCAATTGTAATGCTTAGAAGGCAACCAAATGTCCGAAGTTCTAATCGGATTGTGTGATGGTAATTGCATAATTTGCCAATAACTTTATGTTAATTAATCATCGAGAGTCCTCTTATCTGTCGGGATAGTATGGAAATAAAGAATCAGTTTAGAATACCATACATCGTATACTCTTCTTCATGAGTTTAAAAGAAAAAACTTAATATAAAAGAGAACCATTCAGAGCATATCGTTGCGCTATCAGTGTTCTTTTCCAAGTTATTGAGGACGCCAGTTTTCCTGCAAAGGTTTAGGCGTAAAATACTTTATTAACAATTAAAAGATATTATCATGTATTATTGTGAAAATTGTGGAGAATACGTGTATCATCTCCGAAAATTAAATGGCGAAATAGTCTGTGCCATTTGTGAAACAAATCATCAGGCTGAAATAATCAAAACATTCAAACATCAATACGGAAGGGAAAGATTAACCATTTTACATTGTGTGATAGATTGATATGAAAGATTATTCCAAAGTCCCTTGTAAGCGACAAGCTCAAACTATAGCATTTGCATCTATGAAACCAAGTCTTCAGAAACATAAAGTTTCTGCTCTTGGCGGTAATGATCCAATGTCTTGCCTTCATCATTTAAGAGTATGTACAAGATCATCTGATATTGTATTATACGACCTAAATGTAAAACATCCATTTATTACTAATAAAGATATATGTATGCAACCTGTTACTTCCTTTATGGATTTAGATTGGGAAGGTTCATATAAAACTTGTGGTAATCAAACTCTTCAAATATTTAATAGAATGCAAAATGAACTTCCATCTAATCAACAGAAATGTTTAGGAATTACATTTTGTCTTCGTTGTGCATCATTAGAAAATACTGTTGCATGGTTAAATGAGAACATTTTCTTTGATACTTTGCGTGTTACTGCAAAGACATTAAAAGGCAAACCTTCATTTCGTGGTTATGTTTATCAAATTGAACATACTCAGGAAACTTTTATACATTCCTCTATAATGCAATATAGAGATACTGCTCACATGTTACAATTATATTTAATTTGGTAAATTATGACATACTTATTAGCATTTGCCATTATGGTTGCAATCATTATTGGCGTAGGTAAACTTATAGACAATATTTAAAACAATATATTATGAACAAACTTATTAAAAACATTTTTCTTGGTGCTATCTTTATTGTAACACTATTCGTTCTTGGAACAGGTACAGGAATCCTTATGAATGCTTGTTGCACCAAAGGTTGTGCCGTTCAATATCCTGATGACAACATTGTTGTTCCTGATACTATCTTATTAAGTTGGGATGATATTGAGGTATTTGATGACAATGGCGAATACATCTTTGTTCTCTTTGACAGTAATCAAGATCCTTATGCCTATATTCCTGTTGATGCAAACATATATGCGGAATACTTTGATCAGTCAGGATTTCCATATTTAGTCTGTTTAGAGGATAGTATGTGGATATATGTCTGTCATTTGGATAAGGTAGATATGTGCAAAGAACTTATGAAATAAAAATCACGTGGATAAAATTATTACCAATTCTAACAGTCCTAGTTATGGATCATCCGAAGGTAGTAGGGCACATTGAGAAGGATATATGTGCATAGTAATAATTTTTCGATTTATCTGTGGTAGTTTAATGGTAGAACACGCGCTTCGGTTATGCGCGGAATTCAGGTTCAAATCCTGGCTGCAGATCGTATTTGCATTTTTGGTAATAGAGAGGAGTATATAAAACAGACGTGGATTCTGTCCCTTTCTAATGAGTTCGATTCTCATATGCAGATCATAAAGGTAACCCGAATCAACAAAAACAAATCGGGTGTTGTACGGTATAGCTGCCTTTTTCCTCTTTGTACATTATGAGGTTTGTTGAGCTGTAGGTTATAGGGGGGCAGATCCTCAGTTACCTTTTAATTAAACAAAAAATTTCGTAGCAGAACGTCTTTTTTTGGTTGAGTAATTATAAATAAAATCCACTCTGTTAAACAGCTGCTCTAGACTGAAAGGCAGCGAGTGTGGTCACAACTAGAAATAATTCCAATAGTAATACGGATGACATTATTATTTCTACCACTGTGTTAAACTTGCCGCTGGTGCGGATTGCCTTAAATTACTAAATCGCTTGTGTTTTTTATAGCGGTTTCAAAACTCAATAACTTTCCAAGATGTTGAGGACACCAGTTTATTATCAGTATATGACGCTTAAGTGCGGTTGACGTACAGGATATTTTTAGGTGTAAAACACATTAAACAATTTATATTATGAACGCAGAAAAAATTATTGAAGACCTGAAGAAGGCAGGTAAAGGGTTTAAAACTTTTACAAGTGCTGAGGCACTGACATTAGTTACGCAGGCATTACAAGGTTTTGTGCAAACTCAATCTATGTCTCAAGAAGAGAAGAGTGCTTTTTGGACTAATTGGTTAATGGAAAATTTCTAACATCTAATCCCTCACTCCTCTCGTTTGCGCATTGAGGATACACGGCTATAAAGGCATGCGATAATGACCAGCGCTGGTAAGGCTCGCGTTAAAGGTATATGCAGTAATGCATCTAAATGAATAAGCTTGATGAGGGATTTTCTTTTAAAACTAATAAACAATATATGTTACACAAAACATTCATTACTTTTGTTAGCCTCATTGATGCCGATGTGAATCTATGGCTGGCAAAAAATCCAACTGCTACAATACACCATTACAGTATCACCACACAAGGTGATAGAGTTATAGTAGGAATCTTATACACATGATAAACATGAATCCAAGAAAGTACAACCACTACCAAAAACTTCTACAAGAACAAAACAAAATATGTCCTGTTAAAACAGTATTAATTGAAGACTATCCAGTAAATACTCCTGTTCAATCAGAGAGTGACCTTATATACCTTTTCGATAAATTCCGCACCGACTACGATAACTTTAAGAAAGAGCATTTTTATGTTCGTGAAGAACAATACAACATATGGAAAGAGGAATGGTACAATGAAAATTTGAGGAAGTAAATTGTTTTCATAATAATTTGTTTTAATGGTTGAAAAATGGTTACCAAGAGCATTTAAAATAAGTCCAAGTGGTTAGTCCACAACAAAGAGTGGTAAGTTTGTCCTACTGTTTAGGCTTGACAGAACTCTTTATGCCCAAGTTAATCGAGCGATGGGCCTACGTCGCGATATCAAAACGATAGGAGTATGTTTGATTTATACATTTGTGGAAACACATCCACGGTTAATTAAATCGAGTGGTAAACAGCCACTTAAGCATGAAAGGTGTCATTCGACCTTCATGCCGAGTTTGATGGTATCTCAAAGAACCTGAGAATGTGAGATGTTAGAAAAGACAATACACCAACTGTCTAACAACAAGAAACCTATAGGAGTAATATCTGATTATTGGTCACCTGATAATTCCGACTAGTCTGATTCATCCGAATCTCCAGCAAATAGTCAGCATACCTATATGGGATAGGGTAATGCAGCGAATGTGTATATAGCTGCATTCTTTTTGAAACTAATTAAAATAAAACATATGAAAAAGATTATTAATTTCCTTTCTAAAGAGAGATTTACAGGGAAGCAATTCTTTTCTATTATCTATATGATGATAGTTGCTTTGTTTATAGCTGTTGCATGTTGTTCTTGTGATCAACCTCAAAATGTAATAAGTAAGTCTGCTATTAGCAGTTACAAATTTGAGGTAACTGAATATATGAAACCAAATTCCTATTGGAATTGGTCAAAAATATTTTGTGATAGTTTATATCAAGTATCTGAGAAAGAGGTAATACTCTATATTGATGGAATAGAAATGAGAAAACTCACTCAAGGTTCATTTGCGGTGACTCAGAATCCAAGCTATGGTAAATAACTTCTCACAAATTGCTACGCTTCTCGAATTCAATTCAGAAGACGAATTCTATTTCTGCCAGATTATCAAACGTAAGAAAGAAAATCCAGAATTAGGATCAAACAACGTTGTTGTACATTCATACTATATAGGCTCCATAGAGCAATTGTTAAATATGGAGTTAGAAATCAAAATGCTATGTGAACTCCACAATGCCCGTGCCTATATAAACCTTAATCGCTGTTCATATGAACGCATTGCATGGCAAACAATGAAAAACGTTTGTGATCGCATTCAGAACAGGGAATACCGCACAGTTAAACGTGCATATAATACATGCTGCGGCCAGTTTACTATCGAAAATCCAAAACGTTGGCTAATTGATATAGACATTGATGTCGAAGTAGGAGCATGTATGCTTATTCAGGACATAGAAAATCATATTGATTCCTTTGAACCTGAAGGAAAGAAACTTATCGCAGTGATTCCTACTAAAAATGGATATCACATGATCACCAAACCATTCAATATGCAGAAGTTCAATGAACGTTATGCAAATTTTGATGTACATAAAAACAATCCAACTATTTTATACGCAACTTAATATGTTAACACAATTTGATCAACCTGTTGATTCCATTGTAGAATACGGTAATGGAGAATGTTATCTCATTCAAGAATCTGATAAAGATTTTCATAATAATTGGTGTGATATTTGCGAAGCTAGATCTCTTTGTTCGGGCGCAGATATACCTTGTATAGGTAAAGAACGTACTGATGGTAAAGATGTATATTTCATTAGACAATTTTAATTATGGGAACAGGATTTGCAGCACTACTTTTTATGTGTAGTCTTTTACTCTTATGTCTAGTAGCAGGAGCGTCTGAACAATATTAAAACAACACATATGAAAAAACTTATAGAGTTACTAAAGCAATTACGACAGTCTATTTCTGATTTCTATTGTTCAGAGGATGGTGATCCAAATTGCGGTTTCTTAGGATATGGTTAAACAATTAAAACAAAAACAATATGAAAAGATCAACATTTTGGAAGGAATTCCTATGGATTATCCTTGTGATAGGTTTAATCCTCACAGGGTGTATGATTATCTCATGCAAACCTACTTCCAAGTTATTCTTAAAGTACGATATTATCGAGGCTAACGTATCTTGGAATGTAATCTACCCAATCATGGATCTCCGTAAAAGCCCTTGTCAAGCAGAATCTTGTAATAAGATTCATAGCCACAATGGTTGGAAATATCCTGAACTTTGCGATTCATGTCGCAAACACGTCAAATTCTACTTCTTATGTCGCAACCAAACATTTGAAGTATTTGAAGACGATTTTGTCCACGCTATCAATCAGAAAGGTCAAGCAGTAATGATGTATTACTTGAACGACTATGATGAAGATGGCTGCGTTCGTAAAGAAATATATGTTAAATATAAATGAACTGAATCATGGGAATAATGTTTCTTTTCGGATTCCTTTGTGGAATGGCCTTCATTGGCCTATTAGAACTAATTTTAAACAATAAAATAAATTAAATTATGGGACTTTTTGTTATTATATCAGTACTTTTACTGATTTGGATAAGCGTAGCTTTTCTTCTTCAATGGGGTTACAATCTTCGTTACACAAACCACGAGAAATTTACCTCAATTGAAAAATTCATCTACAAGTTGTTCAACAATTCAACTAACTGGTGTGGTGGAATTATCTTTGCAATAATCGCTATTATCGCTTGGATTTGCATCGTCTTCGGCATCTTTGTTCAACGCGAACGAAGTTACGATGAGAAAATACAGAATCATTACGCTTTGAAGTCACTTGTTGAATCGGGAACTATATCGGAATTTGAAAAGATTAAGATATATGAACAGATTCACAGTAACAACAAAACTATTAATCAACACCGTACTTGGGTTGGAAACTGGTGGACTGGCAAATGCTATTCCCAAAGGATTGCTGACCTAGAATGGATTAATTAGGGGGGGGCTATATGACAGCAATTATCGTTGGGTCTATAGTAGCCTTTCTTTTACTATGTTTCATTGTTATAGTATGGCACCATCCACTATATGTATTCTTTTTCGAGCATACTGAATGGAAAACCTATTATACTCTTACTAAAAACTTACAGAACTTCCCTGAAATAAAAGACTTCAGGGATTCTATGATTCCCACCTACGACTTTTGCTTTAACGATTGGCATGTAATCTTATGGATTAATACCAAATCAGTTTCAGTATTTAAAGGTAATAAGGTTATTGCTAGTGGTTTTCATAGGAAGAAGGCTGAAAAGCTATACGAGCAAATTTGTAAATACTATAACTTAGAATACTAATGGAATTCCTTTCTATTTTCTTTTTCGGTTGTTGTGTATTCACTGTAGCTGTTTGGTTTACCCTTGCTATGCTTGACGACTAACACTTCAAAATTAACGTTTGCCTATCGAAAAATGTAGGCTTTTTATTAATCATTAAAAATATTTATTATGGAATCTTCAGTAAAAATTAGAGACTACCATGTAATTTCTGACAAAATCGTCAGGAAAAAAGAAAAGTACATTGAAATTTATTACACCAAAAACGATGGTGTCTTAAAGAAAACCAATCGCGGATACTTCCTTGATGGAAGAAACATATCCTGTACTTCTGCCGAGAAGTGGCGCAATTCAGTGGATATTACAAACAGAAAAGTATTCGATCATGACAAGCGAATTGTATAAAGTCCCGATAAGTGGACTGTACAGAACAGGAGTAATCCTTTACGCTTATTATTACGAATACATAGCTCCATTGTTATGCGTGGCTACCGATTTCCTCCAGCAAGCCGTAGGGAAATGACTATAGCCGTTATCATACTGATTAGTGTGATAATACTAGGGTTCATCATGTCCCACGTAAGTGAAAAAATCTATCAAAACGAACGTAATTCTGGTAAGATCAAATCTATATCAGAGTTACGTTTTACAATACAAGAGAGTAACGAGAATCCCTATGGGTGAGGGATTAGACGATTCTTGAATAAGGCAGCAGACGGTTATAGAGCCTCACTCGTTCAGACGTGCATAAGACCGACTTCACTCTCTTACGATCCCGACCGTACCAGCGATATAGGTACAGATGCACCGTTATCTAAAAACTCGATGGGTAATTATACCAGAAATAGTGTAGTCGCATTGCAGGACTCTTAAACTCGCAATACCATGAGTATTACATGAAGGAAAGAAATACATCAGAGTAATCGCGCCTGTGGAAAGGATAGTGATTGCTCTACGATGCCCTTGTCGTCTAGCGACAGGACGCTGGCTTTTCATGCCAGAAACTCAGGTTTGAATCCTGGCGAGGGTACCATTCGTGGCACGGCAACGAAGGCAGTGCGGAGTTCTTCCGTTAAAAGAACGTAGGTACTTATACTTTTTGAGAAGTATAATTTGCTCCTAAGATCCTGAAGGTGGAGAGACGATTGTTAGTTTTCGTGTGCAATAAACTAAAAGTACATATTGTCCTGATGAAACAATAGGTACTGTCTGGCGCTATCGACAAGTGGTTAAGTCATTGGCCTTTCATGCCAAAGTCGATGGTTCGAACCCATCTAGCGCTACTTTAAACTAATTAAAACATATAAATATGAATAGAATACATAAAATTGTAAAATGTCCTGAAACTGGCAATTTCTTCGTTGTTTCTTGTGATGGAGAACAAGTTGTAGCTGCTACTGATAAACGATTTAACTTACCTGGCATTCCCCAGAAAGTTATTGACAAGTACAACGCAAATCCTGCTGAAGGTGAATTCATTACAGTAGAAATGACTGATCTTTGTACGGATTGTCCTGGTCTCAGCGAATGTGATACACCAGGGCCAAGCAATCCTTGTGCTACTCCCAAAACTCATTACAATAAAGTTGTGGTTGTGGAACCTGTTGTTGAAGAACCAATGAAAGAGGAACGCAAATTTGTAGCTGAATGCTTAAATGCTACTCAGCCTTCATCCGTGGTACCTAATGAAATAATGCATTCAATGTTAATGGCGATAGGACAATCTCTAGGATTGTTTGACTACCCGAAAGAAGGCAAAACAGCATCCGCTAAGGAAGATTTCCAAATAGAGGAAGACGGCACTATTGTTCGTGAAGAACCTAAAACTACTTGGACTGAGGATGAGGTGAACGAAATTTACGACAACGCCTATAACCTCGGCTACAAACATGGTTTAGCCGATGCTTGTGATGACATAAGAAAATCTATCAACAATTATCAAGACGAATTCGATGAGTTCACAGGCGAAGAAAACGACTAAAGTCCAAAAATTTAAATTCAATAACTCCCCGACAGTATTTTTAGTGTACGGGGAGTTAGAATTTCCTTACAAACGATTGGATTGTGAGTTACTTGAGAAGAAAGTTAATCTTTTCAAAGATACAGTAAATCATCAGTTACCAATTATGTTTGTAAATGATCTGTTAATACGTTCATTGGGTGGTGCTAAGAAGATAAGAACAAGGGATGTTATCCTTTGTGAATATCAAATAGAATCCTTTTATGATTTGCAATGTTGTTATAACAGTGTAATGCACAAGGAATCCCACTTACCAAAGAGTGTTAGAGATCATGTGGTATCTAAGTATTCAGAAATTATAAATATGTAATTATGGATCCTTATTCTACTTTAATACACAATTCAAACCCAGAGGTGACATACATGATGCAAAATCCGCATTTGTTTCCACCGAGAGGTTGCTCTACATATGTTAGACCAACTCCCAAGATAAGAAGGAACGATCCTTGTCCTTGCGGAAGTGGTAAGAAATACAAACTGTGCTGTTACAATTTATATAACGAAACACCTGCTTAATATGGGATGGATAATATTTCTTATTTTATGGCTATTTCCAGCCTTATTGTGTATAGTAGGTATGCTTCGCGGGGCTGCAGCAGTACTAGGTGACGATGCTCCTACTCTTCTAATGATAATCATCCCATTACTTAATATGGTAGTGACAGCTCTTGTATTATTTGAACTTTACGAAAAATCTAAAAAGAAAGGAACACAATGTTAGTAATTTTGTTATTAGTCTGGTTAGTCCCTGCAATCGCAGTTTATATAATGCTAGCCATAATGGGTACTAGTTACAATATGTATGCTGCTGCAATTGTATTAGGAGCTATTCCCATTGGAAACTTTGTCACAATGTTACTTGTTTTAATTGACTTCATTGAAAGACTAATATAAATATGGGAACAGCAATGACATTCGCAACTTGGACAATCATCATAGGGACAATTGGCCTCTGTGTTTTAGTTATTTATGGTCTAGAGACTTTATTTAACAGTTAAATTATGATTGAATCGATATTGGGCGCGGTCTTTTTGATTTGCGCCCTTACTCCACTTGATGAAATACTAATAATATTTCTTCTCACCTTAATTATTAAAAGAACCAATTTATTACAAAGATGAAAGCTATACAACAGAGGGTGATTTATAACTCTCAAGCAGCAGTTATCCCGTTGCCGCATTATGGCTACGTGGATAAAGTGTTGAGATCAAAATCCTACGAGGAATTAATGTGGCGATTTATGGATGCCGAATCTCCTGCAAAGGAAATTTCTGAATCTTATGCCGCGTTTGCCAACTTGAAGAAAGTATGTATGATACACAATTATAACTGGTTACATATCGGTGACGGTACTTATACAAGAACTGCTGCTATATTTGCATTCTTTTCAAAGAGTCACAATTGGTCTATTGACCCTTGTCTTAACTTAGAAAAGTTTGAAGAATGGGAAGATCGGTTTAATGTGCGCAACATATATCCTTTTAAAATGAAGTTTGAGGAGTTTAATCTAGATAATTCTATTAGAAGACCTTATCATGCATGTGATGTACAATTTGAACTAGGTTATCCTTATTCTATTTGCTGTGTTCACGCCCATGTGAACCTTGAAGAAGTACATCAGCAATACCCTAATTGGCATTACTTATACACCAATGCATGTTGCTTTCCTGCAAAACAGACATTTTCTAAAAAATTCATGGAAGATAATGGTATTATTGAAATTCTTCGTAAGGAAGACTTAGGAATACTATGCCATCTTCGTGATGTGCGAATCTATAAAAATTTGAAGCATGAATAAAGAAGTAACAATAACTACAACGGTCACCAATTGTTCACGTTGTCCTAACAGTATGGCTGAGGCAGATCCTGATCCACATGATTGGTTTTGCAGCGATGATGTCAGGATAAGATGTACAATTGCAAATCAAGATAACCCTAGAACACTTGAGAATGGTGCTCTTTGTGTGGGTGAGCCTTACATTACTGTAGCTTGCAGACCTCATCATATTGAAGAGGAATGTGAAATTCCTGATTGGTGTCCACTATTAAATTTAACTTAAACTATGACTACACTTATTATAACAGCAATCTGGGGACTATTATCAGGTTGCACCTACTATTGGGCAAGACACATAATCAGAAAAAGAAGAGAAGAGGTACGTAATTACGATTGGGACTGGGCTGATGTAATAATCACATTTTTTGTATCAGCTATATTTCCTTTAGTTACTATTCTTTTCTTGTTTATCCCTAATGATCCTCCAGGATGGCTGTAGAGAACAAAATCGACTACATCAACGTCCTCAACGCAGACTATCAGTTTTGGAAGGCAGGTAAAGTTATATCTGCTCATGAAACCAATACTGAAGCATTGTTGTGTAAAAACAAAGGAAAGGAATATCCCATAGCTAATATCGAAGGTGATAGCTGGACATATGTTCCTCCTGAACACATTGATACCTATAAACGAATTATAACATACGAAAAAATCATTTAACATGTCAATTTATTTTGTATTATGGCTATGTTCAGTAGCCACTGGATTGAAAACTATTTTTATGGCAATAGGAATTACTGCACTTGTCATTTGGACAATTGCTTTAATTATTATTTCCTGTGAATCTTACGAAGGCATATCTGATTTCAAAAAATGGAAACCAGGTTTAGTCTATCCATTAGCTTTTGTCTTTCTCGCAATAGGAGTTGCTATTCCAAAATCTGCTCATTGCTATGCGATACTCGGAGTTGGTGCTACTATTAATTACCTATCGAATAACGATGAAGTATGCAAAATTCCTGAGAATACTTTCAAAGCGATTAATTTCTATTTAGAAGGAATCTTTGACAAGGAAGAAGTAGAGAAAATAGCTCCGAAGCAAAAAGAACCTGAGCTGACTGATAATGAGAAAACTCTTAAGAAGGCTCAAAAAGTTCTTGATTTAGTAAACGAATTAAACGAATAATTATGAGTAAAACAGATGGAGGATGTGCTATTGCAACATCTTATTTGATATTCCTTCTTTTCTGGCTTGTGAGTTGGGCTATTAATTTAGTTCAATTCTGTAAAAGCGATTTTGATGCTCCTTATAAAAGGGAAATCGTCAAAGGAATAGGGGTATTTGTGCCTACGACTTCATTAGTAACAGTATGGTGCTGTAATGGCCCTGAAAAACAAAACAATGAAAACAGAGAATAAAGTATTTTTCGCCATTGATAAAGGCGTGGGTATAACCCAAACAAGTGCTAATCATATTGCTAATATAGCAAAGGAAATGGCACAAAAACTCCGTGAAGAAATTGGCAACCTCAACTTGGTAACAAGTAAAGTGGAATTGCTAAGTGGCACGGGTGAGCCAAAAATTCTAAAGCAAGAAATGGATGTTGAGAGATTCAGTCTCTTAATGACTACTGTGTTAAAGATCGGTCAATATGATTCTTTAATCGCATGGTTGCGTGAAGCCATTAAAGCTAAAGAAAATGAACTCAAATATATTGATCACCTAAGCTTTGAAGCGTGGGCTAAGCTAACAGAGACAACTCTGCCAGTTTGCCCAAGCAAAACTGACTTCGGTGGGACTACCTTTGAGGAACAGCTCGGTCTTCTTTCTATTAAAGAAAGAAATAACTATCTCTATCTTGAAACTCAATGCGCTGTAATAGGCAAACTGATTCATCCTGATGGTGCACTAAGTAATGCTCGTAAAGAATATCAAAAACGTCTTACTGAGCAGAACACTATTGGTGGATCTGGAAGAGATGCGGTTATCACGACCTACACTACCTCAATACCTTCGGAAGATGTTGAGAAAGTATTCTTTGACCTTCAAAATACTCACCGTGAGTATCAAGCTACATTGAACAAAATGAAGTTTGATATTGAACAAGAAGAATATCGCATCAATACCGAGCGGGATGACGTGTACAACAAAGCCTATGTAGCATACAATGCTGCATTTAAAGAATCTTTTAACGCTTATACGACTTTCAAAGACGTACAGCGTAACGAGATTGGCAAGTTGAAAATTGTTATTCCCGAAGCATTAGCTAACCTGTTTATGGAATTAAACGAAATGGGTAAATAAGACCTGGCCCATATAGTAGGTCTAACTTATTTTTTATATAAACAAGAAGTATATCTTTTTCTAATATCGCTGTGGCAGTCGGAAGACTGTCTCTGGCGCTATGAGAGACATAAAAATTTGACGTAATAGCCACTGGCTAGTACATTATGGCGTACTGCCGATCTCATCGGCTCAAACTTTCAGTTCGGCAAACATACATAAGTCCTTAACAGGCACGTGTTCTTGCTTTCGCCGCCGAACTGGTTCTTGTCCTCGCTATCATTTTTGTTTCTATTATACTTCTTGTTTATAACTATTTTCTTAATTATGTATTACGGAATAACATTTCACGGTAGGATTGTAACTGCAATATCAGCAGCTGCACATTACCGAGACAAAGGCACAACGTGCTATGATCGACCAGTTGCATCTTTAGCCATAGAGAGGGAAGATGATGGTCAAGACTTCATTTATGTTGTATATGGCGTCGAAACGAATAAATATTTTCGTAGAAGAGGATATATGACTACTCTATTTAGACATGCTTTTAAACGGATTCCATGGGGAAGTGAAGTTGTTTTACAGGTTAACAAAACTAACTATAATGCTATCTACTTGTATGAGAAGATGGGATTTAAGATAACTGAAAGACGTTCTGAACACGTTATGGTGATACTTGATAGTGCTTACGAAATGAAATACCAATGGAAAGCTTAAAAGAACGATTAGTAAGAGTTGTTGAGGATGCCTGTACGGAATATTCTGTTGTGGGAAGTAGAATAATCTTTGACACTATAGACGATTTCTGGCATTTTTGCCTTATACTACCATCTTACATACTCAATGTAGAACAATTAACCGAGAATATTATGCCATCCTTTACAACCGATTTGAAAGTATGTTTAGATATTGATGACATAGAATTCTGGGTTGGTATTGAATGGGATGAAGGTGAAGAGGTTCCTTTACAATATAAACGACAAATTAATATTGCCAAATAATTATGAAAAAACTATTATTTATACTGCTCAGTTTATTCTTTGTAGCATGTACCTATGAATCGGGGACTCCACTTAAGTCCACAGTTAAAATTGCTGGAACACTAGAAATTATTGAAATTGACAGTTGTGAATATATCAGATACTGGGACGGATATCGCGGTAGCGTTGCTCATAAAGGTAATTGTAAGTATTGTACACAACGTTTTAGAAAGGAGCTCGAAGAATGGAAAAAGTAATGATAATTCCAGATGTTCATGGTCGGACATTCTGGAGAGAAGCCCTTACATCTGATGCTGATAAGATAGTTTTCTTAGGAGACTATACTGATCCGTATCATTATGAAGGTATAAACCACGACCAAGCTTTGAACGAATTGGTTGACATAATCCAGTTCAAAGATGAGAATCCCAATAGAGTTATACTGCTATGGGGGAACCATGATTTTCACTATTTGCATCCAGCCTACAGAGCTAGTCGTTATGACGATGAATACTTTGAAAGGTATAACGCATTATTTACTGACGATCTTGAATTGTTCCAAGCAGCTTACTTCCACAATGGTACTCACTTGTTTACACATGCGGGAGTAACTAAAAATTGGGGAGATGCTCATCTTCAACCAGGTTTACCTATTGAGCAATCTATTAATGATCTATACAAAACTACTCCGAAGGCTTTCTTTGAGGTAGGTTATGTTAGAGGTGGATGGCACAAATCTGGTAGCCCTATTTGGGCTGACGTTTCAGAGCATGAAGTCCTACTTCCATGGAGGGAGGATATACACCAAATTTTTGGGCATAGCCAGCAAGAGAAAGACCCTGTATTCTTTAACGGAAATATGGCTTGTCTTGATTGCCGAGAAATATTTTATCTTATTGACAACGAAATTATTAAAATATCTTAAACTATGGCTTGGTACACAATTGCCTTAATTGCCTGTTGCATTATCCTGGTGCTACAGGTTTTCATGTCATTTTTCTTAGGAGATTTTGATTTAGACTTCGATCACGACTTTGGATTTGGAGATATTTTCTCCTTGAAAGGAATAATCCACTTCGTTATTGGAGTAACATTAACCTTAACATTATTCGGGACTGCATCTACTGTTGCCGTATGGGCAATAGCAGTAGCAGTCGGTATAGCCTTCGTGGTTATACTTGGATGGTTATATAGGTTTGTGTATAAATCACTCAAACAAGAAATTGATTATGAACAGGAAATAACTAACGCACCTGGAGAGGTTTACTTCTATGATGAAGGAATCCAATGCGGTGAAGTTACGTTAACCCTTGAAGGAACACAGAAAACGTTACCCTTCACTTCCGACAACGAAGAAGTAAAACTACGAACTGGTGAAAAAATCACCGTCTCTGGAAAGAGAAACGACCTTAAATTTATTAAGAAAAACAGTTAAAGAAGATGAATTTACTTATCATTATTGGTGCAGCTGCACTACTTGGTTTAATAACCATTTTTGCAATCTTATCAAGATTCAAGAAATGCCCATCTGACAAGATTCTTGTTGTGTATGGTAAAACTGGCAAAAACAAATCCGCAAAATGTGTTCATGGTGGTGCCGCCTTCATTTGGCCTATCATCCAGGGATATACATTTATTGATTTGAAACCATTCCAGATTACTTGTAACTTGACAGATGCCATTTCTAAACAAAATATCCGTGTTGCAGTTCCTGCTATAGTAACGGCTGGTGTATCTACTGAGCCGAATATTATGCAAAACGCTGCAGAAAGAATTCTGAATATGAATGAGAAGACTTTGAGTAATCTTGTTCAGGATATTGTGTTTGGTCAGTTAAGAGCAATTGTTGCTAATATGGATGTGGCGGAATTGATTTCGCAACGTGATAAATTGATATCCGAAGCTACTATGTTGGTTAACACGGAGTTGAACAAGATAGGTTTGAAACTTATCAATGTTAACTTTACTGACATTAAGGATGAGGCTGGCATGATTGTTGCTTGGGGACAGCGTGATAAAGCTGCTGCCATTAACCAGGCGAACGTTGACGTAGCTACTGCTGATAAAAGAGGAGCTATTGATATTGCCGAGCAAAGAAAAATTCAGGATTCTACAGTTGCCGAAACTAATAAATTAAAGGACGTTGCCGTTGCTACTGCAAACTCACAAAAGGATTCTCAAGTTGCTGAGCAAGTGAGAGACCGTGATATTAGTGTAGCGAAAGCAGAATCCGAAGGTCGTATTGGTGAAATTGCTGCTGAACAAACTGTTGTTGATAAAGATGCGGAATTAAAAATTACCAGAGCAGAAGCTATGCAGCGTGCAGAAACTGCAAATGTTCAAGCATTGGCACAGGTTGAAAAAAACAGAGAACTCGCACAAGTAGAGGTTGTTAAAGCCGAAGCTAAACGTGAAGAAGCGCGTGTATCTGTTGTGCAGGCAGAGGCAAAAGTTGAACAGGAGAAGGAACTTGCTCGTAAAATAGCAGAAGAAGCTCGTGCTCAACGTAACGAAGCGGCGTTAACTGCCGATAAAATTGTACCTGCCGACATTGCAAAGAAAGAAGCATTATTAAAAGCAGAAGCATATCAGCTTGAACTTGAAAAGAAAGCTGAAGCTAATGCTAATACCGCAAAAATTACCGCACAAGGTGAAGCTAACGCTAAAGCCGCTAATGCAGAAGGTGAAAAGAGAGCTAGAGTGTTCAACGCTCAGGCTGTTTCAGAAGCTGCTGTATTGGAAGGTAAAGGTATAGGGGAAGGAGCTTCTTTGCAGGGTAAAGGAGAAGGCGAAGGTATTTTGGCAAGAGGTCAAGCGGAAGCAGAAGTTATTCGCTTGAAAGGTTTGGCTGCTGCTGAGGGAGAAAGAGCATCTGCAATAGCACAGGCAGAAGGTTTTGCCGCGATGGTACAAGCAGGAGAACAAAATCCGCAATTAGCTGTTCAGTATAAGATGGTTACAGAGGGAACTTTCAACCATATTGCTGATCAACAGGCTATCGCTATGAAATCATTGAATTTCGGTAATGTTCAAGTTATGGATACTACGCATGGTGGTGCACTTTGGGCACAAACTGCAGGAAACATCCTTGATAAAGTTATGCCAATTGCTGGTATGATTAGCGATGTATTCGGAAAGAAATCTCTTCCTGAAACGAAATAGGTTTGGTCGTACTCCTCTGAAAAACGACTAGGGGAACTTTACAACTAGGTTTTAAAGGCTGTACCTTAAACAGCCTTTATTTTTATTTCATCTTGGAACTCAAGGACAAGTCAAGAGGTATTGGCGACGACACGGACGTAAAATCGTAAGAGCAGTCGTACTTCAGGTGAAATTATTTTATTATATTGCGGGATAGAGCAGTGATTAGCTCATGAGTCTCATAATCTCAAGGTCGGTGGTTTGAATCCACCTCCCGCAACTCGAATCAATCATTATTATGAATAGGGAATTAAAACAACAAATTGTGCAAGTTCTAAACGAGTCAAACATTCCATTTTCTGCACATGATACAGGGATAATGTTATATGACACAACAGGGTACGCTTACTTGTTTTGGGTATTAGGACGAGCTAACTTTGACATTCGTATCTTTGATAATCTCAGAGTTACTACGTCAATACAAAACGGACAAATCAGTTATTACATTTATTAATATGAAACGAATTACATTTTTACTGGCAATATTAGTTGCCCTGTTTGTATCTTGCGAAACGAGTAATCAACAAGAGAAACCGAGATACGATCCTAACTCTTCCAAAATAATCAAAACGAAAGATGCTCCTAGTGAAAATAGATTTTCAGCAGGTGATTATTTCTTTGGTGGAGGAAGTATTACAAAAACACAAACTGTTTACTATTTCTATGCCAAAGATGGTACATCTGTTGAAGTAGATAGAAAAATCTATTTTCAATATGATGAAGGAGATAGCTATTATGGATACTGGAGGTAACTATGGTTGTGATAACACAGAAACTAAATACAGAGATTGAACAAATCCTCAAACAACATAGTGGAGGAGAAGCTTTCTTTGATGCTTTGGATATGATGATTAGAAGCGATGTTGATATTCTAAGATTATCAGTAAGTCATCTACTCAATAATATCTTAAATCGTACCGATAGTAATGTATTAATCCTAACGGGCCAATTCGGAGAGGCTGTCATAAATCAATATGGAGACATGTTATATAAGCACTTCAAAGGTATCGTTTTACTGCCAGGTGGACTCAGGAAATCAAAGTATGATGTTCAGGTATATGACAGAGCAGCTAACGGTTTCATTAATCTCCACAAAACTTACCCTGACGCGAGATACTATCTCTTTGATGACTCCTTCTATGCAGGAAGAACTCGAGACCTTATTAAGAACACAGTGGAAAGTTTGATAAACAAATCAGTCATTAGAACTATTGTCATTTATGATGGAAGCATTGATTACCAATGGGATGTAAAATCCCTGTTTCGTTATCATCCAGTAGATGACAAATTACCATTTTAATTATGAAAATTATAGGAATAACTGGCAGAATGGGTAGTGGAAAGACTACCCTGGCCAGAAAAATATCAGAGGAATTGGATATTCCCATATTTGACTGTGACTCACATGCCAAATCAGCATACAAGGATAAGCTTATTATAGATATTCTGAAGTATATGCCATATCCAGATCTTGTTCAAGATGATAAAGTTGATTTACAAGAAATAGCAAAGTTTATTTTCTTTTACAGAAATGCTGAAGAAAACAGGAGGTTTATCCAGTATTTAACTAGACCTTTTGTAATTAATCGACTTAGGGATAGTATGGAATTTTATTGTAATGTTGAAGAAAGAAAAGCTTTAATTGTAGAATGTGCTAATCCTGAGTTTTTTGATAATATTCTGGTTGATTATATATTTGTCAGAACCACTGGCAATGATGAAATTAATCGTAAGAGATGCTTTGAAAGAGCCAATAAATATGGAGCATATGTTCTTGAAGAAAATGTTGAAAGAATATTAGCAGTTCAAGCGAGTGAGCATCAGATGTTAAAACATTTTCAACATCACAAGTGTTGGGAAGTCACAGACAATCCAAATTCAACTGAAAGCGTTATTAACATTTTAAGAAAAGCATTAAATGAGTAAAATAGCAGTATTTCCAGGGACATTTGATCCTTTTCACTCAGGACATCTCGAAGTGGTGACTCAAGCAAGAGCAATATTTGATGAAGTCATCATTCTTTTTGCTGATAATCCACGGAAGTTAAGATTATTTAATCAGCAGGAAGAGATGGACAGGGTGCAGTCATTATTCGATTGTCAGGTTACGGTAGATTACACTGATGGACTTGTGTCTGACTATTGTGATAAATACGAGGTCAGTTTCATAGTTCGAGGACTAAGAAGTGCATCTGACTTTGACTACGAAATAGCTTTGGCAAGGATCAACGAAGATTTGAATCCTTATGTCCGAACTATATTTCTACCTACAAATTCCTTTGTATCTTCGTCATTTATAAGAGAGTTATACAAACACGGAAAAGATTACGAAAAATATTTAATATAATGGAACAATTTCAAAAACAAATACAGGAACAATTCAATGAAATGTGTAAAACAGGGAAGTTGTTCCGCAGCACATTGACTGGGCAGCAAGTATGGGATTTATACCTAAGTGCATTTCCAGCGGAATACAACCCAATATTCAGAGATCCAGAATCTTCTGAAATGAATTGTAATTTGTGCAAAAACTTCGTTCGCAGATATGGGAATATCGTAGCATTAAATGAGGAAATGAACCTCGTTACAATGTTTGATATAGCATTCCCAAAAGAAGACTATAAACGTTCATGCTCAGTAGTTTCAAGAGCAATTATAGCTGGTGGTATCCAGGATGTATTCTTTGAAACTCATGACATGCTTAACTCCCTTAACTATGGTAAATGCAACAAGAATGATGCTACCTATAGATTGGGAATTGACAAGAACGTAAAACGTTATACCAGAGAAGAAGCCGAGAAATTCGGAGTTGTGAAACCCAATGAGGTTGTTACATTCCACCATATGTTTCTTGATTTACCAACAGCGTTTGTTGATAAAAGTGGTAAATCAGTAGAAGCACTACAAGGCAACTTCCGTGATGCAAAGAACGTCTTCAAACGCGCAATGGATGAGATTCCTTTAGATATTTTGTTATTAGTAAAAGACCTCATCAACCAGGGATCTTTACTTGATGGACAAACCCATTTATACAAAATTGAGCAAGTAATTCCTTTTAAAGTAGAATACGATAAAGTACCTTCGGATAAAAGAGACAATTATGCTTGGAATGTATCTTATGGATTACCATTTGCAAAATTCAAAAATGAATTAATTGGAGTACTATGTAGCGAACTCGCAGAAGGTGTTGAACTCAACAAAGCCTGTGAGGCTTGGAACAAAAGAGTTGACCCTGCGAACTATATGAAAGCTACAGCTCCGATTACGAAAAAACAAATAGCAGATGCAAAACAATTCGTTGTTGACAACGGATATGAAGCATCGTTTACCCGTAGGTATGCTATGTTACATGACATCAAAGCGGATGAAATTCTTCATGTAAATGCAGGTAAAGGAACTATTAAAGAAGTTTCTATATTTGATGACATCATTGCAACCAAAACTACATCTAAACTGAATAAGTTTGAAGGAGTAGAGGAAGTTGGTATTGAGAAATTCATGAAGGATATTCTTCCAGGATGTACATCAGTGGAAGCTTATTTGTTAAACTCACACCGTAGAAATATGGTGAGCTTAACTACTGCTCTAGATAAACAAAGTAAACCAATCTTTAAATGGAGTAACAACTACAGTTGGACTTACAATGGTAACTTAGCAGGTGTTTCTTTTATTAAGGAAGCTGTTAAATCCGTTGGTGGTGTAACTGACGCCTATATGCGTGGCTCTATTACTTGGAACGAAGACGGCAGAGATGTTGTCGACTTGGACATTCATTGTGTAGAATCTGCGGGAACTGAAATTTACTTCGGCAACTGTAAAGGAGTGAATTGTGCAGGAAGTCCATGTGGTGGTCGTCTCGATATAGATATGATTAGACCTACTAAACTAGGTGTCGAGAATATCTTCTATAACGATCGTTCTAAACTGAGAGATGGTAGGTATCGCTTCTTTATTCACAACTATGACAGAGGTGATCACAAAGGCTGCAAAGCTGAAATCGAATTCGATGGCAATACCTATACTTATCACAAGAATGGAAAGATTCAGGATAAGGAAGATATTGCTACTCTTCACATCAAAGATGGTCAACTCGTTAAGATAGATCATCACATGATGTTACATGATTCAAATGCTCAACCTATGGAATTCTACGGTTTGAATACTAATGAGTTTCATAAAGTGAATTTGGTTTGTTTATCTCCAAATTACTGGGCTGAAAACAACGTAGGCAATAAACACTACTTTTTCATGTTAGAAGACTGCAAATGTCCTTCTGATATTAGAAGTTTCCATGTTGAAAACCTCATCCCAGAACTTTTAGATCATCGCAAAGTAATGGAAGTATTAGGTTTCAGTACTATGATTAAACCATCGGATGACCAATTGTCAGGTATTGGATTCAATGCCACAGTTCGTGATGAGCTCATTGTGAAATTAACAGGAACACATAACAGAATTATTAAAATTAAGTTTTAAATGAATTTTTTACAAGCAACTAGAATAAAGCTAAGATTTAGCACCCCAAAAGGTGTTCTTAGCACTGAACAGTTGTGGGATTTGTCAATGGCAGATTTGACCACAACCATTAAAGAAACAAAGAAAACATTGTCCGCATCATCTAACGATGATGAACTGTCTTTCTTAAACGAAGACACTACTCCAGATGTAGAAAACACTCTTCGTTTTGGTATCTTGAAAGAGATTTTCGTTACGAAGAAAACTGAAGCTGAAGCTAAGAAACTTGCTGCTGAGACAAAAGCTCAGAACAAGAGAATTCTTGAACTTATCGCTTCTAAACAAGACGAAGCTCTTGCAAATAAGTCTATTGAAGAACTAACAGCAATGTTACAATAATGGACGAAAGAGGAGATAGCACAGTTATATCTCAGGAACACGGAGCATCTACGGGTGCTCTTGTTTCTTTGATGAAAGCCTCTTCTTCAAAAATCAAATTGGAAAGAGCTAATCAAGTTTTGAATAACGTTCACGTTACTTTCAAACAAAAAGTTGATGCTTCTTTCAATAAGATTGGAGAACTACAGGCTGCTAAGGCCGATTTGTTACACAAATTGGTTCCCACAACCACTATTCAAACGGATTACAACGTTAACGCAGTTGACTTCGTTGACCAAACCACAGAACTCACCAAGAAATTGGCTAATGAGAAAATGTGGTTTACTGCTCTTAAAGAAGAGTATTGTAATCTTTTCGGTAAAGAATACGTTGAACCTGAATCATTCTTATAAGTCATGGGAGGAACAGTTACTGATTATACTCGTTCAGCGAGTAGAGAAGTAGAATATCGTTCGATGAGTCGTGAACAAGTCTTTAAAGCAAGAGAAATTCACGACTCTTTGAATCCTTTCAAGCTAAAAGTAAGAGAGGCTAGAGATTCTGATGTTCATCCTAATACAGTTCCCGTGATAGTTGCATTTGATGTAACAGGATCAATGGGAAATATTCCTTATAAACTAGCACAGGAACACTTCACTAAATTGATGATTGCATTAATTGAAAATGGAGTGCCTGATGTAACTATTTGTTTCTGTGCTGTTGGAGACCATTATTATGATAGTGCCCCACTACAAGTTGGACAATTTGAATCTGGTGATATTGAATTGACTAACGACTTAACCAATATTTGGTTAGAAGGTGGGGGAGGTGGACAGAGAATGGAATCCTACATGTTGCCGTGGCTTTTTGCTGCGAGACATACCGTTACTGACGCTTTTGAAAAGAGAGGTAAGAAAGGATTTTTATTTACTATTGGAGACGAATGGAATCATCCACGTGTCGAAAGTGCTAAATTAAAGAAAATTCTTGGTTATCCTGAAGCAGAAGATGAAGCTTCTGTTCAACTTTTAAAAGAAGCTCAGCAAAAGTGGAATGTTTATCATATTCATTGTTCTGATGGAACTTACGGTGAAGATATTTCTGATAAATGGAAAGATTTATTAGGAGAGAATTTATTCATCCTTGATTCTTCTAAGATTGTTGATCTTATTGCCACAACCGTTGCTGTTTCTCAAGGAGCCAGCGAAGTACAAGTAAAAGAAACTCTGAAGAATAATTCTTATGTTAAAGAAGACATTACGAAAGTTGAAGATTATCACACAGTTAGCTTTATAAAATAATATGGATATACACTCGGTAATAGGATTAGGCTTTGGAGATGAAGGTAAAGGTGTTGTTGTCGATTATCTTTGTTCTCAATATGACATTCCCTCCGATGTTTGTGTAATCAGACATTCGGGAGGACATCAGGTAGGACATACCGTAAAACTTGGAGATATAACTCACACATTTCACCATTTCTGTGCTGGAACACTAAGAGGTGCTATGTCTGTATGGGGAAAAGGAGTAACTTTAAGTCCAATTCACTTTCGTCATGAAAGAGATGTTTTGCTAATGAAGAAGTTGCCCGTAACGCCCTCATTTGGAACTTATGATAACAATCCCATTACTACTGTATATGATATTGCTTTTGATAGGGTAACTAACAAAGGTAACACCGTTGGGGTTGGATATATGCAGACCATAGTGCGTAATGAGTTGATATCATTTATTCTCTCTGATTTAGAGTTTCCAACAATCAGGAAGATGAAGTTGAGAAACATTTACAACTACTATTTTAGTAAATGTAAGGAACTTAATCTGGTTGATAGATTTATGGAGGAAGTAGCAACACTGGAACTAGATAGATTTTCATTTGAAGAAGACTGTGATTATCTTTATCAGAATTCTATTCAATTTTCTTCCGATCAAATACCTTACGGTCACTTAATCTTTGAAGGCAATCAAGGAGTTTTACTAGATAGAGAACACGGATTTTATCCTTATGTCACTTATGGTAAAACTACCAATCATGGTCTTTTGGCACACCTAAAGGATGAGGTCAGAAACAGTGTCACTAAATGGTACTGTTTACGAGCATATTTAACTCGGCATGGTGCTGGGCCATTACCTGGCGAACAGGAACTAAATTTGGTTAATAACGAGAACGAAACTAACATTACTAACTTATATCAAGGGCAATTGAGAACAGCTCCACTTAGTATGGAATTGTTTAATTACGCTTTAAATAAAGATAGACAGGACTTCTCTTATAGAGGTGCTAATAGATTCGTTATCAGTTGTTTGGATCAAGTTGAAAATCCTGAACAGGTAATCAAAACTATTCAGAAGGAGATTTATGCGAAATTGTTTGTCAATACTTCTCCAGAATCAAAAACAATTAAAGAATGGGTAAACGGTACAGGATTCTAGATAGTATCAACCATGTGGTAATCAAGGAAATAAACTTATTACCTAATCAAATGCTATTTAGATGGCTAATAGTATTTCTAATCTTTTCGATCTTTCCTTTCTTGGGTGGATACTACATTAGTAAGTCTATCTATGGACAGGAATGTATCATAACAGAAAAGGAATACGTTGTCCTAACTGGACACAAATCACGACCAACAGAAAAAGGAGTTAAAGAAGCAATTAAGGCACTTAATGTTAAGTTTCCTCATATTGTGTACGCCCAAGCAGTAGTTGAATCGGCTACATTTACATCAAAACTCTGCAAAGAAAGTAATAATCTCTTCGGAATGCGTCTCGCTAAGTCCAGGATTAATACAGCGGATGGAGATCAGTTCGGATTCGCATACTACGAAAGTTGGTACTATAGTTTATTGGATTATGCCTTTTGGCAATCTACATATGCTTCTAATATTAAAACGGAAGATGAATATTTAGATTTCATTGCCAAAGTTTATGCAGAAGACCCAAATTATAGAAATAAAATAAAAACATTAGCAAATAAACATAAGTAATTATTATGGAAAGAGAACAAGATTTCGTTGAAAGACACTTCATTGGTAGAAAGTGTATTATTCGTACCTATTCAGCAGGAGTATGGTTCGGAGACGTTAAAGAACTAGTAGGAACACATTGTGTCCTTCAAAATGCAAGAAGACTTTGGAGTTGGTATGGTGCTGCTTCATTAAGTCAACTCGCGCAGGAGGGCATCACTGGAAAGAATAACAAAGAGTCCTGTAAGTTCGCAATGACTATAACCGATGAGTGTGGTATCTATTTACCGCAAACCATCGAGGTTATACCTTGCACACAGAAAGCTATTGATTCTATCAACAGCATTGATGTATGGAAAATATCGTAAGCCTAGAGGCAATTAAGAAATTCCTCGATACGAGCGCAGCGAGTGGCTCTGGCTCTGGCTATGGCTCTGGCTCTGGCTATGGCTCTGGCGATGGCGATGGCTCTGGCTCTGGCGATGGCTATGGCTATGGCTCTGGCTATGGCTCTGGCGTTGGCTCTGGCGCTGGCGATGGCTCTGGCTCTGGCGATGGCTATGGCTCTGGCGATGGCTATGGC